>Ga0209605_1002801_pt1 | contig 16137 bp, 8 predicted proteins | sample AD_UKC035_MetaG_FD_184408 | JGI IMG/M metagenome (GOLD analysis project Ga0209605, IMG submission 184408) | Active sludge microbial communities of municipal wastewater-treating anaerobic digesters from USA - AD_UKC035_MetaG (SPAdes) (version 2) | ecosystem: Engineered > Bioreactor > Anaerobic >...
ATTCTGGAAGTCACCCTGACCGAAAAACGCCCGCTGTATCAGGTGTTGACCGAATCGGCCGACCTGATGCCACCAAGGGGTGCCGCTAACCAGAAGAATCTATTCGAGATCTTTTAGGACACTAGTGCTTCACAGTAACAAATAATACAAAAAAGTGTGTTGACAACGCCATATCCAGGTGCGTATGTTTGCCGTTCAAGCATCCGCCAGGCAGGGAACGACTTCTTCGTTGGGTACGACGGGTCGTGGATCGTGGGCATGCATGCGGGTGCGGTCACCTGAGGGTTTTGAGGAGGCATCATGGTGGTTTTCCACCCCGCGTCGTCGCATCCATCCGCCTGGGCCGGTTCTCTCCGACGCACCACGGCCGGCGTCATGTGGCTGATCCTGGTTCTGGCGGTTGCCGCCCCGGCCCAGACCCCCGCCAGGCGCTGGAAAAACTACGTCAAGGGGCCGGGGGTGACCGCCATCACAAATGCCACCGCCGGCCCGTCGGTGTACACCCTGCTCATGAACTGCCCGGCGGCCGTGCAAACCGAACATAACGAAATCACCGTCCCCATGGCCTTCTCGTACAGCGGGAGCGGCACTCCAACCGCCATCAGCTACCAGTGGTCGGTGAACGGTGCCACCGCCGGATACTGTCAGGGAAGCGTGACCCCGCCACCGGGATCTCCCCAGTGGTATGCCTGCAACATCAACCTGGCGGCGCCGCCATCACCGGGCGATCCCCCCATCACCTACGTGATCGGGATCGCCGTCGAGTTCGACGGCTCCGGCAACGTTCAGACCGCCCAGAGCTACATCACGGTCGAGCGAACAGGTGAAGTCGTCACTGAATGCACCTTCGACTTGGACTGGGTCAAAAAAACCATCGGTCGCCACGATCCCGGAACCGGCTTTGAGGACTCGTGGGCTAGGGTTTATGCCGACACTCCGTTGCCCATGTTGATCCTGGATCCGACGGACAAGTTCCAGTTTCGGGTGGGCACGGTTTCCGGCTGCACGGGCATCCCCTCCGATCATCGGACGGTGAACTGGGAGCTGTGGCGGGTCGGGGATGCCGCTCCCCTGGTCGATGCCTCGAGCAGCGAGCTGGATTACGCCGCCCCCTTTGAGTTTCCGGAAGCGACCCCCCCGGACACCTACAGCGGCTACACCATCGGAACCCTCGACCTGAGTGACCTCGTCCATTCGATTCCCGAGGGTCAGTACTACTTTTATCTATACACCGATATCATCCAAAGACCGTATGGCAAATTCCGCTACTCGCTGCAGTGGTCCTTTCAGGTGGAGGCGCCGTACCTGAGGTTCAACGAGACCGACCGGACCTACTGCTTCAACGATGATAGTTGGCGAAGCATCTCGTTCGAATTCGACCGCCACAACGTCACGGATTACAACCGCCCCGAACCGGATTATCCCCAGTTGCGTGGTCATCTGTACCAGGACACGACGTCGCAGTTCACCGGCGAGGTGGACTTGGCCGAAACGAGTTCCAATTTGCAGATCTATGATCGATCGACGCACATCGAGAACAGCCCCTACACGGCGGGTTCCTACTTTTACCGGCTCAAGGGCCGGGCCGAGTATGCCGACGGGACCACCGCTGCCGTCACGTCCGACAACCATGTCCGGGTGATGTATTACCCGCATCCGATCACCGTGTACATCGAAGGCAGTGCCTGCGCCGTGAGTGGCCTGCCCTACAAACTCGTCGCCGGCTGCCACAACTGGAGCTCGCTCAATCAGGTGTACCTTGACGAGAGCACCGATCCGTCGTTCGCCACGTTCACCGCCATCCCCGTGTACAGCCAGGGCAACACCGTCTGGCGGACCCAAAGCGTCACCCAGGACACCACCTATTACTACCGTACCCGGGTGGACAACCACTGCTCGGACGACATCGCGCTCGATTTCAAGTCGGGGACGCGGACTGTGACCGTTCATGCTGTGGACACCATCGCGCCCACCGTAAATTTCAAGTCGACTCAAACCCTGGACTACCAGTCCATCCGCCTGACCATGACCGGCGCCGATTGCGGCCGGCTGGCCGAGTTCCACATCTACCGGGATACCAACCCTGGATTTGTGGTGGGCGAAGACAAACGGATCGCCCTGTGCGCTCCTGCAGTGGGTGCGGATACCACGTACGTGGACGACGGCCTGCTCAACGGCGTGACCTACTACTACCGGGTGGTGGCCGTGGACACCGCCGGCAACGCCAGTGCGCCGTCCGGGGAACGGTCGGCCACCACCTACGCCGACGCCACGCCGCCGGTATTCCCGGCCGGGGCGACCGTCGTCCTGAGCTACCACCAGCCGACCGACGAGTTCAGCGTCATCGCCTCGAACCAGGTGCTGCTGGTGCGATTCCCCGAGGCGGCGGAACCGGACTCCGCGGTGGCCTGTTACCGCATCGGGCTCAAGGACGAGACCGCCGGCGGGGCGCCGGATTACCGCTGGACGCAGGGCGCGGCCGGCCGGTTCGTCCTCCCCAACGCCAACCTGGTGGCCGGGCACACCTACCGCCTCTGCGTCACGGCCACCAACACGTCCATGGCGGTGACCCCGGTGCCCATCACCAGCGCCACCTTCCAATACGTACCCGGTCTGGTCTATACCGCCGAGTCCGGCGACTTCACGGATCCGGGCCCCCTTGACAGCAGCGTGCTGGAAAAGGAGTACGACCCGGCCTACCAGTCCATCACCCATGACGCGGCGACCGACTCCGTGATCATCGCCCCCGGCTCCGGACTGGCCGGGTTGAAGCGCAAGCTTCGTCCCGCGCCCAAGTTCACGTTCGAGGCGGTCCTCCGGCCGTTAGCCGCCTATGACAGCGACAGTTGGTTCGAGGTGCGCCTGGAGGGCCTCCAGGGCTATTACGTGCTGCGGTTCACGTACGAGGCGAACGAGATCTGCTGGCACTCCTTCCGGAAATATGTCAACGGCTGCCTGGTCGCCAGCGGAGCCACCAGCGCTCAGATCGTCCAGGGCCAGGACTACCTGTTCTTCGTCGAGCATGAATTCATCGACAACGGCGCCAACCCGGACATCTCCCGACTGTACGTGAGCGCGTTCGGTGCCGACTTCATCCTGGACGATTCCGCCGGCCATGCCATCGACATCTACCAGGTCCGCCTCCTGGCCTATCAGCAGAACCTGGCGTGGGATTACTTCTATCACCAGGGCGGTTCCGTGGACCCGGTCCCCCTGGACGACACGCCGCCGTCCCAGCCGGTGGTGGTCGTGGGCGAGGGCAAGGGGTATCTGGAGGCGTGGGATCCGAATACCGGCCTGGCCACCCCCGTCATCTATTACGCGTCCACCGATCCCCAGTCCCTCCTCGCCCAGTACCAGTACGCCGTGGGGACCACGCCCGGCGGCAGCAACACCCGGCCGTGGACCACGGGGACCATCACGCCGCCCGGCGGGACGATCAACGCGAGTTTCACCGCGGCCGACGGCCAGACCTACTACGTGTCGGTCCGGGTGAAAAACGACAAGGGGCTGTGGAGCAGCGTCGGCACCAGCGCCGGGGTTCTGGCCGACAAGTTCGCCAAGCAGAACGACTTCTTCGACGCCTTCGACACGGACTTCCACGGCCGGCCGTACTACGGCGCGACATCGCAGGTCGTCGAGTACCGGCCGGTCGAAAAGGATGTCCATGTCACCTACAGCGACTTCCGCAACCCGGCCTTCTTCTCGAACCGGTACGCCTACGCCAGCCCCAGCCAGACGGGCAGCTTCCGGGTCCTGCTCAACTTCCACAACGCGCCGCTGCAACCCGACAACCACGTCTTCGAGATCTATCTGGGCGCCAACCTTGGCGAAAATGGCTATGTCGGCACCACCTACTACAAGATCAAGCTGTACGGGTACTACCTGTTCATGGAGTACTACTACGCCGGCGTGCGGAAGGCCACCCAGTCCATCCGGCTCACCGTCCCCAAGGAGCAGTGGGGCTACCTGCAGTTCACGTTCAAGTCCACCGGCTACAAGATCCAGGGGCTGGGCCTGAACCAGACCTGGACCAAAAGCAGCGCGTTTCCGGTCAGCGTGAACAGCTTCTGCTTCAAGTTCACGAACATCAACCTGGACCTCGACAACCTCGGCCTGACCAAGAACGCGTTCGGGTTCTAGGAGGAGACGACCATGCAACCACACCCTGCCATCCGAATCGCCGCCCTGCTCGTGGGCCTGCTGGCCGGTGGCCCGTTCCTGGCCGCCCAGGACGAGGCCGGCCGCGGCGTGTTCGACACCGTGCTCACCGCCTACGGCCAGCGCGCGGCGGTCCAGTCGCTGACCAGCTATCGGCTGACCGGGACGATCCGGTACTTCTACGACGATGAGGTGTCGGACGCCGGGATCGAGATCCTCTACAAGAAGCCGGACAAGTTCAAGCAGGTGGTCACCCTGGCCGGCGAGACCGTCACCCTCGGCCGCAACGCCGCCGAGTGGTGGGACGCCGAAGGGGTGGACCGGCTCACCGTCCGCCGCCGCCACCTGGAGCGGCGGGAGGTCGCCCGGCACCAGCGCCGCCTGGAGCTGGACCTGTGCAATCTGCTGGCGTACCCGCCCGGGCAACTGGCGGCCCAGCTCCTGCCCGACCCCGTCGCGTGGGACGGCCGCGAGTTCTGGGTGCTCAAGATCTGGCAGAAGCACGACGCGTCGCGCTGGCTCAAGCTGCTGGTGGATCCCGCCACCCGCCTCATCCGCCGGGCGGACACCTACCTCGAGGACGCGGCCACCGACACCTACGAGGAGTTCGGCTGCGAGTTCCTGGATTACGCCCCCCAGGGCAAGGTCCAGTTCCCCCGCCGCATCCGCCAGTACCAGGACGGCCGGCTGGTCTCCGAGATCCAGGTGAAGACCGTCGCCTTCAACACCCAGATCGCGGCCAGCGAGTTCAAACCGGAGTAAGGAGGGCCCTTGCCATGTTCATTCGGTGTTCGATCACAATCATCACCCTGGTCACTGTGGCTGGTGGAATCATTTATAGCCAGCAAGACGCCGGCCTCCGTGAATTGCGGGACTGTCTCGATGCCCTGGCGGGAGAGGCGGTGGACACCACGGCGCCGCAGCGTGCGTTCGGCATTCTATTGCCCGGGCAAGCGGAAGCGGCGATCACCATGGAACTGCACGGTGACCAGTTGGTGGCTTTGGACACAAAAAACTTCTGGATACGTCGCGGAGCCAACGGCCGCGGCTTGGAGTTGGACAGCGCCGACGGCAAACATCACAAAGCGATCACCGCTGGGGAGCTACACAGCTATCGTCCCATTCTGTCGCTCGATCCGGGATGGGTCGTGTGCCGGTTGCTCCGGGAATCGGATCGCTACGAGTACCTCGTGGATGAAAAGCGTCAGCGGGCGACCTTTAGCCGGAGGGACTGGGTCCCGCTGGCCGATCCGTCGGAACGGTTGTACGGCCAGTTCGAGGAGGTGGTTGAAGTGGACACGCAGGGCCACACCATCCTGAGTTACCGGGCGACCGCCTGGAACGAGGACCGCCAGCCGGTCCGCGATGTTCACAACATCTATCACTACCACCAGGCTCGCGGACCTGAATGGATTCAGGTGATGCAAAGCGACACCGCGGGCCGCCGTGGCGTGCAGGTCTTTCAGGTTGTTTACTGAGCGTTTGGACGCATGGCCGATTTCGACAGACGAGGGTCAGGAGAACAATGATGAGGGGATCTTCCATGGTGCGCACGATCAGATATCTGGTCATCGGATGCTGGCTGGTCGGCCTGTGGACCGGCACGATGATCGCGCAGGACTCGCAGTATGAGTTCGGTGTCGTTCCATTCTTCAAGAACTATCCGGAGTTCAAGCGCGGCTTCGATCCGTACGCCGACCTCAGCGGCACGGTGCAGGAAAACGTCGATCGATACAGCGGCAAGCTCAGCCTGACCTTCCAGTTGCCGGGGATTCCCTGGAGTGAGACGACGGCATTTGCGCCGGTTTTGCATTACACGAGCAACGTCTGGAGCTATCGGCAATCTTATGGGGACAAGTTCCTGGTTGGCGGCCTCAACAAGATGGGCGAACCGCCGCCCCAGGAACCACCGTTCGATTACGAGCGGCCCCAGGTTAAATTTCCGGATTATTGGGGCAACGACGCCTGGGTTCGGTTCAGCCCCATCGGGCGACCCCACGCGATGCCGGGCTGGACGCTGGCGGTGGGTGGGGTGTACACCGAATTTGTGAAATCAGCCGAGGAAATCGGGTCCACCGGCGAGACCAATCATTACAAGACATGGGTGGAGAAAAAAATATTCGTGTCGCCCGACGGAACACCCCACGTGATGCTGGATGTGGAAACCAGGGGACGTCCGTTCATGACCGGCGCCTTTTTTACCACTCCTCCCGACGACCCGAATTATTGCAATCCGGAGTACGATCCCCTCAGTCATGCGCGCGAATGTTTGCCCCGGAGCCGGTGGAACGATCCGACACTCGTCACCGGTGTCTGGCAGGCCATCGATGGGAGTCATTACTATTACTTGGAGGACCAGCACAAGGTCTATGCGGCGGATGGCACCTGCTATGAATTGGTGTCCGATCCGAATGATCGATTCTATGGCATGATCAGCCGGATCATCGATCCGCGGGGCAACGCCATCACCGTCACCGTCCAGGATCCGGGGGAACACGTGACCGGCGTCCGGACCTACCGGTACGCGAGTAACACCGGCGCCTGGTTGGAGCTCCGCTTCGACCAGGTGGTGGAAAACCATTTTGCCCCCTTCGATCCGTTCGATCCCCACATCGACTACCAGCTCGACATTCTGCTGCTGAAGCAGATCATTTGGTCGGGGGTGGACGGCAACCCCCTTACCTATACCTTCACCCGGTCTGAACTCATCGACCATCTGCGGCTCGACGACCCTTCGATTCCGGCCACCATGACCTTTGCCGATGTATTGGCCACACCCGATGGTGATGGCATCATCTCCTGTTATGGCAGTTTTCTGGATCTGGATATCAGCAACTGGGTGTTCTGCAGCCGGGATCAGCCGGCCAACGGGTCCGAGGTGACGAACAAGCGGATTCACGTCCTGACCGGGATCATTCTCCCCGACGGCCGACGGTACCAGTTCCAATACAACCGGGCCGGTAAATTGTCCCATGTGTTGTACCCGGATGGGGGCTACCGTCACTATCTGTACGGCAACACCCGGGAACCCAGCACGCCAGTGGAAGTCAATTGTCCGCCGATGGGGTGGCATGGACGCGAAGCCGGATCTTCACCCTTTGGGGGCGTCAGCCTGGTGTACCAGTCTGAGGCCGTCGGTGCTACGGAGCAGCTCGAGCGAGCCTATGCCTACTGCGGCTATTGGACCGACAACGGCGTCCCCCAGCCGGGCGAAACCATCACCTGGTATGCTGACGGCAGCGCCCAACTGCACCGTTTCGCGGCGCCGGAGATCTGGGAGGATCGGCGCAAACTGCTCCAGTTCGGGTATTCCGCCTGGACCACCGGCAAGTTGGAGCGGGTGCAGTACTACACCCAGGGTCCTACCGCGCTCGATGACCCGACACTCCGCCGGTTTCTGTGGATCAGCCAGGAAGGCGACCCGCATCCCATGGCCACCTCCGAATACATGCAACTGAAAACCGACCTGAACATCGGCGGCGGCACCGCGCCCCGGGCGCTCCTGCGGGAGGAAGAGTCCTATTGGACCAATTACTCTGCCGGGTGGGAATGGTCGCCGCCCGAAGGGTATTGTCCCAACTGCCTGCCGGGAGACCGGCAGATCGCGCTGTCGGTATACTTCCAGGATCTCATCCCCGGCCCTGGCCAGAGCTGGGCGGGCAGTCCGTTCGTGAATTACTACCGTCCGGAATGGAATACCGTCCTTGCCCGCAAAGTGGAGAAGACCTACGAAGGAGGCGGAGCCCCCGTTGTCCACCGGACCGACTATGAATACGGGGATGCAATTGCCTGGGGCTGGACCGCGGTCCATGCGGTCCAGACCGGTCAGAAGGAATTCGACACGGTGGGCGGGACGACGCCGTACCGACGGTCCGCGACCGAATACCAGCACTTCTGGCCGCATCCCGACTCGATACCAACGGGCATGCCGGCCCGCGTGCTTGGACTGGCCACCCGCAGCCAGGTGTATGACGCCAGTGAACAAGTGATCAGCGAGAGCTTCACCAACTATGTGGAGGATCCGGTGGCGACGGCGAACACCTTGATGGGACTTCAGCCGAGGCGGACTCTGTCGCTGATTCAGAGCTCGCCGGAACGGTGGTCGGAAACGGAGATGGAGTATGAGATGCGGACTGTCGGCAGTTCCTCCGCTGTCCGCCTCGTCACGGTGAAACCGAAGGATAGTGGCGCCGTCCGCAACACCGTCCGGTTCGACTACGACCCGGCCAGCGGCCTGCTGCGCAACCTGCGCGCCTACACCGGCGACGAGAGCGTGCTCAAGCTCTATATGTGCCTGGACCACGACCCGTTCACCGGGCTGCTGCGCCGGCGCATGGACCGCAACGGCGATCGGGACGGCGATTGTCAGTTCGACGCCGGCGACGACTACATCGAGTTCAGCTACGACGCCTTCAACCGACTGTCGGGCGTGGCACGGTGGCACGGCGGCAAGGCGGAGGTCCTGTCGGCCTATCTGTATCCCGACACCACGCCGTTCGTCGTGCAGCGGTGCGACTACCTGGACGAACAAACGCGGCGCTGGACCCGGGTGCGGAACGACGCCCTGGGCCGCGCCGCCGAGACCTGGACCACCCTGACCGGCGACCAGGCGGCCTATTCGGTGAAAACCTTCGACGTGCTGGGGCGCGTGGTGACGGAATCCAACCCGGTCGCAGTGACCGTGAATCCCGTCACCGGTACCTGGAACACGGACGGCTCCGCCTACGTGACCACGTCCGCCTATGACGCCCTGGGGCGGGTGGTGGCCAGGACCGCGCCCGGCGGATTCACCGTCAGCACCGCCTTCGGCCTCGGCACCGCCCGGGACATCGTCACCGGTGCGGCCACGATCCCCGCCACCACCGAGCGGGTGACCGAACAGGTCGGCGATGAAGCCCGCTGGCGGCAGCTCTACCGCGACGCCTTCGGCCGCATCGTCCAGGTGGACGAGTGTCTGCCCGACGGCGGCGCCGGCGAGTGGCGCACGCTGTACGGCTACGACGCCGCCGACCGGCTGCGGCAGGTGGACAAGCGCGCCGCCGACGGCGCCTCCGGCCAGCGGCGGGTCTTCGACTACAACGCCGCCGGCTGGCTCACCGCCGTGCAACTGCCGGAGTACGCCGACCAGAAGATGCGCTACGCCTATGACGACCTGGGCAACGTCACCGCCAAGGAGCTGGTGAGCGCGATGTACGGCTCCTCGCTGGGCTATGCCGAAACGCTGGCCTACGACGCGCTGTCGCGGCTGACGGCGCGCACCGTGACCTTCAGCGACCGCCTGGTGCACCACACCTTCACCTACGACGGCGGCGTGGTGGCTGCCCCGCCGGCCGGGCACCCGGGCGACTTCGCCTGGGGGCGCCTGACCCACGACCGGACGACGTACGGGCTGGACCCCGGCGCGGTGGCGGTGGAGCGGTTCGTCCGCTACAACTGGCAGGGGCTGCCGGAGGAGAAGGCGGAGCGGTTCGGCACCCTGGTGGATGAGGATACGGTGGCGGGCGAGGAGTTCGTGACCGCTTACACCGCGACTGATCCGGGCCAGGACGCCTACGACCGGCAGGGCAACCTGCGGGCGATGGTCTACCCGTCGGGGCAGGCGGTGGCGTGGGAATACCAGAACGGCGGGACGCTGCGAGAAGTGGGCGCCGGGGGGCGGGCGATTTTCTCCAACCTGGCCTACGCCGCCCACGGGGCGGTGGCGGGGATGCAGCTCGGCGACGCGGCCACGGGCCAGGCGGGCTGGGGGCAGGCGTTCGACCCGGCGCGGCTCTGGCCGGTGCGGATCGTGGCGGGGACGACATCGGTGACGGGGAACACCACCACCGCCAGCGGCGCCGTGCTCTTCGGGCTGGACTACGACAACTACGAGGCCAACGGCAACATCGCGGCGGTGACGCGAAAGCTGCGCCTGGTGGCCAACGGGACCCAATATACGCTGGATTTCGGCTACAACTACGACCGGCTGAACCGCCTGACGGGCTGCGCCGTGGCGGATGCGGTGTATACTTATGCCATGGACGAGTTCGGGAACATCACCGCGCGTACGCAGGCCGCGGGGGGCGGCGGCCAAATGCCCATGACCCTGAGCCTGGCCGTGTCCCGGGGGACGAACCAGTTGACCGGCGCCGGATATTACTACGACGTGCTGGGGAACCTGGTGACCATGCCGGCTGCCGACGGCGTCGGGACCGTGAGCATGACCTATCTCGACCAGGGGCACATCGGGACGCTCACCGACGCGTCTGGGGTGGTGTGGAAATACTACTACGACGCCGACGGCAAGCGGCGGATCAAGGTGAAGACCGCCGGCGGCGCGGCCACCGAGCCCGACGGCCAGGGCGGCGTCCGGCTGGTCGCCGACCGCAGCTACTACTTCTATGAAGGGGAAAATCTCATCTGCCAGCAGGACATCGGCGCCCTGGTTCAGGACGAGTCGCAGTACGAACCCAAGTTCCTGCTGCTGGACCACCTGGGCTCCACCCGCGCGGAGCTGGTCTTCGATCCCTCCACTCTTGCCCCACAGATTCAGGAGTACTACGACCTGATGCCCTACGGCGAAGTCATCGACCCACCGACGACGCAGGAGAGCGTTCTCTTCACCGGCAAATCCAGAGACAAAGAAAGTGACGTTTATTACTTCGGTTTTCGTTATTTAAGCAATTTCCGTTGGACCAGTCCAGATCCATTAGATGAAAGTTCTAAACTTGACGATCCTCAAAGTTGGAATCGTTATACATATGTTTTAAATAATCCTCTAAGCTTAATAGACAAATCAGGATTAATGGGGACAGGATTTGGTACAACTTATGTGGATGAATTTGGACAGGAATCATTTGTTGAGGATAAACAGACAGTAGTGATTGATCCTGGACATGGTGACATAACTGAAAGGAGTCGCTGGCTTGATGGCGGATCAACATTTCCGCCAAAAGCAAAACTCGACAATCAGAATGCGGTTTTTGAGAAGGATCTTGCACTTGAAATATCAAAAGCCATAATAGCAGAATTAGGAAATAGTTGCGTTGCGTTATTGACCAGAGAGGGTGATATCATTGAACAACAAAAATACTTAGAGTGGAGAATTAATTTCTCGAACAAGAATAACGCTGATGTGTTTTTAAGTGTTCACTGTAACTCCTCTAATAATCCAGAAGCGAGTGGAATGTATGTGCTCTACTCAAATACTGCAGGAAAGAATCTTGCCGCTTCGATAATTGCGCATCAATCTACGATGAATCTATTTCAGAATCCACTACAATATAGTGAAAAAACTGTGATTTATGCTCAGCGAAATCAAAAGAACAGAGCATCTGTTCTTGTTGAAATTGGGTTTATGACAAATACAAGCGACTTAAGCAAAATGCAGATTTTTGCGACCCAAATTGGTAAAGAGATCGCAACTGGGGTCAAACATTATTTAGCAAAACCTTAATCAGGAAAATATCGTTGAGGTGTTAAAATGAAAAAGATATATTACATTTTTTGGGGATATATACTTGTCGCTTCTATAGCTTGTCAAACATCGACAAATTTTCTCGAAAACAAAGCTTATCTTAAGTGGAAAGAAACGTTCTTTGACAGAGATGCACAACTTCAAAAGTTGAAGGAAATTGAACTCGAGCAAACAACATATTTGAAAGATGTTATATCTGTTGATACACAAAACATGATTGCAAACTCTACCTCTGAGCTATTCATTCAACTAAACCTTTCGTTTCAATTAATTCAAACAGAAGGAAGATATGAACTTCAAGAAACCGAGCCAGATAGTATTGTTGATCTATATATACCAAAGCTCAATATAGTCTATAGAATATATTCAATAGGCCCGCTTGCTACAGTTTGTGACGTATTATGGATAAACAAATCATCTTTTATTATTTGTGTGATTGAGCAAGGTTTTGGGTATGTTGTTTGTGTGGATATATCTAAAAATTCAGTTATAACTTATTGCATTGACAAGAAATATTACATGAATCCTCCTCTAAAACCCTATTTGATAGAGGTTTTTAAGGATAGAATGTTTCTTTTTCCACAATGAACATACACAAAGTGCTGTGAGTTTTTCCATTTAAGATCGCCAAAATGCCAAGTGGGCTGGGGGCAGGCGTTCGACCCGGCGCGGCTCTGGCCGGTGCGGATCGTGGCGGGGACCACCGCGGTGACCGCCAACACCACCACCGCCAGCGGCGCCGTGCTCTTCGGGCTGGACTACGACAACTACGAGGCCAACGGGAACATCGCGGCGGTGACGCGAAAGCTGCGCCTGGTGGCCAACAGGACCCAATATACGCTGGACTTCGGCTACAGCTACGACCGGCTGAACCGGCTGGCGGGGGGCGCCGTGGCGGATACGGTGTATACTTACGCCATGGACGAGTTCGGCAACATCACCGCGCTCACGTGGGCCGCGGGGGGCGGGGGCCAGATGCCCAACTCGAAGGCCATGGCGGTCAGCCCGCTCACCAACCAACTGTCCGGCGCCGGGTACGCCTACGACGTGCTGGGGAACCTGGTGCAGATGCCGGCGGGCGTTGACTTCGTCACCATGTCCTACCTCGACCAGGGGCACATCGGGACGCTCACCGACGCGTCTGGGGTGGTGTGGAAATACTACTACGACGCAGACGGCAAGCGGCGGATCAAGGTGAAGACCGCCGGCGGCGCGGCCACCGAGCCAGACGGCCAGGGCGGCGTCCGGCTGGTCGCCGACCGCAGTTACTACTTCTACGAAGGCGAGGACCTCATCTGCCAGCAGGACGTGGGTGCGCTGGTCCAGGACGAGTCACAGTACGAACCGAAATTTCTGCTGTTGGATCACCTGGGATCAACGCGAGCGGAGCTTGTCTTCGACCCTTCCACTCTTGCCCCGCAGATCCAGGAATACTACGACCTGATGCCCTACGGCGAGGTGATCGACCCGCCGACCTCGCAGGAGAGTGTGCTGTTCACCGGCAAACAAAGAGATTATGAATCTAATCTTGATCAATTCGGCGCACGGGCATTTTCGAGCGTATTGTCACGTTGGGTATCTCCTGACCAGCCGTTTATCGATGATTCAATCAAACAACCACATTCCTGGAATCTCTACAGATATTGCTCTCTGAATCCAGTGGTCAATTATGATCCAAATGGATTTAAAGATAGACCTTTTGATGGAAATAAAGATAAACCAATCACGGTTGTAACAGGTACTGCTACTCCAAGATTGATATCGGATCCTAAAAATGGAAAGAAAGTGATAAATACGGATGCCTATAATTGCCATTCCTTTGCGTGGCATGACAGTCTGGGCGATCCAACAGATCCAAGAAATGCCATTCCTGTACGTTTAGGGGCGACGAAATGGGACAATAATCCTGACGATGATTTGGGTGAGTTTATCCAGCTCAAACCAGAAGAGAATAATGAGCTCTTAGATCGAATGATCAAGTATGTTGATGTCAACGGGGATGGAATTTTTCAGATTGGCGAAGAGGCTGTCCATTCAGCGCTTGTTCAGGCGGTTGATAAGGAGGGGTATACAACCTCTGTTGTGTCGAAATTGGGAGACCGGGAAATCAGCGAGAATCATCCCAACGCACCGGATTTTTACAATACCAACAACAAAGGTGCCTCAACTAAAAATGCCTATTTTCGCAAGATAGACAAAGTGAAAGAAACAGAACAAAAGCAGGAGACAAAATGAAAAATATCGCAATTATCTCCACAATCATATTTATCTGTGCCACAGGTGCATTGTTGTTTGGACAAGATAAGATCAAGGAAAACATTAAACTACTTAAAAGCGAGGATTTTAGTGAACACAGAAGGGCACTATATGAATTGCATGATTCAGGAAGAGAGGCCATCCCGTTTTTGATAGAAGAAATTTCAAACGAGGACAGTATTGTACTATTTTTAGGCAATCCGAAATCTTCTCAATATTCAAGATGGGGACCATCAATCTACATCGGTGTGCTTGCTGCTTATCTAATTGATTTAATAATTGAACGTAATTCCACAGATGAAAAAGAGTTCTTTTCAAGCAATTTGTATCTCGGTGATATCAAAAATTATCTATACTGGGATGGTGTTATTATTAGGAAGGATAATATGGAATTGATTACAGTCCGAGACCTTCTTTGTATACAAAAAATTTATAGAAAGTGGTGGTCGAAAAATAAAAGAACCTCATTCTATATTTTAAGAAAGCAAAAACTGCCTCTTGAAGATACATGCTATTTATGGGAGTAAATTGTACTTCGACGCCGACGGCAAGCGGCGGATCAAGTCCAAGACCGTGAATGGAGTCTCCTCCATCTCCGACAACTGCAGCTACTACTTCTATGAAGGGGAAAATCTCATCTGCCAGCAGGACATCGGCGCCCTGGTTCAGGACGAGTCGCAGTACGAACCCAAGTTCCTGCTGCTGGACCACCTGGGCTCGACGCGGGCGGAGCTGGTGTTCACCGAATCGGGCGGTGCCTTTGTACCGGTCATCCAGGAATACTACGACCTGATGCCCTACGGCGAAGTCATCGACGCGCCGACCACACAGGAGAGCGTGCTCTTCACCGGCAAACAGCGAGATGCAGAAACTGGATATGATTACTTTGGACCTCGAAACTTTAACTTTCATAATATGCGTTGGTTAAGTGCTGACTCCCCTTTGGTTGACAACCATATAAATGAACCACAGTTTTGGAATCTATATTCATATGTCGGGAATAATCCCACGAAATATCTTGATCCATCTGGGCGTCAAAGCAAAAACGTAAATGAAAAGAAAGAACTCAAAACTCAAGAAACAAATAAAGAATCTCAAGAACAGAAAGAAGAGAAAAAAATCGAGTCCACTGTTCTTGATAGAATAGTTATGGGTGTTTGTGGAGGATTGAATATCTATATTGGCGTTGGTAAAATTGGGGCAACCATTGCAACATCGGAAAGCGGCGTTGGTGCCGCATATTTTGGTGTGAGTGCTGCAGGAAATATTACTGCCGGTACTGCCCAACTGATTGAAGGTACAATATTAGGCAACACAGACTCTGCACAAAAAAATGCATCAAAAATCACAAATGTAACCACAATATCTGGTTATGCAACTACGCTTTTAACCAACGATGATCAAATGGCAACATATTGCGCACTCGTCGAAGGGAATATGACAGGTCTCTGGGGAATGTATAAATCTGTAAGTGGAGAAATACCAAAATTTAGTTCATTTTTGTTCAACATGTTGAGTAATCAAAACGATCTCTTCAATGCAAGAAAAACTGATAATGTCGATCAAGAGCAGAATAATAACTAATAATGGAGAACCTTTCATGGAAAAGACTTTCCTTAAGAGATCATTAAAAACACTAGCATTTGTTTACTGGTTTGGTGTTATATTTGTGTTGTTGCTTTACGCATATGATGAACGTTTTTCCCAGATCCCTTCATGGCTTGTTGTACTCTGTTTGTTTGTCGGCGTATACTTAGGTATTTGGACGTATAGAAAAAGCCAAAAGGTATAAGCACTGGTTCAAAGTGATGATTAATATTTCTATTTCACGATTTAGGACAGGAAAACCTAGTGAGTAGGTCGGCGGGCCACTACCGCCACTTGAACGACCATAGCTTCTACTTCTACGAAGGCGAGGACCTCATCTGCCAGCAGGACATCGGCGCCCTGGTCCAGGACGAATCGCAGTACGAACCGAAGTTCCTCCTGCTGGATCACCTGGGCTCAACGCGGGCTGAACTTGTGTTCGACCCAGTCTCCCTGGCTCCCCAGATTCAGGAATACTACGACCTGATGCCCTACGGCGAAGTCATTGATCCCCCGACCACGCAGGAGAGCGTGCTCTTCACCGGCAAAAAAAGAGACTTTGCCTTTGGGCATGATTTCTTTGGTGCGCGCTGTTATTTCAACACCTGTTTTAGATGGAGCAGTCCAGATTCTTTATTTGTTGATACACTAATGGATTCTCCACAATCATGGAATTT
>Ga0209605_1002818_pt1 | contig 16080 bp, 10 predicted proteins | sample AD_UKC035_MetaG_FD_184408 | JGI IMG/M metagenome (GOLD analysis project Ga0209605, IMG submission 184408) | Active sludge microbial communities of municipal wastewater-treating anaerobic digesters from USA - AD_UKC035_MetaG (SPAdes) (version 2) | ecosystem: Engineered > Bioreactor > Anaerobic >...
GTGATTGCTTATATTTTATTGGCTATTTGGAATGTGAGAATGGTAAATCGGTGAATTGGCGAATTAGCACTCGGATCTGGATTCTGCAGTCCAGGACCCAGGTCCCAGTTCCGATTTCCGATGTCCGGGACGGTTGATGGTTGATCGTTGATCGTTGATCACTGGGGAAGAGTCTCGATACCGATTCCGAATGCGGCAGCAAATTACGTTTGCGAACCATCAACGATCAACGATCAACCCGCAAACCCGTGAACCTCCCCCCTGTTCACTGTTCACTGTTCACTGTTCACCGCTCACAGGACCCAGCCCCCATCCCCTATCTCCTATCTCCTATCTCCTGACTATTCACCGTTGATTTGTGACATAGCCTGGCACCATCCCCGATCGAGAACGTTCGCAGGTTCACAGGTTCGAAAGTTTGGGGCGGCGTTGCTGGTTGTCAGTCGATGGTTGAGGCGGACAGGTTCTGCGATCCAGGACCCGGAACCCAGGTCCCAGGTCCCAGCCCCCAGGTTCCAATCACCAAGTCCCGGCACCCAGGACCCAGGTCCAATCCCCTATCTCCTGTCTTCTGCCTGTTCACCGTTCACCCCACCCCCCTCACTCCTTCCCGTCATCGTCGTCCGAGTCCGTGATGAGATCCGCGATGTGCTTCGACTGGGCGATGGGACCGCTGGTGATCGAGTCGTCCTTGCCGGCGGCTACCAGAGTGTCCCGCGCCCGGGCCAGGTCGAGCGCCGCGCCATCCACTCCGCCGGACGAAGATTCCCCGAAGGTCACGCAGGCGTCGCCGCCGGTTGATTCACCGCCGGCGACCTCGTTCGCCGCACCGATCACCTGATCCAGCAGGTCCATGTTCCGCTGGTCCACCATCTCGTTCAGCGCATCGACGATCTTCGCCTGGAATTCTGTCACCATGGCACCCCTCCTTGGGGCCGGCCGCATCGCCGCGCCGAGCCTCTCATTTGATTCGATCTTATCACAGGCGGCATGGGGGTGGTTCTCAGCTTCGCAGGTTAAAATTTCTGAAGTCCCAGGCCCTCAATTTATCAAGTCTCGGGTCTGATGATTATCAGGTCCCGAACCTTCTGGTTGTCACGCCCCGGGCCTCCTGATTATCAAGCCCCTGCCCTCTGATTATCTAGCCTCGGGCCCTCTGATTATCAAGCTCCGAACCTTCTGATACCAAGTCCTCCTGATACCAAGTCCTCAGGTCCACGATTTCAGACATCCGGCATCCGGCGCACCGGCTCCAGATGGTGCTTGTTTTAATGGCGGCTTGTTTTAGATGATTGAAAATATTGGCGCACCCGGAGGGGCTCGAACCCCCAACCCTCGGTTCCGAAGACCGAACGTACGATCCGACCACCCCGGCATCGAGCGATAAAAAGCAACACGAGATAATACCGCCAAGGCTTTGGTTATAGCCGTTTCGGCGATTATCCCCGATCATCGCCGGGAGCGGTCCGGTACCGCCCGAAATCGGGTCATTTTGGGGTTGAGTGTGACACCAGTGTGACGGGAAAAAACAGACCTTGATGGAGTCGAACGCAGATTGACTATTGGAAATAGGAACTTTCAGCAGTCATGGTTCAATCCCCTTCCGGTTTGGCTGATATCCTGATGTGCCCAGCGGAGGGTGTGATCTGAAACTCCGTTCCCGCCGTCTCCAAGATCGCATGCCCCATGGCTGCGTCGGGGAGGTTGACGTTCAGCATCCGGATGAACCATTCCGGGACGTGGTGGCGTCTACCGACGTAGAGTTTTCCTTTGGGTACCGTTTGCACGCGCAACCAGGCAAATTCCATTGCCTGTCTGTTCGTGTCATCCAGCGCGGAGTAGGTGGCCTCGATTTCCTTCAACCGGCCTTCCAAGCGCGCGACAGCCTCCTGCGGTTCCCGGATGGCAAACTCGTTCCACACCATCGGCAGCGGCGGGTCCATGTGGCCGCTCACGATCAGGCCACACCCGGCTTGAGCGCCGATCAGGGTGATGAACGGTTCCTTGCCGGGGCTGACATGGCTGACGAAAATCCCGATCTCGTCAGGCTGCCGGTTGGCCTGGACAGTCTCGACGAGCTGGGCATACTGGGGCAGGACGCTCCACACCTTACCCCGGCCGCCGGCGATGGGCGTCTGCCAGAGTTTCTTGCCGACCAGGAAATTCCCGCCGAGGCCGAAGATGTGGATATGGCCCATGTGGTATGAGACAGCCTCGTGCAAGAGATGCAGCCGGTCGACCGCATAGTCGCCGCAACGGAATCGCCGGATGACGTCCACGTCCTCGTGGTTGCCCCAAACCGCATAGATCGGGACATCAAATTTCTTCTCGCCCCGGAGGAAATCGGGCAGTTCACTCAGGGGGAGTGAACGCTTCACGAACTCCCTTTGCTCAGCGGGCGGCTGGGCGAGGATTTCCTTCTTCCGTTCCGGATTCAATTCGGAGTGCCGGATGTGCAGGGCCACTTCCCGGTCGCTCAAGCGGCCGATGCTCTCGTCGTCCGAGAATCCGAAATCGCCGGCGTGGATCACGGCCTCACAGTTATTTTCCAATGCCAGCCGGTTGATCGGCGACAGTTTTCCATGGGTATCGGAGACGAGGAGAATTCGGGTCATTGAGAAAATCATCTCAAGGGATCTATTCCATGGCAAAATCCCGGAGCCGGCTTGTGGCCGGGGTGAGAAATGCTTCCCCCGGCAAGTCGAACACGTTTTGGAACTCGGCCGGCAGTTCCCGGATTCCCCTGATGCGCAGAGCTTCCTGAAGGGCGGCCCGCAGCTCCGAGGCTTGAAGATAGGTGGACACTCCGGTCCAATTCCTCCCGTACAGGAACCGCCACATATACTGATGAAAGCGGAACTGCGCTGCCCAGTTCACCCAACGGACCGGCCTCGTACCAAGGAAGGTCTGCCAATGCTCAGGCTTCAACTGATAGCGGCGCTGGTTGCCTAGGCGGAAACTGTGCACCAAACCGGAGGATTCCATTTCCTGGCACACACTGAACAGGCTGGGTTGCGAAAAGTGCACCCCGCGGGACAGCTCCGAGGGGTGGGCCGAATCATGGGTCAGTAGGTAAACGATCACGTCGGCCCTGATATTGAGGCCGAACAAATAACGCAACCTGAGCCAGAGGGTGGCAGCCGATTTTGTTGAGATCCCGGTGTTCAGATCTCGCAAACGGACGGGGCCACGCAGCCAACCGGCCCGTTGGAACGCCGGGTCCTGTTCCCCCCAGCCAGGCAGCGGCTGCCCATGCGGATCGAGAAAAAAGGCGGCTGGTTTTTCCGGCCGCGATATCCCGGCGAGACGTTTCCAGCGGCTGTCCCCTGAGATTTTTAAAAGCCAGGCGGCCGGGGCCCCCAACAGGGAGCGGTCCAACTCCGGCTGCTGGCGAGCCAGATTTCCCAGGCGCTTGAGGTTGATCGCCTCGCCGTGTGACACCAGCCAGGACAAAACCTCGTCGTAGAGGCGGGGATCCATCCGTCCCAGCTCCCAACTGGCCAGTAGCAGCGCCTCCGGATCGATCACTGCGACCAGCTTGTCAGCCTTTACCTCAGGAGCGGTCCCGGCGGCAAACAAGCCCAGACCGGCCCACTGCTCCCAGAACCGGGACAGGAGGCATTCGGTGTATTCTTCTCTAAATGCTTGCAGCGACATCGTCATATCCCAGTGCCCGGATACAGGCACGTAAACTGTCCCGGAAGGGTGACGACACATCATGTCCGATCGCCCAGCGCGCGGCCATCAGAATTTCTTCGCGCGCCGGCCGAAGCGCCAGCAAGTCGGCGTAGTGTCGGTCCTGGGGACCTCGGTCCACCGCTGCATAAAGCTTCAGGTGGATCTGGTCCAGGCGCCCGATGAAGTGAACGGTCAGGGTTGTGCCATACGACCGCGTGCTCCAACGACGGTCCAATCCTTCCGGCAAACCGCCATCCACCAGGCTGGTTGGACCCGGATTCAGCCACATGGACGGCAAATGGAAGTCCGCCGCCACCCGCGCCACCGCCGCCGCCAACGAATCCGGGAATGGATCCGCCTTGCGGACTTCGCCATTAACCACAAAGGCCAGGATGTCCACATCCCTGGTCGTGCGAGGGATAAGACCCAACGCGCTTAAAGCCGCACCGCCACAGACAACCAATTCCGTCGGTACGGAGCTTCGCCGAAGCAGTTGTTCTCCGAGCGCTCCCAGTAAAATGTCGAGTTCCTTCGCTCCAATCTCATCCATGAGTTAAATTATACCTATAGAATCTATAGCTGCAACTTAATTCCTTAAATTCTCCATGACGGCAAGATGATATCCCCCAGAATGGCAGCCGCGGCTTCCTCACCCCGCCCCTTGAAGTTGCGGAGGTCCAGGTAGAGCTGGATCGGGTGCACGACCTGAAGATCATCCACCGTCTCCGCTCCGTAGAACACACCTTCATCGTAGGGACTCAGAATCGTCACGTTGGCGCCGCTGTCCACGGGTTTCAATTTCAAGCGCGCCAGCGCATCCTCCGGCATCGCTTCCACGAACGCCATGACCCGCTGATAGCGGACAGCCGGAGAAACCCGGGCCGCGCCTGAAAAGCCCGTGAGGGCATACCGGATCCCCCGATCATTCAAAATCGATCCCAGCGTCTTCTCGATTTCGACTGGCGATTCCAGGGAGTAGTAATCCGTGGCGACGTTCTTTTTGAAATTGTAGCTGGCGGTCCATTCGGCCAACAATTCCGCCGGCGCCGCCAACTTCACTCCGCTATCTTCGTCGGTCAGCCATTCCCGGTCGCGCAGGATCCGCAGCACGTTGGCCACCTGGCCCAGGCTGACGTTTGCTTCCCGAGCCAACCGCTGATACCGCCAGCTCTGCCGAGCATTTGCCAGGAGCACGCGGAGCACCCGAGTGGATTTCGGCGCATACAGCGAACGCAATTCCCGTCGCGCCGGGGCAGGATTGGGCAGCCCTTCCCTTTGAATGAAGATGGTCTGGAAACTCAGGAAACAATTACCGGCTGAATCCAGATATCCCGCGCCATTTTGTTTGCAAATTTCGGCCGTCCGACTGGACACAAAGGGGGCAATCAGAATCCCATAGCTGTTGGGATATTCCGACCGAAAGCGGGCGATCAGGTTGAGGGCATTGCGGGCGACCCGGGGCTGCCCGCTGGGGATCACGGCCACCAACAAGAGCTGACTTAGATCTTGCACAAAAACTCGGACGATGAAGTCTTGATTCAGATGATCAAACCAGGGGGCACCCTCATACGTTACTATCCGGAGGGATGGCACTTTCGAGAGACAATTCTCCAGTAGTTCGCGTGCACGTTGATGAATCTGGTTTTTGGTCATTTTCATATTTCACAATTTTTTCAGCGTTTGCTGAAAATAAGTATTTCACTGAAAGAAGGATTGTCAATGAATAACTGATCCCTTCAGCTGAATGAATTTCATATCTGATTCAGCCAGACCATGTCCAGCACATCAATCCGGCCGTCGGCATTCAGATCCGCAGCCTCCAGGGGAGCGATGAAGCCGGCCTCCCCCCAGACGATCGCTTCGGACAGGTACAGGGCAAGCAGTTCCAAATCCACCGCATCGACCATCCCGTCCAGGTTCAGGTCGCCGAGCAGGAGATTCGGATCCACTATGAAATGCGGAACGAGCTCATAGTCATGATCCAGCTCCAGCTCCAGCGGATTCTCGCTCCCCTCGTAATCGCCCGACCAATGCGCAAACACGTAGCCAGGATCCGGCAAACCCACCACCCGCGCGATCCAGCCGGCCGGGTAGGTGTAGGCGCCGGGAGTCGGCACGGTCAACCCGTGGGCACCCGCCTGCACGCGCAGCACGCAGCCGGCGGGGTGCGACGTAGGATCCAGCGGATCGGTCCCCGCGGCCGCCTCCTCGCCGTCGGAGTACCCGTCCAGGTCGGTGTCCCAGGCGTGGGGATTGGTCTCCCCGGGATCGATCATCCCATTACCGTTGGCATCCTCTTGCGCGGTGGTCCGGCCGTCGGCGTCGGGATCGGCCTCCGGATCCATCGCCTGCAGCCAGCCGGCCGCATACAGCCCTGATTGCGTGACGTCCCCGCTGGCCCCGTTGCCGGTGGCGACGCTCCCGGAAACGACGGACCAGATGCCCGTCTCCGAGTCATAGCGGTAGAGGACCAGCTCGTCGAAAATGTCCGGACCGGCGCCGGCGATGGTCAGATCCTCCGGCGTGACCGCAAGAGTCAGAGTGACGGGCGCGGCGAACTCCGCCTGCAGTTCCCCGGCCGCATCCTCCGCTGCCAGGTGGACGGCATGACCCGCCAGCGTTAATACATCGATGGCGGCCGCCTGCCGGGACACGGGCAGGGCCACAGAGGCGTCATTGCTCCAGATGCCGGTGCGGTGGTAGAACCTCTCCGGATCGCCCACAGGCACGGCCATCACCTGGGGAGAGACATAGACGGTGCGGCTGGGCAACCTGCGCTTGCCGCCTGTTTCATCCGCCGATCCCGTGATGCGATCGGCGAGCACGGCCGTGTCCATCACCGCCGCCGTCATGCGCGCCGCAGGCGGGGTCGCTCCCGTCTGGACCGTGCCCACCGACACCCCGGTGACGGACTGCAGCTCCGTGGCACCGCTCTTGCCAAACACCACCTCCGCCACCGGGATGAGACGGCGGAGGATTTCGGAGAGGAACGGCACGGTCGTCATCAGGCTGTTGCTGACCGTGCTCAGGAAGACGGCCGGACTGGGCGCCCAGTCGTGCTTCCGGTAGTCGGCCAGAAGATAGGGCGTGTCTTCGAACACCACGCCGCGGGCGTACTCCTGTTCCACCTCCTGGTACAAACCGAGGCCGATGGAGAGTTTCAGCCCCTTAAGGTGTGGAATTGGAACTTTTATTGCCGCCTCCGCCCGCAGGCCCCGCACGGACTGAGCACTTGTCCGGGTCAGAGCGGACGGATCGGCAGCCTCCACCGTGGTAAGGAAATTTTTGATGTCTCCGGACAGCCACTCTGGGGTGAAATTGGATAGGGACGGCTGATGCCCGACGGCTACCTGGGAAAGGGTTCCAGCCAGTAATTGCGGATTCTGTCCCACCAGAAAGATCGCCTGGGGATCGCTGGTGGCCCATTTGATCCGGGTGCCGGCGTATGACTGACCGCTGAAGAGCAGCCAGGAGGCGCCCACTGATTCTGTCGTCTCAATGGTGGCGCCGATGCCGCTGATCTCGGGCCCCCGGCTGGTCACCTCGTACTGGACGGTGTTGGTGTGGGTGCGGTTGACGCCTTCCAGGCTGTCCAGCCAATCCAGTTCGTCGGCCAGATTCAACTGGACGCCGGCGCCGGCCGACAGTCCCAATGCCAGGGAATCGGTGACATCCCCCTGGCCGGACGGGCTGAACTGGCGCCCTTCCTGCAACGTGCCGCTGAACGCCACATTCCCGCTCAGGGATAGCGGCCCCAGTGCGATGGACGCACCTGCTGACGATCGTCCCTCCACGCTGGCGCCGTACTTGATATTCTGGTAATAACGCGCCGGTTCGAACTCCGCTGTGGGATAACCCTGCGAGGACAGCCACACCAGCGTCGCCGTGTGGACGTGCTGCGACAGGAACCGGACCGGGGAGCCGCCGAAGTTCCCGAAGAAGGTCAAGGCGCCGGTCACGTCGGCGTTCCGGGCCGCGCCGGTCCAACCGCCCGCGTTGTAGTCGATCTCGCCACCGAGGTACGCCCCGGCTTTCACCCCGATCGAGCCCGAAGCTTCAGCCTTCGGAGCGCCAGAAATGCCCAATTCGGCCGACACCTCACCCGACAGGCTGAAATCCCCCTGCCGGCCCAACCCCTGGACGACGCCACCCGCCGGCGTATCGGCGGCCAGGAGCTTCACTGTGTAGCCCGCCTGCGCCCCCAGCGACAGCTTGGCCGACGCCACCGACTGTGCCCCGCCGCCCGGCGTCTCCGCCTCCCAGACCGGACCGCCCAGGGCGAACACGTAGTTGGAGCGCCACGGCCGTTTCTGTTGCACCCGGATGCTGAAGTCCAGGTCCTTTTCCAGCAGGAAATAGTCCTTCCACTCGCCGCTTTCCTGCAGGCGGATGGTTCGGGGAAAGTCCAGCTTCAGCGCGTCGCCCGCGTGGACGCCCCACGGCTCCAGATCCAGCTTCATCTGCAGCACGCCGGGCTTGATGATCTCGGCCTGGACGCTCACCCCGGCCTTGTCCCAGTTCAGGCTGAGCTGCACCGGCCGGACCGGCACTGGCTGGCGGTCCACGTCCAGGATCTTGTAGTAGCGGTAGAGCCGGGTGTCCGGATACCCGGTATTTGCTGCCGCTCCACGCGGGGTGAGGTTGGCGTGCAGTTCCTCCAGGAAAATTGAGTTCTGAAGATGAGCCTCGCGATACTCGCTGTAGACTGTGTTTGGATTGTACGGGTGCGGACGGGTCACCGTTCGGACAAAGAAGCGGGTCCCGGCGTCCAGCGACACGCCCTCGATGATGATCCCGGTGGCCGTCTTGTCCGGCGTCTCGGCCAGGTATACCATTTCCCCCGAGGGTTCCTGCCGCTGGTAGACCTCAGAGAATCCTTCGTCCTCATCGTATGCGATGGGAGTCCAGGTCAATTGAAGCGTGTCGGGTTCCTGGAATCCCCAGCGGGGCTGGACGGGCGGAACGGTCTGTGTGCTTTCGAAATCGCCCCCATGGCGTTCGTCCACAAACGCTCGGACGGAATTGTCTGTGATATAAAGCGCGTTGTACGCCAAATACAACCCGTCAGCCCAGCCTAGATTAGTTAGATTCTTGATCTCTGAGGGTATCTCACCTGAAAACGAATTGCCGCTCAGATTCAAAGAGGTCAGGTTGTTCAGAACTCCAATCTCATGGGGGATCGGCCCGGACAGTTGGTTACAAGCCAGGTTCAGATAGCCCAGTTGCGTCAGTGGCAACAACTCGGACGGGAAGGTTCCCGACAGGAGGTTGTGACTCAGGACCAAACTGGCTAGTTGCGTGCAGTTGCCGAGTGTACCGGGGAGGCTTTCAATCAGATTCCGGTCAAGATCCACATTCAAATAGCCTGTTTTGGATTGGATGCCATCGGCGATGCCGTTGATCGCGTTGTCGGACAAGTCAAGATTGGCCCCGCTCGTGGGTGCCAGGTTGAAAAGGCTGGCGGGGACTGATCCAGAAAGATTGTTACCGTGTAAGTCCAAGTCACTGATACTGGCGAGCTGTCCAAGTTCGGAAGGAATCGGGCCTTCAAGGAGATTATTCTCGAGGCGGAGATAAGACAGATTGTTTAAATTACCTAGACTTGCCGGGATTGTTCCAGTCAACTGATTGTCATGCAGGTACAGACTGTAAAGGTCGCGCAGATTTCCAAGACTTGAAGGAATGGTACCGATCAAGTGGTTATAACCCAATGATAAGTGATTCAGATTGGTGAGATCGCCGATCCACGTCGGGATGCTCCCACCCAATTCACAACCTGCCAAGTGAAGACTCCTCAAGTTGGGGAGATTCGAAATCACGGAAGGAATGGTTCCCCCAAGTGGGATTCCGCCTAATTCCAGGCTCTCCAACTGTGTACACGACACAATTGTAGCTGGCAAGTCCCCGGTCAGGGGATTGCCGCTCAGCGCGAGCCGTTCCAGACGCCACCTAATATTTCCATCGAAAAAGTCGGGGATCGGGCCGGAGAACTGGTTGAACCCAAGATCCAGATCTCGGCACAGATAGTATTTAAGCCATTCGGGGATCGGGCCTGAAAACTGGTTGTCGCTCAAGTCCAGTCTGTCAATATAGAGATACAGGTCCACCATTCCCGCCGGCAATGCCCCCTCCAGTTTGTTTCCACTCAGGTCCAGAATGTACAGTTGATTCAGTTTTCGGATTTCATCGGGCAGAGAGCCGACAAGATTGTTGTCATCGAGGTCCAATCCAACGACATGACCAGACTGCGCATCTACGGTGACTCCGTACCAACCCCCTTCGGTACCCCAGGTGCCCAGCCAGCCGTAGTTGTTTCGCCAGCTCGGCCCGCCCGTGGCGTCGTAGATCGCGATGAGCGCTTCTCGTTCCGATGAAGGAATGATAGACATGAGCTGAGCCGGGATGAGAAAAAATCCCAAAAACCAGAGCATACCAAGGCGAATGCGATGGATAGTGGCTATATTCCGAGAAGAGCTCCTGTTCATGGATTCACCTCGGCGAATGTAGTATTTGCAATTTACAACACGAAGGATTCACTCCGCAAGGAATGAACATGGTTTGATCCGAAACGATGATCACCGACGGGAAGGACCATCAATTTCCGCGCTTTTCCGGCCCGCAAGGAAGAAACGTCGCGCAAACTTTAAAATCTCCTCAATGACCTTGTAGTCGGTGATATCCCATTCGTAGATGATCTTCCGGAGGGATTTCCGCTTCTTGGGTTCCAGAGTGTAGAGCATGCGCAGCATGCCAGTCTTTTCCTCGGTTACCTCATCTCCCATCAGGAAGTAGTCGGGCGGACACTGGAAGTGCTTGGACACTTGGTTGATCCGTGCCAGGGACCACTTCACCTTGCCGGACTCCAGGTCGGGCAGGATGTGATATCCCCAGCCGAGGATCTCAAAGAATTCCTTCTGCTCGTCACCATCTGCTATTGAAGGGTCGCATGTTTCGGCACACATGATTACTTGGAGGCTCGAACAAACACAGCACCCTATATCAATGCTCGGTGAGGCCAGGTAACCCTAAACACACAGCAACAGACGGCAAACGTCTAGAACACACTGCAACGAATGCAGTGTTTGTGTAATTCCGCGCAACCCATTGATAATAATGGCGCACCCGGCAGGATTCGAACCTGCAACTTTCGATTCCGAAGACCGATGCTCTATCCAGTTGAGCTACGGGTGCGTGAGCCGGTGATTATATCGGTGGGTTAGCCGGTGTGTCAAGGCGAGGCCTCTATCAGTCCCGCTGATCCTGTGACGACACCGACACCGCCCACGCCACCGACACCGCCCACGCCACCGACACCGCCTTCGCCGCCACTGCCACCACTGATACCGTTGACACCGCTGATGTCGGTGACAAAGCTTATGCCACTGACGCCATCGACGCCGCTTACACCGCCGACGCCGCTGACCCTGCCGACGCCGCTGACACTGCCGTCGCTGCTGACGCTGACGTCGCCGCTGCCACCTTCAACGCCACTGATTCCGCCGATTTCACTGAAACAGCTGCTGCCACCGATCCAGATGATTCCACCGTAACCACTGATTACGCTGATTCGCCACCATCGCCAGATGCCATCAACATTTTGTGACAGAGGCTGGCACCTTCACGACAGCGTCGCGGTTCCATGATCTTTGGTTGATACACACGTTTGACAGATCGGCAGAACTGCATTGTGAACGCGCTGCCAGCATTGACTTGGATGTAATTGCTGATTATACTGATGGCAATTGAATTCATCGCAACTGCAGGGCAGACCTGTCTGATCCGGCCCAGGAGTGCGGGGCGCCCTGCTGGACGCACATGAAATTGCAATCACAATCTGTTCGGAGGTATTTATGAACGGTAAATTGCGTCTTATGCTGGTGCTGGTGGTTGGATTGGCCCTGCTGACGGCGCCGGCGCTGCTGGCCGGCCAGCGGCTCGGTGGCGGATCATCCGGCCTGGTGGTCCGGCAGCTCGACGGGTCGGCGCGCCCCGGTCCCACACCGCGGAGCGACCAGGCCCCGGCCGGGTATACGCCGCAGCTGATCATCTCCAAATCGTCGGGCAGCCTGCCGACGGGCGGCATGGTCTGCGTGTTCAAAGACGTCGACCCATGGGGCTCGACGTCCGTGGAAGGACTGCTGCTGGCCGGCGGCATGCCCTATGCGGTCCACACCTCGGCCGAATTCGGCACCCTCGACTTCAGCGCCTTCGGGCTGATTGTCGTCTCCAGCGATCAGACCCAGACGTTCTATGACAACTACGCCGCGAACGCAGCCAAGTTCACCGACTACGTGGTCGCGGGCGGCACGCTGTTCTTCTCGGCGTGTGACCAGGGGTGGAACACGGGACAGCTCAATGCTCCGCTGCCGGGTGGGATGGTGTATTCATTCAATCCCGCACTGCACAACAACACCCTAAACCCCTGCCACCCGACGGTCCACGGCGTGCCCAATCCGTTCTGGGGGAACTGGGCCAGCCATGGCACCTTCAGCAACGTGCCGGCCGGCGCGGAGGTGATTGCCGTCACCCAAGGCACCGGCCTGCCGACACTGGTTGAATACACCCTCGGCTCCGGGATCGTGCTGGCCAGCGCCCTGACCCTGGAAATCGCTTATGACTGGGAATGGGATGGAGGCCGGATCCTCGCCAACAGCCTGCCCTACCTGTACAACTACATGCCTCCGGAAACGCTGGTCTTCGTGGATGATTACGGGCGGTCCATGCTGTGCGTCGATGCCGACACCGGTTACTTTGCCTACCGGGTGCTGACCGGCAAGGGCGCCGGGCAATACCAAGGTGAGGGCATCATCAACACCCGGGGCAGCGTGCTCTACCTGATGTCGCCCCGCGGGATCCCGTGGCAGATCTACCTCGTCTATGACATGGCCAACGGCCTCGCCACCGCCTATTTCCTCTACCCGGAGTACGGCGTGCGCTCGATGCTCTACGACCGAAACATGGGCAACAATCCCACCAAGTGCCTCAACTGAGCATCTGCCACGCTCAGGGATTCCATCGGAGCTCCCGGACCCGTCCGGGAGCTTCTTTCTTTTGGCGTGATGACAGCCGCGCCGGCACCCGCCGGTGATCTGGACGTGCCCCGCACCGGCAGGAGGGGCCGGACAGCTCCGGAAAAACACAATCCCGCCGCGCGGCATGGAACGAGCCGGATTTCCCGACATGAACGGACGCACGCCATTCGGGCTGCGGGCCGCAGCGGAAGACAATCGACACGGAGGTACCATCATGCGTGAACTCGACATCCTGGCCCAGGAGTTTGAACGCGAGGCGGCGGTCACCCGGCAGGTGCTGGAGCGGCTGCCGGAAGAGCACTTCGGCTGGAAACCCCACGAGAAGTCGTGGCCGGCCGCCGGGCTGGCCTCCCACCTGACCAACATCCCCGGCTGGATCGCCCCCTGCCTCGACCAGCCCGAGCTGAGTCTGGATCCGGCCTCACGCTCCCTCTGGATGGCCGCGAATCGGGCGGACCTGCTGGCCAGGTTCGACGAGAATGTCGCGGCCGGCCTGACGTGCCTGCGGCGGCAATCCGACACCGCGCTCGGTGAACCGTGGACGCTCAAAATATCAGGCCGGTCGGTTTTCACGCTGCCGAAGGCCGCCGTTCTGCGCGGCTTCGTCTTCAGCCATCTCATCCACCACCGCGGCCAGCTATCCGTCTATCTGCGCCTGCTCAACGCGCCCGTGCCGTCCATTTACGGTCCGTCGGCGGACGAGGGCGGCTTCTAGGCGCTCCCGGACCATCCACCCGCAGCCTCACCAGGCCATGCCGTTGTAACTCTCCAGCAGCGACGGGGTCAACGACTCGATGACCACGTGGCCCGCCATGTCCCGGTTGCACGTCACCTCCATCCAGACGGTCCCCGGGGCAAGGCTGCTGTAGTCCGCCCCCAGCAGCGAAGCCAGACTGTCGCTGAGTTTCGCGCCCGGGGTGAGCGAACCTTCGTAGCTCCACTTCGCAACTCCCGCCGCCGAATACCCGGTGATGCGGTAGCTGTTGTTGATCGTGGCCCGATTGGTGAGGCGCACATGGGTCATCCAGCCCGACTCGCAGCGGATCATGGGGAAGACCATGCGGGTCCGCCCCGCCGTTTCGGCCAGGATGCCGTCGAAGCGGAACTGGGCCGCCAGGCCGGTCCGGTTGAAGAAGAGCTCGAATCCCAGCAGATTCACCGGCGCGCTGGCCTGCATGTAGCCGGCGTCGGCATGGACCGTGCCGTCGAAGATGTTCCACACCTCGCGGGTGATCTGCTGGAGCGGATTGACCGGCCAGTTCGCCACGGCCAGGGAGACGCCCGCGCAGTCGAACAGCTCGGCGCTCACCGTGGCGGGGGCCACGCCCAGGTTGCAGAAGGTCACGCCGGTGAAATAGCCGTCGTTGGGCATGATCTCGTTGTAGTGCAGCTCGCCCGCCAGCGGCGCGTCGCCGCCGCCCTTGGCCGGTGCGGCGGCCGGCCCCCGGGTGAGCGGCCCCGCGGCGGTGAACGCCGGCAGGCCGGCCAGTCCGGGCGATTCGAAGTGCCCGAACAGCTCGAAGCCGATGAGCGGCTGGTCCGATACGGCCTGCACCATGCGGAGCTGGCCCGGGTCGGCCACTTCCGGGAACGCCTGATCGATGAGGCGGACGTACTTGCTCCGCGGCGCGAGCGTCTCGGTGTGAGTGGCCAGGCTGTTACCGTTCTCGTTGTACGCGGTGACGGTGACGTGGGCGTCGGCGTCACCGGTGTTGATGAACGCCAGGCCGGTGTACCAGCCGTAGGTCAGCGCCACGTAGGGGTAGACCAGGTCCGCGGCGGACGCCGCCAGCATGGGCATCACCACGATGGACTGGCCGTCGCGGGTCCCAAACTCCAGCACGCCCGTGAGGCTGGAGCCGCTGGTGATGGTCACCCAGAGGTCCTGGGCCAGCGTCGCCGGGGCGAAGACGGTGTCCACATCCGCCTGCCAGACATTCCCCGGCGGCAGCGACGCGATGCCCAGCTGTTCCACCTGGGCGCCGGTCGCGCTGTAGGCCGTCAGGGTGATCGGGTTGTCCGCGTCGCCGGCGTTGAGCAGGGTGAGCCGCGTCCACCAGGTCTCGGTGCTGGCCACGTGAGCGGCGTACAGCGTTTGCTCCAGCGGCTGCCAGAAGCCGCCGGACAGCGTATAACCGCTGCCGGCGGACATCCCCACCACCGGCTGGCCGGCGGTGCCTTCCAGGAAGTAGTCCCCGCCGGAACTGGCGCCTCCGCCACCGGCCACCGTCCACCAGTCAATGGCGTACGTGTCGGCCCGAACCGGCTTCGGCTTCCCGGGCGCAGCGGCCTGTGCCGTCGCCGCCAGCACCAGGGCCAGGATGATCCCAACCGCGTGTCGATGCGTGTTCATGTCATTCTCCTTTGGCGGCGGATGCGCTGCCGGGGTTGACTCGGCCGCCGCGCGCCTCCAGCGCCGCCAGACGGGCCGACAGGGTTCGGTTTTCGGCTTCGAGGGATTGGAGCCGGCTGAGGAGCGCCTGGATGGCCGCCAGGGCCACGCCGTCGGCGTCCACCGTGGCGATGCCGTCGCCCGCACCCACCCCGAACGCCGCCCGGAAGTCCTCCGCCACCGGCCCGATGTGCTGCACCGCGTCGTCCTCGGCGATGTAGTTCCACCGCAGCACCGGCAGCGCCGCCACCCGCTCCAGCACCGCCGCCGCGTCCACCGCGCCGAAGTTCTCCTTCGACGCCCGCCGGCTGCCGTTCACCCACGCCCCGCCCGTGGTCAGGTGCGCGCCGGTGGAGGTGTCCAGCACCCGGCCGCTGTCGTTCCAGATCCGGAACCAGGAGCCGCTGTTCACCTGGAAGGTCGCCCCGCCGTTGAAGCGCACCCGCAGGGCGTCGGCGCGCACCGAGGCGAAGTCGGCGTCGGTGGAGTCGGCCAGGACGAAGCTGCCGGCGTGATTGGCCTTGGCCCGCCGCCCCGCGGCGAAGCTGAAGTCGCCGTTCGCCGCGTTGAGGCGTCCGCCCGGAATGGTGGCATAGCTACCAACAATGGAGTTCGACACGCCCCCGCCTATACAGGACCTAAATCCCTCGCAGGTGTTTTGGACACCACCAGCTATTACGCATCCATCTCCTACAACCAGGTTTTGTTCTCCTCCCGCTACGGTCGAGTATAAGCCAGTTGCGGAATTGTGATAGCCGCCACCCACAAATCCACCATCACCGGCCGTGTTGCCCATTCCTCCGGATACCGTGCCATGGCTTCCGGTAACCTGGTTGACATAATCCGGATGACCGCCGCCGCCGATGGTGGCCCCCCAGATTCCCGCATCGAGGCTGTTAAACAGATGGCCGCCGACCACGTTGGGCGAAAACACATGCTGCTCCACCCGCATCGCCGGCAACACCAGGGCGTGGGGCG
>Ga0209605_1002821_pt1 | contig 16065 bp, 5 predicted proteins | sample AD_UKC035_MetaG_FD_184408 | JGI IMG/M metagenome (GOLD analysis project Ga0209605, IMG submission 184408) | Active sludge microbial communities of municipal wastewater-treating anaerobic digesters from USA - AD_UKC035_MetaG (SPAdes) (version 2) | ecosystem: Engineered > Bioreactor > Anaerobic >...
AGCGCGCAAGATCCAGGCGGCGATGAACTTCATCGTCGATTACTTCAGCCTGGACCGCGCCGAGTTCGTGCGACGCTACTTCGCCGGGCGCAAGGACGTGCTTGAGATGGCGACGACTGAAGCTGCCCATCGCCGCATCCTCACCGAACTTGCCAATCCTGAGCAGCAGGCTATCGTCGCCGCACCACTCGAAGGCAACCACCTTGTGCTTGCCGGCCCCGGTTCGGGCAAGACGCGGGTGATCGTTCATCGCGTGGCTTGGCTACTGCGCGAAAGCATGGTGCTTCCTGCTGCGATCATGGTGCTCGCCTACAACCGCTCGGCCGCGAATGAGATCCGCCGTCGCCTTTGGGCGCTAGTAGGCGCCGATGCGGCTGGCGTCACGGTACAGACTCTGCACGGCTTGGCGATGAGACTGACCGGGACAAGCTATGCGGTCGCGCTCGAACATGGCGAAGCGGTAGATTTTGGCGAGGTGATTCGCAAGGCTACGCGCTACCTAAGCGCCACTGAAAAAGGCGAGGACGCCGACCTCGGTCCGTCCATCCTTCGCGACCGGGTGCTTGCTGGGCTGCGTTTCCTCTTGGTGGATGAGTACCAGGACATCAACGGCGATCACTACGATCTCATCAGCGCGGTTGCAGGGCGAAGCCTCAAAACCGAGGAAGATCGCGTTTCGCTGATGGTGGTCGGCGATGACGACCAGAACATCTATGCCTTCGATGGTGCCAGCGTGCGCTACATCCGCCAGTTCGAGACCGACTATGCGGCACGTCGCTACACGCTGGTCGAGAACTACCGTTCGTCACGCCACATCATCGATTCTGCAAACCGGGTGATCGAGCGCGCACGCGATCGGATGAAGTCGGGACAGGCTATCCGTGTGAACCACGCGCGTCGCGACCATGCAGATGGTGGAGAGCAGGCCGAGCGCGATCCGCTCGCAGCCGGTCGCGTTCATGTGCTCGAAGTGCCGAATGATCCCGGCCAGGAAGCCCAAATCGCGTTGAACGAACTTCAGCGCCTGCATGACCTACTGGCACATGATGAAGCGGGGCAGTGGGGCCGTTTCGCAGTGATCGCTCGCCGCTGGGAGGATCTCGAACACCTGTCCGCCTTATGTCGTATTCGTGGCGTTCCGGTTCAGATGCTGAGTGACACCGGCCAACTCAGCCTGCACACCCTGCGTGAAGGGAATGCGCTCCTTGCGTTGCTTCGCGGGCAAGATCGCCGTGCACCGCGGCGACGTGTGCTGGTCCGTGCGGGGGCGCTTGGGCGTTGGTTTCGCTTACGCTTCAAGATCTCGACGGACAGTCGGATTGCTCACCCACAGCGTGCTGTGCTTGCGCAGTTCATCGAGGACATCGACTCATCAGCCCCCGATGCCGAATTGGTCGCGGACGATCTCGTCGAAGCGCTCTATGACTTCGGCGCTGGCGGCAAGGCAACCGGGGATTTCCGACCCAACGCACCAATGGTGCTCATGACTGCGCACCGGGCCAAGGGCCTGGAATTCGACCATGTCCTGATCCTCGATAGCGGCGGATGGCTGGGTAGAGGGGACGATGAGCGACGGCTCTTCTACGTCGGGATGACGCGGGCGCGCAAGTCGCTCACCATATGCGAGCGTCTTGGGGGCCCGCACCCCTTCGTTCGCGACGCGGATGGGCTGACCTTGCGGTCAAGGTCAGCCGCGATGGCATCAGAGTGCGGCATGGCAAATCGCATATGGCGCGCGGATCCCGAGAAGATCGTGCTCTCATGGCCTGGCTACTTTGCCCCGAAAGCGCCCATTCACCGTGCGCTGGCGGCACTCGACATCGGCGATCCGCTCACTTTACGGCCACGCGACGAGGGAGGCTGGGAACTTGCCAACGCCGCCGGGGTGGCCGTTGGGCGAATGTCATCAAAGTTCCAACCACCCTCGGGCAGAATTGTTGCGGTCCGCGTTGCTGCCATGCTCGCGCGCCACGCGAAAGACGGCGCTCAGGAGCAGGCCAAGTTGAGATCCCGAACTTGGGAACTTGTGCTGCCGGAGATCGAGTATGCGGCGGATGCACAATGATCCTGATCCGTGCAGTGAGACCTTCATGATCATGTCCTTTCTTCCCCAGGGTGTCCGAGCAACGCCTTCACCCCCACGTTCCGCCCAAAGAGGTGGGCGCAGATCATCGATCGCATGAAACGCCCAAGCGGCACCCGCGCGACATTTGCCCGCTGCTGTAGCCCGAGTTTGATTGTGTGCGGCAGGAAGATCTTCAGCGCGAAGATGTTCTTGCCCATCTCCGGCACCGGGTCGTCGAACTCGGGATTGTCGAACTCCGGGTCGTTTTCTTCGGCTGCGGGGTCGGGCACCGCTGCCGCGTCTGCTTCCTCTGCCCTGCCATCGGTGCCGCCGTCGTCGCTGTTGTGTTTGGCGTAAAGTCCCTTGCCCTGGTCGCGCATCTTCAACATTTCGTGGACGCCGAAGAGGTAAGTGGCGAAAAACTCGGTGAGGTAAACCGTCATCGACACGCCCATGCGCGCGCAGATCTCCTCAAGGCCGATCCGGGCCGGGTCGGGCAGCCAGAGGCGGATCTGTGCGTCCTGACGCTGCAGCTCGGCGTAGTCGCGCGCCTCGATCAAGCCGTCACTCAGTGCGTGTGGGTCGGCCTGGCTTTGCCACTGGGCAAGAAGTTCTCGTGGAATACGCACGCGTTGGGATCCTGTCTATTTGGGTGGCTGCCGGTGAGAGGGGGTGCGCAGCCCGGGGGTGGCTTTTTCCGGTCAGAAGTCCAGCTCGCAACTGAATGAACAGTCTTTCGGCTGGCGGCTGCGGGCCTCGTCGATCCGGGCGGCAAGCGCCGGGTCGCGTGCCACTGCCTCCTCGATCGACAACACCACGGCCCAGGCCGCCTCCTGCATAGTGGCCGGCACGTCGACGTTGCGAAGGCCCCTGATCTGGTCGATATTCCAGACTCCGGACGAGTCCTCGTAGACGACCATCGAGGCGAGGCGCATACCGGTCTTGCGGCAGCGGATCGAAAAAGGGCGGGCCAGTTCGGTGGCGAACCACTGGCCGTAGGAGGCGATGCAGTGCGCCATGATCGCGCCTTCTTCGACGAGTTCGTGCTGGTTGAGGAGGGCGACGATGCGGAAAGGGCCGGTTTCGATCGCACGCACGATGGCGAACCAGCTGGTGTCGAGCGGAACATCCTTTTCTTCCTCCTCGTGTGCCTGAGCGCAGGCCCTGAGCAGACTCGCCCAGCCGGCCTTGAGCAGGTTCTGGTTGTCATGCAAGGCGCGCGCCTCGTTGATGAACCAGCGTGCCAGCGGGGTGATCTCCTCAGCCAGCACCTCTGCGGCATCGCCGTGCAACTCCGCCAGGGTGTAGCGCTTCCAGGCCGCCTTGAAAAAGCGCGGCGGCAGAGCCTCGAGGCGGTCCGCCGGGAGGTCCCAGTCGAGCAGCGCCCGCACAAACTCCGCCTGGGGCGGCAGGTCGGATTCCAGTGCCTGGAGCAGGGCGAGGTAGCGTGCGGCGCGCTCCGGGGTGGAAAACGGCGTGTCGTCACCCAGCCACTCAGGCTTGAGGGGCGCGAACAAGGCATCACCATAGTCCAGATAGAGCCGCCAGGCGCGACGATCTAGCCCCCGCCGAGTGAATGCATCTTTCAGCGCAGGCAGGTCGCGCTCGCCAGCAATCGGCACACCCCACCACCGAGCGAGGTCGCAGTGTCGTGCAGCCGTGTTCATGTAGGGATCTCCTGCCGCTATGCCGTCTGCGCAAACCGTACCAAGCGCGAGATACCCCGGCAATCGAAACCGTAGGGGAAAAATGTAGCGCACGCCCAGAACCGGGAAGCTGGAGCCTGATGCTGCGCGATTTTCCCCTACACAAGCCTTTGCCCGACTGCGCACTGCTGGTTAGAGTGTCATGCCATGACAGCGCAATTCGCCGTGACGAACTGGCACTTACGCTTCGCGCATTAAACTGCTTGAGGAGATTTCGCCGTGGCTTCACTCAACAAGGTCCTGCTCGTCGGCTGCAGATTCCATTCTTCATGATCAAGCAGTCCAACGACATGATCGCGCTGATTGATGGTCATGATCAGCGGCTTTGAGGGGCGCGCTTGGGTTCGCTGAGTTCTTGGCTAAATAGTCTGATCCCCGATGTGCGATGTGGTAACGCTGCGAAGGGCGTAGCCCGAAGCAGCGTTACCACATCGCAAACCCCCTTGAGTGACTTGCTCGGCGACTGCTCCGGGGAATCGTGGGACCTCTTCTCGGGCAATACCGATCGGCGAAGTGGCAGATGCACTACGCTAAAGGCAAGCTCAAGGGCGATATTAGGGAACCTGACTGCGACGTGATGCAACGCCGTGTGAAGCGGGCGTCGGCAGTTATGAACAACTATCCAATTCCGTCAGCAGTTTCCTTCCGTCTTAGCAACAGAATCGTCATTCAAACGACTGCTTCACTCTGAAATCTTCCATACCGCGCTATGCGAACGGCTCAGCCACGCGGTCGTCCAGAATGTGTCGATTGACCGGCAGCACTGCGACTTACTGCTGCCGCACTGCGCTCATCCGATCCGAGCGGTAGGTTCAGACCTCATCGAACTGGCGGTATCGACCCAGACCGGGCATCCGAACTTCCCCGAAGCTGCCGCTGAGGCACGGTGGTCTTCTGTGAGTTTCGCTGCCATGAAGCTGCCGTTCGTGACCTCACGACTCCGGCCAATTGCAGACTTTGGTGTGTTGCGAAGGACGTCCGCATGAATGACCGCTGAACACTCATGAGCTGCCGCGAAGTGTTGCCTCCATCGTGCGGCGCGTCGGCGTCAGACCAAGAGAGTGCAACCGAACCAGGCGATCGATATCCCCCGGTGAAAGAAGTTGCTTTCAGCGGTTCGATACACGCTAAGGATGAGGAACAGGTTGCAGGGGGTATCTCTTCTGTGTCGCTCTATCTCGCAATGCGCGTTTGCGAAGAAGGGGCGGTCAGCGCAGTCAGCGGGACCAAGGGGGCTGCCGGTTTGATGGATGGCGTCGAGGCGTCGTGAGGCGTAGATCGCGAGGTGTTCGTCTTTCGCACCTCTCAGTTCCAGCGCGTCAAACGGCAAGTTCTCGGCGCTGGGGGTTTCAGCCTGTGAGGCTAACCGTGTGCGGATACGGGCGTCCCCAAAGACACGGATAAGGCCTCAGATCTCGATTCGAAGGTAAAAGACGCGGGTTTCTGCGCGTTGATTCATCAGGAGATCGACGCCGCCAGTCAGGAAGTACCGATGGGTTTCCTCGCAGCCGTCCGCATCTACCGTGACGATGTCGATTTCGCGGTCGTGAAAGGTCTTCCCGCCGCGCTTGAGCGTCAGGACCTCGACGTCGTACTTCGTGTAGCCAATCTTCTTCAGCAGCTCGTCGACACGTCGGTCGATATCAAGGTAGAACTCGACGTAGCCATCGCGATCCTTGTTCTCTCGGCAACGGATCTTGATGTTTTCGATCCTTTGCGCCGACTCCTTCACGAACCGCAGGAAAGCCTCGAGCCGCCCGACATTGTGCTGGGCTGCGCAATAGGGGTCGCGGAGCTCGATGTGCTTCACGTGGGCACTTACCAAGGGGGCGAAGATCGTTCCTAGCGACCTTGCTTCCCCCTCGTGCAGTTCCCACATCGACATTCTTTCGCCTTCCTGTAGGGCAGTGGTGCCGTAGCATGTCGACTCATTGATGAGCGCATGAAGCTCAGATTGAAGACGTTCATCGACGATACCTAGGTCTGCCGGGCCCGCGATGAGGCTTTCAAGGAGCGTTTGACTGGCGAAGTGTTGCCGAACGGCGGGCGACTTCAGGGCGGTCCCAGCAAATACGCGGGGGAAGGATTCCCAGCGTTCGCCGAGTTCGTCGGACAGGGCGAAGATCTTGAGGCGGCCCTCGAGTGCGTATGGATGCAGCCTGCGATAGGCGGTCAGGGGCGCCTCCGAACGCGGTTTCTCGTCGAGCTTGTTCGCCAGGTAGAGGTTGAGCCGTTTTCCGTCTTGTAGCCATGTGATGAGTTGGCCCAGGCTTTCGTCGGAGAAGCCAGACACGCTGATCAGGCTGCGGCCGACCAGGTTGATTTCCTCGCAGTTGGCAAAGCGCTCTGCGAGGCCCGCGATGCTAGGCGAGCGCCAGCGCACATAGCTGCCCGGGGCATCCCCGCTTGTCGCGCAATCGTGCAGCTCGCGCAACCAGGCCAAGGCGATCTTGCGCTCGAAGGCATCCCAGTAATGCTGGTTGCTGTAGTCGCACAAGCACACCCTGCAACCGGCTTCGCAGTCAGCCGGACAATCCAGGCGCTCTTGCGCCTCCGCCATCAGTGCCGAGAAGGCATACCCAGGCGAGCCGATTCGGGCGCAGTAGCCGGCCCCACCTGGGACACCGTCGTAGAGGATGACTTCGAGCCGGTTGCCCTGCGCACCGTAGAGCCGGTAGATCGCGCGGACCTCGCCTGGATGGAGTTCGAGCAGGCTCGTGACCGCGAGCCGTATGGCCTCGGATATCGTCCTGGCCAGGCGTTCATGGAAACGCCGGGGTGAAACGTCGGATGACTCCGGGTCGGGCAAGGGGTGAACGAAGCGGAACAACCGGACGTCGGTATCGAACTGGTGCACGAAGTCGAGCCCAATCTTGGAGACCCTATCGTTCTTGCAAGTAAGGCCCGTCTGAGGATCCTTGTGGGCAAGCTTCGGTTCGGCGGGGGCAGGGGTTTTCTTGCCGGGCGACTTGGGGGCTGAGCTGCGCGGCTTGATCGGTTCGCAGTAGTTGCACAATGCGCAGCGGTGATAACCCTCACCGTATGCGCCGCGGTTGGCGATGAAGAGGGAGCCTTTCAGGCCCGAATCATCCGTCGACTTGGTGGTAAGTAGCGCCGAGGAGAGGAAGGGGAGGTCGGTTTCCTCGAAAGCGTCGTCGCGCGGGGCGGCAATCAGTCTGGCCTCGTCGGCTGCCTTGACGCGACGTCGACTGCTGCCGGGGTCACGGCCCCGACGATTCGCAAAGCTGGTCACGAAGCCGTGAGGCTCGATGAACTTGCGTTTCCTGCGACCCTCGGTCGAGCTGCAATTGCTGCAGGCCGGTGGAATCTCGTCGGGCGTATCCCCGACGTCGACGTGGAAACACTCCGGGCAAGCTACATACCACCGCTCGGGCATGAACGCCTTGGGGTAGTGGGCAAGGCCCGTGCTTTCCCAGATGCGGCCGTTGGCGATTACCTCGGCACCCGGGGCGTATTCGCTAATGCCCAGGGAGGCATCGCGCGAGAGGACGACATCGGACTGCGAGCCGAAGTGGGATACCCCCGACTCACCAAGCACCTCGAGGTTGAGCGAGTGAACGGGAAAGCTGTATGTCGGAATCAGTCCGCGGCGGGACAGCTGATTCACGAGAAACTGGTTCATGAAGTCATCGCGCATTCGCTGCCAGTACGAGGCCTTCTTGAAGTCGTCTGCCGCGGCGGCCTCTTTCATCTTTTCCGCGTACCTGGCGAAGCGATCACAGACCTCTTCGGCGAACTCCCTTAGCGCGGCAAGAAACGACGTGCGCAGATAGGGCCCGCGTGCGCCGATCATTCGAATGCCTTCCGGCAGGCGATCGCACAGGCTTTCCGCTTCGCTCGAGGCAGCCCCGCCATCCACGGACTCGAGCCATTGGTACAGATCATCCGTGAAGGCTCGCAAGCCATCGCGGGTGAAGGTCTCTCCGAAAACGTGCTTCAGCGACGGAGCATTGATGTCATGGTCGGAGATCCGTTTCCTCAGGTAGTGCGACAGCAGCACCGAAAACTGATGACGCTTGAAGAGCTCCGGATTTTCGAGGTGGATGAACGGGGTGCCGGGACTCGAGGCGAGGTAGTCCGGGAAGTGCCGAAAGACGGCCTGGTCGAAGTTGGTGTTTCGGGCCACCGTGACGCAGAAGGGTGCCGCCTGGGCGCGCCGTCCCGCCCTGCCCGTGCGCTGCTGGTAGTTCGCGATGCCAGGGGGAACGTTCAGGTTGACGACCGCCTCGAGGTCGCCGAGGTCGACCCCCATCTCCATGGTCGTGGTGCAGCTCAAGAGATTGACCTTTCGCTCGGCGAACTCGCGCTCGACGGTCTCGCGCAGCTCCGTGGAAAGAGAGGCCGTGTGTTCTCGTGCGCGGATGGTCGCGTGGTTGTCCTCCTCGTAAGAAGCAAGATAGTGGTTGCGCTGGCGGAGTACAGCCAGTTCGTCCTGGCCCAGTTCTTCGACTTCGCCCCGGCAGTTGAAGGCGGTGCATTTGTGCGCGACCACATGCTGCTGCATCAAGCCGCAGCTCTTGCAGGCGTAGAGCGTCGCCTTCTCCCCATTGGCGAAGCGGATCAGGTCGCCGTTGAGGGCAAAGCCCGGTTGGTGACGCTCCAGTAAGGCAATCGGCGGCTTCACCAGCGCGTCCCAGAACTTGCGCAGGAAGGCGACCGCATCCTCTCTCGGCAAGCCAAGCTGCTCGACGAGGTACCAACTGCGGCGATTGTGGCGATTGGCGGCGGGGACCCACTTGAACCTGACGGTGTCGTCTCCACCATCGAGGTCGAAGGAACGGTGGCCGCTGTAGATGCCCCAGACGTGAGTGTCCGAGAGTGCTACCTTGGCAAAACGCGACAGGGCGCGCTCGCGACGAATGTTCTCCAGGAGCAAATGGACCAGCGAAGATACGCTGCGATCGTCGTCGGGTAATTGTGCTGGCCAGAACGTCGGGACCTTCTGCAGGAGCAGGCGGAGGCGGGGTTCATCGTAGGTCACGAGTAGGACGCCGAGGGCCTCGACTGAGTTGCGCCGACCTCCTGGCGTGCAAACTTCGTTGCCGATCGCCCCTTGAAGGATCGCGAGGACATCCTGGTGGTCGTGGCGGATATCACCGTCGGCATCCAGCAAGATGGCCTGCTGGCCGTCCCGTTGCCAGTGCTGGTAGATCTGCTCGGCCAGCTGCAAGGTGGTGAGGAACGAGGTCCGCTCCTTCAGGACGTTGCGAATCGCGCTTCGCAGGGCAATGTCGGCCGCGGTTCGCTCAAAGTACGGTGCAAAGAATGCCGCGTCCTGGCGGTTGTCCGAGAAGGCCAGCAGGTTTCGCCCCTGGGCGGGGCGGGGGTCATAGTGGTCGATCACGCCTGCCGGAAGCGACTCCAGCACGCGCTGGGTCACCACGCTTCCCAAGGCTTCGTTGCCCGGGTGCATGCGCGTGACCACCTCGGCGTCGGCGCCTGAAGAACGCCCCCCGCATGCGGGACACTTGGTCACGTACCAAGCCTTCTCTTGCTCGTCGTGCTGGGTCTGGATCGCGTAGAGGGGGACCGCACCGTCCCGTGCCGCCAACTCGCCCGTCTTAACGTCCAGCCAGTACTTTGGATAGTCTGTTGGCGCGTTCGCATCAACCTCGTCGTCCTCATCGTCGACATGGCCTACGGGGGTGCCGAGCCAGAACACGCGGCGCTTTGCGCGCGTTTCCCGGTCGCTCGGTTGACGATTGAAGAGGTGCCCGCCTTCCTCAAAGCCCTCCAGGTAAGGCTGGCCGCACTTGCGGCAGGTGAGCATGGGGTAATACTGTCCCGACTCGTCGCTGTGGGTCCTTGCGGCCTTTACCTTCGACCAGCCTTCATCGCTTGCCGCGGGCAGCACGGCAACGCCCTCGATGCTGTTGACCGCGAGATGGTAACGACCCGGAAGCAGCGGGAAACTGTTCTCGTCCTTCCTGGCGAGCATACCGAGCCGGATGACGGCACTGAGTGCGCGGTACTTGGTCGCGTCCGGCGCGCTCTCGATTGGGGAATCAAAGACTAGGAGGGCAAGGCTCCGGAAGCTCCTGACGCCTCCGTTGTCGACAAACTGGGCGACACGCCGTACTTCCCGATTTCGGGAAAACGACTCCTCGAGGAATACAGGAACGGGGACGCCGGATTCGCACTTGAGTTCGACGCGAAGGAGTCCCTTGCCTTCAAGGTAACTGTTCCAGACGTCATCCGTGCGGAACTCTTCGGGTTGCGCAAGAATCTCCTCGAGGACCTCTCCCAGGCTGCACCATTCGGCGGCGCTCAGTGAGAACTCGGACAAGGTCTTGCGCTGCAGCCGCTCATGGGCGATACGTTTTCCGCGAACGACCTCATGCACCTCCTCGCCGAAGAGGGATGCCGCAAAAACCTTGAGCTTGGCGTCGGCGCCTTCTCCATCCGACAAGCTTGCGCTCGTCCCGAAGACCTGAAGGGGCTTTTCAATGTGGAGCCGGTTCTTGAGTTTCCGAAGCAGGAAAGCCACTTCCGTTGCTTGGGCACCGTGATAGGTGTGAATTTCGTCGAGTACGATGAAGCGAAGGGCGTTAGCCGAGAAGAGGCGTTCGTTGCGCGGAAGCAGCAGAAGGTGCTCGAGCATCGCATAGTTGGTAATGAGCACCTTGGGGGGATTGTTGAGCATCTCGTCCCGCGTGAGAAGCCAGTTAGACGGGATGCGGTCGGGGTGACCCAGCGCCTCCATCAACTTGCTGTTGTTCAGCAGACGCGCCTCTTCCTCATCGCGCTTCACCTTCGCTTTTATCTGCCCCGTGTAACGTCCGAAGGTAATGCCCTGGTCCTTGAGGTATCGTCCGAAGAGCGGCGCGATGCGGTAATAGAGCTGGTCATTCGCGAGGGCGTTCATCGGATAGACCAACAGCGCGCGGACGCCCGGCCGTCCTGGATCCAGTTCCGAGAGCAGTTGGTCGGCAATGGGATAGAGGAAGGTCTCCGTCTTGCCACTACCCGTGCCCGTCGCGACGAGCAGGCTCTTGCCATCGCGCGATGCCAGCTCCATCGCACGCTGTTGGTGCAGGTGGAGTTTCCGACCCGCCGTCGGAAGGCAGCCCAGTGCGTCATGCACGAAACCACCGTTCTTCTTGAGCAGCGCCTCGAGGGACAGGCCCTTCTCGAAGTCGGGGAGCGCCTCCACGTACGGCCCCTCGACCAGTGTCTGCTCGGCGAGGAGGTCCCGGAAGGCGGATCCCAGCCTTGAATACCTGCGGCTGATGGGCAGTGTCGTCGCTATGTAGCGCTGAAGGACCGTCTTGAGGTCTTCAACAAGGTCGATCGGGTTGGTGTCTTTCATAGCGTTTCGTCTGCCTTTTGCACGATTTCCCAGAGAAGGAGGTAGTAGGCGAACATCGCCTCGCCAACCTGCAGGAGATAGGTCAGGCACGCCGCGACCGGAATCGCCGACGTCTTAAGCAGCCCGATGAATTCATCGAGCCTTCCGGGCTGGCGGGAGCCAAGTCGGCAGTGATAGGCAAGCGCCGACAACAGGTGCGAGAACTGGGCGAGGTTCTCCCGCTTCTGGGCAACTTCTGGCGACACGCTGTCGTGGTCGGGCGAGGGCCAAGGAACGATGTGGGGGCTCTTCCCGACCAAACGGCGGTGGTAATCGTGATTGAAGCTAGGGAAGCGCTGCCGGAAGAATCGGCAGAGCCCGATCGCCTGGCCACGCCGGATCTCGTTCCCACCCAAGGTGCGGTCGTATGCCGCTTCAAGCGCTCGCCACGCGAACCTGTAATGGACCGGCCCCAGCCAGTCGCCTGCGCCTGGTCGATAGGCGTCGTTCTCCAGCTTGAGGGAGACCTCGAGCTGGTCGTTCGTCTGCTGCAGGGCCTCGACGTACTTTTCGAGATCGAATGCGTAGGGCTTCGCCCCCTGGGCCATCTGGGCAAAGTTCTTAAACGCAGAGGCCACGGAAAGGTGCATCAGGTCCGGAAAGACGAAGGGATACTGCCGTTCGAGTTCGGACGCTGCGCGCAAGGCCTCGACAAGCGGGTAAGGCTTCAGGTTGACCTGCCGATATTCGCGCGCGGGCAAGGCGTAAATGCGAGGGGCCTGCGCTGCGGCATTGAGCTGCAGCATCCAGGTCGGATTGGCGTCTTCCGGTGGTCGTGCCGTGGCAAGGTCCACGAGGGCCGTTACCGCCTCGTTCTCGCGGCCGCTCCAAGCCCTCAGCAGCTGATGCCACATGGCGGTCAGCCATTGCATGGTGTCCCATGCCTCCTGCGCGTAGCAAGGGTGCATGGCCGCTTGGACCCGACGGAGGACTTCCAGGGATCCCAGGTCGGTCAGGTCCGTCAGGCATCCTAGGAGTTGCTCGACGCCGACCGGAGCCCCTCTGTCGTTGCACAAGAGGCCGGCCGCAAACAGGTCTTGCCGTTCGTTCTCGAGGTGGCCCCATGCACCGTCGACTTGACCGTCAAAGCGGAACACCCAGGCGCCGGCCGGCCAGAGTTCAAGGTGAAGGAAGACGCTTGCCGCGTAGCCGCCTTCGTCTGCATCGAGGCACATGAACTGGGCCTTGCCGAATCGATGGTGAGCCCAATTGCCGGCATTGGCGCCGATGACAATGTCGATATCTTGTCCTGAAACCACGTCCTCGGCGATGACCCGGATCGCCTGCAACTCCCGTGGCAGGAGGAAGCGAACGACGAACTGGCCTGCGCAGGCCTTGGTCGTCATGCGCCTCACGAAATGTGGCTGGACCAACCGCAATAGGTCGACCGGGATGCCGGATCGGTCGCTGAGGTAGGTCAGCGTTGACCCTTGTGGCGTCATGCGGCTGGCAAGGAGCGACGCGGAGAGTCGCTTTGTCGGGTACTTCGAGAAATCGACTCGAAGCGACCAGTCTCCGATGGAGAGAGTCCCCGGGTCAGTTGCGCTAACGAAAAGCTGCTTGTTCGAAGTCAGCGATACGGATTCGATGGCCCCAACCGGGCGGCTGATACGAGCAGGAGTCCCGCCGTCCGGGTCATTCTCGACTTCGATGAATATGCCCGGGACGTTCCAGGTGAGTACCTGGTGCCGACGCTCGTCAAGCCTGAAGACCAGCCTGAATGTCTTGGCCAGGCTGTCCCGAGGCTTCAGCATGTCCCCGTCGATGCGGACGTTCTCGTTCAGGCCCTGCTCCAGGTTCGCGGGGAGGGCCTTGCACATGAACGTCATCCCTCGCCGGATTTCGGTCAGGCCGTGCCAGTAGAGGATGGCGCTGCGGATGAGCGAACGTGCTTCGTCTGCACGCGAGATCTCGGCCAGCAGTCGGCTCGGGCCAGAGGGCCAGTCATCCGCCTGCAAGGCGGCGGTTAGGTTGATTTCCGCCGTGTTCGAGTCGTCGAGCTCGAAGGGAAGCCTGAGCTGCCTGGCGGAGCCGCTCGACGAAAGACGGAGGACGTAGCGCCGGCCGGAGAACGACGACCACTCCGCAGGAAACTCGACGTGAAGCTTGAGTTCCCCGAAGCGAAGCTCGGTGCCTTCCTTGGTGGTGCTGCTGGACGCGCTCCAGCTTAAATAGGGCTGGCTTTCTCCCTGTATCGTCAGCGCGGCTGGACCGTTCGCGAGCGTGATGACCTGGCCTGGCAGAACGTCGAGCGTGAGGGCGTAGAGCGAAGGATCGTCCCACAATGCCTCGGCTTCGAATCCTGAAGGGCAAAACCGGCTCAGGCAGGTGTACTGGCCTGGCGGAAGGAGGACCGGGTCGGGCTGGTTCAACTGTGCGGCGACCTTGAAGCGCCCCGAGTCGGAGAAGACGAGCAAGCGGTTGGGCCTTTTGTCCTCCCACAGTCGGCAGGTCGATGCTTGCTGCCTTGCCCTGTCCTTGATTTCCACTTCTCGGGCTAGCACGCGCTTCAGCGGCACGAACGCGTCTTCGATGCCGGATCGATGAACCCGAACCTCGCCATCCACGCTGATCTCGTGCTCACGCTCATCGCCGCCCGGGATGAAGATCCCGAGCAGACCGTCATTGAGCATCAGGTACGGCAGCTGGGCCCGCCGTAGGATCCCTCCATGCTCGGGTTGGTATTTCTGGAAGGCTCGAGCCATGGCCCTTTCTATTGCATTGGCCTGTTCGTCGGCTTGCCCTCCGCGGTGGTAGACCCGCAGGAAGACCTGGGTGTAATAGCCCTCCGTGTCGAGCGTGACACCCTTTTGCGCGGTGACGCTGAAAGGCGGTTTGAGGAGGGCTTGCAGTGCCTGTTGCCAGCTCTTAATGGCTTCCGGGTCATCCTGGTCGGGCAGCCCCACACGCTTTGCAAAGTTGAGCATCCTTTCGGCCAGGTCGTCAGCGAAGGCCAGCGGGACCCCTACCTGGCGAAGGCACTCGGTCGCCATGTAATGATTGCCGGATTTCCTGGGGGAAGCTTCAAAGCCGAGTGACTGAATGGCCTTGCGGAAGGCTGTCCACAAACTCTCGCGCTCTGATTGCGTTAGTGGGACATCTGTTCCGATTGCGCGTTCGACGTGGGGGTACAAGTCAAAATGACCATCCCGGCCCATCCCCTCCATGACGTGTGCCGTCAGGTTCACGGAGAACAGAGCCGGATGCCGCCACAAGTATTCCCGGTATTGCTCGACCGTGGGTTGGGCGAGGGTCAGGAGCTCGATGGTCGTTTGAATCGCGGGAGAGAGGAAGTCGCGGAGCAGTCCGAGGAAGGGGACGTCGCTGCTCTTGATCCTCGACAGAAGCTGTTCTTCGGCGACTGATAACGTTTGCAGGCTCATCTCGCGGGGTTCCAAACGTTTGTGTGAGGGCTTCATAACGGGATTCGGTATGGCATCCGGCCACTTGGTCGGATTTCATTATCCATGGATGTTGTGCGCGTGCTGGTGACATATCCTACGCTCACTACACTGAAGGGCATTTTCCCTGGTGCCCGTTGCGAGGTTGGCGCAGGCGCGCCACAGGTCGTCGTAGTCTCCGGTCCCCAAGGCAAGCCCTCCCCCCGCGGCATCTGACGATCTGCGGCGAGGATCAAGCAGGAGGCTGCCGCCGGATCCACGCATCCGAGTTTTGTCGTTTATTTGTAAGCGGTCAGCCAGCGGCGTGGTTGCTGCGGAGCGCGCCTTGAGATATCCGAGCGCAGCGGATTCGTGGCGAGGTGCTGCTTCCAGAGTCCTGATCGTCGGCTCTGCAACGGGTAACGGCCCTTGGATCGTGACAATGGCTCTTGTCCGCATTGGGTCGCTATGGAGAGATTTGCATAGCGACCCCTATGCGCAGATCCCAACTATGCGCATGTTGGATGAGTAGGGCTTGGGTGATTCAGAGCCAGCGTGGCATCAGGCCCGGGTGGCCAACGCGTATCTGGACATAGTTTCTGCCGTTTTGTGCAGTGGTGGTCCCACTTGAGGAGACCGCCATGGGAAACACACGTTCGTCCAAGCACGCCAGCATCGACTGGCTCGCCAAAGGGCCACTTGCCCCGCACATCGATGAGTTCATGCTGTATCTCGCAAACCGGGACTACGCAGCGAACACGTTCTGCAACTATCTCGGCGTTGTTAGCCACTTTGCGCAGTGGATGCACAGTCGCCGGCTACGGTTGCAAAGCATCGACGAAGCGCTGGTCGCCAAGTTTATTGATCAGCATCTGCCGCGTTGCCACTGCTCGGGTCCGGTTCAGCGAGATCGTCGTACGCTGAGCGCCGCGCTGGGGCATCTCTTGGCTGTGTTGCGCGCTCAGGGCGCCATTGCTCCCGTAATGGTGCGTTCGAAGCCCGTGGACGAAGAGCTCCGCCGCTACGATGCGTACATGGACCACGTGCGGGGCTTGGCGCCCAAGACTCGAGAAACGGCCTTGCGCATCCTGGGGCGGCTGCTGACCGCCCGCTTCGGCGACGAGGCCATCGACATTGCCGCACTCGAGCCCGATCAGGTTCGTGACTTCTTCGCGCAACAAGCCAAGCTTTATAGCAAACCAGCAAGTGCCGGCACGGTGATTGCATCGCTGCGCGGGTACTTCCGCTACCGCGTTTCCCTGGGCGACGCAGTGCAGGGGTTGATCGGGGTGCTGTCCTACCCCGCCAACTGGCAGTTGTCCTCGCTTCCCAAGACGCTTACGCCCGAGGAGGTCGAGCAACTGGTCAACTCGCTCGGCAAGCAGGGCCGATCACTGCGACGCGCCGACGCCATCGTGCGCTGCGCCTTGGATCTCGGACTTCGTAGCGGCGAGATCGCCCATATCAGCCTCGATGACATCGACTGGCGCGCTGGCACGATTACGCTGCGCCACACCAAGGGCCGCCGTGACGATGTCCTGCCGC
>Ga0209605_1002828_pt1 | contig 16026 bp, 15 predicted proteins | sample AD_UKC035_MetaG_FD_184408 | JGI IMG/M metagenome (GOLD analysis project Ga0209605, IMG submission 184408) | Active sludge microbial communities of municipal wastewater-treating anaerobic digesters from USA - AD_UKC035_MetaG (SPAdes) (version 2) | ecosystem: Engineered > Bioreactor > Anaerobic >...
CCAAAGAAGCTGAAGCCGTTACCGCCATCATTGATCGCAATCGGGTGATCTTCCAGGCCGGTGACATCACGCTGGTCTCGCAGACCATCGAAGGCGCCTACCCCAACCTGGACCAGGTCATCCCCACCAGCTTCAAGACGCGCACCGTGCTTGCCACCGCTGAATTCCTGAAAGCCTGCAAGCAGGCCGAGATCTTCAGCCGCAGCGATCACTACACCACCGTGCTGGACATCGCTGGCGAGCAGATCAAGGTCGGCGGGATGTCGTCCGAAACCGGCGCGACATCCACCACCCTGGCTGCCCAGAGCGAGGGGACGCCCCTGTCCATCGCTTTCAACGCCGTGTTCCTGAAACAAGGCATTGAAGCGCTGAACACGCCCACCTTCGCGCTGGAAACGAACGCTGAAACCAGCCCCGGTGTGATCCGCCCGGTCGGAGAAACGGCCAATGAGTTCCTGTACGTAGCCATGCCCATGCACCGCGATGTGGTGGATGTGGACGAAGCCGCATCCGTAGCTGCCTCGGTCGCTGCCGCGCAGCCTGCTCAGGGAGGTTAGCCATGCCATTCCAGAATTTCATCTGCGAAGTCACCGGCGAACCGACCCCACCGCAAGCCTGCCTGGCCTGCGCCCGCAGCGGCGCGCTGCCCGGCTGCCCGATGACCGCCCCAGTGGTCAAAGGCATCCTGGCCAACATGCGCCCGGACGATTTCGGCGTCACCATCACCACCCTGCTCGGCTGCCCACGCAAGTTCCATCTCAAGCAAGACTGGGACTACAACCTGCGCCCCTCCGAAATGTGGTGGGCCTATCGTGGGCAGTTGATGCACGATGTCTCCGCCCGCTACGCCCAGGACGATCCCAATGCTGTGGTCGAACAGCGCTATTCGGTGATGGTGGAAGCCCCCGAAGGGTTGAACATCATCTCCGGCCAGCCCGACCTGGTGTACCTGGATCGCCGCCACATCCTGGACTTCAAGACCATCAAAGCTGTTCCCGGCCCCTGGCGGGCTTACACCTGCCCGGAAACCGGCGTTCTGATCCGCGAGGGTCCCTATGCCTGGCGACCCAAGATGATCGCCTGCCCGCACTGCTTCGAAGGCGAGCATGTCGCCCGCCAGATCGTGCGGGAAGGCCCGCCCAGGGCGAAGAAAGCCCACGTGCAGCAGGTCAGCCTGTACCGTCTGGTGCTGGCTGAACACGGCGTCACCGTGGATACGGCCGAGATCGTCTACATGGACATGCGCGAACAACTGCGCATCCCGGTCGAGCTGCTGCCGTTGAACGAAGCCTGGAAGCTGATCGAGCAGCGCCTGGCGCTGTTTACCACTGGCTCGCTGCCGGATGTGCTTCACGATCCCGACGAAAATTGGGAATGTGACTACTGCCCGGTACGCGGCGTGTGCGAACGGCTGTATGGTGCGCCGGTCGGCAAATCCCTGATTGGCGAAGAAGCCGCCTGAACCCTATCAACCCCGCGCTGGCCTGTCTTTCCGGCGGGCCAGCGCGTTTCAATCGGAAAATCCGAATCCATCTTTCAATCCCTATTTCACTCACGAGGAGTATACACACCATGACTACCCAGTCAGATTTCAAAAACTTCGCGGTTTTCACCGTGGATATCAGCTCAGTCGAGCAAAAAACCAGCAAAGAGGGCAAGCCTTACGCTGTCGCTTCCGCCACCCTGCCGATGGAAAAGGGCGATCCCATGTCCCTGCGCATCGTCGCGCTGAATGGCATCGCCGCCTCTATCGTCGCCGGCCAGCACACTCTGGTTGGGCGCGTGGGCTATGACGAAAAGGATGGCAAGGGCACGATCGTGTTCTTCCCGACCAAAGTCGAGCCCGCCCCCAGCGATGGGAAGCTGCGCAATTACGTCAACCTGACGCTGCGCACCGGCCAGGATAGCGAGTGCCGCTACTCGGAGGCCGGCAACTTCTGGGCGCGTGTACGCATGGCGCTGAGCCAGGGCAAGGATGCCAGCGGCAACTACAAGCCGTCCCTCTGGTTGACCGTCAAAGGTTTTACCAGCAAAGAGGGCAACGAGGCGGTTCCGCAGGCGCTGGCCCTGTTGCACAAGGGTGACCTGGCGACCATCACCGGCCGGCTGGCCTATGAGGTTTCAGAATCCAATGGCAAGGGTTATTTCAACCTGTTCGCTTTTAAGGTCGAACCCCCGCAGGCCGCTCAGCCTGAAGCTGCTGAAGAAGACTGCCCATACTAAACCGTATCCACGCCGCACTTACGCGGCAATCACCATCACCCCTGATGAGGCGCGCACACCCTGCGCGCCTCTCTCTTTTCCCTTGAGGCAATCACAATGAAACCAACCTTTCAACCCCAGGGGATGAGCGCCAGCGCGCTATCCCTGAAATGCGACCCGACCGCCCTGCAAATGGCGCTGGCCGAAGTGGATATCTCCATCATTGGCTACTTCTATGCCATAGATTTTGGCCCGGGCGTGCGTCCCCAGCATCACCGCGTGGGCAAAAACGCCATCTGCACCTGTTACCTGGGCGAGCTGTGCCCGGCTGTGGACGTGGTGCGTGCTTACCTGGCTGCCGGCGGCGAACGCGCCCCGGAACCGCCGCCTGGTTACTATCCGGTGATTCCGGCGAAGTGCCCGATTTGCCATGCCAGAGTCGCCTTCGATGTGAAGCTGAGCAGCAAGTATCGTGGCGCCGGTTGGCGCTGCGAGGTAGGCGGCTCAGCGCATTACTGGCAGCGCATGGGCCAGGCATCCGCCTTGAAGTTCGCCCGCAAACAGGCCATCCAGCAGGGACTTCCACCCCCTGAACCACTGCCAGCCGATGGCTGGTAATTTCCCCTTGTTTCCTGGCGAGGCGCGCCCACCCTGCGCGCCTCGTTTCTGTAAATCCGTTCCTGGTCAAAATACCAGCAGGTTCAATGCCAGACGTAGTGCATTGTAAGGCCGCTCGTTGCCATACGGCCCATCGTTGATGATAAACAAGTATTTCATTCGTTCAAGTCCTTTTCCCATTCGATTCACTTTGCCCCGTTTTCGCCAGTCATTGTTCTTCAGGAGGTGGAAGTTGGCGAAAGCGGTGGTAGAGCAACAAATCATAGATGATCTTCAACCCGCCCGATAAAAAGAACGGAGTGCTAAGTAGTACGGGAACGCTTAAAAAGATGCCCGTTAGCGAGGGAGAGAGCGCTGCCCCCACCGAGCGGGCAATCGCAGTCACGCCTGAGGCGGCCGAACGCTCATCGGGCGCAACCACTGCCATGGTATAGGATTGGCGGGTAGGCACATCCATTTGTGAAATACTGAAGCGCAGCAACAGCACCAGGATGGCCAACGGTAGCGAGGGCATCAACGGCACCAGCATCAACAAGATATTCGAGGGGATGTGGGTGAAGACCATCGTATTGATCAAGCCAATCTTCTTTGCCAGCGCGCCCGCCGACAATGCCGAAATCCCAGCCAAAATGTTAGCCCCAAAGAAGATGCTGCCGATAATGCCCGCCTCGACGCCGAAACGAACATGGAACCAGTAAGCGATCATGCTTTGGACAACCAAACCGCCGGCGAAAGCGTCCATCGAAAATAGGGCGCTCAACTGGAATACAATGTTGCGTGAGCGGTGCAAGCCAAGCGTGCGTTTCGCGGCCTTCCGCAGCACGCTTGCCGGCATCTCGATGGCTGCCGAAAGCCCCAAGAACAAGACGATTAACACCACCCCGCCCAGGGCATAACCCAGCAACACCGCGCGGTAAGAGTTGAATGCCGAAACACCACCACCCTGCAAGGCTTGTGAAAGCCAGCCTCCCGCCAGCGCGCCGGTAGCCGTGGCGAAAGAACCGGAAAGGTTGTACCAGGCAAAGACGTGGGTGCGCCGCTGGTCTGGGATAAGTTGCGTCAGGCTTGCTTGCTCAACGGAAAGGAAAGGGCCGATCTCATTGCCGCTCGGGCTGATCACACCGATGATGGCCGCGACCATCAACAGGAGCGGGTTCTTGGTAAGGATAAACACAACACCTGCGCCGATCATCAATAGCGCGCCGACCAGCAGCGTGCGCTTGCGGCCAAAACGGTCGGCTGAGGTTGTCAGCCAGAGTGTAATGCCGGCGTCCCCCGCCAGAGTCAGCGTGAAGAGCAGCCCGATTTGTTTCTCGTCCAACCCGGCCTGCACCAGGTACAGCGCCAGCACCACGGATAGAAAGCCGTAGCAGAACAATCGCACGATGCGCGTGGCAAAGAGACGTGGAATATCAGCGCCGGTGAATTTCATGATCAATTCCCTAGCCGTTTATGCATCGCTAAAGACCTGGGCACGATGCGTTTGAGGAAGAAAAGCATAAACCTTGTTTCGCTGTGCATCGAAGGCAATGGTGTGAGCGCCTTTCTCAGTCGGAACAGTTTCTAGCCGGGTCAGAGTCGAGGTGTCGAACACATCAATGATCCCTGGATCGCCAACCGCCGCATAAAGATGGTGCAATGTGGGGTTGTAGAAGATCACATCCGGTGCGCCGCTCAGACCGGCTTCTCCCAGTAACGAACCTGTGGCTAGGTCAATTGCAAGCAGTTTGCCGGCATCACAGGCGCAGAATAAGCGCCGGTTTTCATAATCCAGGTCGAGGCCGTGCGGCCCGGCAGCCGGGATTGGAAGAACATGGGCAATCCGATCAGGATGCGCTGCGTTTACAACCACGATCTGGGCCGGATCGGCAATGTTGATGTAAAAGGAGTCGCTGGCTGGTTGAAAAATTGTCCAGCGTGTGCGTCCTGGCGCAGGAATAGTGTGAATCATTTCCTTGCGCTCGATATCCACGATCGAAAGGGTAAACGAGCCTGGAATATCCGGGCTGCCAACATTGGCTGCCAGAAGCAAACCGCGCTGGGGATCAAACGACAGCCCATTGGGACGCGCACCTACCGGAATCTTGACCAGGCTTTGCTCATCATCCGGCGCAAATATCCCCACCGTGTTCTCTCCCCGGTTTGAGGTGAACACCAGGTTGTGCTCATCCGATACCAGCGCCCCGGCCACGCCCGCCAGACCAGGAATAGAGTGTAGATACTGGTCTGAATGGCAGTCGATCACATCCAATGTGTCGTTAATCGTGTGTGCCACATAGAGACGGCCGCTGGCAGAGTGGACGGCGGCGTGGTCAAAGCCGCCAGGCTTGACATGCTCTGGCAAAGGGACAAAACGCAAAAGTTGAAGGCTCATTTTTGCCTCCCGATGGAAAGGCTGCCTCTTGCCAATCATAAGAGGCGGCCTTTCGATTAACTATTTGGTTTTACTTGTTTCTGGCAACATCTAGCCGGCACCAGGCGTAGAGCGCGTCGTAGACATCGAACTGGTGGGCCAGGTTTTCTTCGTCCTCAGGGAAGCGCAGACTGAAGCCGCTGGCGATGGCTTCCAGGCCGCGCGCCAGCGGCTCCTTGTCGATATCTTCCGAAACATCCGCCCCATGAACGATCTTCGCCAGGCGCAGCAACCCCGGTTCTTTCAGTCCGTACTTCAAGATAATTGATTCAAACGAGCAACGCCCTTCATGATGGCCAAGCTCTACGCCGGGGGCGTCGAAGGGAATAGCCCCGGTTTCCTTGGCTACCTGCTCAATCTGGCTGGCAGGGACAAACAGGAATTCGGCATTGTTGTCAATGAACCGCGTGATCAGCCACGGGCAGGCCACGCGATCAACGTGTACGTGCGAACGAGTAACCCATTTCATACTTCAATCTCCTTGTGTATTTGGTTCGTTTGGTATGTTTCCTGCCGATAACTCGGCATACAGCGCGTCATAGACGAGCGCGCCGCGTGCCAGGGCTTCCCAATCATCTTTGCTGGCGCGGCGCAGGCCGCGACAGATCAAATCCAGGCCAGGGGCGGCGGGTTCCACCGCGGCTTCTTGAACAACGTCCGCTTCATCCACAATCTGAGCGATCTGCGCCAGGGTGGGGTCTTTTAGCTTGTACTCTTTAAGCAGCGTATAGAAGGTGCAGTGCCCGCGGTGATGGGAATAGCGCACTCCAGGGATATCGAATGACTCGGCACCCTCCGGCAGCGGTTTTTGCCCAATCGGAACGAATATAAATTCGGCCTGCGGGTCAATGAACTTACGGATCAGCCAGGCCGAAGCCATGCGATCCACACCAACGTTTTCCCAGGTCACCCATTTCATGCGTTTTCTCCTCTGCGAGCCAAAAGCGCCTGGCGCATGTGCTGGCCTAGTTGCGATTGAAAATAATCCTTCTGTAGGATTTGTTGGTACTGTCGGGAAAGAGCATCCAGATCGGCTTCAGGCTGTTCGAGCTGCGCAAAAATAGCCCGGTATCCCTCTTCGACCTGTTCCTGGAATTGGGCCGCCAGGGTCTCGACGCCGCCAGGCAACGCTGGTGTGGATTTCCACAGCGTGGCTTCGCCGCCCATCTCCACGATTTCGGCTGCCAGCCACTGGAACTGCTCCAGGGTGCGCGCGGTGCATGGGAGCACCCAGACCGTGTCCTGGAACAAGATCGCGCCCAAACGTTTGAGCTTACGCCATACCGCTACTCTGAGAGCGGACGGATCAGGGGGAAGTTTGTAGTGTAGCAGAAGCCAATGCACCAAGAGAAACCTCGCAATAAATGTAACAGCAGTTACATTTTATCCCCGATTTGTCTATGTGTAAAGTGACCTTTCGTCTCGTTTCGCCTGCCCTGGAGTCATCGAGAGCAGGCGAAGGGAGATGAACACTCCCGAATTCACTCATTGGAGGCAACCACTATGGATATCACCCAACCCGCCCGCGAGCCTTTCACCTACCATGTAGACTCTAACGGCGGTTTCTATACCACATCCCTGTTCTGGGACTGTTCGTGCGACGAGCACTACATCCACCCCTTCACCCAGCCGGATTGCCCGGCCTGCGGCGACTGCCGCGAGGAAGCGCCCGAAGCGCGCATCTCCGAGGTGCTGCGCAACGCTTCCGAGTGGCGGCTGGATAAGAACCTGATCCACCAGCTCGAAGAAGCCTTCCCCTGCTTCAATCTCGAAATGGAGCCAGGAGAAGGTCCGCTGGTGGAACAGCACGAAAACGCCTGCCGTATGCTGGATGATAACTGGCTGGAAACGATCTATGAAGACCGCATTTCTGGCTGGAATGACGATTTCTAACTCAAGAGGAACCTATGTCTTACACAACTGAACACAAGCGCATGAAGCAGGTCCTTGACCTGGCGCGCAAACTCGACATTGCTACCAATCCCGCTCCCGAAGCACTCTACGAAGCTGGCAGTGGAGGCTTTCAAATCTGGGCCACCCCTGACGACCACCCCAAAGGTTGGGAAGGCGTGCCGATGGACATGGGCGCGTTTGTCAAGCCCTGCGCCTTTGTCGCCGGCGTTTGGTGGGGCTGGGAGGGAGAGACCATCACCCATCTCTGCCTTGAAACGGATGCCTACGATCTGCGCGCCGTGAAGCAGCGCCCGCCGAAGATCCACAACCGCCCGGAGGATATTGCCTGGGCGAAGCAGAAAATCCGCGCCCTGTTTCAGCAGGCTGGCGTCCCCTGCCCGCCGATCAAGGTGGAAAAGGGGTAGCCATGATCGCCACACCGCAACCAACTGGAACCCCAATCTTTGCTGCCGAAGGCCTGACGGTGAACCAGGTGATGACCGAAACCGGCTTACGCCTGACTTTCACCTTCGACCGGCCCGAAGCCAAAGGGACGCTCATCCTGGAAGAGTCTGGCTACGGCCTGTACGTGCTCTGCCCGAATGTCCACCCTGAACTGCCGGTGGCGCTGCTCGATTTATTCTACCCTTCGCCTGAAGGGCAGGAAGTTCCTGGCGGCCCGCCGCTGCAAATCGAGTTCTTCAGCCCGGCGCAGACCGAGGACCCACTCGGCCAGGCGCGCTGCTTCTCGGAAGGTACACGCGTGCGCTTTGAGTTTGGCGTCACTGAACTGAAGCCCGGCAACGCGCTGGCGGATAAAGAGTTCGGGTATCCGAACTAGAAGGATCATTCTTTGAGAGGAGGCTTACCAGCCTCCTCTTATAGATAATCATACACTCATGGATGAGATACATCGCAAATATCTTGTTTTATCTCTGATATCAAGGCAAGATTAAATCGTTCAAATCTTTTTCTAAACAACCAGCAAAACTAGTTAGCGATTCAAGAAACGCTTCAATAGCCTCTTTGCGTAATTCGCTATAGAAAAAGCCGCCTTTCTCTGCGGCATCGCTTAATGCTTGCCTTGAGTCTTCAGGCAAGTTCATTTCCTCGGCCGTTGCCTTGAGAAGGTTTTCAGCAATAAAATCACCACTTTTGACATTGGTAATCTCTTTTGATGTTTTATTTATACGGAATATATGCCAACATTCAGGCCGATCGCATAGTATTGCCACATTGGGTAGCCTATCAGAATCGATTTCCTGTAGGTGTTTTGTAAATTCATCTAATTTCGTTTGTTGCCCTGCAAGGCAGAATAAATACGCAAGTGCATCAGGTGCCTTCCCCAGACGAAATTGTATCTCCTCTCCTGCTTTTTCAATGGTTTGTTTATCCACGGAATCAACTGTTGATTTAACCTCAATAATAATCAAAACATCATTCGGTTCAACAACAACGAACGTTCGTCTCTTTATTTTCGCTTTACCTTTGTAAATGATGACGTCCGTATGTCCTTGTTTAGAATTGGGTTTAAAGTTCGGATTGTAAATATAACCTCTGCCTACGTGAAGGTTGTTTCCTAATGAATAAAAATTTAAAATAAACTGCTCCAACCATTCAGTAAGTCTTTCCTGGGAATAGTCCCCTTCACCGATTTGTGCGCGATTTATCGCCTCTGCTACAGCTTTAAATTCCTCAACAAAATCGTCTTTTAGATAAGAATCAAATTTGTTGTAATTAAACATAATCCACCTTTTTCACTAAAGTTGTCAGGGATCACTAAGGTAAATGGTATGACCACCTTCGACGGCACAGGCGGTAAAGTGCTAATGAACCACCTACAAATATTTTTGTAACACAGCTCGCTTGCGTTCAGAAGCAGACGCGATGATGGCCTGGGCTTTAGCAATACTGCTCTCGCAGGATTCAACCTCAGCCACAATGCGGCGCTGCTCATCCAACGATGGAACGGGAACTCTCATATTCCTCATTACAGTAGCGTTGATGTTTGCCTGATTAATTGCCCTTGCAGCCTTACCTTTAGCTTCTTCTTGAAATGTTTTGGAATTCATCATCAAGGCCAGGAAGTGAGGAATTACTTTCTGTTGATCAGGAACTACTCGAACCAGGTAGGATGCAAAGCAGTAGTCACCATCCAGGTCAAACAATCCAGTCTTGCCAACGTGTTCAATGCTATTAGTGCGGTTGAAAAGCACATCACCTCGGTTCAGGCGATACTTGGCAAATTCATCGGCAGAAATATCAGCGCACTTCATTGCTCCATTATCTACCATACGGCCGCGAATGATTTCATTCATGCGGAAGATTTTGTAGCCCACGTTAGACTCATTCATTTTCTCGGATAGGCCGTATTGCACATTCAGTGCCAATGAATTTATTTCGTACAGCAGTGCATCTGATGTATAAATGCCATCTACCAAGCTTTGAATAGCAGTCAATGCATTGCTCATCTCCACTTCAGTTTTTTCCGCCTCAACATCGATAGCTTCACATTCGGAAACAATTTGAGCTTGTAATTTTAATGGGGGGATGGGAATTGCAAAATTTTTAATTGCGTTGGTGTTGATCTCTTTGTATTTTGTGCCGGACGGAACAAGATTTTCCAGTAATTCTTTTGATTGACTCAAAAAATAATAAAGATACTCATAATTTAATGCCAATGGATTGCAGACAAAGCTCTTGAATCCTTGATTGGTCGTTAGCGGCACTTTAGCAATAGCAACTTTTCCAATCGTGGCTCGCGTGGATAGAATCACCGCATTGGGAGATATTAAGGTGGCATTACTGTTATCAAAACCTTCTTGCGTAATTGTTCGTACTGTGTTTACGATGTATTTGGCCTTCATATCTTCTAGCGTGACCCACAGGATATCACCGCCCCAATAATCGCCGTTAGATGTATCCGGTGTGCCACCATTAAGAATAGCTGTGACAATACTGTTATCCCCTAATTTTGTAAGATTCCATTTCGTTTGAACTGATGCACGCACTGCTGTTTTAGGAACCAGCGAAATTTGTTTATCGAATTGCACGCGGCTGAAATCAAGCATATTTTCTAAACGAGCAAGAGAAACGTAAGGTTCTAAAGCAGGAGGAATGACAAAAGTCTGCCCATTAAAATTCTGACGGATGAGCGTACTTATCTTTTCTGGGTTCTTATAATCTACTGGGTCAAAAAGAGGAGATTGAAGGTGGTCAATTGAACCGTGAAGATATTTAATTCCTTCTTGTCCCTTAGCAGCACTCCATTCATAGTCCAAGAATTTCTTTTGTTCAGCCCCATCTTGCGGGCTACGCACAATAAGCACCTCATTTGGCTGATTATGAGCCAAAACAAAGTAATATAGCTTGTCGCGTTCAATAGCGCGTACATAAACCCAAAACCGTGCATCGAGTTCAGTTTGCTGCTCGGCCTGTGTTTTTTGCTGGTAAGATTTTTGTTTTTTCAACGCAGACACTTCGGCGCTTGTATCAAAAGAGCGACGGTAATTTTTAAAAATTTCAGATTGAAGCAAGTTTGCATTAGGTACGCTTACTAGAAGGGTTTTATAGTCATCAAGTGGGATACTAATGTGATCGCAATAGGCTTGCAGAGAGGATGCATCCTGAAAGAGGCCATCTTTTCCGCTGTCGTTCTTGAACCAGCTGTCTATCCGGTTACGATAATGGTCGGCAGGAGCAGGGTTGTCATTCTTACGACGTAAAAAGAGAGTCACTGTATTGGTGCCAGTTTTGCCAAAAGTACCGCTCCCCAATTCCACTATAGCGACGATATCAAACGATTCAAACAAAATTTCTCTCGTTTTTGAGTAAGTTCGTACAGAATTGGTAAGTATAGATGATGGTGCGATGATCCCCGCCACCCCGTCTGTTGCTAACACTTGTTTGGCGCGTTCGAGAAAGAAGGCTTCAATAGAGTTATGAGTAGGGTAGTTTTTAGCATCTACTGTTTCCAATAGGCCATATCGGGAACGTTCTCCTTCGGACAAGGTCTCCAGAAAACCCCTGACGCTATACGGCGGATTAGAAACCAGGATGTTAAACTGTCTTTCGCGGATATCGGGGTGCTGCGCTAGCGCATCGGCGTAGATGATATTGATTTCATCTTGATTGTACATAAACGCCGAGACTTTGGCGACTTTCGAAAGACGGTACTCTTTCTCAATCCCGTAGATTTCTTTATAAAAATCTTCGATATGGGCATCTTTAACCGCCTGTACTAACGGGCGCATTTGAGAAGCGATTTCAGTAAGAAAATGTCCCGCCCCGCAGGCATAATCCAACACTTCTGGCGGTTTCAGGCTTTTCGCAATGATACTCTCTATAGGAAGCGAAAGAACAATAAAACGCGTAACTGGCATGGGAGTAAAAAATTGTCCTTCCGTCTGCTTAAAACCTTGGTCGAGAAAGAATTCGAACATATCACCCAAAAACTGATTTTGCTGATTGCCATTTAGCCGGATATCCTGAATCATACGGGCGATTTCAAGCAGAATGGCAGCATTCTGGTAAAAGAGTTGCTCGTTATGCACATCCAGAAATGAGAAATCATTATTGGTGAAGTATTTTTGCTGGCGGAAGTATTCAAGAATCTTTTCCCGTGTGGCATCAGGATCGTTTTTGAAGAATTTAAAGGCATCCTGAATAGTTTGATTGTCGATGTACGTGACATCTTCTTTCAGGAACTCCCTCATCCCGTCACGGTACAGGCGTTGCAAGCGATCAATTAAATCGAAATACGAATCGTAGGCAATACCTTTCCAGTAAAATTGCAAATCTGTGGGATTATGCTTTTCGTCAACAATCTTGCATAGAAAGAGATTTACCAATTTATCAAAAGCATTTTCACGCCCTGAAACATTGTGCTGGCGTAGAATAGTGGCAAACTCGTGATATTTCGGTTGAATATCTGCTTGCGTGACAGTGCGCAAATCATCTACGGTATATTTGGCTTTCCCAATTTGATACGGTTGGATATCAAGTTCAAAAATACCACGTGTGGCATAATCGCTCTCATAGGTGTGGTTCCAAACCTGATAAAGTTCTTTGGCGCTGTCCGCTTTTGCATAGGCGAGTGGATTTTCTTTTTCCTTTTTCTTGAGAATGTCTTCATTATCGCGAACGGCAATAATGTGACTACTATATTTTAATACGCCGTCTTCCAACCCCGAAGCATACAAACATAGATGCTGTGTGCTTCGCTCTTGATGTGCATAAGTGAACAATTGCCCTTTGCCATTGATTGTGTCTTTCCAAGCATTATCGAATTCTTTTCCCCAGGTTTTACACTCGATAATCAGCAAAGCTTTGCCACTATTGTCTTTAACCAAAATGTCAGCGCGACCGCCGCTTGCACCGTGTCCTACTTGCCAGCGCGGTTCAAGCTCGATGTGCTGAGGTTTATAACCCTTTTCAAGCAATCGGTGAACGCATTCAAATACAACAAAATTCTCGGCAGCTTTGAAGTTAGTAGTTTGTCGTTCTTGAATTATCAACCCTTTATCTTCAGGATAGATTAATTGCTTAGCATCAAAATCAACACGTAAATAAGCGTCAATGGCAGGAAAATCTCTAGAAAACACATTGCCTGTTTGGGAAAAACCAAGTTGTAAAAGCAACTCTTGTAAATTGGAGACTGTAATCATCTTATTTCCATTTTTTCACAGCCGCTATGCGGCGAATTTTCAAGCTTATATGGGGTGGCAATTTCCAGTTAAATTCTAACCCATGAAACAATATCAGTGAAGATAGCCTGAGTATATATCGCCTAAGGAAGTTATACAAGCGAATCCATGCGCTAAAAACAGCTGGTATAAACCCTGCAAAACCTGCAGCAGCTATCGGTTACTGAGCCGATTATTAATAGCGGCTGTAAGATTTTGCTTGTTTCAGCTGAACACCCTATGGACCCTCGGCTTGTGGAGCGAACTCCACACCCCGAGGGTCCCTTTTCATTCCCCCACCTGGAGACAAGTCACATGACCATCACCATTTCTAACGATTCTGCCTCGGTCTTTGCCCGCGGCTATGCACACACTGAAAACGGCCTGATTGTTTGGCTGGAGATCGCACCGCAGCACCCCAAGCTGACCGGCGCGATCTGGGCCACGCTCGTCAGTGGCCACCACCCATACCTTCAGCTCAAAGACAGCGACAAAAGCCTGGGCGAGGTCGTCTATGGCCTGGGCCGCGCTTACACCCGCCTGGAAGCGGACGCGCCAACCCTGGCCGTCGCCAACGATGGCGGCAAGGCCACTGCTGCCCGCGCCAGGCTGACCCGCCTGGTCGCCCCTGAAGCGATCAAGCCAACCTCGCTTGACCAGCCGTTCTACGTGCTGGCCTGGCCCGGCCTGGCGCCCGAAACCGTTCTGGCGGCCACGTTGGAGAAAGCTGCGCCGTATCCGATCCGCATCGAGTGGGGTCAATACCTGCTCGAAACGGCCCTGGAACGCGGCAATGCCATCCCGCTGGTTACCGGCGGCGCGGCGCTGCCTGGCTACGAAATCGAAGCGAACGCCAACTGGCTCGACATCATCAGCCAGGGTTTGAAAACCGGCAAGATCGCATTGCAGTAACACTCAAGCCGCACAACTCGCCCTGGCTCATAACCTATTCCCCCACCGGAGGCACGCGCTGGCCCCCGGTGGGCCATTGGCGCGTGTCTCCGTTTTGCATCATCTTACGGAGACACTTATGCGTATCGAAGCACAATCCAAACTCGGGTATTACCCGACCCCTGACACCCAACTTCCCCTGATCCTGACCTGGCTGCAACTGCCAGCCGCCGACTTGGTGCGCGCCCTTGACCCGTGCTGCGGGAAGGGCGAAGCCCTGGCGTACCTGGCGCATGGCTTGGGTCGGATGTTCACCTATGGCATCGAACTCAGCTACAGCCGCGCCGAAGAGGCCGAACGACTGCTCGACCATGCTCTGGCGACCGGGTTCGAAAATGCCGTTCTGACCGATGGAACCTTCTCCTTCTGCCTGCTCAACCCTCCGTATGATGGCGAAACTGCCACCGGTGGAGGCGAACGGCTGGAAGGGCGTTTCCTGCATTCGACCACGCCGCTGCTGTGCGAAAACGGCGTGCTGGTTTACATCATCCCGGAAACACGCGTGGATGAAAAGATTGCTCGCCACCTGGCCGGCTGGTATGCCGACCTGCGCTGCTTCCGCTTCACCGAACCCGACTACCAGGCTTTCCGCCAGGTGGTCATCTTCGGGCGCAAGAAGGCTTACCGCCAGCCCACCCAGGAAGCGGTGGACGAAATCCGCTCCTGGGCGCTGGGTAACCTGGTGGTCGGCTACGAAGATCGCCTGGCCCCGCTGACCGACGATGAAATCCTGCTCGCCCGCGTCGAGAAAGCCATTGGCAAGAAACCCGAAGAGCTGCAAATTGCCAACCGGGTTGTCGTTCTGATCTCTGGCCAGGCGCTGAACAAGCAAAACGCCGGCGACGAGACGCTTGTCTGGGCAATGAAGGCGCAGGCCTGGCTGGACGCCCAACCGGTAGTGGTAGTGGAGGACGAATCCACCCGCCCGACCAAGAAAGTGCACGTGCCGATCCTGGCTGACCTGCCCACGCTGGACGCCGGCACCGGGGTGTACGTTATCCCGCCATCCCCGGTGGCTGGCCCCAAAGGGCAGGCCTTCCGCTTCAAGCACATGCCGGTCACGGAAGAAGATTACCTGCGCGCCGCCGAAAAGGCCGCCCTGGCGCTGGAGAAATCCCGCCCCTGGCTAAACCTGATCCCGGAGATCGAAGCGCAGACCATCACCCCCGCCATCACGCCCAAGCAAGGCCACATCTCGATGCTGGTCACGGCCGGGCTTCTCGGCACCACCCTCGTCACCCACAACGGTTTTCCGCTGCTGCTCAAAGGCGGCACGGAGAAGTACACCGTCAAGATTGACGAAGACAGCGAAGAGGAAGAGATCGAGTACGATCCTGACGACCCGGAAAAGAAGAAAAGCCTGTTCCGGGTGCGGGTCGAAGAACGCTCTCGCCCTACGCTGTGGACGCTCGATGCAACCGGCAACTTCACCTTCTCCAACGACCCGGTCAAGATCAGCGACACCCTGCGCATCCACGTGGCCGAGCTGGCTCAGCGCGTGCTGGGACGCAACGTTCCACGCTACAATCTGAAGCCGCAGGCCTGGGAATGGCAGGTGTTCGATCCGCTCTCGCAAGGGCGCTACCTGCCCGGCCGTAAGGAAACCGGTTTGACCGATTTTCAGAAGCACCTATCAGTAGCCCTGGGGCGCTTGCTCCTGGCAACAGGATCAGGTTTAGTCAACGCTGAGATGGGTAGCGGCAAAAGCACGGTTGCTTTGGGTGTGGCCGAATACCTGACCACAAACTTTGAGCGACACGGTTCAACGAAAACTGCTTACCCCATCCTGATCGTTGGCCCTGGCATCGTCACCGGCGACCAGAACTGGCCGAAGGAAACGCGTGAAGTAGTCCCCGGCGCGACGCCGAAAGTCATCGAGTCCGCCGCCCGCCCGGTTCCCAAGCCGGCCAAGGTGGTAGAGTGGCTGGAGTCTATCGGCGTCAAGCTGGAGGACGAAGACGCTTTCGAAGGTAAGTCTGCCAAGGCTGCCTGGAAAGCTATCGTTGAAGCAGCCAATAAACAGGGCAAGCTTGCCGGCTCTGAAAATCGCCGGGCACGATTTGCCCTGTGGCACACGCTGCAGCACGGCGAAAAGCATACCCCGCGCAAGCGGCAAGGCGCTGAAAAGCCCAACCTGCTCGATACCCGCATCGGCGGCTTTGCCTGGCTGGGCCTGGGCGAGTTAGCCCGCGACAAGACCCACCAGGCCGAGATGCGCCGGCGCTACAGCCTGGCTCAGTTCGTGGATGAATACAAGCGCGGCGA
>Ga0209605_1002829_pt1 | contig 16026 bp, 19 predicted proteins | sample AD_UKC035_MetaG_FD_184408 | JGI IMG/M metagenome (GOLD analysis project Ga0209605, IMG submission 184408) | Active sludge microbial communities of municipal wastewater-treating anaerobic digesters from USA - AD_UKC035_MetaG (SPAdes) (version 2) | ecosystem: Engineered > Bioreactor > Anaerobic >...
AGCTGCAGCACGGGTTTTCTCTTCTTGGTTTTCTGCTGGTTCATCTTCTGCTTTGCGTACTGAGCGAACCTGTAGGCGATAACGTCAGGCGGGTTGCCCTCGGCGGCCAGCTTGTCGGCCACGGGCTGAAACAGGGCGATAAGGTCGGTGTAGGTGTAGGGGGTCATGCGGTCTCCTTATCTCGTTTCGCAAGGTAGTTGCTTACCTGGTAGAACCAGTTTCCTTTCTTCAGCCATGTTTTCCTGAATGTGTCAGCGGACAGCCTCGAGAGCTCTTTCTCTACATCGATGTTTGTGAATGCCTTCATCCATCCCTGAACATCCTTTGTCTTCAGAATGACTTCGCCCTGGTCGGTGATGAACTTATATTCTCCGACCGGCGGCCTAATCCCTTGGGCCCTCTCGTAGTCCTTGTTCAGGTTGTCGCGTTCTGCCTGAGTAAGAAAGCGCCATTCGGTGAGCGGGGTTATTCTCGAGCCGCGGTGCTCTATCTTGAAATCTATCTGCATACCATTCGGGTTGAAGTCGGTTATGAAGTTCTTGGCCTTCACGATCCTGGCAACAGATATTCCTTTGACCGGTTCATAGAGTGATATGTAAAGGCGGGGTTTCTCGAGACTCATCTCACCGCCCCTGCCATACTCGGAGCCTTTCTTTTTCTGGAGGGCTATGACACAGATGCCATCCTTGAGCGCCTCATGGATCGACCTGATCTTTGCCCCTACCTTGTAGAACTCGTCATGTATCTCGAGGAAGTCCACGAAATTGAGCCCATTCGGGTCTATGACCTGGTGGAAGTTGTCCATTCGTTCGTATGCCTGAAGACTTGACCATGCTTCGATAGGATGCCCGAATGCTCGAGCCCGGAGTGACATTTCCCTTTCTCCCATCTCTGAGGAGAAATAGTTTACCGTCTCATATCTTGGGTTCTTGGGGCTTTGGGTGAATGGGTAAGAGCTCTTCAGGTTATTGAATGCCCAATCCAGAAGCAGGGCAGTCTTGCCAGCGTTCGATTCGCCGGCCACAATGGCGATGTTCCCTGGTAGCAATTCCACGAGGCCATCAAGGCCGAGTGGATAATATATGTTAATGCTATTATCTACCCATGTATTAGTATTTATATTTATTCTTTTACTTTCTTTTTCTTTCTCTATGTGTATGAACTCACCACGACGACCACCGACCCTTTCAATCAGTCCTTCGGCGCAAAACTGAGATAAGTATGTAGAAATAGTCTTCTTTTCGCTTGAAGCCTTGGCTCCGAAGTCGGAATAGAGGTCTTGCAACCGAAACGAGCGATTGTCTAATAATATCCAGTCCTTAATTGAGCTTTTCAGGTTTTCAGTTTTCAATTGGTTTTCAATTGGCTTTTCAATCGGTTTCAATTGCTTTCGATTATTTCCATCGGATTCAATCGTTTCAATCGTTTCAACTGATTCAATTGAATCCTTTCTCTCTGCTGATCTCGGATGATCTTCCCCTGCCTTCACTGATGACCTGATGGTGTTCCTTGCCTCCTTACTTGTCAGGCCTATGGATACCGCTACCCCATGGAGGGCAGATTCGACCTGGGCTCCATTCAGCTCACCGCCAGCGATGAGTTGTCCGAGGGCATAGCCGCATTCATTGAGCGTCTGATTCCTCGAGCCCTCGACTGCCGATGACAGTTTCACCAGCTCTCGAGCAAGGGCGGCCTCACCATACTTACTCGAGGTGCCGGGCACTCGAGACTGAGGGGTGGTGTCTTCCTTCTTTGCCGCGAGCTCGGCCAGCCATTCGGGTGCCTCGATGGGTGTCTTCTTCGTGATCCATTCGTATGAGTTGCCCGATGGATGGCCCGATGGAGGAAGGATGACATACCCTCCGTTCCCACGAACGTCTATCCCTGGGGCGATCTTACCGGCGCTGTTCCGGATCTCCCTGCCGTTCCACTTCCAGACATATTGAGCACCACCGCCTCCGGTCTTCTGCTTGAGGGTTTCGGGCAGGGGTCCATGCTGCTCCTCGAGCTTGGCCAGGCTCTCGAACCCACCGGTCTTGAGGTCGATGTCAAGAACCCACACGCCATTGTCAGGTCCGGTCGGTAGACCGATAGATGCCTCCGGGTGCTCCTGCCACATGTCATTGACCAGACCAGGATCGCTCGAGGCATTCTTGAACCCATTGACAGTCAACGGGGTCTTGTCCCGCTTGCACGGGAAGACCTTCCACTTCATCTTCGAGGCATAAGTCAGGGCATGCTCGAGGTTGGACATTCATCCCCTCCATTGAGCCGCTTGTATGCCTCATAGAACTTCTGCATGTGGAGATTCAGATAGGTGCGCCTGTGGTGAATCATCTTGTGGCAGGACGTACATGCTACCCAGATATTCTTCGGGCTGTCTTCGCCGCCATCCTGAACCGCCACCACATGATGACTCTCGAGGTTTTCGCCATCCCCTAACTGTTCTTCAGTTCTGAGGCATACCTGGCAGTATTCAATTCCAAGCCTCTTCGGAGGCCACTGTGTTGAAACCTTGCGGATGCCGTTCTCGTCGTGGAGCTTCTTCTTCTTGCCGCCCCACCCGTAGAACAGGCCGCACTCCGGGCAGTAGAGGGCATGCCCGTGCTGGTGATTCGTCTTGCCGTTGGTAGCTGGCGGTCCCTTGTATGTGCATTTTCTGCACTCCATGTCCCTGAACTCCGTGTTGTACTCTTCCATGGTTTCTCCTTTCCTATCCCACCATCTCCCTCAGTTGCTCCTCCGTCATCACCCGGATCTCGGCCAGGCTCAACTTAATGCCGCGCTTCTTGGCCCTTCTCATGGCACCGTTTCTCATGCCGTTGATGCGCTGTTCTTCTTTGCCGCTGTCTCTCCACCAGTCTTTCATGTCGTATGCCATCGATTACCTCTCAGAAAAAATATCCCCCGGCCACGCAGTACCCATGCGTTGGTTTTGACCGGGGGCCGCGAAGTGCATTGCACCTTTGTGGTCTGTAAAAAGTGGGGGCCTTGCGACCCCCAAAGGAGGTTTGAGGCGTCGCTCGGACGCCCGTATACTGTCCCCGCATGTGGTGCGGAGTTGCGAGGCAAAAAGTCCCGGCCAGGCCGTAGTACCCGACCGGGAAGAGGAGGGCAATATGGCATCGCCCGTGAGGACTGTCTTTATCATGCCCTTAGCAATCAATTATCACCAATGCTCTTTTCTCTACGCCAAATATCTTGGCAAGTTCAGGAACCTTGGCTATGCTCTGTGACGAAATCATGTAGGCATAGCCCTGCCGGGACTTGTACCCAAGGAGTTTGACCAGATCCCTGGTCTTCAACTTGTGGCGTTTTCTGAGCAGATTGACCATTTCCACATCGAGTTTTGCTATCATGCCATAAAAATAAATAACAAGATGCGGCTTGTCAATAGGCAAGTTGATTATTTTTATAACCATTGAATATATTGTGGGTTATATTTTTCGCAAAAATATGTTAAGAATGCTCTTGACATTATCCGATAGATTCTTATAATAGGCAGTATCATGATATGCCGCAAGGCAAGGGAGGGACGCTATGAACAAGAAACCCATAGTCGAACAGATCACCAGTGCACCGGAGTACAAGGCATTCATGGCCGCACTGGAAGCGCAGAGGAAGATCGGGGATGCACGGAAGGCATGAGATACCTCAGTCTCTTCTCTGGTGCGGGCGGCGGCGATCTGGCCATGCAGCACCTACTCGGCTTCAGGTGTGTGGGGTACGTTGAATATGAAGACTACTGCCAAAGGGTCATCAGACAAAGAATCGAGGACGGTCTACTGGACCCCGCCCCTATCTTCGGAGACATCAGGGCCTTCAACTCAGAGGGTTACGCCGAGTCATATCAGGGAATGGTTGACCTCATCACAGGGGGATTCCCCTGCCAGCCCTTCTCCGTCGCAGGGAAGCAACGAGGACATCAGGACGAGCGAAACATGTGGCCCGAAACCATCGAGTGTATTCGCATCGTCAGGCCACGGTATGCCTTCCTTGAGAACGTCCCCGGTCTCCTCGGTGCCTCTGGCGACCCTGGAGAATGGGATATGGATGAAACCCCAGCAGACAATTTTCGGTACTTCGGAACAATTCTTAGAGACATTTCCAATGCAGGGTATTGGTTCAGGTATCGGCCTTTGGGAACAAGACATTTATTTGGAAAGCGAGGACTCAGACGTGACCGTATCTGGATATTGGCCTTCCGTGACCGCATCGATGTGGAGAGATTATGGATTCAGAAAAGAATCCATCTTAAAATCAAATTTCGGAGCACAAAGAAGCCGCCTTACTTACTGGATGTTAAAACACCATGGCTTGTGGCCCACAATTGGGGCCGCAGAGAGCCTTATGGGGTTTCCGAGTGCATGGACAGACTTAAAGCCATTGGAAATGCCCAAGTTCCAATCGTGGCTGCAACAGCATTCCGCATTCTTGCGGGACAATAAGGAGGGGTAACATGTCAAACCACAAAGTCACAATCCGTTACGGAGAGCTTGACCTCGAAGTTCATGTCTATGTCGAACCGCCGGAACGGGAAACCGGAACCGGCATGCTCATCGACATCGAGGAAATCCACCTGACACGGCAGTATTACAACCGGGACGGCGTGGAGCTGGACACGGGATTCGATGACTTCATTTTCGACCGGTACGACAAGGACCAGCAGTTCGCAATGGTTCTGCAGGACCTCGTCAGGACGGCCCTGGAGGAAGGCGCACGGCAGAGGGTGGAGGACGTTGACCACTATCCGAAGTTCGACATGGTGAAGTACGCACGACAGGTCTGCACCCGCCCGTGCATCGACAGGAGGGCGGTATGAACATCAACCAGACAGCCAGAGAGGAACTGTGCGCCGACTGCCGGGAGATCCCGGCCTACCGTCTGACCCCGTGCTCATGTGAGGATGGGTGCAATGACTTCCAGTTGACGGTCGAGTCCCTGCTCCGTCAGCTCGAATCCTGCCCGGACCATCTCAGGCCGCATATCAGGGCCGAGATCGAACGGCTCAATAGGGAGGTATCATGAAGAAGATCAAGCTGTTTATAAGGGTCATCGGAATAGGCTCGTTCCTGGCCATTGCTGCCATCGTCTACCTGTTCGCCACCGGACACCTGCCGGTCAAGGAGGTCGAGGCCGTGGCGGTCGAGGTGGAGATCCCCACCGTGGACATCATCAGGCAGCTCGCCCCGAGGGTGGACCCCGCAGTCGCCCTGCAGATCGCCGAGGCCATAGACGCCAGTTCAAGCAAGTACGACCTGCCGAAGAACCTGGTGGCCTGTATGATCTGGCGGGAGTCCGGGTTCAGCCCTCTGGCCGTGTCATCAAAGGACTGTATCGGTTTGGGGCAGATCAACTACAAGTACCCCGCCCATGCGGAGAAGATCAAGGAGCGTGGGCTGTCCTATGCCGAGGTCTTCCATATTGCGAACAACGTGGACCTTGCATGTCAGATCCTTGCCGAGAACAGGCAGCACACGAAGGACATGGACGGAGCATTGCAGATGTATGTGGGAAAGGCGCACCCCACCTATGTGAACGATGTCTACGCCGCTCTCGGGCGGGTATCCGCGGGGAGGCACCAGTGAGACAGGCCATCATAGGGAGCACCATCGTCCTGGTCCTGTTCGCCCTGTGCTGCATGATGGAATGGCTAGAGGCGGTAATCAGATGGTGACATCCTACCATAGCACAAGACAGATGCCCAAGGCCCCTACCCGCCTGAACCCTGCCAAGGCGAGGGTTGCGCTGAGGTCTGACATCGCCCGTGTCGAACGCTGGCTGGAGGTCTGCCCACCGGAGGACCGGGAGAAGGCCCAGGCGAATCTGGAGCACCTGAAGAAGGCGCTGAGGGGGTTGCAGGGATGATCAGATCAATCCATCAGTCAATGATAAATACATGGCTCAGGTGCGGGGTGCAGTTCGAGCGCCGGTATCTTCTTGGTGACATCATCCCCCCTGGCGTCGCAGCCCGGAGAGGATCGGCGGGGCACAAGGGCGCGGACCTGAACGCCAGGAACATGATCGAGCATGATGGTCAGATAATGCCCCTTGATTCGCTGCAGGATGCAGTCAGGGATGAGTTCGTGAGATTGGTCAAGGAGGAAGGCGTATTCATCCCCCAGGCTCAACTGAGCGAGAAGAACGCCATCCTGAACGATAATCTCAACCAGGCCGTGACCGCCATGGAGAAGTATCATTCCGATGTGGCCCCGATCATCAAGCCGGTTGCATCGGAGCTTATGGTACAGGCAGACATCGGCCTTGATCTGCCCATAGCAGGAACTATCGACCTGGCAGAAGACAGGCGAATCCGTGACCTGAAGATCCGGGGGAAGGCATCGAACAGCGAGGCAGCCGCCACAGACATCCAGCCGTCATTCTACTATGAGCTCTATCGGGCGCACTTCGGGTTCTACCCTGACGAGTTTGTTTATGATGAGATCATCCCGCTCAAGACAAAGACGAACTACAGCCCGATACCGACCACCAGGGACAAGGCATCGATGGCACGGTGGAGGCTCTACCTTGAGGCGTTCCTCCGTGACCTGAATGCTGGCATCTTCAGGCCGGCCGATCCTGGTCACTTTTTGTGCTCGAAATTATGGTGCGGGTACTATCAGACCTGCCCCTACAAATCGAAAATAGCCGCATAAGGAGGGAATCAATATGGAAGCAGCAAAACAAGGTGAGATGGTTGATTTCAACGAGGCAAAGGTATTCACGGGAGCACCTGCAGACACGGCTATGGACCTGATCGCAGGGGGCCGCGCCATGGTGCAGTCAAAGGCCGGATACCATACGGCTGTCCGGGTACAGAAGGCCCGGGATCTGGATGATGTGGTCAAGGCCGTGAAGAAGGAAGCGGAGTATGCGGCCGACAACTTCTATTACCGCTGGCCCGTGAAGGACAAGAGGACCGGGAAGACAAAGAACGTGGAAGGTGGAACCATCGGGTGCGCCCTGTCCATCGCCCGGAACTGGACGAATTGCGTGATCACCATGGAGGTCGAGGAGCACCCCGGGTACTGGATATTCACGCCGTCATTTGTGGACCTTGAAACGGGATTCACGGTCACAAGGTCATTCAAGAAGACGAAGCCCAAGAGTGCTCCCGGCAATTTCGAGCAGGACAGGTGGGAAGATGTGGCGTTCCAGAAGGGGCAGAGTCAGGCCATCAGGAACGTGGTGTTCAACGGTGTCCCTCAGTGGCTCAGGAATGAGGCCATCGAGGTAGCAAAGCAGGCAGCCCTGAACCATATCAGCAGGGACGGTATCGTCAAGTCGAGGGACAAGGCCATGGGGTTCCTGTCCGGGTACGGCATCACCGAGGACAGGGTGAGGTCCGTCATCGGCAAGGCGCTGAACGACTTCACCGCCCAGGATGTCCAGACCATCAGAAACCTGTGCCAGCAGATCCAGAACGGCGATGTCTCGGCAGACGATGCCTTCCCGCCAGTCGAACCGGACCAGAAAGAGGACAAGCCCAAGACCCGCACCAGGAAGGCCGAGCCCACCGAGGAGCCCCCGAAGACGAACGGCAACGGGAAGGGCAAGATCACCGAGGCCGAGGCTCAGGAGATCGACAAGAGCTTGTCTGAATTCCAACTGTCAGTGGCCGCCTTCAAGCGAGCCTTCGACATCGAGAACATCGTTGACCTGCCAGCGGACAAGATGGAAGAGGCCCGGAAGTGGATCAACACGGAAGTTGACAAGCTCGGATAGCTAACCCCTCCGACCGGGGCGCTACCACAGGCCCCGGATTTTCGATTGAACGCTCTCCTGCGGCACATGGGGGTGGAGTGATGGACGCTATTGATGAAATAAAAGCCAAGGGTCTACCATACCAAGACGATGAAAGCGGATTAATAAGACTAGCAATCCTCGACCTCGCCACCCGACTGGACGAAGCGGAGAAGAGGATTACCGAATTGGAGCTTGCATCACCGTGTCCGATGCTCAAGTCTATCTGTGAGGATTGGGAATACGATGCCAAGCCCTCCCCGGACGAGGAACCCGCATTTATCTGTAGCGGCTGCAATGACCCTATGGAATACGAGGGACAGGTGCATGAATATTGGGATGACGGCAAGCCCTACCAGTGCGGAAAGGCAGTTAAGAATCTCGGGAAGCCCGCCCCGGACAGGGAGATGGTGGAGCCACCAGAATTTCACGACTTCTGCGAACGAATATTCATCCCTGGAACCGACTACCGCACGGGCGACATACGGATGCTGCTGCGGGAGCACATAAAGGAACTCCGCGAGATCGTCCAGCGGTTGGATGCGGGGGTGTAGCGTGAAGTACCTCGTTAGTTGGAGATGGATACGGGCGGTCTGTAATCCACACTATCAAGAGGGCCGAATGTATCAAGACTGTATATATGAGAATGTACGATGCACCGAAAAGTCCTGCCCCCTGCTGCTGGGGCTGAGGAAGGAGGGGGAATGATCTTCTTAGCGATATATTTTATCATGATTGTTTTCACCATGAGCCTATTGCTGGCGCTGGACGACAAGAGCGCCAATAATAACTTGGGTCATGCCTTTGTCATGTTCGGGCTTGCCGTGTTCTGGCCCTGCGTCCTAGGGAATATCGCCGGAATTATAATATCCAGAATTAAGATAGAGGACTAGATGACATATCGTGGGAGCGTTAAAGGCGTAGATACGGCCTGTCTGGATGCATACAACAGGCACGATAGACTAATGGGATCGTATCCCTACCCCACGCCAAGTGAGGACTAAAGGATGAAGCGAGTTTATGTTGCCGGTAAATACTCGGATGATAATGTGCTCAGTGTTCTAGGCAATATCGGCAGGGGGATCAAACTGTGCAAGGACTTATTTCTCATGGGGTATGCCCCGTTCTGCCCGTGGCTGGATCATCAGTATGTGTTGCACATGACCGATGAGGAAAGGAAATCATTGACTGTATCCATGTTCCACGATTATTCTTTGCAATGGCTCGATGTCTCAGATTGTGTTCTGGTTATACCGGACAGGATCGAGACAAGCCGAGGCGTACAGAATGAGATTGCAAGGGCAAAAGAATTGAATATCCCGGTATTCTATTCAATGGAGGAGATGTACGACTATGAGCACGGACTATCAGAAGTTTTTAGAGGATAAGCAGTTTAATATTCAGCCAATGGGATTTGACATTCCACTGGATGAAATGAACCCTATGCTGTTCGGGTTTCAGAAAGACATTGTGCGGTATGCATTGCGGCGCGGCAGGCTCGCGGTATTTGCAGACTGCGGCCTTGGCAAGACCCCGATACAGCTTGAATGGGCGCGGCATGTTCATGCAAGAACTGATAAGCCTATCTTGATATTGGCTCCACTGGCGGTTTCAAGACAGACCATCAGGGAGGGCAAGAAGTTTGGGATAGTAGTTTCTCTCGCAAGAGAGAACGCAGATATAATTAACGGCATTAATATTACCAATTATGAGATGCTGCACAAGTTTGACACGTCGGTTTTTTCTGGTATCGTTCTCGATGAATCGAGCATCCTGAAATCATATACCGGGAAGGTCCGAACGCAAATCATAGAATCATTCACGGGGACTCAATTCAAATTAGCATGCACTGCTACGCCAGCCCCGAACGACTACATGGAACTTGGAAACCATGCTGAATTTCTTGGAGCCATGACCCGCGCGGAAATGCTCGCCATGTTCTTTGTGAATGATGCGAGTGACACCGGAACATGGAGGCTTAAGGGCCATGCCCAAGAACGGTTCTGGGAATGGATGAGCCAATGGGCTGTTATGCTCAAGAAACCGTCGGACCTTGGCTATTCTGATGACGGGTTCGTGCTGCCCTCATTGGAAGTACATGAACACACCATAGAAGCCGACGCATCACAGGTTGGGCATTTGTTCGCCGTGGAGAAACTGACACTTTCCGAGCGCAGAGCCGCCCGTAAGTCTACGCTTGAGCAGCGAGTAGAGGAAATAGCCAATACGATCAACGGGAGCGATGAGCAATGGCTCGTATGGTGCGAACTGAACGCGGAGAATGACGCCCTGGCAAAGCGCCTACCCGATTCTGTACAAATCAAAGGTAGCGATGCCCCCGAGCATAAAGAGGCGTCCATGATCGGTTTTGCCAATGGAGATATACGGGTTCTCGTAACCAAGCCATCAATATCCGGGTACGGCATGAACTGGCAGAACTGCCACAATATGATCTTCGTTGGCCTGTCAGATTCTTACGAGCAGTATTACCAGGCTGTTCGTCGATGCTGGAGATTCGGCCAGCCGAACACAGTGAATGTCCACGTCATCGAATCGGAGCTGGACGGGTGTGTAATATCAAACCTTCGCCGTAAGGAGAAGGCTGCTGAGGAAATGAGCATGAATATGGTGCAGCACATGGCAACCGTTACGGCCGAGGAAATGAAAAGCGTTCATAGATTTAGGGATGTCTACCGCGAGCACACCGAGCATGGTGATGGGTGGACCATGTATCTAGGGGATTGCGTAGAAGTCACTAAAACGATACATGATGATTCTGTTGGGTATTCAATATTCAGTCCCCCCTTTGCCCAACTGTTCACTTACACCAGCAGTCACCGCGACATGGGAAATTGCAAGAATGATAAAGAGTTTGCCGCCCACTTTGATTACCTGATCGGTGAAATCAAGCGGGTTCTTATGCCAGGAAGACTTGTATCCATCCACTGCATGAACCTGCCAATGACCATATCAAGGGATGGAGTGATCGGCATGCGAGACTTCAGGGGGGATATAATCAGGATGTTTGAAAAGCATGGTTTCATATACCATTCCGAGGTTTGTATCTGGAAAGACCCTCTTCTTCAGGCCGTCAGAACAAAGGTCTTGACGTTGGCCCACAAGCAGATCAGCAAGGATTCATCAAGGTGCGGGAATGGTTTTCCTGACTATGTGGTAACGATGAGAAAGCCCGGTGATAATTATGAGCCCATTTCGCACGGAAGAGGATTTGAATACTATGTGGGAGAGCGACCAGAGCCTACCGCCGAGAAGTCAGATGATGCCAGGGTGAATAAATACAGCCATGAAGTATGGCAAAGATACGCCAGCCCGGTATGGTTTGATATTCGGCAAACGCGCACATTAAATGAACGAGCCGCACGGGAGCACCAGGACGAGCGCCATATCTGCCCGCTGCAACTTGACACCATCGAAAGGTGCCTTAACCTGTGGAGCAATCCTGGGGATGTTGTCTTCTCTCCGTTCGCTGGAATCGGGTCAGAGGGTTACGTTTCATTGCAACTGAACAGGATGTTTATAGGCATCGAATTGAAAGAGGCATACTTCAACGAATCATGTCGCAATCTCAGAAAGGCGAAGTCCGATCTCAACCAGGGTACGTTATTCGAGGAGATGGAGCCTGTATCTGACCTGTCACAGAAAACAGGTGGTGAAAAGTAAGGAAATATGCGGAAGCCGTTTCATCACCCATAAATGGGCCTGTTCTTGTCGCATAACAGGCAAAGGCCAGGTGCCATTCCACGGGCAACCGGCGAACAATCCGCGAATTTGCAAATGCAGCCCTAACGTGGTAACAGGAGGAACCATGCTGTACCTGTGGAAGCTGTCGATAGAGTGGGTTCTGGCTTATCCGCGGTCGGCGCTGATTGCTGATGTCGCAATAGCCGTGCTCATGGTGTTCGCTGTCGGGCTGCTCATAGCCTATAAGGCTACACCGAGGAAGCCATGACCGGCCGCACCGCCCTGAAACTCCTCGTCGCACTGGTCGTGATCTGGCTACTTCTTGCTACCCGCCTCGGCCTCATTTAGGATCTGGTACTTTCTCAGGTTCAGGATCGCCGCATCGAGCAGTTTCATCCCGGCCATACGGTCGGCATTCTCCTTAATCATGCGCTTCATGATCCTTGCCAGCCGTGCAGCTTCAAGGGGCGTCTCTACCTGCTTCGCCCTCTCCTGAATGTCGGCTATGCTTTTCAGGCCCTCGTTGTACTCCTTGGTCGATTCTGCCTTGAGCTGGGCCAGGGATGCATTGAACAAGGTGTATGCCGGGAGATTGTTTCTCAGGGTATCCTGGTAGACTTCTTTCAGCATCCTCTCGTCGCCCTTGGCCACGGCAACCTTGAACAGTTCCATGGAGCGATACCGGGTCATGCCCTTAGAACTTGGCATGGCGAGGTCTGTTGCATGGAATTCCTTGTTCTCATCGAACATGGTCCTTGAACTGAACGGGAACGGTGATTTAAGGATGGTCTTCGCTATCCCGTAGACCTTATCCCAGCCCTCTTTCCCGTTGATGTCGTCGTTCCTGAACCCGGACAGGGACGAGCCGGTCAGGATGGATGATGCGAGCTGAAGGGCCGGTGCCATCTTGCCGCCGATCTTCTTGATGGTCGCGCTGATCGGAGAGAAACCGGTATCATCGAAGAACATTTCGGGAAGCTCCCTGAACTGCTTGCCCCATCGGACGTATCTTTCCGTGCCGTCGTCGTACCTTCCTGCGAACAGGTGCGTCTTGTGGCCGATGGCATTGCCAGCCATGGTTCTGTCGAAAAAGCCGCGCTCTTCGCCCTCGTAGTATTCCGGGTGTTCCTTCTCGTCCCTCTTCCTGTTCATGTAATTGAGCATATTGATGCCCAGACCGAAGTACAAGCCGGCCTTGATCCAGAAATGGGCGCCCATCTTTTTCCTGAGTGCGCTGCCTGCTTCCTTGTGAATCGTGCCGATGCCGGTAGGGGCAAGGGCCTGCCGGAGCGTGGAGAGGGTCCAGTCCGGGGAGAGCAGGAACCAGGACATGAGCTGAAGGGACTTGGGGCTCACCATGAGGACATCCCAATTCTGGCCGCCGAACGTGTCATTCACGAACTGAGCTATCTCCTCCTTCTGTGCCTTGATGTCCTTGGTGGGGTCCATCTTCGCGCACAGGGACTCATAGCCCTGCAGCTTCAGGGTATCATGCAGGTAATTCCAGAGGGCCTTATCCCATTGCTCATTGAATGTTCTCAGGAACGCCGTCGCCTTGTTGATAACCAGGACATTCCTGGTCTTCCTGGCCATGTCGTTCAGCTTCGTCTGGATCATGTTCACGGGGATGTCGGACGTCGCTCCCACCTGCAGGCCGTGCTCTATGGCATCCCTGGCAATGGGCTCCTTCTTGTAGATGTCATACTCCCCACGCCACATCGCCTTGAAAATCTTGACCGGGTTGAAGTAGATACCCAGGGTCTTCGGCAGACCCATGGTGCCGATCCCGGTTTCCCCGAGGGCCACATGATGGAACAGGGAGAGACTCAGCTCAGTCTTCTTCAGGATGCCGTTCATTGTCTCATACGCCTGAATTGCCGGGTGCGTCATCCGGCTCTCGAATATCACCTTCAACGGAGCCTCAAGGTCCGGGTGAACCTTGACCGGGAGCTTGACCATCGTGTCGAGTCGCTCCTCGATCAGGTTCTTGGCGTTCTTCTCGAAGTCGAAGCCTGCCAGCTTCGTCATGATTCCATCGCCCTTCAGTCTGGTAAGGGCATCAGCCGTCGCGGTAGGCGCTACTTTGCTCGCGAGGTCCGGGTTGGTGAACAGAATGGCGAAGAACTCCGCGATCTGCTCCTCGGTCGATTTGGCATAGGCTTCCTTGTCGGTCCCCGCGAACGATTCAATCCGCTTCCTGTTTACCTCGTAAAGCTCGGTCTTGTACTTGTTGAGGAACTTGTCGCCCAGGCCCAGGGTCGCATCCAGGTGATGACCTATCTCATGGGCAATGGTACGGTTCGACATGAACCGCTGAAACCTGACCTCCGGGGTATCACCGGGACGGTACTCCCCGGCCTTCCATGTCGGCTTCCCGAACGTCACGGGGGAAATTCTCCTGCCGATGGCGACGCCCATCTCTGCCAAGATGTCGGCAAGCTCGGGTGAAACCTTCTCCCCCATCTTGGCCTCACCGGGGATGATCAGGCCCCTTCTCAGTGCTGGATGGTCGAAGTAGGCCCAATCCTGCGGAGCCTTGTCTGCCCTCTCGATAAGGGGTACGCCGTCCTTCCTGAGCTTCTTCAGGTCTTCGACGAAACGGTTGTTCTCTATGACCCGGTTCATAACGCTGTCATGGATGCGGATGATCTCGGAAATGTCCAGGGTCTTCGGCTGAAGCCCGAACTTCTCCACGCCTTCATTGATCGTTTCGATGAACCTCTTTTTCAGGAATCGGTTCTGCGTGGTGAACCAGCTTGTCACCTCACGCTTCTTTCCCTTGGGGATGTCCCAGATATGGGTAACATAGTCCTCGATCTGCTCCGCGGACATATCCGGGGTACTCTCCTTCATCTTCTGCCAGCCCTTGTCGAAGTGGTCCTTCACCTGTCGGGCTATCGGGGCAAGGTTCGCCTTCTCCGCTGCGTGGATCTTCTCCAGGTCCGGGCGGTTCAGGCCCTTTGGAACGTCGGTATTCTCGATGATGAACGGGATGACTTCGCGCTGTTCCCGTGAGGTGGATCGCTCGATCTCATTGATAAACAGGTTCGATTCGTAGGTCGCAAGGTTCAGGCGATACCGGCGCTCCCTGATCATGGAATGGACAGCCTTCTTTGCATCCTCGGCGCTCTCTACCTTGAGCTGCTGCTCCTTGACCGCCTTCGCCTTGGCCTGCCGCTTCTTCTGCTCGGTGGTGATGATAGGGGGTATCTTTCTGCCTGTCTGCTGTCCGGGGGCTTCACCGATGTCGGAAAGGGCTGTCTTGCCCCCCTTCTCCGGGGGGCGGGTGAGGTTAGGGAGATCATATATAGATTTTATTTGATCATTATGGAAAACCACATAACTATCCCCACCACCCTCCACTTCATTTTCATAGACAAGGGCGAGCCCTTTTTTCTTGCTCATTATGGCATTCAGTTCTTTCCAGAAGGCTCTCACTCCGTCACTCTGCCCCCAATCTCTCTCGTCTTCATAATTTAATGCGTCAAGTTTCTTGGCCTTTTTATTTAATGAGTTGGCCTCCTTGTTTGTTATTATACCCTTATCAGCAAGCTCATATAAGGCATCCTCAAGCCCTTGGTATCGTGAGAATATATCCTTAACCCTGATTAATTTATCTGCTTGTAGGTAAACAGGGAAAACGGTTCCTGTTTTGCCTATTCTTCCAGCAACATCAGGGTCAACAGTGAAATGAATTCCGATATCTTTTGATCTTTCGGGATCAAATGCGTTGTTATCGAGACCGGCCTTATAAAAAGAAGCATCTTTTTCTATCAATGCTGCTTTATTGTAAAGATCATTCATGGTTGCATATAATGGATCTTGATTCCATAAATGGACTCTATATCCATTCTCATCTTCGCCATATTTAGATCGGAGTATATTTTCAATTTCATATGCCTTATTCCTAATATCAGTGGCTTCATTTTTGGCCTGCTCTGGGATGATGGTCGTGCTGGATTGACCATGGTAAACAACAAGTGGTTTATCATTTTTATCAAGGATTATCCCACCATCGGGCTTAGGGGTTGCTTCGGTGGTTTTATCGCCCGGCCCCTGCTTGGAGGTCACGGGAGGTATTATATCACCCCTGACAGTATTTTCAACCCCGCCAGCCTTCACAGTTTCGCCGCCCTGGGGTTTTTCGGGTGCAGGTGGCATGGTTGCCTTGCCCGCTTCGGACTGGGGCATCTCAGGGGCAAATTTCTTCCATAGAGCCTGCCCCTCTTCCGTGGCGAAGTTTCCCTGTATCTTTATAGGTTCCTTGGAATCTGCCTGTAGCTTCTTGAGGAGATCGGTTGCTATTCCCATTCTGCGATACTCGGGGTCCACCTCAATCATCTTTACTGCTGTTTCGCCATTCCAATATGAATAATCAACTCTCCCGGCAGGCTTCCCGGTGGCCTCATCAATGGCTGTTATATATCCATGATATTCTTTACCCAAGGCATCGCCACCCTCGGTGTATTTGATGGTGGGCTTCTCAGTGCGTAATTCAGTGCTCACCCCTGCCACCCTGTCAAAGATATCCCCCTTCGGTGACTTCTGCGCCTCGACGGTCCTGGCAATCTCCAGGGCCTT
>Ga0209605_1002830_pt1 | contig 16024 bp, 15 predicted proteins | sample AD_UKC035_MetaG_FD_184408 | JGI IMG/M metagenome (GOLD analysis project Ga0209605, IMG submission 184408) | Active sludge microbial communities of municipal wastewater-treating anaerobic digesters from USA - AD_UKC035_MetaG (SPAdes) (version 2) | ecosystem: Engineered > Bioreactor > Anaerobic >...
ACTGCCGGCTCACCAATCCTTTATGGCACCATGAATTAGTTGATACGATACGCAGACCTTGCTCTATTTGGTAGCACATTAGGACAAATCGATTTGAATTGCGTAATGCGATATCGTTTATGATTTTATTATTCTGGGAAATAAATTTTTGTGCAAACCTGTATCCAAAAATGCCTTTCTGGAAGAAAGAGAGGGTTTGCGCGTTCATGATAATTATCTCATTACAGAAATAAATGCTTCTCATCGATATCGTCATCCGCATCAAAAAGACTCTTACCAAACCTCATTATGCCTGAATAATCGAATTGACACAAGGGAATATAAGCAACAGAATCAGGATCCTCAATAATAAGCCCGATGCGCTTGCGGATCATCTCGATAGTTTCCCTAGAGCATGAAAGCTCGAAAACCGAGCGCTGGACGCGATTACCAAACGCATTAGCTATCTTTGCTACTTTTCGCAGCCGTTTTGGATCGCTGATATCATAGATCAAAAGCCAATGGCTCATAAGAATATAACTTCATTGGGATTCATGATATCATTAGGTCCATCTATCATAGATAGCCGGCGGCAATCTTCGCAGAGTGGATAGACCAAAATTGAATCATACTTGCGGTTCATGATTTCCTTGAGACCTTCTAAGAGCTTCTCTAATATATCCTTTTCAGTATCGATCTGAAATGTGGACTTTTGAAGCCGTAGACCAAATTTCTCACAGTAGGCTGCAACTTTATTAAGGCGCTTAGGGTTCGCTATGTCATAAGATACAAGCCATATCATGGTGTTCACCTTATGATAAAAGGCTTATATTCTGCTTCTTCATTCTGTAAGACCCTTCGGAACCGATGCACTTGGTTTGCTATGATCTTTTGGTAAGACATGCGCTGGTTTTCAGGAGGATAGAAGATGACGCTCTCTATCTTCTCCTCGAATTTTTCCGCGACCTTTTTTGCACCCACTTTGCTTAATAAAATGCCTTTAATTGCTTCGCTCGTTTCGATTTGCTCTGTTTCACTCTGATCAGCCTCTGCTTGATGCAAGGGAGCATCGTCGCTTGTTACCGAAAAATCAACGATCTCGAAATCACTAGCTGTAAGAATACCAAGGTTGAAGAGTGCACATGCTAGGGTATCGCAGATAGAAGCTCGATACTCCTCCATGAGATCGAAGGTGAGGCTTCGTTTGCCATATTCTAGGGTGTGGAGATAGCCAGCATAAGGATCGAGGCCTTCCATTTCGATAAAGCTATCTACCCGATACATAAGTAAAGTATACAGAAAGCTCATGACTGCATTCACGTTGTCACGCGGCGGATTCATGGATCTTCCTTTGAAGATAGCCCATTCGGGATTGATATTTAGGCGAAAGGCAGAAAAGTAAAGTTTTGAACCCAGGCCTTCGTGTCCACGGATAGATTCGATGCTTTTAGCAATCTCTACAGCTGCGAGGTTGCGCTTGGATTGTTCGATGGTGCTCTCTACATTTATTCGATTGCTTTTTCGATTGATTCGCTGCATGAAGGAGATCTGGTTGCTGATTTTTCCTATAGCAATGCTACGGGCAATTTTAAGGCAGAAATCTGGTTCCTTGAGGGACTCATACTGGCGCTTGCGTAGAAATACGTTCTTTCCCTCCTCAAATTCTAGTTTGCCATTGAACTTTCCATTGGCGCTCAAAAAGATTGTGTCAATTTGGTTGCGCATTATAAGTCGTAGCGCACTTCCAGTTATCTCTATATTCCCCGCTATGATGATGCGATCGGTTCTGTGAAGGAAAATCTTACGTGTTTCTCCGCTGCCAGAAACAAACATGAGTGCATCATTCTGTTTGGCGAGCTTGCCATGGTCCGAGAGGATATAGACCGTGCCCATAGCCTAGCCCTCATGCCTCTTTTTCACTGACGAGAGCGCAACGCGCCCAGCCCATGGGCAAAAGCATGTTTTTATATTTGAAGAGAGTGCGCGTTTTAGTTTCAAAAGCTTTTTTACCTGGAGCGCGTTCCGTCGAGAAGGTAAGGTATTCGATCTGACTATGACGTCCTAAGCGAACCATGAACTCTCTATCTTGGTTTAGGTTACTAAATGCATCGTCGATGTGCTTGTATCCATTGTAAAGCTCATCTGGAGCATCTCGATAGAAGAGCTCATATTCTTTGTTAAGTGCTGTTTCGTAGAATTCGTTGCAGAGATCGGCTATTTCTTGGAACGATCGGGGAGTAATCTTAAAGAGATGCTTATTGATAAGTCTATCGTCGAGCGCGATAGTTGTGGTAGTAGTAATAGGCTCTTCATTATCTCCTTCGCAAAGAGAACTGATTGCGGCTGACTTGATTACTTCTTCATTGATAGCAATGTTTTCAGATTTCCCCTTGACTCGATTATAAAGGGTAAGCTGGCCCACAATGCGCGAATCGCGAGCGGGAAAGATAGCATCTGTAATCTTCAAGGCTCGCAAGGGATCCGCTTGGGCTTTATACTTCTGGTCACGCATGCACTCGATAGCAGAAAGCATGTCCTGTTCTTTTAGCTGCTTATGCGTTTTTGCAAACTCTTGCGCGTGTGGATCGAGGATAGCAGTGCGAATCGCTCCTTTTATCGAAGAGCCGGGGATGTACGGTTTCTTGGTATAAAGGCTACAGATAGTAGGCTGGATTACAAAGCTATTCTGGGGTCTCTTTTCGAGCTCCTGCCATAGATTTAAGATTTCGTTCGTAATCTCGGCTAAGTAGAAGATGCATTCTTGATGGGAGAGAATAATCTTGCAAGCAATTTCATTGTATGTCTGACGAAGATTTGGAAAATCGTCCTTTGCGATGAGAGCTTCAAGCCTTTTTATTTGGTCTGGTGTCATAAAGCTAACTAGCCGTTCATCGTTGAATCGGACATATTTATAGTTTTGTCCTTGTGGGCTCATTTTGAGTAGAGTATATGAAAAAGGCATTAGATCCTCGCCAGTTCCGATATGTATAGGTGTTATTGGTTTGATGCTGATCTCATAAATTATCATTAGCGGCCTCCTCTTCTTGGAAGGTAGCATAAAGCGTTATTCCGCAACTGTGTATTCGAGCATCTGGATGCACATTGGGTACAAGGCCTCCGACATAGTCTTTTTGAGGGCGATCGAAGGTGGTTCCTTCGTCATAGAAAACCAGAGGTTTTTTGAAGGGATTCATGGTTGCGCTAAAGATAGAACCAAGCTTTCCGCTGCGGACTACGATCTTTGTCGATAGGTTCTCTAGTTTGTCGCCCTTAACGGGTATAAAAGTACCTAAGGACATAGCTCTCCTTCCTTGCAATGGGGGCTTTTCTTCCTTGATGTCGAGCAGCTTCACATTGCCATATCCGATAGAGCTCTTTCCACCATATCCATTTCGAAGGCCCTGCTCGATGCGACGCCCCAACTCATCTTTTGTCCAAGAAGAAAAACAATAGACATCGAATTGGTTGATCAATCTTCGCCTCGATGTTTCGCTACTACGTTCATACCAATAGAGTCCCTGTTCGCTCCATAGTTTTTCGCCTTCAACTGTGGAAGAAATTCTATCGATTGCGTTGCGTATTCTCGACTCCGATGCCATGGCGACATGCTGCAGATCGTTATTCTTGATTAGGGTATCTAGCATTTGCCAGCCAATGGGTTGTGCGAAAAGTTCCTTAGGTAGATAGCCTATTTTCATAAGCTTCTTGATGTTAGGCGAATCAGGAGGAGCTATACGAAGCAATGGCCTCGGCAGGTAACCACAAGGGAAAGCATGCGAGAGAACGAGCGGTGGGCTTTCATCATACTGTTGTAAGAAGGCTTCCAGCGCTTCTTCGCCTTCTTCGAGCGCAATACCCCAGGCGATATGCCCCCAGAGCGTATCGCTCACTATGGGGATCTTGAGAAGACCCTGCACCTTAAGAATGGCACGGTAGCAATTCATGATTGACCTCCTTGAAGGGCTTTGGGATTTCAGCTAAACGAAATCGGCGTGCCAACTTCATCTTTGAGGTCGATAAAGCTTATCTTGCCATTGCCGCGGCTACCACCTCCACCCAGGTAGTCGTTCTGCAAAAGCTTTAGAGATTCTATAACGGTTGTTTTGAAGAGCTCTTCGTCTTTAGCTCCACCATCACCAGTATCAAGCACGCGATAGACTATTTCGAGATCGAAGGTTACGCCCGGAGCTACACGCTCGAGAGGACGAGGATTGGCCTCAGCCGTGACTCTGTTTATAGAGTTTTCGCTCTTTTCTTCAATTATTAAATCTGCTTTATCAATGAATTCCTGGGAAAGTGATGCGTCACGAACGATTAGTCGTGTAGGACCACGCCTTTTAGCATCTTGATCTTTGTCGCGCGAGATACCAGCACCAAAGACTCTGCAAATAGGACAGTCTTCTGCACCACAGCTACAAAGACTGCCATCTATGCTAATCTTTCCAAGTTTCCATTCCATGAGGGAACGCATTTTGCCTTTCAAGGAAGAACCTGGAATATAGGGGAGGCTGGTCATGGGGTCCTTAATGATGGGATTATCCATGCCGCCGATCTCAAGTGCATCGGTGGACGCACCGATATGTAGCCCTGTTTCGATTTTGATTTTGCCAGTGATTTTCTTAATTTGTTGGATTTTCATTGCTTATCTCCTTATGTCTATTTTCTTCGCGCAATCTCATAATAGTAACCATAGAGCGCCTCGAGGAATGTCGCATAAGCTTTGTAAGATTCAGCTGATCTACAATCGTCTGCAAGCTGGAATATGAGCTTTTTTAAATTATTATAATAGGATTCATCTATCTTGTTGTCTTCGCTCTTTCTCTTGCAAAGATAGCTGATTTTTGCCTTCTGCATGAGCACTTGAGGATAGATATCTTCCCATTTCTGCCCTGCTTCAAGTGCAAACTTGTGACGCTTGACCTCATCGAAAACTTTGCGCATCTGACTCTTCGAGACATTTTGTATAGCTTTAGCAATCTGTGTTAGAAGCTCTTCTTTAAAGAGCTCTGCATTTAGCTTACCATTTTCTGTCAAAAGGGATGGCAAGCTCGGTAGATTGGCTGCTTGTTGAACAGGCCGTTGATTGTAGCCTGCGCGCCAAGTTGCTTTACCTTGATTGTTGTCTGTCATGGCTTTTCTCCTTTATATTTTTGTTGTTATTGATCGTATGCTATAGAGCGCGTAACACACGCTGATTTTAGATTTCCACATCATTTGGTAATGATTACTAATGAGCTCTGCTAGAAGATTATCCCAAAACTGCGCAGGAACTCTGCAGCTTTTCATTTCGCGATAGCGGGCAATGGTGTATTTCAGTTGTGAAAGCCAGAGAGCATTGGTAGAGCTAATATCACCTTCCGCTAGCATGGACCATGCGCGATTGCTGAGATCGAGCAGTTTTCTAAAAAGGCTTACAGGTAATTCTTGACGTCTTAGATGGTCAGCATACCGTTTCCCATTGTTGTACAGAAGATCGAATTCCTGCCATGAAACAGGTATAGAAAACACACATAGGGAATTCTTGCCTGGCTGTGCCTTTGCTCGTTCGAGCTGGCGCTCTGCTTCTTCAGCGAGCATAGGGATTGGCATATTAGAGTCTGCAAGAGCGATTCCTGCCGAAAGAGTTAGTGATGGGTTATGAAAGCTGAAAGATGCAAACTGAGCCTGTATATCTCGGGCAAAATCGAAGATTACATTCCAAGGTCCTAAGACGCAGATATCATCGCCTCCTGAGTAGACGGTATAGATTGATTCAGCATAGTCCTTTTGTTTTTGTATCCACTTATTAAGTTTGACAGAGAAGAAATAGTGCATTTGTCGGCTCAAAGATGCATATTTTGAAAGGCTAACTTTTGCGCCTAACCCTTCTCTGAAGATGGTGCCGAGGTTATCGACATCTGCTTTGAACATGGCAAGCTTCTGGGTGCCTGTAGCTTTTTTGACAATTTCTTCAAACATTAGCACTCTTGGCTCACCATTCTTATCTATAGCTATAGGAACATGATAGGGCGCGGGGTGGAAGGCCATAAATGAGCCTGTGCCATATCCATTGATGCAGTATTGAATACCGCTGCCTTCTAATTGACCTACTACAGGGAAAAACCCAAACGAAGCACTTTTTTTCTGAGCATTGTCTTCTGCAGGGTCAAGGGTTTCGAGGACCACAGCATGTGCCTTAGGTAGACAAGTGCCAAGGGAGATGAGAGCATCGCAATGGCTACAAATTACTTCTTCATCCTTCCGGTCTCTCTGAGCAGGGCGGTAGTCACAGAGCGTGCAGACGAAATTTCCTTCGCCGATAGACTCTCGTGCTGCTTCATAATAATGATCAATATAATGCCCTTGAGTATCAAGAACGGACTGAAAGCGCTTTTGCTTGCCTTTGTAATTTGAGGCATGAATTGTCTGAAGTAGCTCCGGAGTGTTCTCTTGTGTGAGATCTTGCAGAGAAACCTCCGCGCCCAGGGTGATGTTGAGCGAGAGTGTCCCAAGGTATTCGCGCAAAAGAAAGCCGTTGATTTCTTTTTCGTAGTTTTCTACAGCAATTCGCACTTTTTCTGTATTGGGTAGAAGCAGCATGAAATTTCCGCCCCCATTCATGATTTCGCACTGAGGTACAACTCCGCTTCGCACAATTAGGCTATGTGCTGCACTCTTGCAGAGTGCTTCGATTTGAAAACTTCGCGCACGCAATAGTTTGGAAGATTTGTCGTTTTTTTTCAGATTGAAGATATGCTTTTGGATACCCTGAACATCACCATAGACAAAGAGCCATTTCTTATCAGCCACATTGAATATCGACACTTCGGAATAGTCTTTTTTCTCAGCATGATATGCATAAGCACACACAGAAAATGCAGCGGTGACTTTAGAATGATCATAGAGGGAGACATCAGGCTCTGTTTTATAGGTTGCAGAAGGAATCAGGCTCGTCCATCGTTCAAGGATGCTATCGAGATTCACCAGATACTGGAAAGTATTGGTAGAAATCGGAAGTCTTTTCCAATCAATTAGAAACTGATCCCAAAGAACCGAGTAGTCTTCCTGGGTTAGTTTTTCTTTCAGTTGAGTATCATCATCATCTAGTTTTCCAAGACCCAGATAATGCTGATGAATTGCCTCTCTCTCCGGAAGAGTAATAAGAGAGAGAACTGAACAGATTGGAGTTTCATAGAATTTTTGTTCGATTCTTTCTTGTTTTTGTTTGATACGATCGAGGCCACTAGCTGCCCAATCTCCCAAGGTTATGAAATTATCTTCTTCAGATGATGGATTGTGATGATATGCTGCAAGATGGGCAATCTTCTCAGCATATGTTTCAGATCCCAAAGATTCTTTCAAACAGTCTTCCAGAAAACCATATGTATAAAGTGCATGTAGATGGGAATATTGCCCGCTCGATTTATCCTGTGGAAGAATTTGCCCTTCCATTTCCGTTTTGAAAAGATCTTTGCGACCAGCCCTCTGCGCAAATTTGCCGATATCATGCAGCAAAGCAGCAACAGCAATAGGAAAGATGTCGCGTTCATTCGATGCTTGCATCATGTACCTCCTCGATCGAAATAGATGGCCATTCAACGCTCATTTCTCCAAGGCCAAAGCCTGTATTTTTCCCAACATGAAAAATAGTACCAGCATCGAAAAGACTCTTTTCGCGAGCTCCTATCGGTCCTTGGATTTCAATCCATCCAAGCGCACCTCCAAGCTCCATGGCAGCGCTTTGTCGGTGCGAGTAGCGAGAAAAATCTTTCCATGTAAGATTGCGTTTCGCTATGATAATATCAGCAGGAGGTCGATATCCCTGTGCATCTGAAGAATCATCAGTATAAAAATAGGCCAATACTTCTATGCGTCGATATAGACTTTGAAGAAGAGAGAAAGCATCAAAATCTAATATGTACTGCCCTCGATGTTTGATTCTTGCAGGCGTAATAAAATGTATATTTGCTTTATTTGCTATAGAGCAATCTGTTTCTTCAAAAGAAAATATCTTTGTAGATAAAGGATTTAAAATAGGAGCGCCAAGACTCTTACCATTTGTCGAATCAGTAATCTGTGCAATTGAAAACATTATTTGATCTGAGAAAATGCCTTCATCCCCTGCTCTCTGGAATGCAAGCACAACAAAAGGGAAGAACTGCAATGCAAAGCCTATTAGTGTTATTGTAAATTCATATTGTTTGCCAGAATTTATTACTTTGCCATGAGTTAATACAAAAGGATGAGCACCCCGATTTCTTCCTGGTAAGACTTTTGTGTCTTTGGGAATAGGGCTCTCAAACAATACTGCATAAGCACATGATTGTGAGATATTGCATTTTTCGCATGAAAGTTGGCGTTGTACACAGCAGATTCTCTTTAGTTGTGTACCCAGAAGCGATCTAAGGATAAAAGTAGGAAGAGTATTCCAACTGATAGGTTTTTCGAAATCGAGCAAAAAAGAGACCTTGCCATATATAATCTTCACGGCGTTCTCCTTATTGATCTTTAGACATTATTTAAAAATTATTGACTACAATAACTTCATGAAGATGAATTATTTTTTGCTATCAAAATATACATATGTAAATAATAAAAACCCACATTTAATTATTCCTGATTACATAAAAAATTATCACAAAAGCCATTCGCCGAAACAGAATTGGCTTTTATATATCTGACCTCCTTATAAGAATAGACTAGCTTTCATCATAAGTAAATAAAGCTTTATAATATTTAGTATAATAGGAGATACGGGACATATAGTGTCCCTCTCAAAATTCTATCAAATAATTTTTGGATTTTTCATTTAAAGCCCAGCTTTGGCTTTTATAAACATCTAAAAAAGACTTTTGATAAGAATCTATCCTTGAAAAAGAGTTTAGATACTAAAACGTTAGCTTTTACAAAGAGTAGCATTTGGAATTTTCACCAACGGCTTTTAAAATATCATCTTTACAGATTTATCTGGCTCACTATAGATTCCTCTTGAATAGGAAAGGGGAAAAAGATTTTTATAGCTTGGAGGAATCAGTATGATCGAAAAAGCATACCGGTTTACGCACACAGATGATTTCATTACGGAAAAGATTATCGACGACGAGCACGTGAACATCAATCACATAGTAGTTGCGCCGGGCGGATATGTGCCAGTCCATGTCGCAAATTCCCATGTTCATCAGATCATCGTTCGAGGAACAATAAGTCTAAGACTAGAAGATGAGCCTGTCGTTCGCTACACTGCAGGGAGCATTGTTGCTATTCCATTCAACACGAAAATGGAGATCCGCAACGAAGGCAGAGATACACTGGAATTCTTCGTCGTAAAGGCTCCCAACCCGCGCTCCATGCCGCCAACTAAGAAAGTCTAGGTGGCATTTATTTCACATAACTTCTGTATTTTCAAAGAGTGGGCGGTAATTATCTACTCTTTTGCATGCTATGAAATCCCAAGTTGATATTTACTCAAGATGGCGACTATGCTCATTGATGGCTTCTACTGATCTGCTCCCTAAAAACTGGACCCTTCCAATTAATTTTTCCTAAAAGTGGTCTTGACAAAGGGGCTCAGCTTAGTAACCCGCCTCTATCTGGACAAATGCGCTCGATTATCCCTATCCTGCTGCCCATTCACAAGTTCATTTCTCCGTTTTTAGCGGTAATTAACTACAATGCCAGATAATCGCGTTTAGTCAATTATTAGCCAATTGGTTTTCTTAATTTGTAACTTAAAATCATTACCTAATCATCGCTTTCATTACCTAATCATTACCTAATCATTATTTTACTTATTCCTGGCGTCTTTATGGCTTCTTTGTGACGTCTTTGGCGTCTTCATGGCGTCTTTAATATATAATTTGTCCCTTTGCCAGTACTACCTACTTGCACAAAAATTTTTTTTGATAACCAGATCAAATAAGTCCCTGGTTGCAGTCCTTTCAGAAATTTTAGAAATCTCCTGATACTCCTTATTGGTAACCTTACCTTTTTCTTCAATAATTAAATTTATATTTTACTTTACGCTGGAAAAGTAAAATAAGGAAATTTATATTTTACTTTACCTCACAAAAGTAAATTAAGAAAATTTATATTTTACTTTTACCATACTCCCATTTCCTTAAGGATTGTTCTCAGTTTTTCGTCGGCCTGGTTTCGTTCTTCCTCGGTTTCCTTGAGCTGCACTATAGCGTCCTCAAGGTCAAGGGTGTCATCCTCGCCGTTCTGGGCAACATAACGGCTGGGGCTCAGGTTGTAATCGTTTCGGGCAGCTTCTTCCTTTGTAATAATCTTGCTGATGCCTTCCTCTTCGTTCCAGCCGAGATATTTGTCAGCAATCTGTTCAATGCTCTCGTCGGGCAGGTAATTCTTTGGTCTGCCTTTTTGAAAAAGTTTGGAGGCATTGATGAGCAATATTGTATTCTTCCGTTCCGCCGCTTTAGCCTTGTTGATGACAATAATTATCCCTGGGGCAGTGGCATTGTAGAAGAGGTTTTCGGGCAATAACAGTACAGCCTCCACTAGGTCGTTCTCTACAAACTGCTTTCTGATATCGCGCTCGCGGTTGCTGCCCGCATTGCCACTTCCACGGGACACAGCGCCAGTATCGAGCACGACTGCCATCTTGCCTTTGTCATTGAGCGAAGCATACATATGTTGAATCCAGCCCCAGTCCGCGCTGTTGGACGGTGGATAACCAAATGTAAAGCGGTTGTATCCGTCGTTTTCGTACACAGTCTGCGAAAAATTCTGATTCCACATGGGATTGGCCGTAACGATATCGAATTTTCTGAGTGCGCCTTGTGGCGTGAGAAAGGCGGGCCGCACCATGGTATCGCCAAGCGCGATTTCTGCCTCCATGTCGTGAATAAAGGCGTTCATTTTAGCCAAGGCGAAGGTGGAAGGCAGTATTTCCTGCCCATAGCATGTAAGCGGTTTAAGGGAAGGATCGGAGTTGTACTTTTCTTTGAAGCGCAGGAAACATTTGATGAGCAAGCCTCCCGAACCACAGCAGGGATCGTACACTTCATCACCCGGTTCAGGATCGAGGATATGAGACATCAGGATGGCAACCTCGCCGGGAGTATAGAATTCGCCCGCACTCTGGCCGGAACCTTCGGCAAATTTCCGCAGCAGGTATTCGTACGCTCTTCCCAAGATGTCGGCGTCGACATCGTTCAAGCCCAGTCGGTATCTGCCCAGCACATCGATGAGCTCTTTGAGCTTATCGTCGGCGAGGATCCGCTGCCCTGACGCGGTGGCATTAAAGTCTACGGTATCGACCACGCCCTGAAGTTTGGGATTTTCGCGTGCAATGGAGCGAACGGCATCGGTAAGCTGTTCTCCCACATTGGTGGTGTGGCTGGCAACAGCCTCCCATCGTGCATTTTTGGGTAGATAGAAACGCACGAGCTTGTGATCCTCTACCAGCAGCGCTTCCACGACTTCTCTTGAGGAGTTATAACCCTGCGAGAGCCGTGCAAGCTCATCCTCAAATACATCAGAAAGCCTTTTAAAAAAGATGAGTGGCAAGATGTAGTCTTTATATTTCGGCGCATCGATCGGCCCACGGATTATGCAGGCAGCATCCCAGAGCCAGTTTTCCAGAACTTTGCTATCGAGCTTATTATTTGACATCTCTACTCCATTGTTGCATGCCTTTATTTTACGCCGCGCTCGCATGCAATAGAAGAGCAGAACTTGGTTTCATTTATGGGCTATCTTCTGCAGTCTTTGATGACTTCTCTCTTCTGCCATGCGGCAAAGCGGATTCAAGGAATGCCCAAACGCCTATTTTTCTCTTTCTTTCAAGAAATAAATAATCCAGTTCATCCTGCACCATCCTGTAATCATGTCTAAACATCCTGTCCAGGCATTAGGCGCAGCAATTACAACGCAAGCCGATAGATAGCTTCGATATCTACTGCCCGCAGCGGCACGAAATGCCCCACTGTGTGAGCTTCTCCATCAGTAGCCTTGAGCGCCATCTGGGTAAAATGCCTTTCATCGATACCGATCTCGGAGAGCCTGACTTTTTGGCCAATCGAGCGCCAGAATGCCTCGAGGCGGGCAATTCCTTCGAGAGCCACGCGCTCTGGGTCGAAGAAATTGTCTTCCACGCCCCAGACACGCACAGAATATTGGGCAAAACGGGCAATATCGTGCTTGAGAGTGTATTTCATCCACGCGGGTGTGACGATCGCAAGTCCAGCCCCATGCGCGATATCGTAAAGTCCACTCAATTCGTGTTCGATATCATGCGAAGCCCAATCTCCTTCACGGCCTGTATCCAACAGATTGTTATGGGCTATGGTTCCTGCCCACATGAGTTCTGCCCAATCATTATAGGACCTGGGATTTGCAAGCACGCGAGGTGCAGAGGCAATGACTGTCCGAAGCGTTCCTTCTATGAGTCTATCGGTGAACTCTACTGGCCTAGAATTGGTGAAGTACCGCTCCATAAGATGGCACATTATGTCAGTTGCGCCATTGGCGATCTGGGCAGGGGGGAGTGTATAGCAGCGTTCGGGATTGAGCACCGAAAAGCGAGGGAAAAGGCAATCGGCATTGACGGCACGCTTGAGCTGACCTTCTTCCTTAGTAATGACCGAACCTGGGCTCGATTCACTGCCTGCAGCAGGAATGGTGAGCACCGTTCCCACAGGCAGAGCTTTTTCAGGGGATGCCTTGCCTGTATAGAAATCCCAGACATCGCCATTGTAGAGCGTGCCTGCTGCAATCGCCTTTGATGAATCGATTGCGCTACCACCACCTACAGCAAGCACAAGATCGATATGATTGATCTTACTTAGCTCGATGCCCTTATACACAAGGCTCAAGCGCGGATTGGGTTGCACTCCGCCGAGCTCGAAGAAGTGTAGACCTGCTTCGCTGAGCTCCTTTCTAATAAGTGGCAAAAGCCCTGAGCGTTCCGCGCTCTGGCCACCATAATGTAAAAGCACATTTTTGCCAAATTGCGCTGCGATACGACCAATATTCGCCTCGTGGCTTTTTCCAAAATAAATTCTTGTGGGGTTTTGGAATATAAAATCATCCATAGATTATGCTCCTTTTGTTTTCTATCTCTATTTTATTATATGCAACGCTAAAAATGTACTATGAAAGCATATGTTTATCGGGCAAATCTTGAAAGATGGCAAAGAGCCTTGACAGAATCGCAGGATATTGAAGGATTATATGCGCGCATATTCGCCTTATTCACCATATTCGTTCTATTCGCTTTATTTTCCTTATCCGCCTTATCCGCGAACTTTCTGGAGCAGTGCCTTCACCTCATCTTTGCTGAGCATTTTGCCATAAGAGACAACTCTGCCATCTATTACAAGCGCAGGGGTAGTCATCACGCCATAAGAAGCAATCTGGGCAAAATCAGTCACATGATCGACGGTCGCATCCATGCCAAGTTCGGCAAGCGCCTCTTTCGCTGCCCTCTCCAGCGCCTGGCACCGTGCACAGCCGCTTCCCAGGACTTTGACTCCCGGCGCTTTTTTTGCTGCTTCCGACTTTGCCATTGATTCTGCGCCGAGGTTGCCGCAGGAAGAAGAGACCTCTTGTGTTTCAGCCCCTTTGCTTTTTCCATTTTTTTCAATTGGATAGAACAGTTTCATGCCAACCCTCCTTTATATAACTCCTTTATATAACTGGACCTTATATAAATAAATAATGGAATGCATTGAAAAAGTAACCAACAGCGATAATCCCTACGGTACAAATTGCTATGAACAAGCCAAGCAATTTTGGTTTGATAGCCTTGCCTAGCATCACCATCGAGGGGACACTGAGCGTGGTCACTGCCATCATGAACGAAAGCACTGTGCCAAGCTGCGCGCCTTTTGCGAGGAGCGCTTCGGCTACAGGAATTGTTCCAAAAATATCAGCGTAGATTGGTACGCCGATGAGTGTTGCAAGCACAACTCCAAATGGATTGCGGTTTCCAAGTACCGAGGATATCCACGCTTCTGGAATCCAATTATGGATCACTGTCCCTATGCCTACACCAAGCACAATGTAGGGGAATACTTTTTTGAATGTCGACACTACCTGGTTTTTGGAAAGAATGAGCCTTTCGCGCTGAGAAGGATCGGGAGAATCGATCTCAACGCTGCTCACATTCTTGATAAAATCTTCAACATACTTTTCCATGTGCAGATGCTCGATGAGCATGCCTCCGGAAATCGCAACCATGAGGCCGAGCACCACATAGGCGACCGCAATTTTGTATCCAAAAATACTCATCAGCAGCACAAGGCTGCCGAGATCCACCATCGGTGAAGAGATGAGAAAGGAGAAAGTAACGCCAAGTGGAAGCCCTGCGCCCGTAAACCCCATGAAAAGCGGAATGGAAGAACAGGAACAGAACGGCGTGACGGTGCCTAGCAGGGCGGCAATACAGGAAGCCCAGAAACCATGAAACCTCCCCATAATTTTCCTACTGCGCTCCGGTGGGAAATAGCTCTGAATATACGAAACGATAAAGATAAGCACACAGAGCAACAGTGTAATTTTGATGACATCGTAGAGGAAAAACTGCACGCTGCTGCCGATTCGCGATGAAACATTAAGGCCAATAACGGAAAGCAGGCTTCCGATAAGCGCATTGAGCCAATTCATCCCAAGGATTTGATTTTGAATAAAGCTTCCGATCATAGGAGTCGCAATCAGATTTCGGGCGCGTGCTGTAAGAGGTAGTCTTCAGCTTCCTTACACCAGAGGCCATTGTGCGCCTCTGTGATCCGCGCAAGCTCTGCATAGAATGGATCGGTCTTGCCACGCTCAGCAAAATCCGCAATAGCTACCAAATCGAGCTTTTTATGGGTATAGATGAGCTTCTTGCCACCAGGGATCTTATCGAGATTGATCGTGGTCTCGGCGACCGCATTGAGCCCGCCCACATGGGTGATCATCGCTTCAGGATGCAAAAGCCCCCGGGACATCATCTCGAGCGATTCCTTGATATCCTCGGTGTTGCCGCCAGATGTTCCAACAAGGTGATGCGATTCATAGTGCACATTGTAGAAATTGAGATTCGCAGAAAAATTAGGATCTGTAGGTCCAGCAAAGAAATTGAGGCAGCCATCTTTTCCAAGGAGCTTGTCTGCCATTTCGACAAGACTCCTCACTGGTGCAAAGACAAATACATCATCGAAGAGCTCACCGCCATTGAGATCGCGCAAGGTTGCCACAGGGTCCGGGAGGTCTTTGGTATTGACATAGATGAGCTCGATGCCCTCTTTTTTGGCTGATTCAGTGGGAATGAGTTTTTGCGCACGATCGAGACGCGCTTGGTCGATATCGGTGACAATGATGCGTGCAGGTTTTATGCCGCCATGGATCGCATAATCGATTGCTCCAAGCCCCATCGGCCCGACCGAAGCAAGAAGCGCAAGCGATCCGCCTGAGCGAAGGCCCATCTCATGCACGTAGGAGCCTAGTTGTGTGTGATATTGCGCATGATATGCACCAACGATGCAGGAGACAGGCTCTGAGAGCGAGCCCATGAAGAAAGCCTCAGCCTTGTATTCGAAAAGACAGTCCATCTCCATAACTTCATTAGGAATGATGATATAGGTAGCATCTCCGCCTATATATTGGTAGGAATAGCCTGGCGCCCAAAGTGTTCCCTTATAATTGAGCGCTGGTTGAATGGCGAAGCGCATACCAGGCCGAAATTTATGTGCCCATTTTGCGCCGACTTCGATAATTTCTCCGCAAAATTCATGGCCTATGATCACAGGATTTTGAGCCAAGGGAGCACGTACGCGCTTGTGTGCATCACCTTGCATGGCAAGCTTGTGCGAAGACATACAGATTGAATCGCTCACAACGCGAGCGAGTATTTCATCATCTTTTAGCGGGGGTAGATCGAATTCCTCGAGCCTCAAGTCATTGACACCATAGATGCGTACTGCCTTCGTTTTCATTCAAGAACCTCCAATATATATTACCTCTAATATATCAAATCTGCGCATGCCAGGCATTTCTATAGGCCGATAATCTTTCGGGAGCAAACATGGAAGGCACTAGGACTTTTTCTATGTGGATATAGCGC
>Ga0209605_1002837_pt1 | contig 16002 bp, 12 predicted proteins | sample AD_UKC035_MetaG_FD_184408 | JGI IMG/M metagenome (GOLD analysis project Ga0209605, IMG submission 184408) | Active sludge microbial communities of municipal wastewater-treating anaerobic digesters from USA - AD_UKC035_MetaG (SPAdes) (version 2) | ecosystem: Engineered > Bioreactor > Anaerobic >...
GTTTACCTGCTCCCGACGGATCCGTGATCCGCCGGGTTTGCGCCCACAACGCCGCCGGTTCACGGAACCGGCTTGAGCAGTGAGTGAAGATCGATTTAGGCCGACATGTACTAGTTGTGTGTGTGTGCGAGCGTCTGGGTGTTGCACGGATGGCTGCACACGTTTTCGCGTTTCGCATGCGCGCGCTCGTCGGGCGACGACCGCCGGGCGACACCTGCACTTGCGTCAGGTGCAAGTGTGAAGTCGCCCGGCTACATAACGGCGCCCCGTGAACGGGGCTAGTGCAAGTTGGCGTAAATAACTCTTCAGTTTACCTGCTCCCGACGGATCCGTGATCCGCCGGGTTTGCGCCCACAACGCCGCCGGTTCACGGAACCGGCTTGAGCAGTGAGTGAAGATCGATTTAGGCCGACATGTACTAGTTGTGTGTGTGTGTGTGCGAGCGTCTGGGTGTTGCACGGATGGCTGCACAAGTCTTCGCGTTTCGCATGCGCGCTCGTCGCCCGGCGTGCCCGGCATGCACGCGCCTTCACATTCTCACACGCCTCAACCATCACACACACCAGCCCGTTTCGACGGAAATTCATCACCTGGCGTTCCTGCGACGACCTCTCAGACGGTCCAGAATACCTCGTACACCCTGTGATCGACCGGTAGCCGCGCCGGCGCGTATCTGGCGAAAAGCATCCAGCCGGCCGCGTAGAACCTCCATCGTCTCCTGATCGCCTTCCTCTTCGGCCTGCGTCATCAGCGCCTCGACAGCCTCGATCAACGGCTCCTCCATCTCGCTGGGCACGGCCTGCCAAAAGGCGATCATCTGCTCAGCGCTTTGGACCTGTACGAATGCATTGAGCAGCGCGTCCAGCGGCGTCTGCTGCGCCGCGGACTGATCTGCCCAATCAGGCAGATCGCCCATGCCCATCTCCGACCAAACCTGGGTAAAAAGCTGCGTGCCAAACGCCTCACGCAGGCCCAGCGCCAGGCGTTGGGCCTGCGTGATATACACGGCATGGCCCACCTGCTGGAAATATCCGAGCGCGGTAAAGACAGCAATCAGAGATTGGCGTTGGCGCTGTGGCTGGTTCTCAGCCTCGATCTCAGACAACGCACGATACAGGTTGGCCAGGTTCCCTTGCATCATGGCGTAGTCCAGCGGCGCCGTGTCCGGACGATAATGGCGCAGCGCCTCGTCGTAGGCCGCCAGCGCCTCGACCAGCCGCTGCCGCCGCGCTTCCCCCGGCAGCGTCGCCAACGCGCTCAAGAGGAGGCCCCGGTTATTCTGGGTAGCCGCATAGGCCAGCGGCGCCGTGTCCGGACGATAATGGCGCAGCGCCTCGTCGTAGGCCGCCAGCGCCTCGACCAGCCGCTGCCGCCGCGCTTCCCCCGGCAGCGTCGCCAACGCGCTCAAGAGGAGGCCCCGGTTATTCTGGGTAGCCGCATAGTCCAGCGGCGCCGTGTCCGGACGATAATGGCGCAGCGCCTCGTCGTAGGCCGCCAGCGCCTCGTACAGCCGCTGCCGCCGATCTTCCCCCGGCAGCGTCGCCAACTCGCTCAAGAGGATCGCCCGGTTATTCTGGGTCATCGCATAGTCCAGCGGCGCCGTGTCCGGACGTCTGAAGCGCAGCGCCTCGTCGTAGGCCGCCAGCGCCTCGACCAGCCGCTGCCGCCGCGCTTCCCCCGGCAGCGTCGCCAACGCGCTCAAGAGGGTCGCCCGGTTATTCTGGGTCATCGCATAGTCCAGCGGCGCCGTGTCCGGACGATAATGGCGCAGCGCCTCGTCGTAGGCCGCCAGCGCCTCGACCAGCCGCTGCCGCCGCGCTTCCCCCGGCAGCGTCGCCAACTCGCTCAATCTGTTCGCCCGGTTATTCTGGGTCATAGCATAGGCCAGCGGCGCCGTGTCCGGACGTCTGAAGCGCAGCGCCTCGTCGTAGGCCGCCAGCGCCTCGACCAGCCGCTGCCGCCGCGCTTCCCCCGGCAGCGTCGCCAACGCGCTCAAGATGTTCGCCCGGTTATTCTGGGTCATCGCATAGGCCAGCGGCGCCGTGTCCGGACGTCTGAAGCGCAGCGCCTCGTCGTAGGCCGCCAGCGCCTCGTCCAGCCGCTGCCGCCGCGCTTCCCCCGGCAGCGTCGCCAACTCGCGCAAGATGGTCGCCCGGTTATTCTGGGTAGCCGCATAGGCCAGCGGCGCCGTGTCCGGACGTCTGAAGCGCAGCGCCTCGTCGTAGGCCGCCAGCGCCTCGACCAGCCGCTGCCGCCGCTCTTCCCCCGGCAGCGTCGCCAACTCGCGCAAGAGGAGGCCCCGGTTATTCTGGGTAGCCGCATAGTCCAGCGGCGCCGTGTCCGGACGATAATGGCGCAGCGCCTCGTCGTAGGCCGCCAGCGCCTCGTACAGCCGCTGCCGCCGCGCTTCCCCCGGCAGCGTCGCCAACTCGCTCAAGAGGGTCGCCCGGTTATTCTGGGTAGCCGCATAGTCCAGCGGCGCCGTGTCCGGACGATAATGGCGCAGCGCCTCGTCGTAGGCCGCCAGCGCCTCGACCAGCCGCTGCCGCCGATCTTCCCCCGGCAGCGTCGCCAACTCGCTCAATCTGTTCGCCCGGTGCCCAAAGGCGCGCGCCAGGGTTGCCGGTCCGGCGCGGCCAGCCTGCGCGGTCGCTAACAGCCGCTCCGACCACTCGCCAGCCTCGCGCGTCAGGCCGAACTGCTTCTGTACGTTGGCGCAACCGGTGGCGATGTCCAGCGCCAGCTCCAGGTCGTTGGCCAGCGCCCAGTCGAAGGCGTGGCGCAGTTGCGCCATGGCCGGCAGCATCTGGTGATAGCGCTGCTCTTTGTCCGCCGCCCGCATGGCGTCGCGGTAGGCGCGGGCGTGGGCCGCCGCGGCCTGTTCCTGCTCGCCGGCCGCGCGCAGCAGCGCCAGCCCAAAGGCGCGCAACAGGCCGTGCTGCCGCCAGGCGCCGCCGCCCAGCCGGTCCAGCAGCGCGGCGTTGGCGAAGCCGGTCAGCGTCTCGAAGGCGCTCTCCTCGGCGCAGCCCCAGGCGGCCGCGGCCAGGGCGGTGCTGAACTCGGCCTCGGGCGCAAACGCGGCCAGGGTGCGCAGCCGGCGACGCGCCTCGTCGTCGGGCAGCGCGTCGTAGCTGAAGCGGATCACGGCCTGGACGTTGTGGCCGGGGTCGTCGTCGCCCAGATGCAGCCGCTCCACCTGGCCGCCGCGCACGGCCGCGATCAGCCGCCGCGCGGCCGGCGCCCAATCGGCCGGACCGTCGCCGTACCTGTGCAGCACCCCCAGCGCCACGTCCAGTCCCAGGGCGTGCAGACCCACCCCCTGCGCCAACTCGACGGCCCAGCCATCGCCGGCCGCCTCGCTGACCCAGCCATCGTCGGCTGCCGCGACGGCCGGCCGCCAGCCCAGGCGCAGCTCGCACAGGGCCAGCGCCTCCGCCCGGCTCAGCAGCCCCACCGCCACCAGCCCGCCGCCCAGCTTCTGGGCCAGGTCGCGCTGGCGGGTGGTGATGAGCAGGTGCGCACCGGCCGGCAGCGCGGCGCGCAGCGGCGCGATGGCCGCCAGCGACCAGACGTTGTCCAGCACCACCAGCAGCCGCGGGTGTTCGGCCAGCAGGCTGCGCACCCCCTCCGGCTCGAAGACGAAGAGCTTGTTCAGGTTGTCCGGCAGGCCAAAGAAGCCGGTGGCGTAGCCGGCCCATTGGCGCAGCACAGCCTGCGCCTGCTCGGGGCGGGTGAAGTCGGGCCCCAGCTCCTGCCAGATCACGCCGTCGGCGTAGCGTTCCTCGGCCGCCAGTTGCCGCGCCAGCAGGTGGGCCAGGGTGGTCTTGCCCACGCCGGGCGCGCCCTGCACGGCCAGCGCCTGGGCTTTGGCGACCTGCCCGGTGATGGCCACGCTCTCCCGTTGGGCCAGGGCGTCCAGCACGGCCTGCATCTCCGCCGTGCGAGGGACCGCGTCGCGCTCCAACACCGGCGGCGCCGGCTTGAGCCAGCGGCGCTCCAGGTTGTGAATGAACAGGTTGTTGACCACCGAGGCGGTCCCGCCGCTCTCGGCGTGGGCGGAGAAGTGGTATTGGTCGCGGCCGGCCTGGTAGAGGTCGCCGGTCACTTGGGTTTGAGGGGGAGATGGGGTTGGAGGGGGCGGGGTGGGCGCGGCCCCGCGCAGGCGGCGCAGCAGCGCGCGCCGCTCTGTGATACGCTGCAACATGGCGGGATCGTCACTGGTCGCCTGTTCGTCCAGCAGTCTCTGCGCTTCATAGGGTTGCAGCAGCGTCCTCGTTTGGGCAAAGAGCGCCTCAGCCGCGCCATCATCCTCCGCCTGAACGAAAGCAATGACCGCCTGCACGACCGGCGGTTGCTCGTCAGCCTGCCGCGCGGCCTCGTGGATCTGGCGGAAGCCATCCAGTCGCGGGCGCAGGTGTGCGACCGTGTCCGCATCGCCGGCCTGCTCGGCGTCGGCGATGAGCGCCGCCACGGCCTCCATCAGCGGCTCCTCCAGCCCTGCCGGCACGCTGCGCCAGAAGTCCATCATCTGCTGGCTGTCCTCCACCGCGGCAAAGGCGGCGAGCAGCGCGGCCATGGCGATGCCGGCCATGGCCGCGGCGTTGGCCTCGATGAAGGCTTGCAGGTCGGCGGCCAGGGAGGGGTCAGCCTGTAGGGCCGCGGCCAGGCTGGCGTCGTCGCTCACGCCGGCCGCGGCCAGGCGGGCTTGCAGCTCATCGGGCAGGGAAGGTTGGGATGAAACGTCGTTGGGCATGGGCGCTGCTCCTGGGGGTTGATCTATGGCATGGCCGGTTGAAAGGTCCACCACCTGCGTCCTCTCTTGCTCCCGCCGGCGGGAGCGAACACGTTGATTTCGATACGGCGGCCTACTCAATCAACGTGTTCGCACCCGCCGGCGGAACAGTTAGCGCGATTGTACCACAGCCCGCAACCAGCCGCCAACCTGCAGCCCCCCTACCCGTTTTGCCCTGTCTTTTGTTTCGTGGTATAGTTGACCAACGACGGCGACGCAGCGCGTCATGCCAGGCATTTCAACCACCTCAGGAGGATACCCATCTATGGCGATTCCGTTTTTGTCCGACGAATGGGCGGCAGCGTTCAAGGATGCCCTCAACAACAGCGCAGCCTACAAGGCTGCCGCCGAAACCTGGGAGGGCGATTTCTACTTCATCGCCGAGCTGGCCAACGGCGAACAGCGCACCTTGTACCTCGATCTGTGGCACGGCGACTGCCGCGAGGCCTATGTCGTCGCCGATCCCGCCAGCAAGTCGCCAGAGTTCGAGGTCAGCGGCAAGATCCCAGCCTGGAAGAAGGTCATCGAGAAGAAGGTCGATCCGATCCAGGGACTGATCACCCGCCAGCTCAAGCTCAAGGGCAACATGGCCAAGGTGCTGAAGTCGGTCAAGGCCGCGCAGGAGCTGGTCAACAGCGCCACCACCGTGCCCACCGAGTTCCCAAGCTGACGCCGCCGCGCCTGACAGCGGCCGGCAAAATACCAGCATGATTCTCCAAATCGTCTCCTTTGGCGTGCAGGCAGTTGCCGGCCGGAGGAGACGATTTGGAAGATCGTCCTGTGTGCCAACAAAAGGAGAACGGCCATGTGGATCTTTAGCAGCCCCAAGGTTGTTTTTGGCGATGACGCCCTGGAGTACCTGGAAAACCTGCGCGGCCAGCGCGCTTTTTTTGTCACCGACGCCAACATGGTGGCCTTTGGCTTCGTCGACCAGGTGCAGCAGCGCCTGGCCGCGGCCGGCCTGGAGAGCGCAGTCTTCGCCGAGGTGGAGCCCAACCCCTCGCTGCAGACGGTGCGGCGGGCGGCCGAGATCATGGCGGCCTATGAGCCGGACTGGGTCATCGGCCTGGGCGGTGGATCGGCCATGGACGCGGCCAAGGCGGCCTGGCTGCTCTACGAACGGCCCGACGCCGACCCCACCGCCATCAACCCCATGGAGGAATATGGCCTGCGCCAAAAGGCGCGGCTGATCGCCATCCCCACCACCTCCGGCACCGGCTCCGAGGCCACCTGGGCCACGGTGCTGACCGACACCGAGCTGCAGATGAAGCTCAGCATGGGCACGCCGGAGCTGCTGCCCGACCTGGCCATCGTCGACTCCTCGCTGGTGCTGGGCCTGCCCCCCCGGATCACGGCCGACACCGGCATGGACGTGCTGACCCACGCGATCGAGGCCTATACCAGCACCCTGGCCAACGACTTCAGCGACGGCATGGCGCTCAAGGCGGCCGAGCTGGCGCTGACCTATCTGCCGGCCGCCTATGCCGATGGCGCCGATGCCGAGGCGCGCGGCCGCATGCACAACGCGGCCGCCATCGCCGGCATCGCCTTCGGCAACTCCATGCTGGGCCTCTCCCACGCCATGGGCCACTCGCTGGGCGCGGTCTTCCACGTGCCCCACGGCCGCTCGGTCGGCCTCTTCCTCCCCTACGTCATCGAGTTCACGGCCAACGGCGGCGGGACGCGCTACGCTGACATCGCCCATTTCCTGCGCCTGCCGGCCGGCGACGACGAGGCGGCCGGCGCGGCCGCGCTGGTGGCCGCGCTCCGCGACCTGGCCCAGCAGATCGACTTCGCTTGCAGCATCCAGGCGCTGGGCATCGCGCGCGACGCCTTCGAGCAGGCCCTGCCCAAGCTGGTGGCCAACGCCGAGGCCGACAACCAGCTCTTCTTCAACGCCCGCTTCGCCGACAGCGACGACCTGGCCCGGCTCTTCATGTGCGCCTACGAAGGGCGGCCGGTGGATTGGTAGCCAGGCCGCGGGGTGCATCCTGCCATGTGGAGACCACGTAAACGGCTGGGCCTGGCGCTCTCGGGCGGCGTGGCCCGCGGACGCGCCCATGTGGGCGTCATCCAGGCCTTGGAAGAGGCCGGCATCCGCGCTGATTTCGTCAGCGGCGTCAGCGCCGGGGCCATGGTGGCCGCGGCCTATGCGGCCGGGCTGGACCTGGCCAGCCTGCTGCGGCTGGCCAGGTCTTTCAGTTGGCCCAAGGTGGCCACGCCGCTTCTGCCCTGGCCCCGGCGCGGCGGGCTGAAGCGGCTGGGGCTGGTGGATTTCAGCCCGCTGGAGCTGTTCATGATCCGCGCCATGGGGGATGTGACCTTCGAGGAGCTGGCGCTGCCGCTGGCCATCGGCGCCACTGACCTGACCACCGGCGAGCGCATCATCCTCACCCACGGCCGCGTGGCGCGGGCGGTGCGGGCCAGCGCCTCGGTGCCCGGCGTGGTGGCGCCCATGCGCTGGCGCGGCCGGCTGCTCTGCGATGGCTTCGCCAGCAACAACCTGCCGATCCAGATTCTGCGCGATATGGGCGCGGATGTGGTGCTGGCGGTCAACATCATGCCGGTGGCGGGGCGGGATCCCTCCAACTTCTTCTGGGCTGGCAGCGCGGCCCTCAGCGCACTGGTCATGCAGGCCAGCGACCCCCTGGACCGGGCGGATATCACGGTGGAGCCGGACCTGGCGGAGACCGACTACCTCTTTCCCCGCACCGAGGAGCTGCTGCGCGACGGCCATGCCGCGACGCAGGCCGTGCTCCCGCAGTTGCGCGCCCTGCTGGCCTGAGCCCGACCCGGTGGTTGGAAAGCACCGGCTGACAGTACCAAGGCCCCTCAGGGCCTGCGGAAGGATCGCGCGCTCAACTGGCATCGCCCAGACCCGGCTAAAGCCTCGACTCCGCGCCTTGTCCCGACCCGGCTAAAGCCTCGACTCCGCGCCGTGTTTGGTGGCTGCCAAACAGGAGTCGAGCCTTCAGGCGGGTCGCGCGCTCAACTGGCATCGCCCAGACCCGGCTAAAGCCTCGACTCCGCGCCGTGTTTGGTGGCTGCCAAACAGGAGTCGAGCCTTCAGGCGGGTCGCGCGCTCAACTGGCATCGCCCAGACCCGGCTAAAGCCTCGACTCCGCGCTGTGTTTGGTGATTGCCAAGCAGGAGTCGAGCCTTCAGGCGGGTCGCGCGCTCAACTGGCATCGTCCAGACCCGGCTAAAGCCTCGACTCCGCGCTGTGTTTGGTGATTGCCAAGCAGGAGTCGAGCCTTCAGGCGGGTCGCGCGCTCAACTGGCATCGTCCAGACCCGGCTAAAGCCTCGACTCCGCGCCGTGTCCAGACCTGGCTAAAGCCTCGACTCCGCGCCTTGTCCAGACCCGGCTAAAGCCTCGACTCCGCGCTTTGTTTGGTGGCTGCCAAGCAGGAGTCGAGCCTTCAGGCGGGTCGCGCGCTCAACTGGCATCGCCCAGACCCGGCTAAAGCCTCGACTCCGCGCCTTGTCCCGACCCGGCTAAAGCCTCGACTCCGCGCTTTGTTTGGAATTGCTGCCAGCGGCGTTTGTGCCTGGCTTGCCCTGATGCTATAATGGCGCTTTGGTCTGAGCGGCGATCTGGCCCTGGTCGTCTGGCTGTCTGGACAGCCGGCGGCGCGCCGCATCGCCCATTTCTTTAGGCAATGGTTACTGCTCAGACGCCAGGCTGGCGCTCAGTGATCGGTGTGGCGTGACCTGGCCAGGGCCGCCGCCCACGCCGCATCAAACGCCCGGCGTCGATGTTCGAATAGTTGCCGTTGAGTGAGAGAAACATGAATTTGATTGGACAGGTCATAGATTTCATCCTGCACGTCGACACCTATCTGAGCGATATCATCGCTCAATATGGCGCGTGGACGCTGGCGGTGCTCTTTGCCATCATCTTCGTCGAGACCGGGGTGGTGGTGATGCCCTTTTTGCCGGGCGACTCGCTGATCTTTGCCGCAGGAACCTTTGCGGCGCGCGGCGCGCTCAATATCTGGGCCCTTTTCATCGTGCTCTCCCTCGCGGCCATCCTGGGCGACACCGTCAACTACTGGATCGGCCACCGCGTGGGGAGCAAGGCCTATTCAGGCGAGGTGAAATGGGTCAAGAAGGAGCACATGGAGCGCACCAACGCCTTCTTCGACAAACATGGCGGCAAGGCCATCTTCCTGGCCCGCTTCGTGCCCATCGTGCGCACCTTTGCCCCCTTTGTGGCCGGCGTCAGCCAGATGAACTACGGCTTTTTCCTGCGCTGGAACATCATCGGCGCCATCACGTGGGTCGGCATCTTTGCTGCGCTGGGCTATTTCTTCGGCAACATCCCCTTCGTGCAGCGCAATTTTGAGTTGGTCATCGTGGCCATTGTGGTGATCTCGGTCATCCCGGCCGTGCTCGAGGCGCTGAAAGCCCGCCGCGGGTTCCACAAGCCAGCATTAAAGAGCGAAGCCTAAAACAACCGTTGCGTAGGAGGTTCCATGCTAGTCGGTGAACGCATGTCCCACCCTGTTCTGACTGTCTCCCCTGAGATGTCCGCGCTGGATGCTCAGGCCTTCATGCGACGCGAGCGCATCCGCCGCGCGCCGGTGATCCACGATGGCAAGCTGGTCGGCATCGTGACGGAAGGCGACCTGCTCAACGCCTCCCCCACCCAGGCCACCCTGCTCAGCGTCTGGGAGATCAACTACCTGGTCAGCAAGATCAAGGTCAGCCAGGTGATGACCAAGAAGGTGATGACCATCTCCGAGGACACCCCCATCGAGGAGGCGGCCCGGGTGATGATCGACAACAAGATCGGCGGCCTGCCGGTGGTGCGCGCGGGCAAGGTGGTCGGCATCATCACCGAAACCGATCTCTTCAAGATCATGCTGGAGATGCTGGGCGCCCGGCAGATGGGGGTGCGGGTCAGCGTCCTGGTGCCCAACCGCGCCGGCGAGATCGCCGAGCTGAGCAAGGCGATCTTCGAGGCTGGCGGGAACATCATCGCGCTGGGCACCTTCGCCGGCGAAGACCCCAGCACCTCTGAGCTGATGTTCAAGGTGGCCGGCCCCGATGACACGACGCTGCGCAACGTGCTGACCCCGCTGGCGTTGCAGGTGAAGGATGTGCGCGTCTGCTGAGGCGGGCGCATTCACCTATAGCCGCAGCAGCAGCCCCGCCGGCGGGCGCTAGGCCGCCGGCGCTTCGGCCCCAGGGCTGGCCGGCGCGCCGGCCGGGCTGCGCGTCAGCGTCACCTCCACCAACTGCACGATCTCGGTCGAGAGGTTCAGCACGCCCTGCGTGGTCTCCAGCAGCAGTCCGCCGTCGCCGGCGACCGCCAGCACCCTGAACGTCGCGCCGGGGCCGAGGCCACGGGTGCGCAGGAAATCGCGCACCTGGCCGTCGGCGTTGATCTGGCAGACCTGGGCCTGTTGGCCGGGGCTGAGCAGGCTGAGCGCCAGCCGCGGCCGGCGAACGGCCGCGCCGATGCTGGGGGGTATCGGCTCCATCTGCGGGCTGAGGGTGGGGTTGCCCAGGTAGCCGGAAAGCCGTTCGGCCAGCCCATCGGGGGTCACGTGCTCGAAGCGACAGGCGATCTCCTCGGCCTGTGTGGGCTCCAGCCCCAGCCGCTCCGCCAGAAACACCTCCCACAGTCGCCGCTTGCGCAAGACCCGCATGGCCACCGCCTCGCCGTGCAGGGTCAGTGTGACCCCCTTGTACGGCTCGTAGTGGACCATGCCGCGCTCCTCCAGCTTGCGGCACATCTGATTGGTGGAGACCGGCGACACGGCCATCTCTTCCGCCAGGGCCGAGATGGGCACTGGATGGTCGTCCTCCTGCAAGAGCGCGATGCGCAGGAGGTACATCTCGACGCTCTCACTCATGGATTCGGGGATGTTTGGGTCCATAGCTTGCGGCCTGTGATATCAGGGGTGTTCGGCGGCGGGCTCGGTCGGAGACCGGCCCGAGCGGTTTTGGGTTGGCGGGCTCGGTCGGAGACCGGCCCGTGCGGCTTTGGGTTGGCGGGCTCGGTCGGAGACCGGCCCGAGCGGCTTTGGAGTGGCGGGCTCGGTCGGAGACCGGCCCGAGCGGCTCTGGGTTGACGGGCTCGGTCGGAGAGCGGCCCGTGCGGCTTTGGGTTGGCGGGCTCGGTCGGAGACCGGCCCGAGCGGCTTTGGGTTGACGGACTCGGTCGGAGACCGGCCCGAGCGGTTTTCTGGGTTGGCGGGCTCGGTCGGAGACCGGCCCGAGCGGCTTTCTGGGAGATCGGCCCGAGCGGTTTTCTGGGAGACCGGCCCGCGCGGTTTTCGGGGTGAATGCTACGGGATGTCTTGCCAGACCACGGTGATGACTTCGCCGCGGCGGGCGAATTTCTCCAGGTGCCCGCCGACCACATCCTTGAGCTGCTCAAGCTGCTGGGCGTCGTCAGCCTGGACCTGCAAGAGCAGCGTTTCAGCATCGCCTGACAACTGGCAGAGGCCGTAGGGGAACTGAACGTTGCCCTGAGTGGCGTCAAACTGGGCGGTGACTTTGCGGCTGAAATGGTTGCACAGCACCTTGATGTAATGGGAGGCGTTGCCAGTGGCCACGCGCGCTTCTGCATTCATAGTCTCTTTTCCTTCTTGTGTCAAATCTCAGATTTGCCGGTGTCAGTGAACCCGGTCGTTCCCGGCCGGGATGATTTCCCGAGGGGCGTGGCCGCCGGCCGCGCCGCCGGCCGCGCCGTTGACCAAGCCGTTGGCTGAATAGTAGACGGCGATGCGATTGCCGTCCATGTCATGCACGGCGATGTCGATATCATAGACGCGGCGCAGGATCTCCGGCCGGATGATCTCCCGGGGGCTGCCCTGAAAGGCCACCTGCCCATCTTTCATGGCAATGATGTAGTCAGAGTAGCAGGAGGCGAAGTTGATGTCATGCAGCACCAACACGATGGTCTTGCCCAGCTCGTCGGCCGTGCGGCGCAGCAGTTGCATCATGGTGACCGCGTGCTTCATGTCCAGATTGTTCAGCGGCTCGTCCAGCAACACATAGTCGGTGTCCTGGCAGAGCACCATGGCCACGAAGGCCCGCTGCCGCTGCCCGCCGGAGAGCTCATCCAGAAAGCGGTCGGCCAAGCTGCCCAGGTTGAGATAGCCCAGCGCGGTGCGCACGTGGCCCATGTCCTCCGGCGTGGGGCGGCCCTTGGAGTAGGGATAGCGCCCAAAGGCGACCAGATCGCGCACCGTCAGCCGCGAGCCGATGTGGTTGTCCTGGCGCAGGATCGAGAGGCGGCGCGCCAGCGCATCGCTGGGCGTGGCGCTCACATCCAGCCCGGCCACGCGGGCGCGGCCGCGGTCCATGGGCAGCAGGCGGCTGACCATGGAGAGCAGGGTGGATTTGCCCGCGCCGTTGGGGCCGATGATCGAGGTGACGCCGCCCGCCGGGATCTGCAGCGTGACATTGTCGACCACCACCGTCTTGTCGTAGGCTTTGGTGATGCCCTGGGTTTCGATCATCGCGCGATCCCCCGGATGAGCAGCACAATGAACATGATTCCTCCGAAAAACTCAACGATGATGCTCAGACTGGTGTTGAACGCAAAGATCCGTTCCACGATCAACTGTCCGCCGATCAGGAAGATCAGCGCCAGCGCCACGGCGCAGGGCAGAATCCAACGGTGCTTGTGCGTGCCGATCAGCAGATAGGCCAGGTTGGCCACCAACAGCCCGAAGAAGGTCACCGGCCCCACCAGCGCCGTGGACACCGCCACCATGATGGTCACCACCACCAGGATGACCGACACCGTCCGTTGATAGTCCACGCCCAGGTTGATGGCCGTCTCTCGCCCCAAGGCCAGCACGTCGAAAGTATGCGCGATGCGCCATGCGGCCAGCGACGCGCCGCCGATCAGCAGGGCGGAAAGCAGCAGCAGTTGCCGGTCGAAGCTGTTGAAACTGGCGAAGAGCAGGTCTTGCAGGACGGAGAACTCGTTGGGGTCGATCATGCGCTGCATCATGCTGGTGGCGCTGCGGAAGAGCACGCCGAAGATGATGCCCACCAAAATCAACAGATGCAAGCTGCGGCGACTTTTGCCGAACAGCCAGCGATAGAGCAGCCCGGCAAAGGCGACCATGATGAACACCTCAGCCAGGAAGCGCACCTGGGGATGGATGGCGACCGCGCGCTGAGCGCCCAAAACGAAGATCAGCATGGTCTGGATCAGCACATAGAGCGCATCGAAGCCCATGATGGAGGGGGAGAGAATGCGGTTGTTGGAGGCGGTCTGGAACAGCACCGTCGAGACGGCGATGGCGTAGGCGACCAGGGCCATGGCCGCGATCTTTACGCCGCGGAAGCGCAAGACAAAGCCCCAGTTGCCTCGGGCATTCAGCGTCATGAAGAGAACAACCACGATCGCGACCAGCACCCCCAGAATCAGCATGCGCTTCAGCGGCCGCGAAAGGACGACGGTGCGCGGGGCAGCGACGATCCTGGAGGCAATTTCAAGCGACATGAGCATCCTTCCGCAGCAGGAGATAGAGGAAGAGCACACTGCCGACCACGCCGACCACCACACCCACCGGGATTTCATAGGGGTAGCGCAGGGTGCGCCCGATGATGTCACAGATCAGCATGAAACCGGCGCCGAAAACCACCACCCACGGCACCGAACGCCGCATGTTGTCGCCGAAAATGGTGCGCACGATGTTGGGCACCACCAGCCCCAAGAAAGGGATCATGCCCACCGTCACCACCACGACCGAGGTCACCAGCGCCACGATGATCAGCCCCAAGGCCCAGACCTGGTTGTAGTTCATGCCGAGGTTGGTGGTGAAGTCCTGTCCCATGCCGGCCACGGTGAAACGGTCGGCGGTGATGTATGCCACCACCATCATGACCAAGGAGAGCCACAGCAGCTCGTAGCGGCCGCGCAGGACGCCGGCGAAGCTGCCCGTCATCCAGGCATTCAGCGACTGCAACAGATCCAGGCGGTAGGCGAAAAAGGTGGTCACCGCGCCGATCACCCCGCCCAGCATGATGCCGATCAGCGGCGCCACCAGCACCGAGCGCAGCGGAACCATGCGCAGGATGCGCAGGAAGAGCACGGTGCCCGCCAGGGCAAAAAGGCTGGCCACCAGCATCTTGCCCATCAGCGGGATGCCGGGCGCCACGATGGCCACCGCCAACAGGCCCAGCGTCGCCGCCTCAACGGTGCCGGCCGTGGAGGGTTCGACGAAGTTGTTGCGCGCCAGAAGCTGCATGATCATCCCGACCACGGCCATGGAGCCGCCGGCCAGGAGAATGGCCAGAGTGCGGGGGATCCGGCTGACCAACAACACCTGGAGCGTGTGGCTATCCTCCGTGCGGGAGAGCAGCAGCGCGGGGGTGACATTGCTCACGCCGATGAACAGGCTGATGACCGCACATACTGCCACGACCGCGACGGCTATGCTGAACTGCTTTTGGGGAATGGTGTTGCGCAGGATAATGGCGGCACACTCCTTCGACACACAACCAACGGGCCTCGGTCGGAGACCGGCCCGAGCGACGGATTATCTATCGACAGGCGCCCGGCATTGCGATGGATGAAACCAACGGGCCTCGGTCGGAGACCGGCCCGAGCGACGGATTATCTATCGACAGGCGCCCGGCATTGCGATGGATGAAACCAACGGGCCTCGGTCGGAGACCGGCCCGAGCGACGGACTGTTTCAAGAAAGTTCGGAGTCGAGGCTTCAGCCGGGTTCCGCACAGAACCTGACTGACGCCTCGACTCCGCCATGCCAGCAGCTACCGATCAACTGGCGCCGGTCTCTGCCAGGCCACGGCTTGGGGCATCACTTGGCCAACGCGCCGCCGATTTCGTCCACCATCTCCTGGATCGCGCCCAGGCCGCCGGTGACGATGTACCAGTTGGAGGGGTTGATGTAGATCACCTGGCCCTGCTGCCAGGCGGTGGTCTGCCCGACCAGCTCGTTGTCCAGCACGACGGCTGCGGCCTCAGCCTGCTCGCCGACGGCCACATCGCGGTCGATGACGATCAGCCAGTCAGGGTTGGCCTCCAGAATGAACTCGAAGGAGATGGCCTCGCCGTGGGTCGCCTGCTCGACATCCTCGACCGCCGGCGTGAAGCCCAGTTCATCGTGAATCCAGCCGAAGCGCGAGCCTGGGCCATAGGCCGTCACCTCGCCGCCGTTGACCATGACGATCAGCGCCGTGCCAGCCTCGGCCGTCTGCGCCTGAACCGCCTCAATGCTGGCCTGGATCTTGGCCTCCAGGTCGGCGACCTCTGCCTGCTTGCCGAAGAGCTGCCCCAGGATCTCGGCGTTGTGGAACTGGCTGGCCAGATACTGGGTGTTGTCGGCCGACAGGTCGATGGTCGGCGCGATCTCTGCCAACTGCGGGAAAACCGCAGCCGAACGCGCTGAGACGATGATCAGATCAGGGTCGGCGGCGCTGATCGCCTCGTAGTCTGGCTCGAACAGCGAACCGATCTTCAGATAGCGGTCGGACGCATACTGCGCCAACGAGTCGGGGAAGGCGAAGTCAGGCACACCGGCCACCTCCACACCCAGCGCGTTCAACGTGCTGAGGGAGGCCAGATCGAAGGTGAACACCTTGGCCGGGTTCAGGGAAACCGTGGTTTCCCCCTGATTGTGGGCCACGGTGATTTCACCGGCGGCCGCGTCGGCGCTTGCGGTTTCCGCCGTCGGAGAGGGACTCGTCGTGGCCGCGGACGGCTGAGCGGCGGCCTGCGGCTGGGTGACCACCGGTTGGCCTGCACATGCAGCAAGAACAAAGACCAGCGCCAGCAGCAAGGCCAGGCGCGCGATAGGCTGAAAAGTCATCTGAGCAACTGCCTCCAAATGGATTGATCCGAGATGTTATGGTATCCCATAAAACATTTCGGCAAATTGTTTAGTTACGCCTTATCATACCCAGCATCTAACTTGTGTCAAGTTTGATCATGGGATCGACCGGCGGGCAACTTTGACCGCTGCGGCTGAACATTTCGGCGCGAGGCGGCGTATAATCGACAGGCTGGCTCGGTCAGGAGACCGGCCAGAGCAGTTTGGGCCAGGCTGGCTCGGTCAGGAGACCGGCCAGAGCAGTTTGGGCCAAGGCTGGCTCGGTCAGGAGACCGGCCAGAGCAGTTTGGGCCAGGCGCATCAGCCTGTTTCACCTCTCACCCATCAGAAGGATCACGGCAACTCATGACCAACAACAAGCCTTTGCTCTACGCGTTGC
>Ga0209605_1002838_pt1 | contig 16000 bp, 18 predicted proteins | sample AD_UKC035_MetaG_FD_184408 | JGI IMG/M metagenome (GOLD analysis project Ga0209605, IMG submission 184408) | Active sludge microbial communities of municipal wastewater-treating anaerobic digesters from USA - AD_UKC035_MetaG (SPAdes) (version 2) | ecosystem: Engineered > Bioreactor > Anaerobic >...
CACATCGCCGAGCGACACGGCCCGTGGGCGCGGGTAATCGCCGGGATCGACGAGGGCTACACCAACCCCGCGGTGCTGCTCGTTGTCGGTCTGGACGGCGACGACCGCGCGCACGTGATCGAGGAGTACTACCAGCGCCGGGTGCTGCAAGCAGACTTCGTTCTGCAAGCCCTGGCGCTGCAACGTCGGCACGGCGTCAGCATGTTCTATGCCGACCCGTCCGCGGCCGGCCTGATTGCAGACCTGCGAGCATCGGGCCTACCCGTCCAGCCCGCGAAAAATGATGTGCTGGGCGGTATTCGTCACGTGCAGGCGCGGCTTGCTGTCCAGGGCGATGGCCGGCCCCGACTGACGATTGACCCGGAGTGCGCCAACGTCCGGTCTGAGCTGCTGTCCTACGTGTGGCGCGAGCGCAGCGACGGCACCCGGCTGGACGCACCGGAGAAGGCAAACGATCACGCGATGGACGCGCTGCGCTATGCCCTCTACAGCGCGGGCATTGCACCGCCAGCACCTGCGAGATCGAGCCAGCCGCGCGTTGCAGCACCGCCTGCGCCGCGCGTCGGGCTGAACCAACGGCCCCGACTGCCGGGGATGGGGAGCTAACGCAGCATGAGCCCAGCCCCCCGCCCTACTGAGCTAACAATTGCCGTGCTGCTGCCTGGCCAAGAGCAGCGCATCGTTTCCGGCCGCGTGGCGCGCATGATTGCTTGGCTGTGCGACAACCAGCGCCAGATTGAGCGGATCAAGCGCGGCCGGCTGGACGTGGGCTTTTCGGGCGACTATCAGGAATGGCACGTGACCGAGACCCGCGCGGGATATTGACAGCAGCGCGCGGTCGTGGTACACTGAGCCTAAGCACAACTCCAGCCGCAGAAGGACACACGGCGACACTCTGACATCCCGTCAGCGCGTCGCCGTGTTTTGTTTTCACCGCATGAATGTTCTCGCCGTCGTTGCAGCGCCGCCGAATCTGCCGAGACTCGCGTCAAGCGAGGAACTGGCCCGCATCCAGGAAGCGCCGGGCGTGACAATGCGGGTTGTGACGGACGCAACAGCGGCGCGGGTTGCCAGGATGCTCAGCATGGAGCAGTATGACGCCGTGCTGTGGATCGGCCACGGCGAGGCCGGTAGCCTGATCACGCAGGACGGGCGAATAGACCCGCAATGGCTGGCGGCGCAACTGAGCAGCCGCCGCGTGAAAACGGCAATCATCGCCACCTGTTGGAGCAGCCTTCGGCCCGTTGGCGGCCAGCAAGCAGCGCAAAGTTTCGCCGATGCGCTGCCCGCGTCTGGTATCGACACCATCACCATGCAGACATCGGTGAGCGACCGAGCCGCAATTGAATTTGACGTTGAACTATTGACACAGCTTGCTGCCGGGCTGTCGTTGCGGACGGCGTATCAGGTGGCGCTGAACCGGGCGGCGCAATTCGGCGAGGTGCAAGCGCCGCAACTGAGCAGGCGCGACAGCGATCAACAGGCTGACGTGCTGCGGAACATGGACGCACGCGTGGAAGACATTCAGGACACGCAACGCCAGATGCAGCACAGCCTCGACCGGCTTGAGGAACGATTGGCCGTGGTAGAGCGTGACCTGCGGCAAATGCACAACCCGCACATTGACCGGCAATATCTGGTTGTCGGCGCGGTCGTTATGGCGGCAATGCTGATCCTGCTGTTGTTCGTGACGTGGAGGTTGATCTAGTGGACACCTGGGCCATGCTGCGCTTTGCCCTGTACCCCGTGATGCTGGTCTCCGGCGTCGCGTGGGCGCTGCTGTTCTGGCGGCAACGACCGCGGAACGTGGCCGCGCCGCTGGCCGCAGGGCTGGGCGCTGCTGTCGCGGTGCAAGGCGCGGCGGGGTTCTTGGCGTTGCCGATCTCCCCAGCGCCAAACGGCCTGACAAGCGCCATGTTCACGGCTGGCGTATTGGCCGTGGCGCTGACCGCGACCTACGGCGCAATCGTCATGCTGCGTGAGGCGTGGGCATGATGACGTTGCTTGTCGGATTTGCCATCGGGGCATTCGCCATCATCGCGACTCGCAAGGATGGGCCGTTGGGCATCATCGCCCGCGTTCGGCAAGCCGTTGGGGCGCCGCTGCAATGCTCAGTATGCGCGGCGTTCTGGTTCTGGCTGGCGTTGTCCCCGCTATTCGTTTTGCCTGACGGGGTATCCGTCACCGAGGTCGTTTCCTTTGGCGGCGCGCTGGGCGTCGCTTTCGCCGTGCTGGCCCTGGCCGGCGCGTTAGATTTGGACAGGTGATCATGCAAAATATCCGAGTTCCCGGCCTGGCGTGGGTTGCCCTGATTATGGCCGTGGTGGGCTGGCTGCAAGGCGAATGGTTCGCGGGCGAGCCGTGGGTTCCGGGCGTCGTGCTGATGCTGACCGCTGCGGCCAAGCTGTTGCAGATGTATGTGTGGACGGACGCGACCGTCACCCGCAGCGTGAGCGATGACGCGCCCGGCCGCGCGTTTCAGTTTTTCTGGGCGTAGATCATGCTCAAGTACGACGAAGCCAACGGCTGGCGCGAGGGCTGCGGCTGTTCTGGCAAGCCCCTCTCCAAAGTCACCCTGCCGGCCGACAGCGCACCGGTGATCTTCGTGACGCCGACCGCGCAGTATGTCGCCGTCAACGGCCACCGCTACCATGCCAAGCCCGGCTTGATTGCGGTGGACGTGCGCGATGGCGACATTGCCGCGCTGGGCAACCGAGCGCGGCTGGCCAGCCCTACTGAACTAACGCGCCTGACGGGCTACCGGAGCCGAGCGTGAGCAAGAAACGCAAGCGCGGCCTGCCTGTGGTGCAGGAGAGCCAAGTCACCATCCAGGCAGCGCCGGGCACTTCACCCGCGCCGCAGAATGTGACTGTTGGCGCGCCGGCAGACCTGGCAAGGCCATACCTGGCGGCAAACATCAACGCCTATATGGCAATGCTTAGCGCGTTGCCGCAGGCGTTTGACGATCTGTCCAAGCAGTTCGGGATCGACATCTATGACCAGATGTTGACCGATAGCGAGGTTGCCGCGTCGCTTGATGTGATTGTCTATGCCGCTGTGGCTACTCCCCCCGTGGTCGACGCGGCGCTTCCGCCCGACGACCCCGATTACGGCATGGCGGTACTGATCGCCGACTTCGTTCGCGAGATGATGGACGGCTTGTCCATCTCGTTGCAGGACACGCTGCGGGTGCTGGTGCGCCAAGCGCTGGCCTACGGCACCGCGCTGGGCGAATTAATTTTCGAGGCGACCGGCGACGCCTGGCTGATATCAGATATCCGGGTTGCCGACCTGCGCCAGTTCTCCCTGATCGTGGACGGGTTCAATCAGGTTCACGGCATCGCCCCGACAATGCTGCATGAACGGTTCCCGGTTGGCGCAATGATGCCGATCCATGACGGCCAGGTTCTGGACAACGTGATGCCGCGCAGCAAGGCGCTGCTGCTGGCCTGGCAGCCCACGGGCAGCGATCCGCGCGGCAAGTCGTTGCTCCGGGCCGCCTACGCGCCGTGGTGGGCCAAGCAACAGATCATCAACGAGATGGTGACTTGGTTTGCCAGGTTCGCGCAGCCGTCCATCTGGGGCACGACCGCCGAGGGCGCGCAGGACATTTGCATCACCAACCCGGATGGATCGCAGACTATCGAGCGCCCCACCGACCAGCTACTAGCCGCGCTGATGCAGTTCCGCAATGCGTCGGCTATCGCCCTGCCCTATGGCTCGCAGGTCAACACGATCAACGTTTCCGAGTCAGGCGCTGTGTTCTTTGCTGGCCTGGACTGGGCCGACAACGCGATCCGCCGCGCGATACTCAAGCAGCATCTAGCGACCGGCGAGGGCCAGCACCAAGCCCGCGCGGCGGCCGAGGTGCATCAGGACATCCTGGGCTTGATGATCCTGACAGTTCGCAACTGGCTGGGCGATCAGGTGCGGCGTGACGTGTTCCGCCCCATCGTCCTGGCGAATTTCGGAGATGACGCCGAGCGGTTCACCCCGTTGCTCGACCTGGGCGACGGTGACGGCTTCCCCATTTCCGCGACCGAGGTCGCCAGCCTGGCCGCGGTTGGCTGGTTTACGGATGACCAAATGGCGGTCATGGACAAGCGGCTTGGTCTGCCTGTCCGAGGTGTGTAATGCCTGATCTATCGGTTCAGCTTTCCCGCAGCCTTGCGCGAGTGCATGGCATCAAGGCTGTTCAGCCGCAGGCGCAGCCTGGCGTCCTGGACGTTCTGATCGCGCCGTTCTGGGGCCCCAACAACGGACGCGACGCGCACGGCCAGTATTTCACCCCCGATACCGAGTTCATGCATGACGTGATCCCGACTCCGCCTGTGTTCTACTATCATGGCGCGGAGATGGGCGAGGCCCCGACGCCCATCGGTAAATCGGCGGACAGATGGGTGGATGATCTTGGAGTGTGGCAAACGGTCATGCTGGATATGACCGACCCCAACGCCCGCCGCACGTGGCAGGCGTCCCTGGCCGGCAATGCGTTTGCATCTACCGGCGTTGTGCCCGCGAGTCTGGTAGTCAACGGACAGACGGGCGAAATCGAGCAATGGCTGATCGGCGAGATCAGCCTAATGGTGCTGAGCGACGGTCAGGAGCCAGCCAACACCTACGCGATAGCGGTACCCCGGCTGAAGGCTTTACGGGACAGCCTGACACCGGAGCGGCGCAGGTTGTTTGATGAAGTCTACCAGGTAGGAACCCCCAAACAAGGAGCAACCCCTATGGATGTGATCGAAAAGCTACAGGCGTTTTTCGCCCGCTTCATTGCTGAGTTGTCGGCAGAACTCGAAATGCCCGTTAACGAGGCCGCTGACACCGTAGCAGATGCGGCAGACGATGGCGCGGACATGGCCGGTGAGATGGACGGCGAGATGGACGGCGAGGACATGACCGAGAAGTGCGAAGGCTGCGACGACTCGGAGATTGCAGGCGCTGTCAGCACGTTGCTAGACGCCCTGGACATTGGCGAGGATGATACTGAGCCAATCATGTCCAAGAGCGCCAACCAGTTGCGCCGCGAAAACGCCCGTCTGCGCGCCAAGCTGGCCAGGCAAGCCGACAACAACTGGCTGAATAAGCAAGTGGCGGCCAAGCGCCTGACGCCCGCGGAAAAGCCCGCGGTCATGGAGGCGCTGGTCAAGGCCCGCGCCAGCGGCAAGAGCGGATCGGACACCGCCGCTGCAATCCGCAGAATGATCGAGGCGCGCCCTGCCAGCGGGCAGCGCACTTCGATCAAGGCGGCCGGCATGAGCCAGGCGGGCTTTAGTTCGCCCAACGGCGCAGGGATCGACCCCGCAACCCTGGCGCGCATGAAATCCTACGCGGGGATGGAGTAACCGATGGCGAATTGCCCCGACTGCCCCGACTGCTGCAACGAGCCCTGCTTCGAGCAGCTTGAGTGTGTGTATTCGTGCGGGCCGTGCTGCCATTTCGAGGTTGTGCCAGCGGCCAATCTCGACCTGCTGGCAGGTACGATCATGGCCCAGCGCGACGAGGATGGCAAGTGGGCCGCGTACGACCCGGACGCGACCAACGGCTTGCAGTACCCCCGCGGCGTGCTCAAGTTCACGACCGTGACCGACGCCAACGGCCGCGTGACCAACATCGGCAACACGTTCATGCAGACCGGCTGCACGCCGTTTACGACGAACGTGTACTACGAAGGAACGTTCAACGTGGCTGACACGTTCGGCAATCTGGCCGCGGCGCTGGGCAACCCCGCGTTCGGCCGGATGATGGAAGGCGCTGTGGCTGGCCCCGGCGTCTGGAAACTGGTGTAAGGAGGTACGATCATGCCAGCTACCGTTCACGGGTGTTCGTACCCGACCAATGCGGAACTGATGCAACTGCAACGGGATCTGATGCCCCGGTACATGGAGGGGCGCTTGGGCCTGGAGATCATGCCCTTCCGCAACTCTGACGCCGACCGCATCATCTACAACCAGCCGGACATCTTCCGCGGGCTGCAATCCTGGCGCGGGCTGGGCAAGCCGGCCCGTCAGACCGCTGACCGTCTCAATCCCTTTGGCCGCAATTGCGAGGTTGCGCCCGGCTATTGGGGCGAGTTCGACAACATCGACGAGGAACTGCTGACCCGTGGTGTGCAGCCTGCGACTTGCTCAAGCCCCCTCGACCTGACCGAGCACATGACCAATCTGACGCTGCGGCTGTTGGAGCGGCGCCTGAACCGGATCGAGTTTCTCATCTGGCAGGCACTCGCCTTCGGCAGATACGAAGCGCAGAACAGCCTGGGCCAGATCGTGCATGAGCAGAGCTACAACGTCACAACGATTTCGTCGGCGATCCCGTGGAGCACCTACGCCACGGCCACCCCGCTGAACGATTTCCGCATGATCCAGCTGCTGAGCCGTGGCACAAGCGCGTCGTTCGGTGTAAACGCCACGGCCTACATGAACCGCATCACGGCCAACTGCCTGTTCCGCAACACCAACCCCAACGACGTTGGCAAGGCTGGCCTGACCGCCTGCTGCACGTTCATGGGGCCGGATATCGTCAACCAGCAGTTCGCCGCGCAGGGTCTGCCCCAGATCGTGATCTACGACGAGGGCTACGTCGCCGACGACGGCACCTTCTACCCCTACATCCCCAACGGCCGCGTGGTTGTGGTTGGCACCCGACCTGGCGGCGAGCGCATCGGGAACTACGTCTTCACCCGCAACGCCGTGGGCGCGGCCGTCTCTAGCGGCCCCTGGGTGAAAATCGTGGACAACGCCGATCGCGCTGTACCGCGGCGCATCGAGGTCTTCGACGGCCACAACGGCGGCCCCGCGATCTGGTATCCGCGGGCTATCGTTGTCCTGGAAACCGGCTGCGCGTAGGCGCATATAGCACCTGTGGACAATCCACAGCACGAGAGGTCAGGCATGGCGAAACGCAACCTGGCGGCGGAAACTGAGGCGCGGCTGTCTGAGTATCTGCTGTCAATCACCACCGATTACCTGGTCAATCCGTCCAGCGATACGCCGCTTTCCGGCGACCACACCCGCGGCGAGCTTGAGGCCGCGGGCGTGGATGTGGACGCCCTGCTGGCCGCGGGCGTCCTGGAGGTGACGGATCGTGTCCGCAAAGCAGGTTGACCTGCGCATCAGCGCGGCCGGTGGTCATGGCCCTGGCACCGCCACCGTGGACGGCATCCCGGCCGACCTGTGGGCGCGCTTCGTGGAGCGCGCCACGGAGATCATGCCGGAGAAGGGCGCGGACGCGTGGGCGTCCGTGCTCTCTGAGGTCGTGGCCAGCACGGGCGGTGGCGGTAGCACGCACACGCTGATTATGACCGACATCCCCAACAGCGCGGCCGATGCGCTGGACGCCGTAGCCGCTGAGGTGGACGAAAGCCCGGACGGACTGATCGCTCAGCTCTACCGGTACGCCGACGCGGGCGCGCTGCACCTGGTGCGGATGCACGACGATCTGAAACAGCAACCGTCGCACCTGGTTGTGCTCTATGGCGTCCCGCAGCGGCATTGGGACGCCTGGGCCAAGCTGGCCGGGATGGTAGACGAAACGCCCGAATCGCTGTTCGGCCTGCTGGTGCAGTTGGCCGAGCAGGGGAAGGTCAAGGCGAACAAGGAAGTCGATGGCACTACTCCCCCGAACGGTGACAGGCCGCGGTCTGGGCGGGCGAAACAACGCCCCGCCCCCGACGCTTGACCCCACCGATACCGAGCTAACCAACGAGGACATCCGGGACGCCCTGCGCGAGCTGCTCGACCTGATTGGCCCGGAGCGCATGGCCTGGCTGATTTTGGGCGTCCCCAACGAGAACCAACGGAGCACCCGCCGTGCCGTCCTTCAAACAGCGCGACCGCGCCAAGCGCGTTGAGCCAGTCGAGACCAAGCGCGTCGTGGGCAACGAGCGCAGCACGCTGATTGACCGCGTTTTGCAGGCGCTGGAAAAACCCGCCGCTGCGCAGGAGGCCGCGCCGTCCATCCAGCCCGCGTCACGTGAAACCGCCGCGCAAGCGGCCGCGCGTATCGCTGAGCCGGAGCCCGCGCCCACCCGCGCAAACCTGATTGACCGGGTGCTGGCGCGGCTGCGCGGCGAGCCGGCCCCTGCGCAGTCCGTGGCCGAGGGCATGGAGGCCGTCGCGAGGGACGATCAAAGCCTGACCGGCCGCGTTGCGCAGGAGACGGCAAAACTGATCCGCGACAATGACAACCTGGCGCGGGCAATCGACGACGCGGCCGCGGGGCGCACCCAGCCCCAGCAACGCCGCGACGTGGAAGGCGACCTTGAAAAGCTGCGCGCCAAGTACCGCGATCGGTTCCGCGGCCTGGCCGAGCAGCTTGTGGCTGGCGAGATTGGGCATGGCAAGTTCCGCTACGAGATGGGTAAGGAAGTCAAGCGGCTACAAACCCAAGCCGCGATCCTGGGCGCTGGCGGACAAGGCAACATGACCGACAATCAGCGGCGGCTGCTTGACCGGTCTGTGAAAGACCAACTGGCCTACCTGGATGGGTTCGTGCGGGACATCCGCGAGCACGTCAACGCCGGTAAGCCAATTCCGCAGCGCATGATCAGTCGTGCCGGTTCCTACGCCGCAGCCGCGGACGTGACCGCGGATCAAGCCCGCCGTCAGAGCATGGCGGACGAAGTAGCCGAGGACAGCGCCGACCTGTGGGAGGTGCGCGTCCTCGGCGTCGCGGAACACTGCAATGATTGCGTGGAGTACGCAGGACGGCCCGCGCCAGTCGGTACGCTTCCTCCCATCGGCGACTCGGAATGTGGGCAATACTGCAAGTGCAGGTTTGAGTATGGCCCGCGCGAGGAGCTAGAGCGCAAATACGGCCGCGGTGCATCATGAGCAGCTACAACGATCTGATCGACAGCGACCCCATCGAGCGCGACCCGCACGAGCATGAAGCCGACGCCGACCTGCTGGGCATCGAAGACGGCGACGGCGACAGCGACACAGACCTGTTCGACGAGGAGCCGCTTGAGGCTTTCGACGGCGACGACGACACGCCCGGACAGACCGACCAGCCGCAGAACGAGGAGCCGCGAGCCGAGAAGCCGTTCCAGCGCCGCGACCGCACAGCGCGCGACGACGAGGACACCAGCCGAGCGGATGATGTGGACGAGGAGCAAGAGACCGACGAAGTAGCCGAATACGCTGAGGTTGACTACTCCGACGAAACCAGCATCCTGGCTGAAATCTACGAGGAGCCGCAAATCTACCGCGCGCAGTTCGCAGCGCAGGAGATCACCATCCCCGATGAAGACGAAAACCCTGCTGAACCAGCCGTCTTCGACGCCGGATACGATGCGCTGGACGATATCGACAACGAGCTAGGCCAGCTTGACGCCGACCCGCTGGCCGTGTTCTCCGATCTGCTCCTGGACACCGATCTACTCGTTGCGCTAGACCCCGATGACCTATCCGACCCGCTGGCAGCGTTTCGCTGGTTCTCCGGCGAAAGCGTCTTCAGCGAAGCGGGCAACGACGAATGGTTCGCGCCATGATCTGCATGAGCGACAGCGATTACATCCGCTACATCGTCAGCAGTCTGCAACTCGCCGAGACCTGTGCAGACGATGCGTTCCCCGCGCAGGTTGAACTGCTGTGGAGCGTCGTTGGGCCGCTGAGCGCGTGCGATCTTGAACTGCGCTACCTGCTGACCCGGCTACAGGCGATCAAGTTGTTGATGGGCTGCTACGCTCGACAGATTGACACCCGCACCGGCCGCACTGAGCGCCACAGCCGCAGCACCGCAACCAGCCGCGCGGACGGCTGGTCTCAGGCCACAAGCCAAATGGCAAGCGTCGGGTTCTCCGACGCCGTGGGCGAAAACCGGTTCCGTGATCTGTCCGTAGGCAGCAGTGACAGCGCCAGCGATAGTGCGGACTGGTCGCAGAGCCGCAGCCGCGGTGCGAGTCGCTTTGACGACACGGGCAGCGGCGCTGGACAAGCCGACAGCAGCGCCACGCGCACGGCGCGCAGCAGGCGCTTCTCCAACGAGACCAACCGGACTGACACATCATCCAGCCACACCGGCCGGCGCGGCGGCTGCAACTACACTTTCAGCCAGAGCGCAACCAAAGGGCACGGCATCAATGTGCTTTTGGCTGGCGGATCCCGCACCGGCACCAAGAGCACATCGGACACCTGGATACAGGATAGTTCACAGTCGAGCGACATTGCATCGTCTCGGACTGACGCCCTGCGCACCAGCCAAGCGCGCAGCACGAGCAATGCCCGCAGCCTGCGCACATCGTCCAGCTACTTCAACGCCCTGGCAGACGGCCACGATTGGACAACGAGCCAATCCCACGGCGAGGCGCACAGCACATCGGCCCGCGACGCATCAGCCCACGCCCACGGCCTGGGCACCGGCAATCAGCAGTCGAAAGACCGGTCTGAGATGACAAGCCGCGGCGATAATCAGGCGCACGACGAAAGCGCCAGCCGCAGCGACGCGACCCGTACCGGGTTTTCGATCATGGACGACGCCAAGGCACATCAGCGGTTCGAGCATTTGCGGATGCTCTATGACAACACGCAGATGCTTATCGACATCAAGCGCGAGCACATGCGCCGTTCTGGGCGTATCAATTTTGGAGCTATCCTGACATGCTCGATGGACGGACTATGCCGCGTGCCAACCGCGGCGCGACGATCAGTGTAGCCTGCCTGCTGTTGCTGGCGCTGTTGCTGTTGCTCCCGCCACTTTGGCAGCCTGGAAGCACAGTCGGCAGCAATTGCGGCTGCGGCTGGCCGGGCTGCGGCTGCTTGGAGATGACGCTAGAGCCGTACAACGCGCCAGCGCCGAACTTCACGCCCTGGGCTGGCGTGGACGTGGTACCGCCTGGCAATCCACCGGCAGCACAGCCGACCGTGACGCAAGCCGCGCCACCGGCAACGCCAGCACCCGCGCCCACATCGCCCATTCCCACGGCGCTACCCGTCCCGACCCAAGCGCCGATCCCGACGCAGGCGCCATTTCCGACGCCGGAGATTTTCGACCAATGAGCGCCACAGATGATCTGATGCTTGACATGCTCGTGCAGTCCGTCGCGTGCGGCGATGACGGGCTGCGCGAGCTGCTGGAAGCGGAAGCGCCGACCATCTGGTGCATGACGGCGGATTGCCGCGCAGACCTGCACTATTTGCAAGCGCAGCTTGGCGTGATTGACTACGCCATGCTCTACGCGCGCAACCAAATCGACCTGGCGAATTCGCGGGAAAATTCATACGGCGAGAGCGTCTCCACCGCATCCAGCCAGAACGACACGGAGGGAACGCGCAGCAGTGCATACAAAAAGTGCGGCTGGTCCAACGCAACATCATGGCAGCAGTACGAGCGCAACAGCGCGCAGCACGACCGGGCGCGCTCCGACAGCGTGAGCAGCTCCAACGCGGCCAGCGAGGCTACAAGCTGGGATCGTGGCCGACAGTCCGCGCAAGGCTGGGCGGTCTCCTGGGACAACGCGCTGGCGACCAGCGACGCAACCGCAACGACGCAGGCACGTTCCTCCGATGTGCGCGACAGCCAGTCGAGCAGCGGAACGCCAGCCTGGGACGGCAGCGGATCAATCGACACCGGGCATTTCGATCCCGAATTCACCCCGCCGTCATTCGACATTGACTTTCCCCCGTTGTCGTTCACATTCGACCCAGGCAGTTTTTCGATTGACGACACCATCGACAACGACTACAGCAACCCCGGCCCACATCTGCCATTCTGCGGCGACGAAGACAGCCCGTGCGAGCCGCTGGCGAGCATGGGGCGCGGCTGGAACGTAAGCTACACCGTGGCGCTTTCCATCGTCGGAATTTCCGTCTCCGTCACGTGGGGCAGCGGCGGCAATTTCCGCCAGTCGTTCATCTGTTCGTCCGGGCGCACGTCCGGTACGGGCATTGCATGGTCTGAAAGCAACGCCACGGCGCTGGACGTGTCAGAGAGTGACGGCGCGAGCACGGCGCACGACGAAAGCCTGACCCAGCACGACGCCCACCGGCGCGCCAGCAGTTTCAGCGACGCAGACAGCGCGGGAAGCGCATCAGCCCGCGGGATCATGCGCAGCCGCGGCGAGACCGACAGCGGCGCGGACAGCGCGGGCCACTCCGAGCAGTCCGCAACCGGCACCAGCGCGCAGCACGGTAGGAGCTACAGCCAGAGCGACAGCAGGAGCTACGACGACAGCACCGGAACCAGCGAGGCGCGCTACTGGTCTCAGATTTTCCGCTCGTTGCAGGATATGTGGGAACGGGTTCTGAGTGAAATCAGGCAAGCGGAAAGCCTGTATCATGCATCAGCGCCCGCGCTGAGCGGCATCATCCCGGCCACCTGGGCGCGGCCTTGCTGTGATGGCCGCGCACCGTCCCACATGACAACCCGGCCGCGGCCCGTGCGCGTCCAAATGCCAGCAAGGCGCGCGCTGTCCACCACTGCTTGCGCCGTAGGGGTGCTCCAATGATCTGCAACATTGCAATCAACCAACGATGCTCCGACAACATGACCCCCGGCCGCGAGACGTTCCCCGGCCCCGCGGCAATCGTGCTTGTGGCGTTGGAGCACAGCATCGACCAGTACCACGCGCTGACAACCGCACCCGTGGCGCGCTGGTATCCGACCGCGCACCCCAAGAGCGTGCATTACGCAGTGGATTTGTCCGGCAACGTCTACCAGTACGTCCAGGATCAAAACACGGCCTGGAGTATCGACGCGCTGCACAATCCCACGTGGCCTGGCATCCAAGCCGCAACCGACCCGGCCAGCCAGTTCCTGTTCATCGGCCTTGAGGGTGCGGGCGTGCTGAGCAACATCAGCGCCACATCGCTGGCCCGGCTGCTGTGTTGCCTGAGTGTGGAGCACAGCCTGGCGCTGAGCGATGCAACCGTCATCGTGGCGCGTGACCTGGACGACCGGATAGATACGCTGTGGAGCGTACCGGACAACCTGATTGCGCTGGCAATCAGCGAGTGCCAAAACGGCATGACGGTCAACGACCTGGTGCGCTGCTGCGAGGACAACACCGCAGCAATCGCCGCTCTTACGGCGCGGGTTGATGACCTGGAAGCGCAGGTGTGCGCCATCACCGACGAGGACGGCCCCATCGTCGCGCTTCAAAATGCCGTGGCAGGTCTGCAAGCTGGCCTGACCGAGCTACAATTGCGCGTCCTTGCGCTGGAAGGCGGGCAGGGAGATTGGGCGCAACAGTTCGCCCAACTCGCCCAGGCAATCGCGCAACATCAGCTTTGCATCGACGCCATGTGTCCGCCCGCCAGTCCTGCGGCAAACATCGAGTACTACGGCGGACAACTGCCGTTCACCGCGCTGACGCCCAACTGGCTGAACCTGCCCACCCGCGTTTCGGATACCGTCCCGCCGTCCGTCATGACCGGGCCCATGTGGGCCGCAACGCTGGCGACCGCTGGGACGTACTTTGTCGAGGCGCGCGCGCGTTTCGCCATTGGCGATTGGTGCGCGGCCAAACAGGCTTGGCTTGATCTGGTAGTCAACACCGGAGCAATCCGGCTGCACACCGTGACCATTGCGGCCGGAGGCGTCCAAAGCGTTGAGCTTGTCGGCACCACTACGCTGCAAGTCCCCCCAACGGCAGTACTCCACCTGAGCGCGCAGAGCAACGACACCACAGCGTTGGCACGCGTCATTGATCTGGCTTGGATCAAGATCACGAGGATTTGAGAATGAACATCACACCTATCTACACGCACCCATCACGCTATCTGGTGCGCGGCGCGCCGACAGTGGCGATCATCCTGCACGAGGTCAACGAGCCGTTGGGCGCGCTGGGGTCTCGCATCGGCACGAACCTGATCAACGCGCTGAAGCCCACGGCGCACCAGTCCTACCACTACGCCGTTGATGGCGCGGCCGTTCACGCGTTTGTCGATCCCGCGCAGGCAGCGCGGGCGCTGGACGACACTGAGATACTCACCGGCTGGAGCGTACAGGCCGGATTTGTGGGCGTTGACCCTGACAAGTACACGATCAACATCGCCGTGATCGTCGGGTCTGCACCCATCGGCGACAATCTGTGCATCCCCTGTTGCGGCCGCGAGTACTCGCCGGTCATGATGTGGAACCTGCGGCGCCTGATCCACCAGCTGGCCGATGATTATGAGATCGACGTGTCCGGCGACTCGCTGTGGCTGCATGGCGACGAACTGTGCGACATCTGCCTGGACGATCTGCGCATCCCGCCCGAAATCGTCACGCCCGGCGAGGAGGATTGGCTGTGTGATCGGCTGGCAGACCTGCCAGTGGGCGATACTGATCCAGTCGCTCTTGTTGGCGCTGACTGCTCAGTATACCCTCCTGGCGCAATCGTTGGCGCTGGGCTGTGCGAGGCCCTGGGCGACCTGCCAGCAAGCGCCAACCCGCAGCCGCACATGTGCAATACGCTGGTCGTCACCGACGCCTGCGAGACGATCCCCCTGGATGATGGCGATTGGGAAATCTACCGTTCCGGCGGCGTCTGTCAGACTGGCCGGCAGACACCCGGCAACACCGCATCAGGCGGCTACTCAGTAGCATCTGGACAATTGACTGTAGCCAGCGGGCCGCACTCACACGCCCAGAACCGGCAGACCATCGCCAGTGGGGCAGAGTCGCACGCCGAAGGCTACCAGACCCAAGCTACTGGCAACGCCAGCCACGCCGAGGGCCGCGGCACTGTGGCGAGCGACGACGACAGCCACGCCGAGGGCCGCGATACGCTGGCATCGGGGCACGCCAGCCACGCCGAGGGGCGCGACACCATCGCCGCTGGCACTAAAAGCCACGCGACCGGCGAGGGCAGCGTGGCGCTGGGCAACTGGTCAAACGCCAGCGGCTACATGACACTGGCGGCCAAAGAGGCATCGACCGCGCAAGGCTGGATGACCATCGCGGATGGCATCAACTCCAACGCCCGCGGCGAGGGTACGCAGACCAAAGCCCGCAACGCCGAGGCAAGCGGGCGGTTCGCGGTCGCCAATCTGCAATCCGAGCACGCGTCGGCTGATAGCATGTTCGCGGCCGTTGGCGACTCGCAGCGCCGCCTGATCCATGTGCGCGACCTGCGCGCCCACACCGCCGCCGGGTTCTTTCCCCTGAACGTCTGGGGCGAGGGTATGGGCATCGACGTTGAGCCGCATGCCGTGTTCAACCTGCGCGCGCAAATCGTCGGCGCGACCGAGGGCGCGGCGCAACGCTGGGCGTACAACGTGACCGCGTGTGTGTCAAAGCCTGGCCCGGACGACGCGGATCTTGTTGTAGATGCGCAGTCCGTCACGGCGCTATTTGAGAGCGACAACGAATACACCGCGGACGTGTACGCCAACACAACCAGCGGCCGCGTGGAGGTGCGGGTGGGCCGCACCGCGGACGGCGCACCCTACACCATCCGCTGGTTTGCTGTGATCGAAATCGCGCAAGTCGCGTTTCCAACTCTCTTGTAGGAGTACCCAATGACCATCTTGAACAAGCCTTTTCACGCCACCCGCGCGCACTCGCGCGGCGTCAACACCGTGCAGGCCATCATCCTGCACGAGATCAACGAGAGCGCCGGGCAGGTTGACGGCAGGATGCAGACCGCGCTGACCCATGTCGGCCTGGCGCATCAGTCCTACCACTACGCCGTGGACGCGTCCGCCATCCGGGCCTATGTCCCCATCACCGACGCCGTGTACGCCATCGCGGACACTGACACCATGTCGCCCTGGACGATTGCCGCGGCCAACCCCAGCATCGAGCCTGACCTGTACACGGTCAACGTGGCCGTGCTGATCGGCGCGGCACCGATGAGCAACCCCTGCGTGCCTGGCTGCGAGCGCACCTACCCGGCGCAGCTGCTCCAAAACCTACAACGCCTGCTTGCCATGATCGGCATCGCCGCCGAGATCGACATCACCGACACCGAGGTCGTTTGGCGGCACGGGACGGAGCTCTGCGATCTGGACGTTGAGCCGCTCTTGGAGCCAATCGAGCCGCTCGACCCCGGCCAGGAGGATTGGCTGTG
>Ga0209605_1002844_pt1 | contig 15982 bp, 17 predicted proteins | sample AD_UKC035_MetaG_FD_184408 | JGI IMG/M metagenome (GOLD analysis project Ga0209605, IMG submission 184408) | Active sludge microbial communities of municipal wastewater-treating anaerobic digesters from USA - AD_UKC035_MetaG (SPAdes) (version 2) | ecosystem: Engineered > Bioreactor > Anaerobic >...
TACTTCAATTGGCTGCTGGTCTTTGGTGCGATCAATCCACACAGCTTCCTCGCCTGTGGGCACCAACACTGCATCTACTTTAATTCCCCAACCTAATACGGTTTCAATCTGTGAATGCAATACAATAATGGCCGGCATCCATTCCAGCAGCTCCTGTACTTTTTCGAAGGGGATTGCATGCGCATCCAGAATAACCAGGGCAGGTTCTTGATTTTCGCGCACGATGTGATGGCTGGACATTTTGGTTTGGAATTACATCAATCCTATTGCTCAATTACAAAAATAACTTTTCTGTTCCCAGCTCTGGTACTTTTTTGTCTTGTCACAAAAAAGTACCCAAAAAAAATCAAGACAAAAAGATGCTTCCGCGCACAAACCAACTCACGCCCGCCTTTTTGTCTGGCCAGCGCACTTGAGTTTCAGGATTTAGATTGATTTAATTTAAAAATTTTCTCTGTTGGTAGAATAGATTAACAATGCCTGTAACCCATTACTCAAAAAAGCAAACGGAACCGCCCACCCAGGTTTTGTCCTTATTAAACTTTACACCAATCATTTCGCCCCGGCTCAGACGCGCGAGGTTGGTGATAAGTTTAGGGCGCGCTTCGTTTTCATTCCACAAAAACAACAACCTGATTTCTGTTTTAACCAAACCATCAGGTGCTTGTATAACGGGTTCGTACTGCACCTTTTGTTGTAACATGAAGTTTTTGCGTTCGGCAAGCGGAATAGCATCCAAATCGGCTTGCGTTACATGAAAGATTACACCACTACCTGAAAATGAGAAGAGCGGCTTCAACACATACTCTTCGAGGTTTGCCGGCCAGGCGGTGTATTCGTGCAAAAATTTACATTTGGGCACCGCATCGCTTTGTACAAAGGGCATGGTGTATTTACTAATGTAAAAAAACCAATTCGGGTGCCCCGCCCATTCTACCTCTACATCTTCCGTAAGATGAAATTGCGTTTTCAAATCTTTCTTTGCCAGCAGTTCATCAAAGATCACGCGGTTGTAAATCCGGTGCACCGGAATCTCAACTCCATTCTTTTTATAAAATAACTTTCTTCCTCTTATTATAATATCACCGATGTGAACCGGCACAATTCCAAGGTGTTGTTGTGTTATCAGAAAATCAATAGCTGTATTTTGCTGCAGGGGATTGATCTCCAGGAGAATTACATTTTCAGGATTGTGTTTTCCAACAATGGCTTCGCGCAACAGTTGCCAATAGGCTGCTGAATCTAATCCAAAATGAAAGTGTAATTCATCCGGAATGCGATAGTGTTCACGAAATTTGTTTCCCAGAAAATCCTGGTACCCAAACAAAGATGGGAACCCTTGCATTTCAATTAATCGCGGAACCAACTCTCCATTTTCTGTACACACGGCAAAGTCCAGTGCAATGAATAACGAGTTGGCCGTTTCGTTGGGAACGTTGAGCTTTGCCGGAAGCGCACCTTGCATTTTTGTTTTGAAACCGGGTTGCACAATTGCATCCACGATTTCATTTGCGGCTTTAAAAAGTTTTGTGCTAACTTCTTTTCCAACAAACACCGGGCTTTCGGCTACCCGAAAGGGAATTTTGTAATCGAATTCCCGATTCAGATCATCAATAAAATTTTTGTATTTCTCTTCTGAGAATTGTTTGTTAAAAAGTTGCCGGGCAAGGGTTATCATAAGGTAACGGAACTTAGTCTGTTGCGAAAAGCCAGCATGAGAAATCGTGGTACTACGGTGGCATTCGTAAGCATTATTTTATCCGGATCGTTGAGATGATTCAACATTTCCCAATATTTTTTTTCGCCATGCTTTTCAATGACCAGGGTTTTTTTGTCTTCGCGCAACAAGTACATGCGCATCCCTATGGCATCTGCTTCGGGATGAAATTGTGTACCCACAATGGCCTCATTAAACCGAATGGACATCACGGCCCGTTCCAGATCGATGTGAGGGCGAAATTTTTCAATACATAATAAGGCTCCGCCTTCTGCTTCAATTTTTTCGATATCGGGTTGGGTTATCTGATAATCGCGCGAATCAACTGCCCACAACGGATCATTCAGCGAACGAAACAAGGGGTCGTGCATTCCTTCCGTTGTTTTATGCACGGGCATTACGCCAAAAGAAGTTGACTTTCGTTTAGATACAACCCCTAGCTTATAATAACGGCAATAAATCTGAAAGCTGTGGCAAATCAGCAAGACATGCTTCTTATTATCCGGGTGTTGCCGGTTATGGCTTTTGATGGAGTCCATCAAACCAAAGTATCGCGCTTCCCATACCGAGCCGGCACTATCCAGCGGGCTGCCGGGCCCTCCCGATGAAATGTAAGCATCGAAGGTTAAATCGGGTATCTCATTTTTGCTGCGCACATCAAATACCTGGTACGCAATATTAAGGCCGCAATCAGTTGCAAACCTCGAGATCAGTTGTTTAATGCCGCGCATCCCCTCATTCGGTTCGCCTTCATACAAATCGAGTACGGCTATTTTTATCTGGTCTTCCTGAATCAATGTATTTGGTTTAAAGTCCGCGCAGGGTTTCTTCTGTTATGTAGTCAACTACTTTTTCCAGACTTCCGGTTTCTTTATAAACAGCCAATTGTCGATCGGCTCCGGTCCCTTGCTCTAATATGGTGCGAATATAATTGATCGCCTTGCGGCTGCCAAGTTCATCTACCACATCATCTACAAACTCGAGCAATTCAAGTATTAGGCCGCGTGTGTCCAACTCAACTTGTTTTCCAAAATCGATCAAACGCCCATCCAATCCATACCGCGATGCACGCCATTTGTTTTCATTGATGAGCGCCCGCGTGTACATAATAAAACTCATATTCTGCAACCGGAGTTTATAGAGCTTCACCACCAGCGCCTGAAATACCGCGGTGATTGCGATAGTTTCTTCAACGCGCATGGGCACATCGCAAATGCGAAACTCGATGGTATCGAAGAATGGATGCACGCGCACATCCCACCAGATTTTTTTTGCGTTATCGATACAATTGGTTTGAATAAGCAGGTTTACATAGTTTTTGAAATCATCCCAGTTTTCAAACCGATCCGGAATACCCGTGCGCGGAAATTTATCAAACACTTTCGTGCGAAACGATTTGAATCCTGTGTTGCGACCTTCCCAAAAAGGTGAATTACAACTGAGCGCATACACGTGCGGCAAAAAATAACGCACGGTGTTTTGAATATGGATCGCCATATTCTTGTCTTTAATACCCACGTGCACATGCAATCCAAAAATTAAATTGGAACGTGCCGCCTCCTGCATCTCCTGTACAATTTCATCGTATCGTGGATTGGGGGTAATCAACTGCTTGCTCCAGTGTGAAAACGGATGGGTGCCGGCAGCACCAATTTTTAATCCCAATGTGCCGGCCACTTCACTTACTACTTTACGCAGGGTAGCAATTTCCTGATAAGCTTGCGTTACATCTTTACAAATACCGGTGCCTACTTCCACCACGGCCTGGTGCATTTCAGCTTTTACGCTATCCGTAATTACGTGCGCTGCCAGCTCCACAATTTTCTGATCGTGCGAAGTCAGTTCCCGCGTGTGCGGATCTATTACCATGTACTCTTCCTCAACGCCAAGTGTAAAGGTTTCCATAAGCCAACAAAATTTTAATCTTAATACTACTTCTTCTTTGATGATTTGGGTTTTGTTTCCCTGGCTGTTGCCTCCTTGGTGGCTTTTGGTTTTTCCTGGCCGGCTTCAAATGCTGCCACCGAGCGTGTAACAAAAGTTCCCCACGTTAAGTTATCCTTTCCTGGCTTTTGAACCTGTGCCCGTTCTACGGCCATCTTTGCAGCATGTTCAACCACCCAATCAAAATTTTCCTGGCCAACAGAATGTACATCGGCATCGGGGGCGGGGTTGCAGAAATCAATTGCATACGGCACGCCATTGCGAACGGCCATTTCTACCGTATTGAAATCGTAACCCAACGCATTGCACAAATCCAGCACGTAATCGTGTACTTTCTTCAATAGTTTTTCAGAGGCCGGGCCCTTGTTGCTTTGATATCGTAAATGATGAGGATTGCGTGGTTCGTATTGCATTATGCGTACGTACTTTCTGCCCAGGCAATAACACCGGAAGTAATCTTCAAAGATAATTTCCTCCTGGAGCATCATCACTAACTGGCCGGTTTCTGCATAGGCTTTAAAGAAGTCGTCCATGTTGTTAAGTTTATAAACGCTCTTCCATCCACCCCCCGCATGCGGCTTCATGTATGCGGGCCATCCAATGTGTTCAAAGATTTTTTCCCAGCTTAAAGGAAACTTCAAATTGGCAAAGGAGTTTTCACCTGTATCAGTGGGTCGTTCGTGCGAAGGGAGAATTACTGTTTTTGGAACAGGCACTCCTATTTTAACAGCCAGCGCATTGTTAAAAAATTTTTCATCGGCACTCCACCAAAATGGGTTGTTGATGACGGCTGTACCGGAGATAGCCGCATTTTTAAGGTACGCTCTGTAAAACGGAACATCCTGCGAAATGCGATCGATGATTACCGCATAATCGGTTGGTTCGGCCTGGCTAACCTGGTCTATCAGCACAGGTTCTGCTTTAATATCTTTTAATCCCATTTTGTTAATGCGTTCAACAAATGCTTCCGGAAAGGTGCGTTCCATGCCGTGCAGAATTCCAATCTTTTTCATACGATGCAGGTTTAGTTCAACTTAAATTTTTATTTATCGGATAAGGGATAGGTAATGCGGAAACATTTCGCGCCACGCGGGCCAATCGTGCGGTGCATTTTGTCTAACATCAAGCCAATAGTTAACCCCTTTGTTTTGCAGCACATTGGCCATTTTCACATTGGCATCCCAACACATATCATGCGTGCCGGTGCCCAGTACCACGTACATATCCGCAAAGTAAGGGTTCTGTGCGTTGGGCATAAAATCTAACGGATTGTTGAAATACACATTGTCATCATAATACCCATCCAGCTGATCTTTAATATCAAAGGCAGCACCCATGTTAAACACATACTTCACTACTTCCGGATGTCGAAAACCAAAGTTGGTGGCATGATACCCGCCAAAACTGCAGCCGGCAGTAGCAACCCGTTTTACACCGGTTTCGTGCTGGGCAAGCGGCACCAGCTCTTCCAACAGCATTTGGTCGTACCAGATGTGGTTGCGCACCCGGTCGGCCGGATGTATTCCTTTATTGTACCAGCTTAATTCATCAATTCCATCTACACAATAAATTTTTACAAGTCCCTCATCTAAGAACCAGGCCACGCTATCAATTAGTTTAAAGTCTTTGTTCTCATAGTAATGGCCCATTGATGTAGGAAACAGAATTACCGGGTAGCCGCGGGTACCAAAAGCCAGTACTTCAATATCACGACCCAGGCGGGGCGAATACCATTTATGATAATGTTCGTGCGGCATAGGCTTATAAGTTCTTATTTTTGCAGGATAATTTTCCGTTGAAAATCGGAAATGCCTTTTAAAATAGCTATCGAATTTAATTATTTCATACTTGGCCCTACCTGCGCACTACCGCCTCGAAAAACTTACCGATATTCATTCTAAGCTGCTGGAACGCGATACCGTGGTGGAAATCTTCGTTCCGCAAGAGCAAAGTAAGCCCGGGGGCTTTCCGCTGCTTATCTTAAATGATGGCCAGGATAGCGAGGCCATTGCCCTGAAAAACACGCTGGAACAACTTGCCGAAGAGAAAGCCATTAACGATTTGGTTGTGGTTGCGGTGCATGCGGGCGACCGGGTGCAGGAATATGGTGTTGCTGCCCGGTCCGACTTCAAAAAACGAGGCGCGAAGGCAAAAGCGTATGCCCGCTTTATCATGAACGAACTGATTCCTTATATAGAATATCGCTATGCCATCTCCAAAAATCCAGCCGAACATGCCATTGCCGGATTTTCGCTGGGTGGACTTTCGGCTGTAGATATTGGCTGGCATAACGATTACTTTGGACGAATCGGTGCGTTTAGCGGATCGTTCTGGTGGCGCAAGCGCGACTCCAACAGCCGGTTTTATTCCGAACATTACGATCGCATCATCCATCAGCAAATCCGGAAAGGAAAATACAGACCCGGATTAAAGTTCTGGTTTCAAACCGGGTTGCTGGATGAACAAAGTGATCGGAACAAGAATGGCGTGATTGATTCTATTGATGATACGTTGGACCTGATTGTGGAGCTTACCAAAAAAGGATACCGGCCGTTTCATGATATTCAATACCTGGAACTACCGGAAGGAGCACACGATTTGCCAACCTGGAAACAAGCTCTGCCGGAATTTTTGAAATGGGCTTTTGAAAACAAATCTTAAAATGTCAACCCTTACAAATACCATTGTATTCGATTTAGGCGCTGTACTCATCGACTGGAACCCGCGCTATCTTTACCGGAAAATTTATAAAACTGAAGAAGAAGTAACCTGGTTTTTAGAAAACATCTGCACACACGATTGGAACGAAAAGCAAGACGCAGGCCGTTCGTTTGAAGAAGCTACGAACGAATTGCTTGCTAAATTTCCGGAGCACGAAATTCCGATTCGGGCCTGGTACGGCCGTTGGCAGGAAACCATGAATGGGCCCATACATGGCACGGTTGATATTCTGAGAGAAATCCGCGATTCAAAAAAGTATAAACTGTACGCACTCACCAACTGGTCGGCCGAAACATTTCCGTGGGCTCTGGAAAAATTTGAGTTTTTACATTGGTTCGAAGGCATTGTGGTATCAGGCCATGAAAAAACACGCAAACCATTTCCTGAATTTTTTCAGATTTTGTTTGATCGCTATAACATCAATCCGAAACAGGCTCTACTCATTGATGACAGTTTGCGCAACATTAAAGGAGCACAGGAAACAGGTATGCCCGGTATTGTCTTTCAATCGCCTGAGCAGCTACGGGCTGATCTTATCGAAAGAAAAATTCTTACCGCGTAATTGCTATATTTCCATTTAGAAAAATGAACAGACAGTAGCACTCCATAAATCCTCAACTTGCATGAAATATCTACATTACATTACCCTGCTGGCATTGGTTGTTTCGTGCAAAACCACGCCAGAGAAAAAAACCGACTTATTTGCACTCGCACAAAATGTAACCGGAATTTATGAAGCATCCTTGCCTTGTTCAGATTGCATCAGCATTGAATATCAATTGGATTTGGAGGCTGATTCAACTTTTGTTGAACACATAACCTTTTTGGGTAAGCCCGATGGCACGTATGAAGTACACGGCCGGTGGGTTGCCGATACAGATTCGGTTCTTACCCTTAACCCCGGACGATTGGCTTATAAAATAAAGGTTAATGCAAACGGAACACTTACTATAATCGATGCAATCGAAAACCACCTGGAGCAACAACCGGCTGAACTAACACGAATCGGTTCAACACAAAAAACAGATGCAGCCATGTTGCTTAATGACATTTGGGTATTGGAAGCGATTGACCAGGTTGATATTACCAATATTGAGTTTCCACGCGAACGACCGCGCCTGGAATTTCATCAGGGTGATGGGAAGGTGGTGGGAACCACAGGTTGCAATCAATTAAGTGGAACCTACACTACCTCCGCAAATAACATTAGCTTCGGGCCATTGCGCACTACCAAAATGGCTTGTGCAGGAAATGGTGAGGCCAGGTTTACACAGATCTTGCAGGAAACAACGTATTTTAAAATACTTGATCTGAAACTTTACCTCCTAACCGGATCGGTTGAAAGGCTACGCTTTCGCAAAGTGGATTGATTACTTTTTATAGTTCCGTATCACCGCCTCAATCATATCGCAACACTCATGAACCTGTTCTTCGGTAATTACCAACGGAGGTGCTAAACGAATAATGTTACCGTGGGTTGGTTTGGCCAGCAGCCCAGCTTCTGCAAACTGCACACAAAGATTCCAGGCCGTTTCACTTTCCGGTGTATCGTTTATCACAATTGCGTTTAATAATCCCTTGCCGCGCACCAATGTGATAAGCGAAGTTTTTTCTTTCAACCTGTTCATGCGGGTGCGAAACAGTTCTCCTAATTGGGCAGCATGAAAAGCCAGGTTTTCATCTTTTACTACCTGTAACGCTTCAACTACAACCGCAGCGGCTAACGGATTACCCCCAAAAGTTGATCCGTGTTCACCCGGCTTTATCACCAACATAATATCATCATCTGCCAATACCACCGAAATAGGTAACACGCCTCCCGAAAGTGCTTTTCCTAAAATAAGTAAATCGGGTCTTACCATTTCATGATCGCTGGCCAGCATCTTGCCCGTACGCGCAATACCGGTTTGTATCTCGTCCATCATCAACAGCACGTTGTGTTCCTTACATAAATCGGCTGCTGCTTTCAGGTAGCCGGCCTGGGGCACATACACGCCTGCTTCGCCTTGTATCGGTTCAATCAGCAAGCCACACACATTGGGGTTAATCAATGCATTTTTTAATGCTGCCACATTATCATAATCAATTACTTCAAACCCGGGCATAAACGGACCAAAACCTTGCCGGGCCGAGGGATCGCTGGATGCTGAAATGATTGTAGTAGTACGGCCGTGAAAATTTTTGCGCGCCACCACAATTACGGCTTTGTTATCTGCAATTCCTTTTTTAGTGTAGCCCCACTTGCGCGCCAGTTTAATTGCCGTTTCGTTGGCTTCGGCACCACTATTCATAAACAAGGCTTTATCGTACCCAAATGTATCGCACACGTATTTTTCGGCAACACCCAATTTATCGTTGTAAAATGCGCGCGAGGTAAGCGTAAGTTCTTTGGCTTGTTCGGTTAATGCATTGATAATTCGCGGGTGGCAATGGCCCTGGTTAACTGCACTGTAGGCTGATAAAAAATCATAATACCGTTTTCCCTCCACATCCCACAAAAAAACACCTTCGCCCCGGGTAAGCACCACGGGCAACGGATGGTAATTATGTGCCCCGTATTTTTCTTCCAGATCGATAGCCTCCTGGCTGGATGTAATTGCCATTGCCATAATCGTATTGTTTAACCAACCAAAGATAAACATTTACCCGTGAGTTTATATTTGCACACCCGAACGAATGCACTACCTTTGATCTTACTTTTTAAACTTTCTCATGGATTTTTTTCTTGACAATACACGCAGGCTGTTTGACACGCTGAAATCGTTCAGTTTGTGGAATCGCCTGTTTGGCTGGGGCCAGATAAAATCTCAATTGGTGGAAGCCAATGGCGAGTTGCAAAAACTAAGCGCAACTGCTACGGCCATTAAATCGGAAAACACGCGCCTTGAAAATGCGCTTACGCTCGAAAAAGCAGCCCTTAAAAATGCACAGGATGGATTTAACCGGGTACATACCGAGTTGGAAGTAACTAAAACCTCACAACTCCATCAAACAGAAAAACTGAAAGAACTTCAGGATAAGAATGTGGCCCTCGAAACCCTTAATCAGCAATATCTGAAACGTGGCCAGGAATTATCCAACGAGTTAAACGGCTTGAAACAAAAAGCAGAGACGTTAGACAAAAATCAGCAAGAGCTAAAAGAAGAGAACAGCAAGCTTAGAAAGGAAGATGAGTTTCGGAGAAACGAACACTCAAATGCCATGGCGGCTTTACGCGAAATTCAACGAAAAATTCAGAATGATCGCGAGCAGGAAATAACCGAAAAAAATCAGGCGGAAATTTTACGCATTCGCCAACTGAAAGAAACATGGCTTAAGCACGAAGAAAATATAAAGAACCGCATGCGGGCCATCTGCCACCGGCACGGTATTGAGTATGTAGATAAAGTTCCTTTTAAAGGTAAACCCGATAATACAGTTCGCATTAATGATGAGTACATTATTTTCGATGCGAAAAGCCCGGCCGGAGATGATTTGTCTAACTTCCCCTCCTACTTAAAAGCCCAGGCCGAAGGCGCCATGAAGTATGTAAAGGAAGAGAATGTGCGAAAGGAAGTTTTTCTGGTTGTACCCACCAACACATTGGAATACCTGGAAACTTTTGAATACCGCTTAAGCGATTATACTGTGTATGTTATTTCGCGCGATTCGCTGGAACCTATGTTGCTTACGCTGAGGCGAATTGAGGAATACGAATTTGCCGAGCAGATGAGCCCGGAAGAACGCGAAAACATTTGCAGAGTTATTGGCAAGTTTGTTCACCTGAGCAAACGAAGAATTCAGATTGATGGATTTTTTGCGAAACAGTTTTTTGAATTGGTGTATCGTACCGAGGCTGATCTTTCCAAAGAGTTTTTAGAGAAAGTAGCCGAATTCGAAAAGTCTGAGAAGTTGAACCCGCCCCAGGAAAAACGCCAGAAACAAATTAACCTGAAAGAACTGGAAACCGACACTGAAAAAATTCAGGGCGAAGCACAACAAAAAGGAATTGATATGCAGGATAATCTGCTTGTAAAAGAAATAAACAAACTTCCACTGTATTACACCACCCAACCCGATAAAAGTCAAAAAGACCTGTTTGAATAAACCTCCTGAAATATGAAAAATTTTTCGATCGTACTATTTATTGCGCTTGCTTTTACAGCCTGTGTAGCTTCCAAAACGGTAAGTAAAGCCCCCTCGCCAACCGGCAATTGGGATTATACCATTACCGGCACTCCGCAAGGTGATTTTAAAGGTGTAATGGTTATTACCGAAGTGGACAAAGTGCTAACTGCAAAATTGGTAAACGATGGGGGCACCGAACTTCAGATTGAGAAATTTCTTTTCAACAAAGAAACCCAAAAAATGTCGGGCGAGTTTGATTACTCGGGCGCGTTGATATTTTTTGATGGTTTATTTGCCACTACCGAAATCACCGGCACCATGTCCACCAGCGGCATGTATTTTCCTTTTAAGGCTACGCGCAAAAACTAAGTATGTCTGTAAAAATTACAGCCGATAACAAACTGAAAAAACTGATTGTAGTGGGCGATCGGGTTTTGATACGCCCAGCCAAAGAATCAGACAAAACCGAAAGCGGCCTGTATCTGCCACCCGGTGTGCAAGAGAAAGAAAAAATTCAGAAAGGCTATGTAATTAAAGTGGGGCCCGGCTACCCGCTACCCATGCCTGCCGATGAAGATGATGTATGGAAAGGCAAAGAGGAACAGATAAAATACTTGCCCCTTCAGGCGCAAGAGGGCGACCTGGCCATCTTTTTACAAAAAGGCGCTATTGAGGTAATGTACGAGGGACAGAAATATTTTATTGTGCCCCAGGTTTCTATCCTGATGCTGGAACGGGAAGAAGAGCTATGAAAGGACTTTCGTTTGATGTGCTGCGGGTGGGCAAAAAATACCAACTCAAAAATTTTGGAGAGACCTACGAGTTTGAAATCGAACGCATTTTAACCAATGGCGATTTTAAAGTAAAAGACCTGCACACACTGGAACGCTACCTGCTCAAGGACGTGATCAAGTTTGGAACCGGTAACGATTTTGAAATCCGCGACCTGGAGTGAGTATCAAAAACATTTGCACATCAGCCTACTAAAACCACGCTGGCACAACTCTTTATTTCATCTCCATTATCCATTGCCGCACTAAAGCCACGCCTTCCGTGTGGGTAATGGAACGGCCCAGTTCGGGCATCATCACACCCGGATCAACCGACTCAATCCGATATTGAAGAATGGAAGCATCGGGTTTGCCCGGCACAATTCCATACAACAATCCGCCCGAGCCTTTGCCTGCAGCCACCGGAGCTTTCCCAATTCCCAACCGGGCCGGGGTGGTTTCACTTGCCAATAAATACAACCCACTATTTTTTGCAGGCCCATCGGCCCGATGGCAATGGGCACAATTTATTTCAAGCCAGGCGCGTGCCCGCGCGCTAACTGAACTAGTTTTGTCATCGTACGATACCAGCTTATCTACCGATTCTATCTTGGGCAATCCGCTAAGCACACCACTTGCCTGCCAGTGTATCAATTGATTTTGTTTCCCTGCAGCGTAATCAAAATCACCATTCAACTGCCGGGCTGCCGGGCCAATAGGCATTACCTTATCGCCACGCAAATGGCAGCCTTTACATTGATTTAAGTTTGGTATGGTATAATTAATATTTCGAAGTTGGCCATCGGTATGTTTCCATGATACGGGAATTGTTTTGCCAGCGACATTAAGAAAGGCATCGGTTTGTGCTTCATTCCAGATGTAAGGCAATGCTTTCCACCCTTCGGCTTCGTTTATCAGCAACCTTGTTTCAAGCAAACGAAGATTTTCCGTTGGATTGTTAAAATCAGCAGGATAATAAAAATTTTTAATCAGAATGGTTCCTACCGGAAACTCAAACACATCATGGGCATTATATGCTACCGTGGTGCCTTCCGGAATTTTTATAAATCGTTTTTTGTAAGCATAGTCGGTAAACAGTACTGCGTTGAGGGTGTAAGGAATCACTCCGGCCACGGGGTTTAAGTCTTTAATGGGTTGTTGAAAAAATCCGTATTCGGAAAGTTGTGCTTTCCCCAGGTGTGTTAAATCAATGGCCGGTATCTCTTCCGGAAGAACAACCACGTCCGGTTTTTTTGATTGGCAGGCGCTCAGAATTATTAGCGCAATAACAGCAAGGGGTTTCATCATTTTGAAATGCTTTTACCTTCACAATCAAACTGATGCGGATCTTTCTTCAGATTTTCAAAATCATTGGCCGCATCCAGGTTAATCAGAATAACCTCATCGCCTTGCTGCACACAAATTTCACGTTCGGGACGCGCGGGGTCTTCGATGCCATCGTACGCAATATCAGGCGGATTCATAAACGACTTCATAAAAAACAGTTTACCGATATCGTGCCCCAATGCCGGAAACCACCTGCTGTTTTGATACTTGTTGTTATGAATGTAAATCCCGTAAGGAAAAGGATTATACAAGGAATCGGCCCTAAAGTTATTGGCTACCGTTTGCACTCCCCCTATTGAAGCTTCCTGTTCCGTTTCTCCTTCATTAAGCGCTGCCACTAATTCGTAACTGATTATGCCGGTGCCAACTGTTTTGTTGTCGATAATTTCATTACCGGTTAACTCCAGGTTATGTGTAGCCAGAATCATTACCCCGGTGCCGGGCGGAATGCTTGCTACAATGTTGCCCTTCATGGCAAAGTTATCGTGATTGTTGTGGTGAATATTATTATTGTACACTTTGGTGGTGTGACCATACTGGGTTAACCCGGGCAAATCAAAAATCAAAATACCACCTGTGTTTTCGTAGGCTTCGTTACCATAAATTTCCACCCACCTGGAATTTTCACTTTCAATACCGGCTACATTCCAATAAGCCTTACTGTTACGGATAACAACCGAATCGGATTGGCCCACGTAAATTCCGGCATCGGACGAGCCCATGGCAATGCACTCGTCAATCAACACGTGTTTACACAAAACCGGGTACAAGGCATAAGCTCCGTTTTCTGTTTTAGGACCATCGGCCCACACCGACCGGATTTTTCGCAGCGTAATTCCCGACACTTCACTTACCTTCAGGTTATCTCCTTTTGCATCTTCAATTGAAAATTCTTCCAGCGTAATGTTCTTTCCATTGGTAATAAGCAACCCCTGCGCTCCTTCCGTTTGATTTTTAAATGACAAGATGGTTTTATCCATCCCCTTACCCCGTATGGTTACGTTCGATTTACCATCCATAGCCAACCCTTTGGAAAACATAAAATTTCCTTCCGGCAGAAAAAGGGTATCGCCATCCTGCAGGGTTATCAATTGTGTTTGTAAGGTTTGTTCTATGGTTTGCCAAACACGGGGTTCTGGCTTATTGGTTGAGCAGGATAGGATCAAGAAAAGCAAAGCGAACAGGCCGGCAAATTTCATGTGATGTATTTTGTATTAAAGATAAGATTTTCAATACAAAATATTCGGCTTTACCTTGCTGTACATGCTACTGCCTATTCTTTAATCCCGATAGCGCGCACGTATCAGCAACATTTTATTACTTTGGGATTAAAATTCTGTTTAATGATTGTTTCTGCAACACCGGAAGATGCTTCCCGCCTCAATCAATTGGTAAACTCTGCCTACCGGGGTGATAGCTCGCGCCAGGGCTGGACTACCGAAGCCGACTTGCTGGATGGAACGCGTACGGATGCGGACGCCCTTGCTGCCCTTCTTCAAACACCAGGAACGCGCCTGTTAAAATATGTGGAGCACGATGAAATCATCGGATGTGTGGAGTTGCGAAACCAGGATGGTAAATTGTATTTGGGAATGCTTACCGTAAAACCCAACCTGCAAGGGAAAGGAATAGGCAAGGAGTTGTTAAAAGCCGCAGAACAGGAAGCCCTCAACCAACAATGCCATACTATTTACATGACTGTAATCTCCGAACGAAAAGAACTGATTGCTTGGTATGTGCGGCACGGGTATCGCCTTACCGGTGAAACAAAACCCTTCGCATTCAACGACCCGCGCTTTGGACAACCCAAGAGGAAGCTGGAGTTTGTGGTGTTGGAGAAAAAAATAGCAAAACCTTAAAAGGAGTTTTTTGCCGAAGGTGATTACCCGAGATGCTCCCCTTCGCTATACAACCTTTTTCCTGATCAACTTGGCATAGGTGCGGCTAACCGGAAAACTTTTTCCGTTTTGCATCTTTACAATCATACCCCCATTAAAATGGCGCTCAATTTCTTTCAGGTAATTTACATTAACAATGGTAGAGCGATGCACCCGAATAAATGTTTCGGGGTTCATTAACTCCTCCAGTTTGCCAATACCCGATGAACTTACAAACTGGTCGTTTTTAGTAGAGATTACGGTATAATCGCCCGAAGCTTCCAGGTAGGTAATCTCTTCTACCGGCAGGTTGAACAATTTTTCTGATTTCTGCACAAACAAATGCGAATCGTACGTAGTGCGTGTGTGCACGGGACGCAAACTGCCCAACAAATCTTCCAGGTTGCCGGCTTCCATCTTTTTACGTTTTAAAGCCCGGTCCACGGCTAACTTAAAGCGCTCCTGGTCCAAAGGTTTCAGCAGGTAATCTACCGCATTTCGTTCAAACGCTTTTATAGCATATTGATCGTAGGCTGTAGAAAAAATAACATACGGTTCGTGTTCAATTTCATCCAGTACATCAAAACCGTTCATGCCCGGCATCTGCACATCCAGAAAAATCAGATCGGGCTTAAGTTTGTTTATTTGCTCAACGGCTTCGGTTCCTTTGCTGCACTCTCCTATTATTTCAATTTCAGGAAATGCTTCCAGAAACTCGCGCAGAAGTTCGCGTGCCAATTTTTCATCGTCAATAATTAAACAGGTTGTATTCATGTGTCTATAATTTTCAATTTATTACATAACACGCTGCCGGCACAGCATATTATGCTTTCACGTCCATTGATCTTCAAGTACCGGCTTATCTTCAACCGGAGCTTTCACGTTTCTATCTTCTATAAAAAAGCTAACAGCGTATCCAAACTCGTTCGACAAAACGCGCAGGTGCGACTGCCCACCGAAATAACTGCGCAAGCGCAAATCGGTATTTATCATACCCACACCACTGGAACTTCCATCCATAACTTTTTTTGCTTTTGACCCCAGCCCGTTGTCTTTTATTTCAAAATAAATTACCGAACCAGAACGCCTTACGGTTAACGAAATAGTGCCCCCTTCTTCTTTAGGTGCAATTCCATATTTTACTGAATTTTCTACCAGAGGTTGCAAAATCATGGGTGGCAGGTAAATGCCCAGGCAGGTTGGATCTATGTGCTTTTCAAACTTAAGCCGCTCGCCAAAGCGTACTTGCTGAATGCGCACATAGTTATCAATAAATTCAAGTTCATGAATCAGTTTTACCATCTCTCCGTTGTGCGAATCAAGCGCATACCTGAAAATATCCGACAACTGGCTGATTACCCTGCGCGCCTGCTCTTTGCTGCTATGCACCAGGGTGCTGATGGAGTTGAGTGTATTAAATAAAAAGTGTGGGTTAATTTGTGATTTGAGTAGTGAAATCTGCATCTCTTTATTGCGCAATGCCAGTTCGCTTTTTTCCT
>Ga0209605_1002846_pt1 | contig 15975 bp, 13 predicted proteins | sample AD_UKC035_MetaG_FD_184408 | JGI IMG/M metagenome (GOLD analysis project Ga0209605, IMG submission 184408) | Active sludge microbial communities of municipal wastewater-treating anaerobic digesters from USA - AD_UKC035_MetaG (SPAdes) (version 2) | ecosystem: Engineered > Bioreactor > Anaerobic >...
CTCGGATGACCGCAGGGTAAAGGCCAACGCGGTCGAAGCTCTCGAAGCTATCGGTGGCAAGCGGGTTTACGAGTTTCTCAATCTGCTGGTTGAAGAGCAGGACAACCGGGTTAAGGCGAACATTCTCATTGCTCTGGGCAAATATGGTGATCTTAAGGTGTTTGAGCTGCTGTCGCGCATGATCAAGGACCCTGAGAACAACATGCGCGCTTCAGCCGCCTACGCCCTTGGGCGTCTCGGTATGGCTCAGGGGGTCGAGCCACTTGTCGGAGCCCTTTCCGACAAAGACCCGATGGTGCGGCGGCAGGTTGTCGCCTCGCTGACCGCATTGAAAGCAGATCTTGACATAGAAGTATAAATTCGCCGTTCGACCGGCCCGGTTGAACAGGTTTGCAGGCAGCTGCCTGCACGTAACAAGAGAAGGAGTCATGCCATGGATTTTCAGGAAGCCTATACAAAGGGAAGCGAAGCTCTCAAGGAAAACCGCCTTGACGAGGCGAGAACTCTTCTCGAAACAGCTCTCAAATTGAAGCCGAACGACATCTATACCATGAACAAACTCGCGATGGTGCTCAAGGAACAGGGCGATTTCACCGGGGCCGAAGCCTTGCTGGCCGGCTGTCTCGAAGTCAAAAAAGAGGATCTCTATACCAACTACCTTCTTGGCAACACTTATCTCGAGCAGGGTGACGTCGATAAGGCGATAGAGACCCTTGAAAAGACGGTGAAGATGAATCCTTCCGACCGCTATGCGGTAAACTCGCTGGCACTTGCCTATCGCATGAAGCGCGATTACGAAAAGTGTATCGAGATTCTCGAAAAGAGTCTGCAGAGCAACCCGAACGATATGTACAACAAGGTCAGCCTGGCTACCGTCATGTTCGAAATCGGCGATACTGCAGCGGCTGTGCGTCTTTCGAAAGAGATTCTCAAACGCGAGCCCAACAATGTTTCGGCGATGATTCTGCTGGGTCGCATTGCCATCGAAGAGGGCTCATATGTCACCGCTCAGGGCCATCTCAACCAGGTGCTGGCGATCGACGCTAAAAACAGCGAAGCGCACTATTACATCGGGCGCATCTGCCTCGAAACCTCAACGGTAGAGGCGGCCCGCGAGCATTTCAGTGCCGCCCTGCAGTATGATGCCGATAAGGTTTCAATTCTCAAGAACCTCGGCATGATATATCTTGACAAGGGCATGTATAGCGAAGCCGAAGAGCAGTTCGCCATGGCGGTTAACCTGAGTCCCGACGATGCTTTTGTTTTGAGCAATATGGGCAAACTGCTGGTACTGCAGGGACGCCTCGATGACGGCATCATCTATCTGAGAAAGGCTGTCGAGGCGCAACCAGATTACGCTTTCGCCTACTACAATCTTGGCAAAGCCTACCAGGAAAAGCGCGACTTTCCCAATGCCATTTACAATCTGATGTTTGCTCTCAATTTCGAGCCGGACGATGTCTATTCGATCAACGTTCTCGGCCGCATGTTTCTTGAGGTCGGCCTCAACGACAGAGCCTTACGCACTTTCGACCAGGTTCTCACCGAATTTGACGAGAATGACCGTTTTGCCATGCTCGGCAAGGCCGATGCACTCGAAGCCATGGGCCAGCCGGTTCGCGCCAAAGAGGTTCTGGTGCAGATCAAAAAAATTGCCGGCGACGACAAGCTGCTCATCGAAAAGGTCGAAGGGCGCATAACCCGCATCAACAAAAAGGGATGATCTGTGCTCAAAAGATTCAATCTGACTGTTCCATCTGATCTCGAAGAACCTCTTCTCGGCCTTGCCGAAAGGCTTGGCCTGTCTGCGTTTTCGAGCCCACAGATCCGTGATGCGGTAGGGAAGGGCGAAACCGATTTCGTGCTTACCGGCGAAACCATCGTCAGCTTCATCGCATCGACCATCGAGCAGGATACAGCTGCGATAGAGAGCGAAATTATCGCATGGCTGCAGGATTTTGAGCTGCCATCGACCTGCCTCGGCAGCGAAGAATACGCCGATAATCAGGATTGGATGCTCGGATTTAAAGAGCACTTCAAGCCGATCTGTGTTGGCAGCTCAATTGTAATCAGGCCGCCATGGGCTGAGCCTTTGCCAGACGAAAGCAAGGGTATCACTATTCTTATCGATCCGGGCATGGCTTTTGGTACCGGCACGCACGAGACTACCAGATTGTGTCTGCAGCTGCTGGAGCTGCTCGAAATCGGTGGCAGCTATTTTCTCGATATCGGAGCGGGCAGCGGCATTCTTGCTTTTTACATGATGAAGCGTGGAGCCAGCGGCGGTATTGCAGTAGAGATCGAAGGCGCTGCTGTCGAAAATATGCGTAAAAATGCGGCATTGAACGGAATCTCAGATCGTCTGCAGATGCTCTGCTCAGACCTTGCCAACTTTACGCCCGCTCTGCCAGCTGAAGGCCTGATTGCCAACATTACGTCACCGGTTATCATCGAATATCTGCCGCTGATGTCGAAGTGGGTCCGGCCCGGCGCCTGGGGTGTTTTTTCCGGGGTCAATTCAACGAACGCGGCAGCTGTCAGAAAGGCTTTTGCCGACAACGGCTGGCGGCTGAACCGCGAAATCACTGATGGCGACTGGCATGGCTTTTATCTTGAGCGTGTCTGAAGTTCCTCGGTGACGGTTTTCAGAGAATAAAAAAGGCCCGGGTCCTGAAGACCCGGGCTTTTTTTACGTAAAGCTACTTCGAATTACTCTGGCGAAGGAGAGTTACGTAGCGGTTGTATGCTTCACGATAATCATTGAGAGCTTTCTGAGTATCGGTGCGAAGCAGATTAGATCTGAGTTCCTCATCGGGGTTTTCACTGCCGCCGATATTGGTAACCATGTTGATGTACTTGTTGTAAGCCTTGATGTATTCAGCGTGAGCGTTCTTCAGGGCGGTAGAGGCATTGGCTGACGGAGCCGGTTCTGCCGGGGTTTCAACTGAAGCCGTTACCGGTGCTGTTGAAGCTGTTGGCGCGGAAACCGGAATTTCAGCAGCCGGTGCCACTGAAGGAACTGGCGCACCTACGTTCGGGCTGACGACGATTTCGCTCGAAGGAGCTGATACAGATACTGACGGCAGATTGTTGCTGTTGCCAATAGTCTGATTCTGGCGTTTGTAGCGTTTCCACAGGAAATAACCAACGACTGCTGCACCAACCAGACACAGGGCCGGGATGAAGAGCGGGCTGCCGATGATACCACCGATGAAACCTGCGATGCCAGAGAATACACTGCCGATTGCGCCACCGATTGCACCGAGAGCGCCTGTAATAAATCCACCTGCAGCTGAGATGCCGCCCCAGATAGTAGCACCGATACCGGCAATACCGGCTCCGGCGCCTGCTACTGCTGCTGTCGCTCCACCAGCTACGCCTGCAACCGTTCCAGATGCGAATCCTACTGCACTTGCAATGTATGGAGCTGCAAGAACTGCACCACCAACCGCTGCAACACCAGCAAGAGCCGTCTTGACCGGATTGTTCTTAACCGAGTCCTTGATCTTCGAGAACAGGCTTGCCTGAGCAGTTGCCGATCTGAAGGCCGTAAGGAACATGACTACGGCTAAGGTTGTCGCGAGCATTTTCATGAAACTACGTTTCAACCTCATAATACTTCCTCCTGTAAGGATCTGAACCAAATAGAAACTTGATCCTTCCTCCTTTCGAAATTTGAAATGATGGGTAGGTAGGTAACACACTGATACTCGGGTAAGTATCGGGTATTAAAGAAGCTCCGCTCGGGTAAGCGGAGCTCCAGTTTCGAATTTTTGTACGAACATCAAACGAATTTGCGTTCGAAATACGCTTGATTACTGGATTCCGTTAGGTTTTTCAAAGACCTTCTTGTATCTTGTATAAGATTATAAGAATGGAATCCTGATGCGTCAAGGTACCTTTTATTATTTAGTCAACCCCATGTTGAGACTGAGATTCATGCGAGTTTCGATCTTTTCCTTCTTGCCGGCGCCCAGGTCGTTTTCCATGACCATCAGCATGTTGGAAGTTACTTCGTTCTTGATCATGATGCCTTTTTTGTAGGCGAACCAGATGTTGCCGTTGGCTTTAACATCGAGGTTGATGCTGCCGGCTGCGCCCTGAGCGGTAGAAACTTCAGAGGCCAGCTTAACGCAATCTTCGCCGCCGACTTTTTCAAAGCCCATAACGGTGTATTTTACGTTCATCGGGATCGGCAGCTGCGGATTGGCTGGAATGTTTGAGGTCCAGTTTTCGCCAACGCCTACGGGCTTGTTGGGGAATTTGATCTGCATCTGGTTGAAGTTGCCACCCTGCTGATCCATGCCGGTAGAAGAAAGGATTTCGCCGTTCTTGGCCATTTTAACGCTGATAATCTGGCCGATGTTCGGGAGCTGTGTGGGGGTGTTGTTTACAGTGATGGTGCCATCGAGAATGGTGGTGGCCATGTCGATGTTGCCGTCTTTGTCAACACCGGTAACCTTCTGCTCAATGGTCATGGCAGTTTCGAGATTGGTTCTCTGGGCTCTCTGATAAGCAGTGACAATAGTATTGCCACGGATGTTCATCTTGTATTTGGCGGTAGTGCCGGCAGCCGGGTTGTACTGCAGGAGCACCTTCTCCTGGGCTGTGGCGCTGAAAGCCACCGATACAAGAAGCAGAACGCTCAGAAAAATCGAGATACGTTTCAACATTTAAACAAGTCTCCTTTCGCGAATCCATGAAGGGTGTCTACAATTTCGTTCTCAGCGGGCTTTGTCTGTACCGGTTTGGCTGGGCCAGCAAACACCCGTAGCATGACATTAGCATAGAGGCTATACTGTGTCAAGCATTCCCATATTTAATTATTTTCACACAATATGTCCAGTACAAAAAAGTTCTCTTTGTTCTCCATTCTGCTCGGAGCGAAGCGCGGTCGCAGGATCCGGCAAAAGCGTAAAAAGATGTATTCAGCTGCTTCGCCTGGTCCCTGCTTCGCTGAAGATACACAGGGCGACGAGCGGGCTCGCACAGAATGATGGTTGATTTTGACCGAGAATTGCTGCGGCTTGCCATGATGGCTGGTCAAAGTCGGTCAAATAAGTTATAATATGCAAAATTACACATTAAGGAAGCAGCCCTCTGAGTCAGCGAACCGAATTCGACCCCAGCTACTTCGAAGGCGTCTATTTCGAAAAACGCGTCTGGGTGCCTTCTGCCAAGTTGTCAAACTATCTGATGATGTTTACCCGCCTGTACATTGGTGAGAACGACGATCTTGGCAAGGCCTCGTTCCGGGATACCCTGGTAACTCTCTCTGAAAGCGAACTGGTGCCGCGAACTCTCGTGTTCTGGAACGGCGCGGTTAAGGCCTGTGTCGAAGGCAGTCCTCTGCTGCCAACCATAAACAAAATTGAACGTCTTGGCGTGCGCGTTCTCGTGGCCGGGCACGCTCTCGAAAAGTTCAATCTCAAGGGGGAAATGCGCGCCGGCAAGCTGGCAAACCATTTCGACCTGCTCGAGGCTATCAACCAGGTACAGAAAGTCGTAACTTTCTGACAAAACCGTACATTTTTTGTTGACAGGCCCGAAAGTTAATGCTACAATGAACGACGTCATCGTGACAAGGGCGCTTAGCTCAGTTGGAAGAGCTCCTGGTTTACACCCAGGTGGTCGGCGGTTCGAGCCCGTCAGCGCCCACCGAAAGCAAGGATCGGTAGTTCAGTCGGTTTAGAACGCCGGCCTGTCACGCCGGAGGCCGCGGGTTCGAGTCCCGTCCGATCCGCTCTCATTTTGAAAGGCCAGGTAGCTCAGTCGGTAGAGCAACGGACTGAAAATCCGTGTGTCGTTGGTTCGATTCCGACCCTGGCCATTTGTTTTGTCTGGCGGCATAGCCAAGTGGTAAGGCGAAGGTCTGCAAAACCTTTATTCATCGGTTCGAATCCGATTGCCGCCTTTGTGAAGGGCATTAACCTTCCCACATCAGGCATGCCTGTTCGGTATGCCTTTTTATATCTGGATCGGTAGTTCAGTCGGTTTAGAACGCCGGCCTGTCACGCCGGAGGCCGCGGGTTCGAGTCCCGTCCGATCCGTTGAAAGCCACCATAACCTGGTGGCTTTCGTGTTTATACGCGATAACTCTTGTGCGAGAGTTAAGCTCAGGCGTTCTATTCTGATTCTTCGGCCGGCGCTGCATCTGGTAGACTAAAGTCGTCGATGCCGCTGTATTTTTCTGCAAAGTCACGCAGATTCTGCAGGCTTTCGCTGCCATAACCGGTCGGGCTCGCATAAATTCTGAACAGCCGCTTGAATTCTTCCGGGCAGCCATCGAGATCTGTTTTGGCGGCCCGCTCGAGCACCAGGCGGCGCAGTTTTTCCTTTCTCGCCTCAGCCGACCCCAAAACATTAATCATAAAGCTGATCGGGCCATTCTCAGCCATTTCCATCTCTAAAAACCAGGTCTGTGGCAGCAGAACCCGTTCCATGTGCAGCTTCTCCAGATTCTTTTTGATGCTGTCATCGTCAGGTTCCCTGGCCTGCTGCAGTCTGGCTTTGTCGATCAACTCGTTTATGTGATTCTGCTGCTTGTAAATTATCTGAACCTCTTCGACGGTACTGGTATAAATCAGCATCATCGCCGCGCCAGCCAGCAAGAGGGCAAAGCCGCTCATGAAAAGCGCCGCCAGGACTACCGGATTTTTCATATTACCTCCAAACTGGTTCAGGTTTCGCCGATCTCAATGAATCTTTATATAACCCGATCCGACAAAAAAGTCACCCGCACGACTGCAAAAAAATGCCTGCTCTGCCGATAGATCTAAAAAAAGGTGTTCGTAGCAGGAGGCATTATGTCCGCTTTATTGACTATTGGGACGACAGGCGGGAAATCTGATCAGCCGCTGTCTGAGCGCACGCGTCGTCGGGTCGGCAGATTCCTTCTCTGTGCTGCATTCTCTGTAATGGCAGGAGTTCCAGTCGAGGCCGGTGCTCTTGACTGGCTGGTGCAGAGTAATTCTTCGCGCAATGCCAGAAATGCTGCGCCTGTCAGACAGACCGCGGCGCCGGCAGAATCCGTCGCCGTGCAGGTCGAGTCTGTGGAAGAACAAACGCTCACCGGCGGCAATCTCGATACCTTCAACTTCGCTTCGACACACTGGATGCAGTCGCGTGAGCGGCTGGAAAAAGCCTGCCGCGCCATCAGCAGCCGCTACAATGATGCAGCCGCGCGTGACATTCTGCAGAAACTGTTTGTAATTGCAACACAGATTTTTCGCGAGAACATTCGCAATACCGCAATGGCTGTCAGCGAAGTCAGAGATGTCAATGTTAAAGTCAGACAGGGTCTCATAGCCGTTAACCGCATTGTGACCGCTCCCGGCCAGGAAACCCTCGACAACCTCGATCGCGCGGTCGATGAAGTGCTGGCCGCCAATATCAGTCAGATGCTGTATCTGAAAAAGTATCTGGTTGCAGCAGAAAGAACGGCACAGCTGGCGCGCACCTCTTATGAAACTCTCGAACTCATTCCGTCACTTTCGTTGCCGGCACTCGATATGATGGTGCAGATGTCAAAACAGCTCATGCGAGTGTCGCAGTCGAACAGCGAAGCGTTCAAGGGTCTGCTGCTCAACGTTCAGAGTAGCAACGAGCAGGTCAGTTCAGGTCTTGACAATGTTAAGAAGATCGTCCGTGAAACCCTGCGCTTTTCAGATCACTTCGCGGTCAAGCAGTTTCCGCTGATCAATCTGCCGACCCCTTCACGCGAAAAAATCTACGTGCAGCTCAATACCCTCAATAATTTTGTCAGAGGCACCGACAACACTGTGCAGATCGGCGATTCACAGGTGCGCAACGCTTCGCAGCAGTTCACTCACATGATCACCGGGTTCATTGCAAAAGCTGCCGAAAGCCTTAAATACCACAGCCCTGACAATCAGGAAAAAGCGCTGGCACAGATTTCGAATTATGCGCGAAATCAGGTCAGCGGTCTGTTTTTGCGGGCTAAAGAAGATTTGACGGCAATGCGTACTGATATGGCAAAGGCCTCGCGCCCCGGCATCGGCAACATGCCGCCGGCAGTTAAGGTCGAAAGCGGAGAAGAAATGGCATCGCGCCGGGCCCGCTCGGCAGCTGACGAAAAACTTCCTCTCTTTCTGCTTGGCGGCAGAAACAGCGGTGAGCCGGCTTCTCATGGCAATCAGGCCGAAGCACCGGTCATTGCAGCAAAAAATCTCGACCAGAGCGAATTTATACCGCTTAAACCACAATCAGACAGCGATGTTCTGCCGATGCAGATCAGCAGTCGCCGGTCAGCGCCACCTCCCGGCGTAACCGAGCAGGTTCTATACGATGAGAGTATGAGTTTTGGCGACAGCTCAGATCTGTTGCAGTCTGAAGTTAATATTCTCAGTAACGAGCTTGGCACCGATTTCTTTTTTGGCAGCGGCGAAAATATTTCCCAGAGCAGTTTGCAGGCCCGCAACGACGATTCGGTCGGATTTGAAGATGAAAACGATGATGACAGCGCAGAAGATGACAACAACGGCTTTGCCGAAGGCGATCTGCAGGTCAGCTACGACAACCTCAACTCAACCGGCGAGCCCGAAATCGAGCTGCTCAGATTCGATTCTGCCTCTAACGAGTCTTCCGGCGACGATCTCATTCCAATGATGCGCTTCGACAGAGAAACCCTCAGTTTTGATGAGTGATACTCAGGCTTGAAAGTGCTGGAGAATCTGTGTAGACTGCTCTAAAATTAAACTTTGGAGCAGAACATGAGTTTTCCTGTGCAGCGGCCGCGGCGGTTGCGGGTTGACAGTCGCCTGCGCGGCATGATCAGAGATGTGCCCCTATCGCCTGAAAACCTTATTTACCCGCTTTTCGTCGTCGATGGGCTGAACGAACCCCGCGAAATTTCTGCGATGCCTGGCCAGAAGCACTGGCCGGTAGACCGTATTCACGAACCGGTTACTGACGCCATGCGCGCCGGTGTTGTCGCCTTCATTCTGTTCGGCGTGCCATCAGAAAAAGATGCGCACGGCAGTCAGGCCTACGATGCAGAAAGCGTTGTCTGTCGCGCAATCCGACATATTCGCCAGCATTGCCCGCAGGCTTACCTGATCACCGATGTCTGCCTCTGCGCCTATACCGATCACGGGCATTGCGGCCTGATCAGCGAAGATGGCCGCGTCGACAACGACAGCTCGATAGACCTCATCGCCCGCATGGCGCTAACGCACGCACAGGCCGGCGCCGATATGGTGGCGCCTTCTGACATGATGGATGGCCGCATCGGTGCGATAAGAACCCTGCTCGACAGCAATGGTTTAGCTGATCTGCCGATCATGGCGTATTCAGCCAAATACGCCTCGGCGTTTTACGGGCCTTTTCGTGAGGCGGCCGGGTCGGCGCCGGGCAAGGGCGATCGCAGCGGCTACCAGATGGATTTCCGTTATTCGCGCGATGCCATGCTCGAGTTCAAACTCGATCTCGAAGAGGGTGCTGACATTCTGATGGTAAAGCCTGGTCTGGCTTATCTCGACATGGTCAGACTGGCGCGCGACAGCTTCGCGTGCCCGATTGCGGTTTATCAGGTTTCCGGCGAATATTCGATGATCAAGGCCGGAGCTGAAAGGGGCTGGGTTAACGAACGCGCGGTTGCCCTCGAAAGCCTTTATGCCATGCGGCGCGCCGGCGCTGACCTGATTCTGACTTATTTTGCACCGCAGGTGGCGAGATGGCTGCAGGAGGTAAAAAGCTGATGCCGCATCCGCATGCTTCGGCCAACCATGAATCACAGCTTCTGCGTGTTCTTGCCTGGGAAACCACACGTGCCTGCACGCTGGCCTGTCCACACTGCCGTGCCTCGGCGGTAGACATGCGCGACCCCGATGAACTTACTACGGCCGAAGCGATGCAGATGCTTGAATCGGCGGCAGAGCTTGGTAAGTCGATTATCATTCTCAGTGGCGGCGAGCCGCTGCTGCGCGAAGATCTTGAGCAGATCGCAGAACATGCGGTTAAACTCGGGCATCGCCCTGTGGTTTCATGCAATGACGGCCGTCTGCTGACCGACGAGCGCCTGACCAGCCTTGCCGCTGCCGGCATCAGACATTTCAGCTTCAGCATGCATTCAGAACAGGAAAGCGATCACGACCATTTTGTCAGGGTCGAAGGTGCTTATCACGAAGCTTTGCAAGCTTTCGAACGTATAAAAAAACATGGATTGTCTTTTCAGATCAATACAACGGTGTTGCCTGGTAACCATCAGCGGCTGGCAGCGATAAAGGACTGGGTCGTTTCGCTTGGTGCTGCGAGCTGGCATCTGTTCTTCATCGTGCCGATGGGGCGGGCTTCCGGCGCCGGAGCTGAAATCGAGATGGAACAGTCGCAGATTGACGCGGCGCTGCGTTATGTCGCGGCAGAATCTGACGGCTGGCCGATTCCGGTCAAGGTGACCTGCGCTCCCCAGTATGCGCAGATCCGGGCAACTATGGGTAAAGACCCAGGCAGTCGCGGTCGCAGCTGTATGGCCGGCAACGGTTTTGTGTTTGTCAGCTGGCGCGGTGACGTTAAGCCCTGCGGCTATTTCGATCTGGTCGTCGGCAATATTCGAAAAATGCCTTTGAGCAGGATTTATCGCGAAAGTGCCGAGCTGCGTGACATGCGGACACCTGAAAAATTCAGCGGGATCTGCGGGCGTTGTCGGTTCAATCGGGTATGCGGAGGGTGTCGAGCCCGCGCATACGCTGTTACGGGGAGTTTTCTCGCGTCTGACCCAAATTGCAACTATTCTGCTGGTCAAGAAAGTTAAACCGCGGTATCATTGGTACACTTTCGACCTGAAGATATTACTGGTCAAATACAGATCAAGCAAAGGATACACCTGAATGGACGAAAAAGATCGCGAAATACTGCAGATGCTTCAGGGCAGTTTCCCGCTCGACTCTGAGCCTTACCGCGTAATCGGTGATAAGCTGTGGCTCGACGAGGTTTCGGTGATTTCGCGAATCGCGCGCATGATCGAAAGCGGTGCGATTCGTTATCTTGGGCCATTTTTCGACAGTCGCAAGCTTGGTTACAAGGGCTGTCTTGCCGCGATGCATGTGGCGCCCGAACAGGTCGACAAGGCTGCAGCAGTCCTCGATCAGTTTTCTGAAATTACCCACAATTATCTGCGCGACGGCAGGCCTAATCTGTGGTTTACCGTCATCGCGTCATCACTCGAGCGGCGTGATGAAATCTTTGCGTCGATCAAGAAAGAAACCGGCATCGACGAGATCATGGTGTTTCCGTCCAAGAAGTTTTTTAAAGTAAAAGTAGACCTCGACTAGGAGCTGCTGATGGATAGCAAAACCCGACAGATCCTGTGCGAACTGCAGGATGGCTTTAAACTCGAAACCCGCCCGTTCAAGCGCATAGCCAACCAGGTTGGTTGCAGCGAGGAAGAAGTGCTCAAAATTATCGCGCGCAGTCGCGATGAAGGTCTGATTCGTCGAATCGGAGCTGCGGTGCGGCCCGGTCATCTCGGTCATACTGCCAATGCGCTGGTCGTCTGGCAGGTCGCCGAAGATCGCGTTGATGAAGTCGGTGCCGCGCTGGCCGAAATGCGCGAAGTTTCGCACTGCTACGAGCGCGAATGCCCGCCGAACTGGCCGTATAATCTGTTTACCATGATTCATGCGCGCAGCGAAGAAGAACTCGAGCAGATCATCGCCGATATTTTCCAGCGGTTTTCGCTCGGTCAATATAAGGTACTGCGAACAGTTAAAGAGCTCAAGAAAACATCGATGCGCTATTTCGAGGAAGACGCAAAATGAACGCTGATGCCCTGAAGGCAGCTGAAAAGGTTTTTCCTGGTGGCGTGAACAGCCCGGTGCGCGCTTTCAAATCCGTCGGCGGCAGTCCGTTGTTTATCAAAAAAGCTTCCGGCAGCAGAATCGTTGATGTCGAGGGGCGTGAATATCTTGATTACGTTGGGTCATGGGGGCCGATGATTCTCGGTCACGCCGACCCTGATGTCGTTGCTGCCGTTACCCGCGCTGCCGCTTCCGGGTTGAGTTTTGGTGCGCCTACCGAGGCCGAGACCGAGCTGGCGCATCTGGTGCGCGAGGCTTTTCCGGTTATTGAAAAAATGCGCTTCGTCAGCTCTGGCACCGAAGCCACCATGTCAGCTGTAAGACTGGCCCGCGGTTTTACCGGCCGGCCACTCATCGTAAAATTTGACGGCGCCTATCATGGCCATGCCGATTCTCTGCTGGTTTCAGCCGGTTCTGGCGTTGCCACGCTTGCCATTCCCGGCTGCCCGGGTATTCCCGAAAGTATCGCCGTCTATACTCTGGTGCTGCCGTTCAATGATATCGCCGCGCTGCAGGCCAGTTTCGAAAAGCATGCCGGTCAGATTGCCGGTGTTATTGTCGAGCCGGTCTGCGGTAATATCGGGGTCGTCAACCCGGCTGACGGATATCTCGCTGCTTTGCGTAAGCTGTGCAGCGAACACGGCGCGCTGCTGATTTTTGACGAAGTCATGACCGGCTTCAGAAGCTGTTTTGGCGGCGTCAGCAATCTCAGCGAAGTTTACCCCGACCTGACCTGTCTCGGCAAGATCGTCGGCGGCGGTATGCCGCTCGCCATCTATGGTGGTCGCGCCGAAATCATGGCGCACATCGCCCCCGATGGCCCGGTCTACCAGGCCGGAACCCTCGCCGGCAATCCGGTTGCCGTAGCTGCCGGCATCGCGACGCTCAAAAAGATCAAGTCGCAGCCGCATTTTTACGAACATCTGCTGGCCCGCGCCGGCAAACTCGAAGCCGGCCTCGCCGCCGCCGCCGAAACCGCTGGTTTCAAGGTCGTCTCTAACCGTTTCGGCTCGATGTTCACCATGTTTTTTACTGACCGGCCGGTAGTCGACTACCAGTCGGCAAAGATCTCGAACACCGCGCTGTTCGCCAGCTGGTTCCGCGGTATGCTTGCCGAAGGCATCTATCTCGCGCCCTCGCAGTTCGAAGCCGCCTTCCTCTCAGCCGCCCACAGCGACACCGACATTCACCACACCATAGTCGCCGCCACCCACGTCTTCAAACAGCTCGCCGCCGATAAGTAACCGCCTTAACCGCAGATTACGCAGATTTCACTGATTCCCCGGCGAACAGCTCTGATGCTCGTGCTCGTGCTCGTAATCGTAATCGTAATCGTAATCGTAATCGTGCTCGCCTGCCCTGCGTAGCCTTGGCGAAGCAGGGTTGGCGAAGCAGGGCAATCTCGAGTCGAAAAGAAGACCTCGCACAAAGCCGCAGAGACACAATAAGAGAATGAAGCGAATGCATCAGCAGTCGCTCACAGGAGGTGTGTGATACGGGCGCATCAGGGGCGAAGAAGAAGATCGCAGGATCCAGAATAGCGATCAGTCCATGGATTCTGCGACTCCGCCCGCCTTCGCTGGCGCTTCGGCGCGGCTCCGCACAGAATGACTAAAATGAAACCCGGGCAACCGCATTCGCAGCTGCCCGGGTTTTAAGTATGCGACTAACGGTGTTTGGGAGTGATTTTTACCGGGTTAGTTTTAATTGCGTAGCGCAGTGGCTCGCCAGACGGGGCAAGTGGTACATATGTGCGGATTTCATTGGGAGTAGAGTTCTTTCTGTCGTAAACAACTTCCTGGTATCTTTTTAGATTGATAAGATTGTTTTCATCGTTGAAAGCAAGCGAATGGACGCCTATTTTAGCAGTTGGGTTTCCTGAGATAGTACAAATAAAAGCCGTTTCAGTAGCGGAAGTATCGGTATACCCTGTAATAGCATTCATGGTGAAATTCAGTGTAACATCACTGCTCGCGACCAGATTGCTTTCATAGATCTTAAAGTGGCTGTTGGAGATCCCACCATCTATCCACACCGATTTGTTGAAATAAAAATGAAGAAGATCCTGGTCACTCATTTCACGGTCATTGTTAAGATCTTCCCATTCGATTTTTACCAGGGCAATATCTTTTACATAATACTCTTTAATATCGTCATTTTTGCTTGAATTTGGGCCTTCACTGTAAACAAAACAGGCATAGGGATCGAGTTTGTAGTTCTTGCCCCATGGGTCAACCGGGACGTAGGTCAGATAACGCCCCATCAGGCCGTTGAAGTCTTTTTCGCCAAGCGTTGGCAATGGATTTGTTTCGCTGGCTGATATGTTGCCAAGATATGGCATGTCTTCCTGCGAGTTATGTAATATTACTGCCTGTTTAAGGGAGTCGAGATCCTGCAGTGCTTTGGAGCGTTTGCTTTCTCTTACATAGTCTGTGTAGTATGGCGTGGCCACACCGACGAGGATGGCGATGATGACGACCACCACCAGAAGTTCAATGAGTGAAAAACCGCGTTTCATAATCGGCACTCCTTCGAAAGGTATGCAGGAATAGAAAATTCCAATTCAGACCAGTTATCGACACTATAGAGAGAAAATATTATCCAAATTATCAGCTAAATCAAGGCATTTGTTATTATTTCGTTGTCGTTGTCGTTGTCGTTGTCGTTGTCGTTGTCGTTGTCGTTGTCGTTGTCTATATTACTTCCCGCGCAGCTTGTCGCGTTTGGCGGCGGCTTCGTTATCGGTATAGTAACCGTAGCGTTTGAGTTTAGTCACACATTTGAGCGCTTCCGCGGTATTACCGCGCTCTTCGTAGAAATCCATCAGCTCTTCGATCAGTTTGCGATCTTTCTTATATTCCTTACGCGTCAGCAGGGCCAGTATCGCTACTTCACGCAGACGGTCGTTTTCGCCGTTGTATGCAAGGTTCATCAGGTCTTCATCGCTGATGGTAGAATATTTGGGATCGATTTCCTTTTTTGTGCCGAACAGCGCGAGGTTGTCGCGGGCGAATTTATCTTTGAGATCTTTTTCTGTAACTTCTTTGCCGTAAGCGGTGCCGGGATTTACCTTGTAGTACTTTCTGAATATATCGAGAGCCTGGCTATAGTAACCGCGTTCTTCATAGAAGCGCCGCAGACCGTCGAGAGCTTCGGCATTTTCCTTGTTGCGGTCGATCAGCTCGTAGTAAGTCGCTTCGATTTCAGCATCAGTATTGTCTGATTCCATGAGTTTCATGTCAAGCTTGCGTGATTCGAGGCGTTTCTTGGTCTCTTCGATTTCATCGAGTTCCATGCGGGCCTGATCGCCGAACTTGGGGTCGCGGCGCAGCATGTTGAGAAAGTTCTCGGCATTGGCGAAATCTTCGCCTTTCAGATAGATTTCGGCCGAACGCATAATCCCTTCGGAAAAATCCTTATTCATATTGTAGGCCTGCAGGTAAGACTTAACCGCTTCGTCGTAGCGTCCCATGTCTTCATAAAGCCGGCCAAGCTCGAAATAGCCGGTCGCCGGATCGGCGTTTTTGCGAATCTCTTTTTTGTATTCGGCTATCGCTTCTTCGACCTTGCCGCTCTTTTCGAGATTGCGCGCCAGGTCGTAACCGATGAGCTCTTTGATTTCGGGGTCGCGTCGGCCAAGTTTGCGCGCGTTTTCGTAATGCTCGGCAGCCTTGTCAGCATTCTGCACCTTTTCGTAAGCCCTGGCGAGCAGCCAGTGCGTTTCGGCGTGCTTCTGGTCGAACAGCAGAGCCTGTTCGAGCACTTCGATCGCTTCACGGGCCGAATCGAGATCGATAAGCGTTGCGCCGAGGCCGCGCAGTATGTCGGGGTTGTCAGGCAGCGCCTGTCGCGCTCTGGTCAGCATTTCGCGGGCTTCCTTGAGGTTGCCCTGCTCGAGTTCGAACATGCCGAGTCGCGCCAGTGCCTTGCCATTGCCAGGTTCCAGCGCCAGAGCGCTTTCGTAATGTTCGATCGCTTCATCTGTCTTGTTTCTGGCATCGAGCAGTTCGCCCATGCGCACATGAATATCAGCTGATTTGGGGAAACCGAGCAGCGCAGTTTCAAAGTGACGCAGGGCCTGAGTGGGCGAGCCTTCCTGCGAGATCATGATTCCGAGGTAGTAGTGTGCCATGAATTCTTCAGGAGATTTACGCAGAAC
>Ga0209605_1002851_pt1 | contig 15945 bp, 11 predicted proteins | sample AD_UKC035_MetaG_FD_184408 | JGI IMG/M metagenome (GOLD analysis project Ga0209605, IMG submission 184408) | Active sludge microbial communities of municipal wastewater-treating anaerobic digesters from USA - AD_UKC035_MetaG (SPAdes) (version 2) | ecosystem: Engineered > Bioreactor > Anaerobic >...
GCGCTTCCCTTTTGAGGGTCCCCTCAAAAGGGAAGCGCCGGCAACCAGCAGGATCAGCAAGATCACGCCCAGGCCCAGGTAAGCAATGCCCTCCCCCTGGCCCTGATCATAATACGGAAAGGAGGGACCCAGGCGTCCCACATCCCAGGCATTAAAATAGGTATTCAGGTTGGCGGAATATTTACCCAGGCCTTCCGAAAGTTGCCCTTTGAACAAAAATGCCCCGCTCAGGGTCCATCCGGTCAGGGCCAGGACGGAGGCCAGCAGGGTATACAGCGGTATTTTGGTCCAGGGGATCCGTTTCTCCCACGTTAATTGTAATAGAGGGGTTACCGACAGGGCCAGTACCATGAATAACAGATAAGGGTGGATCAGGCTGGTTAAAAACACCACAGCATATAAATGGCTGTAGGTCCTGGCTATCGTCCAAGTCTTGGCTTTGAGATAGATCAGGCATACATCTAACAATACCCATTGGCCGCAAAGGGCCGCGTGCCCAAAACGAGCCACCAGGACGACCGCGCCGGTGAAAAAAGGCGCGATCAACCAACGAAAACCCCTCGACCAGCCCGCCTGTTTCATCAAAGCCAGGCCAAACCGGGTATTGAGCACAAAACAGAGGGCGTACCAGAATCCGAAGTACTGGAAATCAATGGGTAAAATTCCACGGAGGGATTTAAACAGGAAAGCCAGCAAGGGGATGGAATCGGTGTACATGATGCTGTTGTACATCGGGTAGGCATATCCCACCAATTGACCGGGAGGCCAGGACCAGGGGCTGTCTTTGAAATATTCCCAGGCCAGATAATGATAAGAGAGGTCACTGCCCCGGATCAGCAGCCAGTTGGTATTGGACGGATTGATCTTATCCAGGCCTACGATCAACTGCATAAAACCCAGGCCAAGCAGGACGGAATACAGCACATCCGGGATCCAGCCCTGCCCTTTCCATTTTTCAGTCTGCCGCATATAATTTCATTGCTTGGAGACAGACCGGCCTTGACCCCGGGTTCCATAAACTTATCCTGAGCCGGTCGGAGGCAGGGTCCGGACTTTTGGTCACGAGGTCTATCCATTTTTCTTCGCCATCGCCGATGAAGCGGTTTACCCGGATAAACACGGTCTTTACGCTCCGGTCCCCCTCGTAGTACTGGACGATTAACTGGGCCATCTGCCAGACGTCCCATTCTTTTTGAGGGGTGAAGACCCGGGTCATCACCTTTAATTTTCCGGCCGGAGCTTTGTCCTGGTAAAGCAATACCGAAGCGGAAGCGGAGATACAATAATTTGAATCCGGAGTATAAAGGGTATCCGATAAAAGTCCGGCCTTCGTCTCATCAAATGGAATCAGGGGTTCATTCGTATCCAGCAGTTTTTTGGATTCAGGATCGTTTTTAAATTTAAATAGGGTCTGCCAGAAATAGGCTTTATTCATCATACCCGCCTCATAAATCCCTCCCCGGTGAGCTTGGTGGGTGAGCCAGAGATTGTATGCCATACAAAGTCCGATGAACAGCCAGGTCGCCCTGTTCAGCCAGGGATATTTCCTGGCCACTTCGAGGCTGGATGCCAGGCCGAATAAGAGTACCGGATAATGCTGCACCAGGGCACGCTGGCCCAGACTGCCCCCATAGGTCCATTCGTTCCAGGCAAAAGTCAGGTAAAGGCTGGCGAGAAAAAAAAAGAGGTAGATCCGGGCCCACGGTTTGTCCAGCCAAAGATTGGCCAGTATCCCTGTAAGGCAAAGGACCATGACCGGGGTATAGACCAGCCAGCCTGCACGATAGCTGAAAAGGCCCTGCAGGATATGGTGCCCTTCAAACCAGCTGAAGCCCTGGTCCTGGTAACTGTAAACCAACCATTCCCCGGCAACATATTTCCAGTACATTAATTGTATCGCAGGGGCAAGCAGGAAGAACAGGGCACCCTGGATTACCAACCTAAGCTGACCGGTGAAGAAGTGTATCCGTTCCCTTAAGCCAGCCCGGGACCGGATCCCCCAACCCATCAATAAAAGAAGACTGATCCCTTCGGTCGGGCGGATCAATACCATCAGGCCCGATATTCCTGCGGCGAGATAAAACCATTGTGCTTTCCGGTCCCGATAGAATTGGTCCGTGAGCAGGAGGAGGGCAGTGTAAAGGGTAAATAAATAATTGTGGCTCATCGCCCCGGTGATGGAGGCATAGTCAAAATAATTGGTGGCAAAGACCAGGATGGCCAGGCTCCCTGCGGTCAGCCCTTCGTCGAAATACCTTCTCAGGAGTCTGCGCAGCATCCATAAGCCCAGGAAGGCATAGGCCAGGCTGCCCAGCGAAAGCATAAACTGGTAAATGGGTGAATATCCATCGGCAGAAAGGCCGGTGAGCCTGGCCACGACATGGGCCAGGATGAAAAAAGGGCTGTACAGGATGGCCAGCCCGCAGGTGTATTTCATCACCTGGTTGCCGGACGCATGGGCATAAGACTGGTAGGGGCTGCTGCTTGGATAATATTTTTCATCAATGGCCGCTTTAAATTCAAGCTTTCGAAGATCCTGGTAAATAAACAAGGCGGGTAAATAGAGATAATAACCGGAGACATCCCAGGAGATGGTGGCTTCCGTACGGCCCATTTTCCATTTAGGATAATAAATCATGGAGGCAAAGGCCAGCGCCAGGCATCCGGTGATCAACACTCCCTTTGACATCTAGCTCCTTTTTTTAAACCAGAATGAGCCTCCGTGTTTTTCGATTCCTTTTTCCAGCAAAGGATCCCAGATCAGGCGGTCCGTCAACTGAATGAAATCGGGCTGGCGGCTGACCCACCAGGCCGGGAATACCGGATCGAAGGAAGCCGGTGCGGACAGCAGGGCCATAGCCAATAAATATTGTTCGTTGTAACCGCGGAGCACCATATCCGGTGGGTAATCAAAAGGCAGGTAAATATCGTGAATCTGGATATACACGCCGGGAGGGACCCTGGGCAAGACCTCGAGGAAAAAGACCGTCACGTCCGAATTGGGAAGGGCAAGGTGCGAGCCGTCAAAAAAAAGGATGTCTCCGGGGCCCAGGGAATCAAAAACAGCCATTGTTTCCAAGGATTCCAGGGTATGGGTGTGGACCTCGTCGGCAAGCCGGGAGATATCCTTTCTTGGATGGGGATCGATGGAATGAATCCGGGTATCCAGGCCCTCATCCTGAATAGCCTGGCGCATCACAGCGGTGCTGTTGCCGGAACCGATTTCGAGAATCCTGCCCGGCTTTATTTCCCTGACCAGGGCATAGAGGCCGATCAGGTCCAAACCCGGGAAATAATGGTTTCTCCAATAAATGCCGGAAGCGGGGTTGCCGCCTTCCAGTGGAATGGATTGATAGAATGGGAGGTAGGCGGTAAAGCGTTTCAACCAATCCCGGTAAACCTCCGCGCCGGAAGCACACCACTGTTCCAGCGCAGCATTCATGGATTTTGCCTGGCCATACCGGGGATGGGCATCCCATGGATAATCCAGGGCGATCACCTGGTTTTTGAGCGCGTAATAGATACCCCGGAAATAAGCCCTCAGGGACATCAGGACTTGTTGAGGTTATACGTTCTCCAGATGGAAATGATCATCCGGACGGGCATCATCAGGCAGACTAAAATGGTACCCACCGAAAAAAAAATGAATTCGGAAGGGATGTATTTCGCCAGGGCGATTTGCCGGTCCTCCGTGAGGTGGGCCGTGATCGACTGGATGCCTTTTTCATCCAGGAAGGTCTGGAACAAGCCAAACTGCCGGATGGAATAGAGCATGACCCAGATGGACCCCATGCCCAGGAAGGCTTTGAAGGCCTGGTTTTTCCGGAAAGGAGTGGCGTTCAACAAGAGCAGCCAGCGAAGAAAGGTAATGAAGACGATCACAAACCAGATATTCGCTTTTTCAAAGGGGAAACCGTAGATCTCCGACCGGATAGGCAGGATCACCAGGTAAACCATTAAACCGGTAAACATAAACCAGATCAGTTCAATCAGCCATGGCCTGTATTTCATGAAGGGATGAAGATATTAAAATTGAATGGCTGACCGGGTAGTTTTAACTGGATGGGAAACCCGTCACTTCCAGTCTCTTTAAGAGAATCCCTGAAGTTTCTCCATTTGGCTGTCCCAACGAATAAATTCTTTGGCTATAGCACCTTCATCATCCCCTTCACTTGCTGGAGAGGTCCGTTTTCCCAGCGGATGTAATAGATGCCGGTAGGTTGGCCTTCCAGATCCAGGTCATTGCTGTATTTCCCTTTGGGCAGATCCTGGCTGAGCAGGGTCCGGACCAGGCTGCCATGGTTGTTGAACACCTGGAGGCGGACAAAACCGCCGAAACTTTCAAAATCGACCCGGGTCTTATGGACAAATGGGTTGGGGGAGACGCTGACCGCATTTATTCCGTTTTGCACATTCAGTTCATGGCTCGCCGTCGACAGGCAGTTGGCGGTATTCAGGATGGGCAGGATTTGAAACTGGTTGTACAGTATGGAATGGACATCCGCCTGGGGTACGCAAAACCATTGGTTCAGGAAGGTACCGTAGACGGAACGGAAATCATACTGCATGGGCAGGTTGCTGTTGAAATCGGCGTTTGGATTGATGATGGGATTGTCCCCCACCACGGCCGGAATGATGTTTTTTCCAAAATAAATGACCGGCAGGGCCGAACCGTGGTCGGTACCCAGGGATGCGTTGGACCGGATGCGCCTCCCGAATTCGGAAAAGGTGAAGCCGGCCACCCGTTCCTGCAGCCCCAGCAATTTAATATCATCCATGAAGGCGGCAATATTATCCGAAATCCCCTGGAGCAAATTGGCATGGGTACCTTTGGTAAAATCGGCCGGGTCTACCTGGCTGGAATGGGTGTCAAAACCTCCCGTACTCACCCAGTATATCCTGGTCTTCAGGCCTCCCGCAATCAAGCGGGCCACGATTTTAAGCTGGTTGGTCAGGTTGTTTGCGGTGTTGCCGTTGTTTACGCTTGGATATTTGGTGCTCAGGTTTTTTGCCTTTTCATACGCCGCCAGGATCACATCCCCGAATTTGTCGGTTTGTCTTTGCACTTCCCGCAGATAGGACAATTCCTTGCCGACGTAGTCCGCCCCGGCAGGATCCTTAAAAATATTCCCGGTGAGATTTACCGGGTCGCTGGCATTGTTGATGGATACCCCCATATTGGTGCCCATCATCTGAAGGCCCAGTCCTATGCCTTCTCCGACCCGGATGGCCAGGGGGTCAGGCATGGCCGCATTGGGATAGCCGACCGGATAATTGGCGTATTCGTAGTTGAGGTAACGGCCGGCCCAACCGCTGTCGAGGTATTCGTCGGAATCTGAAGCGCTCAGCCAGATGTCGGTGGCGCGGAAATGGGAATAATTAAAATTGGGGTAACCTACATTCTGGATGACCCCCATCTTGCCATCCTGGTACAGGTTGGCCAGGGCAGCCATGGCCGGGTGAATGCCGGTTTTATCATTTAGCTTGATGATGCTGGAGGAGTTCATCAGCATATTGCCGCGGACGGATTTTAATTGATCATACTGATCCAGGGGGAAGACGGTATTCAGTCCGTCATTGCCTCCGTTGCACTGGACAATGACCAGCACCCGGTCGGTTTCATACATCATCTGGTACAAAGCCTGCAAAAGGGGGTTGGTATGGTCCGCACGGACCGTTTGGCCTCCAATCACCGTCACCGCGGCGGCACCTGGAATCTGTTTTAAAAAGGACCGTCTTTTCATGATCTCTTGGATTATTGGGAAAATGGATTAATGCAAATGATATTCTGCGGCGGTAAACATGTACGCAAAAAGGTCCTGGAGTTGGCGGGGGACCTGTCTGGCCTCCGGGTTGGTGGTATTGGGATTGTCGGCATAAGCGACATAAGCGGCTGACCAGTAAAAATCGGTGGACTGTCCTTTCAAGAGGTAGGTCGTTTTAAGACTGTCCTTCACGGCCTGGGACACGGAAACTCCGTAAAACAATTCCACCAGCTGGTCGATGAGCACATTCGGATCATGCGGCTGATTGAGTTGTTTTACAAATAAAAAAGGGTCCGCCCGGAAGGACTTGTTTTTACTTTCCGCGTGTACCCACTGGGTGCCGCTGCCGGTGCTGATGCCTCTCACCACCAGGCTGTCGACCGTAGCCAGCCGCTTGGGATAGGTGGCTGTGTCCACCCAAAGTTCATGGAAAGACGGGGTCTGATAATATGCCGGCCATCCTGCGACATTGGGCGGGTCGCCCAACTCCTGTCCCTGGTTGTACATCTGCAGGAATAACTGGGATGCAAAAAAATACCGGGCTTCAAATGCATTTTCCTCCACGGGCCAGGAGATGCCCATCTGCCTGGCCATGCCCAGGGTAAAATCAGCCGGGCTTTTGATCATGGCCCCGCGGTATTCCGTTTTAAAAAACCATTCACTCGTGAACAAGGCCCTGAGCATCGGTTTAAGTTCATATCCGCTGGTCCGGAACAGCTCGGCAAGGGGCTGGATCAACTGTTGTTCCACCTCCCCGTTGATTTCATAATAGCCAAAAAAAGTAAAGAATTTCCTGCAGAGGAAACGCGCCGTCTCCGGATGGGCAAAGATCATGTCCAGCAGTTCATTTATTTCTTCTGTTCCGGCGCCGGCAGTGGCTTTGCCTTTGATCACTTTATTATTGTAAAAGGAGGAAAAGGACTTGTCGTTTTTATCATGCCGGTTGGGACGAAAGACGGATTGGTAGTTGTCTGCATAGTTGATGTTCCATCCCGTAAGGACACGCGCCGCGGCCTTTACGTCGTCTTCGGTGTACTGGGAATCGGGTCCTTTCCCAAGGCAAAACAATTCCTGCAACTCCCGGGCATAATTTTCATCGGGAGCCCCTGCGGTATTTTTTTCGCCGTTGAGATAACGCAGCATGGCTCCGTCCAGGGTAATGTCATACATCAGTTTCCTGAAGTTGCCGGTGCAGGATTGACGCAACAAAACATTATAGCGATAGGCCAGGACGGCCAGGTCCACCGCTTCATTGGTATCGGTGACCAGGTGGTTGTGCCAGAACAAGACCAGTTTTTCCCTGAGGTTCCTTTCCTGCTGCGCCATGAGTTGGACCCACCATTGTTTATAGGACCCCCTTCTTGCGCCGTTGGGATTTTGTTCTCCGGCGATGGGTTTTGAATTGACCCAGGTGGTGCCCAGGGGAACTCCGGTATCAAAAACACTTTCATTCCTTCCCTGATAGGCCCGGATGGGAGGGGGAGGCGGGAGGATGGGGATGTCCAGTAAATGGTCCACCACTTCTTCAAGGCTTTGCCCTTCGAATGCTTTCAAATCAGCGGGACTTACGCCAAACAGCGTCCGCCTCAGGAGGTGCAACAATTCCGCCTTGCCGAATGGTCCGGTATAAGGGGTGACCGCTTGTGGACTGGGGAAAGCCATAATGGAAGTTTTCTGCTATTAATATACGTAAGACAAGCCTTGGACGATAGTCACGGCGGGTCGTTTAATTGTATTTAAAAATTTAACGCGAAAACCTGCCCATCATTTCACCCAGTACAAAAGGCCGAGGTCAAATCTCGACTTTTTCCATCCGGGGTGCGCAGAGATGGATAATGCCCCAGGCGACCAGGTAGGCGCAGCCGCAAATGACAAAGAGGATGTTGTAACCGGTCTGTATATTGCCCAGGAGTTTGTATTTGTCCAGTAAAAAACCGACAAAGAGAGGAAACAGGATGCTTCCGATTCCGCCGGCCATGCCCCCGATGCCCACCACGCTGCTCACTGCCCGTTTGGGGAACATATCAGAAACCGTGGTAAAAATATTGGCGCTCCATGCCGCATGGGCCGCCATCGCCAGGGCGATCATAAACACCACGGTCCACTTTTCCTGGGCAAACTGGATAAAAATAATCGGGGTGACCAGGAGGGCATAGATCAGCATGGCGGTTTTGCGGGCTTTGAAGACCGGCCAGTTTTTATGGATCAGGAAACCTGAAAGCCATCCGCCGCCGATGCTGCCGATGGTGGTGAAGGTGTACACGAAAATGAGCTCAAGGCTGGGTTTTTTAAGATCAATGTTGAAGGTGGAAGAAAAATAAGAGGGCAGCCAAAACAGGAAAAACCACCAGATGGGGTCCGGAATAAACTTGCCGGCGATGAAGGCCCAGGTCTGCCGGATGCCAAACAAGCGAACCCATGGAACAGGCTGTTCTTCGGCTACCGCATCGGCCGGATCGCTGTGGATATAGGCATTTTCAGCCGCACCCAGCCTTTTCTGCCTGGTAGGGATCTCATAATAAATCAGCCAGAAAACCACCCAGATAAAGCCGATGGCGCCGGTGATCACAAAGGCCATCCTCCAGCCATAGGCTACTAGAAGGATCGGGACCAGGATAGGGGCGACCACCGCCCCGATGTTGGCGCCTGAATTAAAGATGCCGGTGGCCAAGGCCCTTTCTTTTTTGGGAAACCATTCCGCCACCGATTTAATGGCTGATGGGAAATTGCCCCCTTCGGTAATGCCCAGCAAACCGCGCACCGCCATAAAGCCTCCGGTGCTGCGGACCAGGCCATGCGCCATGGCGGCCAGGCTCCAGGTGACGATGGAAACCAGGTATCCGATTTTGGTGCCCATGGTGTCCACAAAGCGGCCAAAAATAAAAAGCCCAAGGGCATAGGCCATGGAAAAGACCATGACGATATTGGCATAATCTTTCTCCGACCAGTTGAATTCGGTTTCTATGACCGGCTTCAACAGCCCGATAATTTGCCTGTCCAGGTAATTGATGGTCGTTGCGAAAAACAACAAGCCCACCACGGTCCAACGATATCTTCCGATTTTTTCCATAGTAGTCAGTAGTCAATAGTCAGTAGTCAATAGTCAATAGTCAGTAGTCAATAGTCAGTGGTCAGTGGTCAGTAGTCAGGAATCAGTAGTCAGTTGGGTTTGAACTATCTTCCAACTTTTCCTCCCGTGCTTCCTTCCATCAGGGATACAATATCCGATTCGGTAAATATATTCAAATCTCCCGGTATATAGTGTTTGTATACCCCGCAGGCCGTGGCAAATTCAATGGCCTTTTGCAAATCCGGCGGGTTTTGCCCGGATGGGAGCAGCTTGCAGATCAGGCCGCTCATAAAGGCATCGCCGCTTCCAATGCGGTCAATGACATCCGGCAGTTCATATTTCTGGGATTCGTAGGTCCGGCCATTACAATATAAATATGCATGGTATTGAAAATGACTGGCGGTAAGGCCTTTGCGGTCTGTCAGGACCATGTATTTTAAATTAGGAAAACGATGACTCAGTTTTGAAAAAGCATCATCAATGCCATCGGTCTTCAGGCCAAAATAAGCGTCCAGTACGTCTTCATCGCCGACGATCACATCGGTGGCTTCAATCAGGGCCGGCATGATCTCCGATGGTTTGGCCCCGTACTTCCAAAGTTTTGTACGGTAGTTGAGATCGCAGGAAATCAACAAGCCGGCTTCGCGGGCAGCGTTAATGGCTTCCAGGGTGGCCGCCGCCGCTGAAGCACTCAGGGAGGGGGTAATCCCCGACCAGTGGAACCAAGCCGCTCCGCGAAAGACCACATTCCAATCGATCATTCCGGGTTTCAGGCTGTGCATGCCACTCTGCTTCCGGTCATAGATCACCCTTGAAGGTCTCCGGCCCGCACCCAGTTCCACAAAATAAATGCCCAGCCGGTCCCCTCCGAGTACACTTACCGAAGTGTCCACACCCCATTGGGCCAGGCTGGAAAGGGCGCTTTTACCCAATGGCGAATCCGGAACCCGGCTTACGTAAGCCACCGGGATGCCCAATTGGGCCAGTCCCGCCGAAACATTGGATTCGCTCCCCCCGAAGTCCATATTGAAGGACTTCGATTGTTCCAGGCGCTGATGCATGAAAGGAGTCAGGCGGAGCATGATTTCCCCGAAGCAGATCACCCGGTTCATAATTCCCGTGTTTGAGGAGCAATCGTCATCAGGCTGGTCACTCCCCGTTATTTGATCCTGATGGTTCTGATGATTTCCAGCACATTCTGCGTGGCGGAAGTGATCGCGGCGTAATCCCTGGCCTCCATCAATTTTTTACTGATCAGTTTGCTGCCCATGCCCACCGCGCTGACCCCTGCCGCGAACCAGGCCTCAATATTCTCTGTGGTAGTATCCACGCCGCCGGTGGGCATAAACAGGAGGGACGGAAAAATCTCCCTGATGGTACTCATGAATTCCGGGCCGAGGAGGTTGCCTGGAAATAACTTGATGAATCGGATTCCTTTGTTTTCGGCGGCAATGATCTCGGAAGGAGTCATGCAGCCGGGGGCATAAAAGAGGTCGTTCTGCAGGGCGTATTCTGCAACCTCGGGCACCCATCCGGGACTGACCAAAAAATCGGTGGCGGCTTCCACATATTTTTTGGCATCGGGAAGGTTCTTAATGGTGCCAATACCCAGTTTCAATTCGGGCATCGACTGATTGCGAAGGTCGACCAGTTGTTTAAAATTCCGGTAAGCGGCCTCTCCCCGGTTGGTATACTCCACCGCGCGGATCCCTGCATCATACAGGCACTTCAGCACATCCAGGCTGGTTTTTTCGTCCGGGTGAAAATACAGGGGCAGGATGCCCTGGTCCGTGATGATTTTTGTGATGATCTGGGTCTGGCTCATTTTAAATGGTTTAAATAGTAACAGATGGATTCCTTAGCCGGATTTACCGTTGCACGCGTCCGCTGGCGTCTCCTTTCATCAGGTCAAGCACTTCTTTCAGGGTGGCATGGTTCATGTCTCCCGGAATGGTATGTTTGAGGGCGCTGGCGGCTACGCCGAATTCGGCCGCATCTTTAAGGCTCATGCCGGTGATCAGTCCGTAAATCAGACCGCTGGCAAAGGAGTCCCCGCTGCCCACCCGGTCAACGATTCGTACTTCATACTGCCGGGTATGATAAAATTCCGAACCATCATATACCAGGGCGCTCCAACCGTTGTCGCTGGCGCTATGACTCTCCCGCAGGGAGGAAGCAATCACCTTGAATCCAAATTTTTCACGCATTTGCCTGAACACTTCTTTGTACCCATCCAGGTTCAGTTCTCCCTTGCTGACATCGGTTTGGGCCGCTTTGAAACCCAGCGTGGTGTCGGCATCTTCTTCATTGCCGATACAAATGTCCACCCATTGGCAAAGCCGGGTCATCACGGACCTCGCTTTTTCCTTGCTCCAGAGTTTTTTGCGGTAATTGAGGTCAATGCTGGTGGTGATGCCTTTTGCCCGCGCCGCTTTAAGAGCCGCTTCTGCAAGCTCGGCGGCGCTGTCACTCAGTGCGGGGGTGATGCCGGTCGTATGAAACCAGTCCGCATCTTTCAGGATGGAGTCAAAGTCAAAATCCCGGGGACCTGCTTCCGCGATCGAAGCCCCGGAACGGTCATAGATCACCTGGGAGGCGCGCATGCTCGCCCCGGTTTCCAGGAAATAGATCCCCAGCCGGTCACCGCCTTTTACAATGAATTGGGTATCCACTCCAAAGCGGCGCAGGTGATTGATGGCGGATTGCCCGATCGGGTTGTCCGGGACTTTGGTGACGAATACGCCCTGCAAACCATAGTTGCATAAAGCGGCGGCTACGTTGGCTTCTCCGCCCCCATAGGTGACATCCAGGCTGTCGGCTTGTACAAAACGCTTAAAATCCGGGGTGGACAATCGAAGCATGATCTCCCCAAGGGTTACTACTTTTTTTGACATAAAGGCAAAGTGTTTAAATTAGGTTATACCTGAACGGAAGGGCATGGGATACCACCCATCAGAAAAGCCATGGTGGACTTTTCGCTTAAAACGGATAACCGGCCCTGACCGTCCGCGGCAAAAGTAAGAGGCCGGGGCCTATCCACAAAGGCTTTACCGGGGTTTATACGTTGAAATAGGATTTTGCATTATAATAACAGATATCCTGGACGATCTTGCCTATCCAGGGCAAATCATTGGGTAATTCCCCATTGACAATGTCCTGGCCGAAAAGCTGGCACAGGATGCGCCTGAAATATTCATGCCTTGGAAAGGAGAGGAAGGAACGGCTATCCGTGATCATGCCAATGAAAGTGGACAGGACCCCCATATTGGACAGTACATTGAGCTGGTCGGTCATCCCGTCTTTCTGGTCAAGAAACCACCAGGCGCTGCCCCATTGCATTTTACCCCTTAAACTTCCGTCCTGGAAATTGCCGGTCATGGTGACAAAGGCCTCGTTATAGGTCGGATTGACATTATACAGCACGGTTTTCGCCAGTTTTTCTTCCTGGTCCAGGCGGTCAAAGAATCTGGACATCATTTCGATCTGGAGATAATCTCCGATGCTGTCGACCCCGATGTCGCGGCCAAGATGGGTAAGCAGCCGGGTATTGTTGTTACGGATCGCACCGAGGTGAAACTGCTGGACCCATCCTTTCTCCCAGTCCATCACCGCCAGTTCATATTGCATCGCCGAGCGGTATTTATTGATTTCATCCGGGCTCAAGGCTTCTCCCCGAAGGCCTTTGGAAAAAATGGTCCGGACTTCAGCCAGGGTATAATCATAGGCATATAAATGGACCTGGCCGTGGTCGGAGGCCCGGCAACCCAGGTTGGCAAACCAGTCGTGCCGGTTTTTCAGCGCATCGAGCAGGGAATCAAAATGGGTGATTTCCATGCCGGCAGCCTTACCCAACCTGGCGATATAGGAAGGGAAGGACTCCGGTTGGTCGATATTCATGACCGGGTCGGGCCGGAAGGTTGGAACCACGATAAACCCCCTGGTGCTGCCTTTCATGGCCTGGTGGTACGAAAGGGTGTCGCAGGGATCATCCGTGGTGCCTACCAGTTCCACCCTGAAATGATTCAGCAGGTACTGGGCGGAGAAGGTATTCGTCAGCAATTCGCCTGCCGAGTCGTAGATGTCCCCTGCATTTTCGGAAGAGAGCACTTCATTGATGCCGAATGGGTTCTTCAGTTCCATATGGGTCCAATGATATAGGGGATTGCGCATCAGGCTGGGCACCACCCTGGACCATTGCAGGAATTTTTCACGGTCCGGTGCTCCCCCGGTGATGTATTTTTCATCCACCCCGAGGGCGCGCATGGCTCTCCATTTGTAATGGTCGCCCTTCAGCCAGATTTCGGTAAGGTTTTTAAAATAATAATTCGTAGCTATCTGATCGGGAGGGAGGTGGCAATGATAGTCGATGATGGGCATATCCCGCGCATATTCATGGTAAAGTCTGCGCGCGGGTTCTGAATGAAGGAGAAAGTCGTCGGTCAAAAATCCGGGTTTGGGGGCAAGGTTGGTCTTGGAAGCATTAGGCATGTTGTGGTACGGAATTTAATAATTGTGATAATTGATCAGGCACGGAGGTCTTTCGGAAGGCAAGCATCAGGGCGGTTATTTTATCTGCGAGTCCCGGCAAGCGGGCAAAGGGATGTTCGAAGAGATGGGGATCCGACAACAAAAGAGGTACAGTATCTTCCATTTTTTCTTGATTCCGGTAATAAGGCTGCCAGTGCTCAAACAATAAGGCAGCCTTCTGATCCCTGACCTCAAAATCCTCTCCATGACTCCCCGGTGCAAAATAAAGGCCCTCTTCCATCCGGTGGGGGCGGAAAAGGTATAAAAAGGCCGCCAATCCAAAACAAAGCATTTCGGGCAAGGCACCCCTGGTCTGAAAATAGCGGATAAAGGTGTCCCCGTTCCGGGCCTGCATTTTGGTCGTGGACTGGGCCAGGATGGTCTTTAGTTCGTGTACGATATAGGGATTACGCCATCGGGTTTTCATTTGTAAAAAGAATTCCCGGGCATCCGGGGCAAGCCCGGTCAGGGTGGGTAGGATTTCCTTTTCGCCTAATACCTCCAGGCTGGCGGCGATCAGGGGATGGTCCATCATTTGTCCTACCGTTTGGCACCCTGCCTGGAATGCGATTGGGGACAAAGCGGTATGCCCTCCGTTGAGCAGCCTGAGTTTTTGTTCCCGGAAGGACTGAATGGAATGGCTCACAACCAGGCCCTCTATTTTTCCCGCGAAAGGCAATCTTTTTATCGTGGAGGCATTCCCCTGGATGGCCCAAAGGCAATAGGGTTCGGTCTGGACCGCCAGGGCATCCTCATAAGGCAAGGTGATAAAACCGTTTCCGGGCTTTAATTTACCGGGCACGATCCGGTCGACCAGGCTGTCGCAAAAATCGCAGGCCTCCTCCAGCCACTGTAAAAATTCCGTTTCCAGGTGGTTAAACCCGGCGTGCCGGAATACCCGTTCCTTGAGTATTTTTCCGTTGTCGCTGAGCAATTCTGTGGGGATGATGCTCAGGCCTTTGGAAGGGTCTCCTTTGAAAGTTTTGAAACGGTGATACAGCAGTGCGGTGAGCTTGCCAGGGTAACTGGCGGGTAAAGGGACGCTGAAGGCTTCTTCCCGGTAATCCAAACCGATTTCAGTTACATTGGATACCACGATCTCAAGATCCGTATTGGTAAACAGGGTTTTAAGCTCGGATTCCTCTTCGGTGGCGCTGATCACGCGGTCTATACAGGTGATCAAATGGCTTGAGACCAAAGGGTTTTGCTGGGCATCAAGTCCGGCGACCACGACCGTATAAATATTGTCCTGTTCACGAAAAGGTCCTGTATCCGGAGAGGTGGATTTGATCATGGCTATGCGACCCTGGTACAGGCCGTGGTCCACCGCCTGTTGAAAGATCAGGTCCACCAGGCCCCGCAGCAGCACACCGGTCCCAAACTGGGCCACCCGAACCGGGTAATCGAAGACCCGGTCAGGAATAGACCCATGCTCAAGACCATATTTTCTATTCAGTTTTTCCATTCAATATTCCGGGTCGGTTGGAATAAAAGCGATAAAATTAAGGGGAGGAATTAAGGAGGGGATTAAATTTATATTGGGAACAAAGTAAAACGGGGAGGATGTTGGCAACGGGGTCAGTAGGGCATGTTCCGGTATCCCTTGCAGGCAGTCAAAGATGGTTTTTTTTATACATTTATCTGGATGTTTTGCCAAAATCAAAAAGCTTATACCGCCTAAACAAATTTAACTTATTCCTGCACGGGACCGGATCCAAATTGCGGTAACGTTACCGAATCAAATCATGAAAAACAAAAGCGTCACCATTAAAGAAATCGCGCGCCAGTTGGGGATATCTGTATCCACCGTATCCAGGGCCCTTCATGATGCCTATGACGTGAACCAGGACACCCGCAAAAAGGTACTGGCCCTTGCTGAACAGCTGGAGTACAAACCCAATCCCTTCGCCATCAGCCTGGTCAAACAGCAAACCCGCATCATCGGGGTATTGTTGCCGGAGATCGCCACGCATTATTTTTCTACGGTGGTGAAAGGGATACAGGATGTGGCCTATCATGTGGGATACAATGTGATGTTTTTTATATCGGATGAATCCTACGAAAGGGAAAAAACCATTGTCAAGAATTTGTCCGCCAATATGCTGGACGGCCTGCTCATTTCCGTATCTATAGAAACCACGAACGGCGACCATCTTAAAAAACTGACCGACCAGGGCCTGCCTCTCGTCTTTTTTGACCGGTACCTTCCGGATCTGCCGGTTTCCCGGGTGATCCAGGATGATTACAAGGGCGCTTACCATGTCACTATGCACCTGGTGCAGCAAGGGTACCAGCGCATTGCCCACCTGGCCGGGCCGAAACACATGGAAATGGCCAACCGCCGGATGCAGGGTTATATCGATGCCCTCCGCGATGCGCGGATTCCCATCCGGAAAGAATACATCCTGCATTCAGGCTTTACCCATGAAGACGGGATCCGGGATGTGTCCAAATTACTGGCGGTCCGGCCCATGCCCGAAGCCATATTTGCCGTAAACGACCGGAAAGCGATCGGGGCCATGATGACCCTTAAAAAAAGTGGTTACCTGCTTCCCGACGATATGGGCCTGGCCGGTTTTACCA
>Ga0209605_1002856_pt1 | contig 15933 bp, 9 predicted proteins | sample AD_UKC035_MetaG_FD_184408 | JGI IMG/M metagenome (GOLD analysis project Ga0209605, IMG submission 184408) | Active sludge microbial communities of municipal wastewater-treating anaerobic digesters from USA - AD_UKC035_MetaG (SPAdes) (version 2) | ecosystem: Engineered > Bioreactor > Anaerobic >...
GACGACGATCAAAAAGCGGCGTAACTCGCTGACAATAGCAGAAAAAGAAAAACCGTCGCACAACCGGACCTGGTCAGTGGACGGATTTGGTTTTAGTAAATGGTGGAGGGAACGACGACCTACCACAAAACAGTCTCAAAGCCCGCGCTCATCGTAACTCCTTGATAATAAACGCCGAAGTCATCTTGCACAAGCATTTCCCACCAACCCGACCAGAGAAACGATTTTCTCCCCTGATTTCCCTGCACCGGACGATGGTGACGGGTTTGCAGTAAAACCGGATACCTGGCGTTGAGCCGCAACAACTTCGAATCCGGTTTTCGGACGCCGGTTCGGTTCCCAAAATGGGAATCGAATAGCCGCCCGGATAGGCTTACTGCAGCCCATACTTTTTCTTGAAATCCCCAATCCAATCTTCGTGTCCGCCCGATTCTTGTATGGCCTCAACAACCATTTGAATGGTCAATCTGCCAACTCGATGACGTAGGTTCTGCGGGATCGCCTCATATAGAAATGGCCACAACCCGCCGTGCGCCATCCCATCATCCGTTGACCTCAAAAAAGCCGGGTTCCTTGCATCGTGCAGCAATATGAAGGTCCCTTGCTTGGCAAAGGCAAACATCGCCTCACGAAAAAACTGGTAGTAGTTCGCAAACGGACATATGGCCCCGTTAGCAAGAGCCGCTTCCGAAAAGCCAAGTTCCTCCAAGCGCTGCCAATATTTCCTGCCGATATGGTGCAAGTAACATTCGCCAAGCCGGTCTGGATATGGATTTCGACCCTCGCAATCACCGCCAGCAAAAACGGAGCATCCTCCAAACTCTCGTTCCACCAGCTTTGCTTCAATAAAGAGGCTGTTGCATGAGCCTGACAGAATGATGTCGATTGACGTGGGCTGGCCATTGTCTTCGTTAAAGACTGATCGGTCGTCGTGCTCAAAAACCGCCTCGACGTCCCCTCCTGGCCATTCGACACCGAGCCTTTCAATCGCAATCTTCAAAGGTTCGAGATCGTTGCGCACAATCAGAGGGCCAATCAGATTGAAGGCCATCGCCTGACTGCTTAGTCCGTGATGCAGGTATTTGTGCAGAGGGAACGAATCCTCGCCGAGATGTCTCTCCTGTTCTTGGCGGATGTAATCCGCGACATCTTCACAAATGAGGTTCATGGGCCAAAGATCATGACGTGCGAGACAGTACCCCATCCTGGGATGGGGTTCGCATCCTCGCTCGCTGAACCATTGTTCCGCAGCCTTACGCAGAGATGCCTCGAAACTCTTGTATCGTGTGTAAGGCCAAGTTCTGGCCAATTGCCGACTATTGGTGTTTTTCATGAAAGCGGTCCTTGCTTGCCAATCAGCCTTTCAGTCAGTTCCAAAGCATCCACCGGCCAGAAGCACTCTGGTCGCGGGCGGTTGACGCCGGGATGTCCGGCCTTGGGGCGGCAGTTCAGGACCTGGGCGACCCACTGGGCGGGTATGGCGTCCAGGCCGTACACCGCGCCAAGTAGCGCCCCACAAATGGCTGCGTTGGTATCGGTGTCGCCACCCCGCATGACCGTATCGACGACGCCCGCTTCAAAGCTCGGGGCATTGAGCAGTTGCCACAGGGCATTTCTGAACGCGATCAACACCCAGCCCTGTTGCTGGACGTAGTCAGCAGGTGGAGCTTCGGCGACTCCTTGGATAGCGTCCATGAGAGCCGGTTCGACTGCCAGGTCGGCAGCCCACTGTTTGATATTCTGGTAAAGCTTCTCGGCCTCGCAGCCCGAGGCAATGGCGTGGGCAATCGCCATGGTAAAAAGCGAGTTCGCCTGAAGGCACGCCGGATTGGGATGCGTCAGAGCCGCGTCCTGCTTGGCCCAGTCGCCCACTGTCTCCAATGGGTGGTTGGCCCCGAAAATGCCCAAGGGGCTGATTCGCATCATGGCTCCGTTGGCCTGGCTGTCGGGGTTCGGACGGCCCCGCAATCCAGTGGCGATGGTCATGCCGCAGTCAAAGGGATCGGAGTCGAGCCAGAATTGATAAGCCTGAAGCGCGGCATTGGGATCATAGGCACCACGTTCTGTCAGCATCCGGGCCAGCAGCAGCGCCATTTCCGAGTCATCGGTCGGCTGACCGGCAATGGTGTTCCATGTGCCGCCATCGGCCAGTTCCCGCACACCTTCTGGGTAGTTGCGGAGGATCTCCTCCGGCGACTGGAACTCTACCAGGCTGCCGAGGGCGTCTCCGGCAAGCTGGCCAAGTAGGCAGCCTTGGGCGCGAGATAGCCTGGGTCGATGATCTGGATTTCTACTGCAGGAGTTCATTCATCCTCTCCTGGAAATAGTTTGGGTATTTCTCCATTACCTCCCTGGCTCCGTCCCGATCTTTTTTCAGCGCCTTCACGAGATCCTTCTTCTGGGTCGCTGTCAGGTTCAAGGATGCGGCGAGGTCCTGAGCGATGACGCGGTCCGAAAAGCCAAGCTCGTAAATGGCAATGGTGGTTTCGGTTGGAAGACCATATTTCAGACGCTTTTGAAAAAGCTGCAGACGATTGATCAGGTCTCCAGTGCCATCTTGGTCGAGGGTTTCGATGAATTCACACACAGCGCCTACAACGAGCGCTCCGTCATAAGCGAGCGTCCCTTCGCAGACATCGACGACATGATCGATTTTGAACTCCCTCCGGCGGGTGCCCCATATCATCTTGGCTTTTCGCTTACGGATGATTTTCAGGAGATCGCTGAAGGGTTTTCCACTGATCCACCCATGCGCGATTTCTTTTAGCACCTCCGGCTTATCGAACTTGGTGAATACGCCACTGTTGATATTCCGGGTAAGCAATGGCCAGGCAAGATCGAGCGCGTCCGTTTCATCAACAATCGAAAGCAGACTGTCGGCGTTGGTATGGACCCACCCCTCGATGACTTGGGCATCTTGAATGCCGTAAAGCGTCCGGCCATAGATTTTACGGCGAGCCGGATCAGTGATGTTTGCAGAGATGTTCCCTGCGAGAAGCTGAAACAACTCGCGGATATGCTCCTTTTTCTGATCATCAGCCAGGAAAAAAGCAAGCGTTTCTTCAGCCAGTCGAATCACATCTTCTTCCGAAAGACCATTTTCTACCTCATCCCAATGAGATAATAGGTAACTCTCAACTGCGCAGATAAGATTGATTCTCCAGGCGATTTGTCGCTCGACACCATCCTTTGAGAATTTTTTGCTCCTGTGTCGAGCAGCTATGTCGGCTGCCAGTTTGCCAACTTCATCAGGGTCACTGATATAGGCCTTGGCAAAATCCAGGGCCTCCATTGTGATGGTGTACTTCTCGTCATCACTCTTGATTGGTTCGAAGATGGATAGGAGATTGCTTACGCAGGGCTCGGAATTGCGAGGTTCTAATAGTTCTTTAACTTGATTCCATCGCCACTTATCATCGTGGGATTTCCTTTTGTCGAATACCACAGGATCTGCAAATAATACACTGCCTTCGGTATGCATCCCCGCACGACCAGCGCGTCCTATAAGGTTGTGGAAGTCACGAACTTTAATTCGTTCTAGTCCTTGGTAAACGCTGGTTACTATAAGATACCTAATCGGAAGATTAACCCCTTGTGCCAGGGTTGACGTGCATATGACAAATCGAATGCTCTCAAGCCGCATCGCGTGTTCAACTGCCAATCGTATTCCATGAGGCGTATTCCCATGATGGGAGAAAATGCCTATCCGAGCACTAATTGCAGATGGACTTTCTGATCCAAGATTCGTGTTGATAAGGTAAATCAGTCTTGAAATTTCGTCCTGGTCAGAAAAGTCCGAAGGAGCAGCCAGAGGCAGCTTTCGCGAGAAGCGTTCTGCAGCCAGCTCACAAAGACCAGATGCAGTGTCCTTTCTTCCACAAAAGATCGCTACTGCCCCTTTTGAAACAAGTTTCAGCCCAAGAAATATTGCTATTTCTCTCCCCTCCGTGGGATTAGGGAAGTATTTTGGTTTGGTTAGCGACTCGCCTTTTTTCCTTTCGAGCTTAATCTTATCAATGACTTGTGGCACAAAATATTCAAGATCTTCAGGACTTTCAGGATTTACATATTTCATCCATCCGGTTCTAATTGCGGCCCCCTTCAGGTCAATGAAGCTGGCAAATGCAACGCTGCGATGTGTTGGCAGTAAATTTTGTCCATCAACAGTTTTGGGTTCCCCGTTCAGCCATTCTCCAACAGCCTCGGCGTTGCTGATGACCGCTGAAATCAGCACCTTCTGGGTTCCTTTGGGAATCATGGAGCGTAGTGACGTCAGGAGCAGCTCGTATGTGATGCCTCGGGTGCCGCTGTCGAACTGGTGGCCTTCATCAAAAACCAGCAGGCCAACATGGGCAGCCAGCTCCGGAGCATGCCGAAGGACATAGAGCAGCTTCTCGGGGGTTACGACCAGGATCTGTTGGTGCCCCAGAAGTTCGGCAATCTCGAAGTCGGTCTGTAGGGCATCGGATAATTCATCCACCTTGGTGGTTTCGTTGTGGAACGCCTCGACGAGGCTGTTCTTTATCTCATGGCACAGCGCCCGGAACGGGGCGATGATGATGGCCAGTGATACGCGCTCAGCCAGGAACGCACTTCGAAGGATCAGCTCCGTTGCCTTCGTTTTGCCAGCGCTGGTGGGCATCTGAACGATGGCAGACTCGCCTTTGAGAACATCCGCCTGGCCCAAAAGGTGTTGTGCAGGCCAAAGTTCCTTGATGAACGAATCCTTTTGCAGCGCATGGAGCCATTTGTGGCGGGGCAGCCCGGAATATGACGGTAACGCCTTCCAGGCGGAATTCTCCAACTTTTTCCTCAGAACGGCCGCGATCACATCACCAAACAGAAGCTGCCTGGGCGTGCCGAATTCATAGACGGCGTCCCGCAGCTTCGTTGCCAAATCGAGGAGATTTTCTTCGCCGTTCCCATCCTCAAAAAACTGGAGAATCCACTTTGAAATCCCGTCGATTAATCCGCCGAACGGCCCCTCAGCTCCATCAAAATAGGTTTCCAAATCGGCCTGCAGCAACCAGAGCAACAGGTCCTCCAAACCATCGCCATCCAGGTCCGGGCAGTCGCCATCGATACGCTTCGCCAATACCGACGCGCTTCCGGGAAGATCGCATAGGTAATAGGAGGCAGAGCCCAGAAGCACGAGGTATGGATCAAGTGTCTCGTTCAGCTTTGATTGGAGGTAGGAGTCGAAAAAGCGGGCGGAAAACAGCAGATTGGTTCTCAGCTCCGAGAGGGAATCGGGATCTGGCTCGTCCCGGTTGATAGCGGCGGCAAGATCGCCCAGCAAACCAATCGAGATAGTGAAGAGCTTGGCCGGATCTTGAGTGATCTTGATGTGATGCTCTTCAGGAACACTGTACTCGAGCATCTTGGCCTTTGACCGTGTGACGCCCAGCAGAAGTTGGGATTTCTGTTCAGGCCTCATCCGCAGCCCTCCTGTAGAGCTCGTGGACGAGTGCCATCATCTGATCCCCTTTGATGACCACTAACGCAAGGTCACCTGAATGCGGATGAGAGGAGGCATCGGTCGAGGATGTCAGGTGGCCGTCAAAAAGCGGATTCTCAAAGAGCGCGACAGCTCCATAAACCTCCTTGTATGGGTGATCCACTTCGTTCTGGAAGCGCTCAATTTTTTCGGCATCATCGAGCTCATTCCGACCGTGCAGCCTTTGCTTGATCGCATTCAAAGACTCCGCCTTCCGTGCGATGTCTTTTGCTGAGCCATCCACAGCATCTTGAAGTCTCGCCTTCGCCTTTTTCCCTGAGAATTGCGCCTTCGCTTCAAAGATCGCCAGTCTATCCTTCGAAGAGGCTTTGCCATCCTTGACGATATGGAAGCCGATGATGTCACTGCCTTTTGTCGACTCGTTCCGGATGGTTTTGTCACCATAGCGAGTGCGTGGAACCCAGTAGCCAAGCAGGTATTCAAGAAAATCGGCAACCAGCACTTCTCCAAAATCGCCAGCGCGGATACTGGGTCCTGGCGCATCTTTTGGGTCCGGGAACTTTATGGTGTTGAGATACTCTCCACGAGAGCACTTGTACCCTCTGCGCCAATAATCAATCTCGCTGTCAAAGCAGTAATGATTCCGGAAGTGTTTCGCCCAGGCCGAGAGCACTGCCTCGTCGTTCTCATGACGGAACTCCCAGACCTCGACCTCCTTGCCGTCGGCGGTCTTCAGTCGTTCGCCGGTGTCGACCAGCCATTTAGTGTGTTCCGAAGTCCAAGGCATTCACGTCCCATCCCTGATTTAGTTGCCCTTCAATTTCAACAGCTCATCGTCCAGTCCATAGCGAACCACGTCGATCCGGTCGCTGCGTTGGGATACAAAATCACCGGTCATCACGGGGAGCTGAAATGGGAAGAATGCCGGGTTGTTCAGGAGCAGCCCCAATGCGCCCTTGGCCTCCGGGGTGGCCAGGAGTGCGGATTCGAACATCAAGATGGCCAGGTTTGGCTCGGCAATGCTCACGGGGGCGGCTTTCTCATAGCAGCCTTTGGCCTCGGAATCCTTCAGGGCTCCCCAGGCGACAAAGGAACGGATGACAAATCTCGCATAGCGGCTCACGGTTTGCCGGTCGCCGTACTGTTCCTTGAGGCGGTTGATGATCTGGGTCTGGGTCACCTGATCCTGCAAGGCCAGCAAACGGCCGGTCTGGCGTGCCACGTTGAACCAGAACGGATAGACCGCCGAGATCATCCCCCAGTGGACCGCTAGGGCCATGGACGGGTTTTCCCGCAGAAACGCCAGCGAGGCATCCCGGAATGGAATCAGCTCGGGGTCAGGAGAGACCCAGATCTTCATCAGGTTGTTGACCACGAAGGTCCGGGTCTGATCGCTTCGCTCGCCCTCTGAGCCGTTGCCTTTTCTGTCCGCGAGGAACTCGTGCAGCTCCTGGCGGATGGTTTTGGCGTCGAGTCCTGCCAGCAGCAGATTGGCTGCTTTCTGCATCCACTCGAAACGAATCGCCTGCTTGATGCCGATGGCTTCGTGTCTTTTTCCCATCACCGTGTTCTCCTTTCAAACTTCACAAGGGGCACGATGACTTCTTCGATGGCTACACCGCCGTGACCTACGATGGCATCTCCCGGGTTCACGAATGCGTCGCGGCCACCGGCCACCAGGGGGAAATAATCTGCGGGCAATCCAACCGGCTGCCACTCGTGGGCAAACGGGAAGGCCCCAGCCACCTGAGCGCGGAGTTCCGGCGTGGGATAGACACGAACACGCTCGCCGCGAGTTTCGGCAATCACACCTTCAGATGGGCGGCCTTTGCCGTCGCATTGGATGTTGCCGTGATCGGCTGTAAGCCAGACCTCATAGCCGTATTCCAGCAGTTGGTCGACAAGCGAAGCCAGGAATCCACCCTGGCACCATTGCTTGATCTGGTTGTGCATCCCGGCCGAGCCGAGTTGCATGCCGTGCATGATCTTGTCGACCTTGTCCACGACCAGCCCCACCACCTTGGTTTTCCCGGGGTGGATTGCGGAGTCGAGGACGCCCGCAGCATCACCGTCGCCAAGTCCGCGCTGGTAGGCGACATCCAGCCGGGACAGGCCATGGCCTTCCCAGAATTGCTTCCAAAGTTTCTCTTCGCTGTTGGTCGAGTTGATGGATGACGGAAAATAGAGCGGCGGCTTGCCCGAGAAGATCGATTGCCGCGATACCGAGGTCAGCGTCGGAATCCAGGCGAAGGTCGCGGATTCGCGCATGACCAGATTGGCGTCCCGCTTTTGCAGAAGCTGGCGAATGGTTACCCACTGGTCCAGGGCCAGGCCGTCTACCACGATCAGCGCAGCACGGCTGCTACCGGAGTCCTCGATGTCCCGAGCCAGGCGGCGCGGCACGTGGTGGAGCATGGCCGGATTGGTCGGCGGAAGGTTGATCAGGCTGGAGTAGTGATCGGCCAACCAACCGGCAAAGGTCGTGTTCAGTGCATCGCCGATTTCCCTGAGACGGGTCTGATGCTCGGTGCTGTTGCCGCAATGAACCAGCGCAGAGAGTTCGGCCCATTTCAATGCGAAGGCGGTCCAGTCCGAGTAACGCGCTTCCGCAGTGGGCAGCTCCTTCTCGACAAGGCCAAACAAGCGAGAGATCCGCAGCTCGTCATCGTCCACGCCGGAGGTGGCGATGCCGCTTCGAACCCAGGACCCGGCGTCCACTTCAATGTCCTTGGCCTCGACTGGGGTGAGTTTCCCTTCCAGGAACAAGTTGTCGATATAGACCTTGATGTCCTGATGGTCGAACGGCAGGCGGTCAGGGCCGGGATACTTGAGGCCGTATTCCGGTGAATCTTCCCGCACTTGATTGGTGCTGCCGAGCCTTGATAGAAAGAGCGGCCAGCGTTCCTGCAAAAAGGCGAAGAATGCCTCATCGTCCGGAACGATCTCGGAGAGCGGCCAGGCTTTGAACCCATCATGCCCTTTGAGAACCTGGATGAGCCGCTCGGCCAGCATCAGTGGAATTTGGAGCTTGCCGTAGTGCAGACGGAGCAAGGCGCGAAGCAGCTCCACCTCATTGGCGATCAGTTCCGCCGCAATGCCGAACACATGACGGAGAATGAAATCCTTGGTGGCGTTATCCCCCATGCGATCCGGCGGCGACTTGCGCTGGGCTTCAAAAAGTGAATCCAGCAAGCTCCGGTCGAGTTTCTCGATGACCGGGTAGCTCAGATTGGGAAAGAGATCCCCCAGGTTGAATGACAGTTTGCGGCCCGCCTGGAGCAGGTCGTAAGGCAGCGGCTCCAGCTCCGCATCCTGCAAGCGGAGGGTTACTACCAGATCAGTGTGCTCACCCCGGTCCCAGATCGAACGGTACTTGGACTCATAGGCGTATCTGAATTCGACTGGGTCATTGAACTCGATCAGGTCGAACCCGCGCCCGCGAAGCTCCAATGCCAGCTTCTCCTCGGTCAGCAGGCAATCCGGGTCCGCGACCAGGGTCAGCTTGCTGACGTTGGGTACGAAGTCATTCAGGATGGCGTCTCGCCAGGAAATCATGATTTCCAAAACCTTCCCGACGAATAAATCGGCCCGTTCGGATGCGTCGCTTCTTTGAAAGGCGGTTCTGGTGCCGCAATGAATTTCTGAGCCTCGTTATCTTCCGAAAGGGGTTTGAATCCGTTTCTACGCAACCCTCTTTGAGCCTCATCTGTCGAGGGGAAAATCATCCGGTCAAAAACCCCTGACGTATCATTGACAAAAAGGACGGTGGCCGTCGAATCCCCATTTACATCAATTAACGCCCAGTTCTGCTGAAGGAAATCAACAATTTTGAACCAGTAATCCCTGCTCTTTATTTCGACCATCAATGCCCCCCTTTTTCGATCCGTAACATAAGCAGCGGCCGGATTTCCGGCACGATCTGCCTCGCCGATTGCAGTTCATGCCGCCACTCGGATTCGTCCGCATCGCAACGGGACAACCTGAATTGCCGTACCTCCGGCAATCCAACCCGCTCGATGGCCTTGCGGCGCGAGGCAAAGGAAACGATGCCGCGTTCCTCCTCGCGAGTCACAGAGGCAAGATGCGCCTGCTGTAATGCGTCGAACAGCTCCTGCCCGGCCTGCTCGGCCGCTTCCTGCAACCGCTCATGGGCGATGATGGATTCGTCCTGGCCGAGGGTGGCCTGCACCTGGGCTTCCGCTGTCTGCAGCGCATCCCAGATATGCCGGGCCGTTGGCAGAAACAGTTTGCCTTCCTCGCTCACGAACACACTGACATATCCCCGCCGCACCATGGGAATGCGCAGAAGCCCAGTCTTCTGGTGCATCCCGGCCTGAAGGCGGATCTCAAAGAGTCCCCAGAGTCCGGAGATGCTGGCTGGCAACCCGCTCACGCTTACGCATGGCAATGGCTGGCCAGCCGCGATCTGCGGCAGGTTCAAGGCCAGCCCACGGACACGACTGTTTTCAAGATTGAGCAGGGTTGCGTCGGTCAGGCGATCCGCTTCCCGGGCGTTGAACACAGCTTTGCGGTGCTCCTGGCCATCCGGCCAATTCAGATCCCACCAGGAACGTTTACGGCTGGCCGCACCGCCGTGCGAGTTGAGGTAGCCCACCGTCATCCGCTCCACCCAATGGGGCAGCGGATGGGAACGCAGACGCTCAGCCGCCTGCACATCCGGTTCTTCTGAAATGCCATAGATGGCGGAGGCCTCGCGCACCTGCTGAATTTCTTCGCGAAGTCGAGCCACCGTGTGATCGACGGAGGTTTCGATACCGTCAGGATTAAGGATGGCCGAGGCGAACACATCCTCGAACAGCTCACCGGCTTGGGCGGAGTCGAGTACGTCGCCGGTCTTGTCGATGCCGAACTCGTCGAAGATCACCGAGAGCTTCTGCTCCAGCACTTCGCGGACCCGGAACTCGACCGAATCCTCAAACACGAAATTGATTGCCCGCACCTTCTTGGGCTGCCCGATACGGTCCACACGGCCGATTCGCTGTTCCAGCCGCATCGGGTTCCAGGGGATGTCGTAGTTGATGATGACATGGGCGAACTGCAGGTTCAGACCCTCACCGCCCGCGTCGGTGGAAACCAGCACGCGGTGCGATTTGCGGAAGGCGTCCTGGGCCTGCTTGCGTTCCTCCATATCCATGGAGCCGTTCAGGGTGACGACCGATATGCCCCGGGCTTCCAGAAACTCCTTCAGCATCTGCTGGGTGGGCACGAACTCGGTGAAGATCAACACCTTCAGGTCCGGCTCGTTTTCCTCGGCTTGCAGCTCGTAGACCCACTCGATCAACGCCTCGGCCTTGGCGTCCGGTCCAGCCTGTTCGCAGCGAACCGCTGCATCAAGCAGGGTCTCTACATGGCTGCCTTCGCTCTGCAGAGCCGACACATGAGACTTCAGCAGCTCATCGAGCAGCTCCTGGCCGTCCATGTCGTAGAGCTCGGCCATTTCATCGTCTGGGCTTTCCGATCCCTCCGTACCGTTTTCCAGCTCCGCCAGGCGCAGGCTGGCCTGCTGTTCGCCTTCCTTGAGTGCGGCAAGTCGCCGTTCCAGCGTAGTGCGGATCGCCCGGGTGCTGGAGACCACCAGACGCTGCATCAGGATCATCAGGAAGCCGATGTGGCGCTTCTTCTCGCGCAGGGCCTGGTTGTAGCCCTCGCGCACATAGTCGGTCACCGCCTCGTAGAGAAGCCGCTGTAGTTGGTGACGGCTCTCCCAGGCTACCGGAGCCATCTGCGTGCGCCGGGGTTTGAAGAGCGGCTTGCCGTCGGCATCGATGGCCTTGCGCTTCTCGGTACGGATGACATACGGGGCCACCCGCTCGCGGGAGACGCTGTCCATATCCGGAAAGGCGTCGTCATCCAGCAGGTTCATCAGCCGATGGAAGGCATCGGTCTTCCCCTGGTGGGGAGTCGCCGAAAGGAGCAGCACATAGGGCGCGGCTTCCGCCAGCCCCTTGCCGAGTTTGTAGCGGGCGACCTGATCGGTGCTGCCACCCAGCCGATGCGCTTCGTCCACGATGACCAGATCCCAACCGGCGGTAATCAGATCCTCGAACCGGCTGCGGTTGTATTCGGCAACGCGCTCGGCGGTCCAGCCGCGCCGTTTGTCCATGGGCTTGACCGAATCCAGAGAGACGATGACCTGATCGAACATTGACCAGGCTGAGTTCCGGTGGTCCGCGCCTGGTGCCAGGCGCTGCAATGTGCCGATGTCGTCGCCCAGCACGAGTTGGAACTGCTCGTTGAAATGGGTCTGCATTTCCGCCACCCACTGGGTAGCGATACCTTTGGGAGAGACGACCAGGATTCGCCGAACCAGCCCGCGCAGTTTTAGCTCGCGCATGACCAGACCGGCCTCGATGGTCTTGCCGAGACCCACCTCGTCGGCCAGCAGGTAGCGCACGCGGTCGCCGGAGATGGCCCGGGACAAGGCGTGGATCTGGTGCGGCAGCGGAATGACGTTGGACTCCATGGGAGCCAGCAATACATGGCCGTCGGTGGCACTGGTGGAGCCTTCGAGCACCTCGGCCACCTTGGCTGCGGCGGCCACATAGGCAATGCGCCCGGCTTCAATCTCCGGCTGCAGGTCGGCACTCAGCGGCCGCAAAGCGGAGCGGGGCACGCGCACCACCGCGTCCTGGTTCGGCAACCAGACACGGCACACCGTCTGCCCCCACAAGGTCTGTTCCTCGATGACCTTGCAGGCGCTGTTATGAACGGTGCTGTATTGCCATATGTTTTCGCTCGATGCCATTCCAGCCAAAGTCCTTATCGTCCTGCATTGATTCGTTTGTATCGCTGATCAAAGGCCTCTTTGCCGCCTTCCATCACACGGCATATCTCATCCCGTATGGAAGGCTCCTGGAGTCCACCCTGTGTCACGATTCGGGTCTGCCCAGACCTCACATCCAGGGCGATGACGTTTTCCGCATCACCATTCACGACGATGTTGGCGTTATGCGTAACCACCAGCACCTGTCGTTTCTGTTTAATCTCCCGCAGTTGCGTCACGATCAGGTCATAGATCAAGTGGTTGTCGAGATCGTCTTCTGGCTGATCAAGCACGAGAGGCTCATTGCCATACGAAAGGATAAAGGCCAGGAGCGCGGCCGTTTTTTGCCCCGGCGATCCTTGCTCTACGGGTTTGAAGCTCTCACCGTCCTTGAGGCTGTATCTGACGTCCAGGGAGTCATCGGGAAACCAGCAGCGGATTCGATCTATTTGCTCGGGAGTCAGTCCCTGGATATGGGAGACAAAACGTCGATCTTTGGCTGCCGTCACGGCCGTTGTATCGTTCGCATGGATGGCAAGTAGCGATGATTTCAATGCCGCAATTTTTTCTTCCATGGTTTTGGAAGAATTCTGCGTCAGTGTAGCCAGCAGGCCCTCATCCCCGTCGACCACGCCGATGTCGCGGTCAAAGCCGCCATTGCCCCGGTCGATCAGGTTACGGAACTCTTCCTCAACCGTTATCTTGTTTCCAAACGGAATGACATTGATCTGTACATATGAATTGCCGACGAGGGTCTCCTTGAGAAAGTCCTCACGAAGCTTGGTTATCTTGGCCCGATGCTCATGGAGCTTGGCCAAGCACTCTTCCGCGCTCTTCTGATGCTGCGTAAGAGTTTCTCTCTTTTTGTTGAATCCCTTGAGCTTCTCCTCGAGATCTTGCCGCTGCTTAACCAGAACACCATATGCGGAAGGATCGCCCGCACCTGCTGCGCTGAGCTGACCAAGGAGGTCGGTGTATTCCTGGTTCGCCGTTGTGATTTTCTTCGATATTTCCAGACTGGGCCGCGCTTGATTCCACGCGCTCTTCGCATCATCAATCCGCTGCGCGATTGAATTCATCTCATTCTGGAGTTTCTCAAACGTCGCACGAATGCCCGCTGCAGCGTCGATCAGCTCTTTATCATCCGCATTTCCAACGTCGAAATGCTGTGAATCCAATTCTGGTGGCAACAGGCTTCCTGAAATATCCCGAACCTGTTCGGCGGAACCTTCCCAGGTCTTTTCCCAGGAGTCGATAGCCTTGCTCTGGTTCTGTCTGAGCTGGTAAGCCTTAAGGACATCCGCGTGGCCCGCCTTTTCAAAAACCTCGAGCTTGCGTTTGACGTCCTCAAGCTGACCTTTGATTACCGATTCTTCCTGAAGTCCGGCCTGAACTTCACGCTCCTGGGCGCGAATCGAGAGATATTTGGAAACCAGTTCCTCCCACTCAAGTTGCCAATCACGATGATTGACCGCCGGGGCATCATCGACAACCTGCAAGAGCGCCTGGGGATGCTTCGCCAGCTCAAAAATTTGCTTCTGGCTGTAAATCCTGACGGGAAATCGTTGTGCTATGTCTCCCTCGGAAGCGTTCCAGGTTCCGGGAGCCGTCTCTTCCTCTATGGTGTGTCTGTTGTCGGCGTTAGACCAGGTGATTCGAAAGCGGCCACCGTCTTTTCGGAAGCCGACGGTGATTTTCGTGGCATCTTTTAGCAGCCCTTCATCCTGGCGGTCGCTCGACGTTTGACTGTATTTGGTAAATTCCTTTTCAAGGCTCTTGGGGATTTCTCCCTTCCGTTTGAGAGCAATCCGCAGGAACTCCAACGAAGTCGATTTCCCTGTGCCTCGTCCACCAATGATGGTGTTGAGCCAGGGGTTCAGTTGGCAGGAAAAGGATTGCCCTCGGCCCAGGTACTTCGCATCGTCAACCACGATGCTTTCGATTGCGAGTTGTCCATGGGTATTGGGGTCACCAGTGAAGCGGTCCGACCGCTTTAGGGAGAGAGCTCCATCAATGAGCGCCAGCCGTAATCCGTCATAGGATGGCTCCGACATTTTTACCCAGGTGAAATGGCTCCCAGGGTAGCGTTGACCGCCGGTACCGGACGGATGATGGGAATCGGTTCCAAGAACCTCCGCCCAATTCAAATTCTTGCCGATGTAAAGCTGCGGTTTTGCCTGAGCAAGGTCCGTGACCTCCATGGCAAATACACACTTGTTGTCGAGCACCTGCTCCAGTGTGTTGCCGGTACAAACCGTAAAAAGTCCGTTGGCCTGATCGACATGAGCAGGTATTGCAAGTCCGCCTGACCTTGCAATTTCGTCAATCACCTCAACAGCGGAGCATTCAGAACAGCCGTCGCTCTTTCCCTTGGTGGCGCGATACCTCACCGCACCGAGCAGCGAATCGATATCCGAGGTGGTCTTGTCTGGGCCGAAAATGGCCAGGATATGGATATTCCCCTGAACGGTAATCTCAACGCCGGGGAAGAGGTAGAGCGGTCGATAATCCGCATGACCTTCAGATGCCAGCTCCTGGAGTGCCTGCCTGAGTGGATCAATCCAGGCACCTGAATTGTGATCCGTCACCGCGACGCAATCGATGCCTTGCCGCATGTAGTTGAGCAGCCAATCCTTATGGGAGATTTGTTTATTCTGGGCCTGGTCTGGGCCTTTCCCATAATCGTCCGATGCAGGAGTGTGATTGTGGAAGTCGAACTTCCACCATTTGGCACTGGCCCAATCCCAAGCGGCAGACATACTTATTCCCCTCCCATTCTCGTTACTGCCTGGTCGTACCACATGAGCAGTTTGGGATCTTCTTCCAGGACGTTGTTGGGGATCTTGTCGGCTACGGCGACGATGACGGCGTAATCACGCTCCTGCCAGGCTTTCTTGAATCCGGCGCGGACAGCTTCCAGGCGGAAGACCTTGAGCTTCTTCTTGGCTGCCTTGTACTCCTCGAACTCCTTGAGCAGTGCCTTTTCGCGCAGCTTCTCGAGGTCGCCTGCCTTGTTGGGATCGGGCACGTACCAGCGGTCGCGAGCTTTGGTCACCAGCGCCGGATCATCTTTGGGCAGGTTGCGTAGCTCTTTCCAGTTGGTGGAAAGGTAGGCGTGGATCTGCTCGGGCACGGGGCCTTTGCCGTCGTAGCAGAGGAAGTTCTGGTTCAGCAGTTCGCGCAGGTCGAGCTGGGCCTCGTTTTTGCTCCAACCGCCGAGCTGCTGCATGAACTGCGGATTGATGTCGGAGAAGGTCTGCGGTTTTTCCTTGATGAGCTGGCGGAGCCACTGGATGGCGGAGGCCTCGTCGGAGACGAACATGGTCATCTGTTTGAGTTCGCCTGAGGTCATTTTCTTGCGGTCATACTCGGCCACCTGGTCCGGCAGGAAATACATGCCGTCGCGCTCGATAAAGCGCTGCGCCAGCCCGGTCTGGAACTCCTGACTGGAAATCGGGACCGGATAGCCCTTGCGCACGTAGTAAGCCACCATCTGGTCGAACAGGATACGGGGGTCGCGCTCCGGCACGAACTGCAGCAGTGTACCCTGCTGCTTGACGACCGGTAGATACGTCAGGTGCGTGCGCACGAAATCCCACACGCCTTCTTCGGTCTGCACCTCTTTCTGGAAACGCTCCTCAAAACCACCATTGGGTTTGTAGGCTGAAATAACGAGGTCTTGTTTGACGGC
>Ga0209605_1002857_pt1 | contig 15931 bp, 12 predicted proteins | sample AD_UKC035_MetaG_FD_184408 | JGI IMG/M metagenome (GOLD analysis project Ga0209605, IMG submission 184408) | Active sludge microbial communities of municipal wastewater-treating anaerobic digesters from USA - AD_UKC035_MetaG (SPAdes) (version 2) | ecosystem: Engineered > Bioreactor > Anaerobic >...
TGAAATAGTGATCAACCAGGGAGGTTTTGCGGGGAATTGCAACCTGTATATCTCTTATGGAGAGGCGACCGTAACCAATGCGTTGATAGATGGCAGCGAGGACAGCGGGATCTGCCTGGAGCACGGCGCGAGCCTGGTGATGTCGGATACCTTGCTCAGCAACAACGGGCAATACGCCATCGATGTGTTGGATGCCAGTGCTCAATTCACGCTGAGCAACCTGACGGCAAGCGGCAATATGAGCGACACGATTGGGGTGGAAATCGGCACGATGACGGGGGCGCATACCTGGCAGGCGTCAGGGATCGACACCTATGATCTTTACGGCTACCTGACGATTGCCCCAACGGGTACATTGGTCGTTGAGCCAGGAGTGACGGTGCTGATCGGCGAAGGCATGGACATCACTGTTCATGGCGCGCTGATCGCGCTAGGTACTGCCTGGGACCCGATCATCTTCTCCGGCGAGACGCAGACGCCGGGCTGGTGGGGTGGGCTGAGCTTCGAGGGCACGCCCGAACTGCATGCCTTGGGCCTGTTGGAAGATGTGACCATTGAGTACGGCGGATACGGCGGAAGTGCGCTGGGATCAAGTTACAACGCGGATGTGACCTTCAATAAATGCGTCTTGCGGTACGGCTCGAGCGATGCGATCAAGATATTCCCGTCGGGGGTCCAAGCGGCTGTGGCAGAGGGTGTGATGGATAGCCAGGGAGTGGAGATCAGGCGCAGTGAGATATATGAGATTGACCATTACGCGATAAACAACGAAGGTAGCCAGGCGGTGCAGGCGGCTTTCAACTGGTGGGGGGATGCCAGCGGCCCGCAGGCAGAGGGCAACCCAGGAGGAACCGGCGCGGTAATCGTTGGAACAGTGGTCTATCAGCCTTACCTGACGGGGCCCAATGGGGTGTGTATGTTCCTGCCGGTGGTGGGCCGGTGAGTTGATGTGGGCGTGATGGATAGAAAAACGGCACCTCAGCGGGTGCTATAGAAGGCGTGAGGGGCTGCTCCCAAAAGACCGGGCGGCCCCTCACGTATTTAAACCAGGAAGATCAGGGCTACGCCGGCGATGGCAACCAAGGTGCCGGCGATGGCCTGCCAACTGATGTGCTCTTTGAAGAAGAAGTGGCCCACAGGGAGCAAGATGACCGGGGGGAGGGCCATAAGGGTGCTGGCAATGCCAACATTGGCATGTTGGACAGCGAACAAAGAAAGGGAGACCCCCACGACCGGCCCACACAGAATGCCAATTATCAGGTAGCCCAGGGCCTGGGGCTGCTCGATGAAGCGGCGGATGGTCAGCCGCGATTGGCCCTGCACCAGGGTGAGTAGCCAAATGGCAATGGTTGCGGCTACCAGGCGCATGATGTTGCCTGAGATGGGCGGCAGGCCGCCGCTGAGGCCCTGCTTAGACAGTACCAGGCCGAGGGCCTGCCCGGTGGCGGCGCCCATGCCAAACAAGATGCCTTTGAAATACTGCGGGTCGCGCACGCCCTGGACCCTGCGGCTGCGCTCTAACACAACCCACATGATGCCGCTGACGGTGAGGGCCACCCCAAACAGGTCCCAACCGGCGAGGGAATCGCCGAGGAAGATCCAGCCGGTGATGGTGGCGATGACGGGGGCGAGGCTCATCATCAGCATGGTCAGGCGCGCGCCGACATACACGTAGCCGCTTAACAGGCAAATGTCGCCGAGCAAAAAGCCGACCAGCCCCGAAAGGCCCATCCAAAACCACTGCGTTCCGGTTGACCCCAGCGGCAGGGGGCTGCCGTATACCAACCAGTGGAGGGCCATCACCAGCAGCAGGGCAAACGGCAGACGCAGCCGGTTGGCCATCATAGCGCCGTAGCGCTGGGCGGCGACGGTGAAAAAGGTTGACGAACCAGAGAAGAACAAAGAGACCGCCAGGGCGGCCCACTCACCAATATTTGATTGCACAGGTTTAAGGCTCCTAATCCAACAAGGAGAGCATTATACTGCGAAAGCTCTGGGATGTTTAACGCAAAAGATGCTGCGCGCAAAGGAGCTTCTGGCGCAGCATCTCTGGTTGGATGTAAGGTTAACGGCCTCGGATGTCGGTAATCTTTTCTACCACAGGGGCGAGGGCGGTGCGAATCTTCTGCTCATCCAGGCCGGTGACCTTGAAGACGACTTCGCTGCGCTCGGTATCGACCTCGCCGGGGAAGGCGCCGAAGGCGAGAAAATCGCCGCCAATGCTGGTGATGGCGTGGGTGAGCTTGGCCAGTTCGCCAGGCCGGTTGGGGACCACAACCGTGACGCGCAAGCCAGGTTCATCCTCTCCCAACAGCTTGAGGAAGATCTTGAAGAGGTCGGTTTCGGTGATGATGCCGACCAGCTTTTGCTCGTGCATGACGGGCAGGCCGCCAACTTTGTTGTCGACCATGACGCGGGCGGCCTCTTCGATAGGGGTGTTATCGGTGACCGTCAACACTTCTTTGGTCATCACGTCTTTGACGGTGATCTTGCTGATCAGGTAGTTGAGTTCCCATACGCTTAGCGAGGTAGCCTTGGATGGGGATGCGTTCAACAGGTCCTCGGAGGAAACGATGCCGACCAATTTGCCAGCCTTATCCACAACCGGCATACGCTGGATGTGTTTGCTCTTCATGGTGTTGAGGGCATCGATAATGGGCACATTGGGGGCGACCGTGATCACCGGATATTTCATGTGTTCGCCTACGAGCATAGAAGCCTCCTGAAAGAAAAGAATAAGGGAATGGGGGTGGCAGCAATCAATGCCACCTGCTTAATCATATCACGCAAATGCCTTAAGGACACGGGCGATATGCTGAGCACCTTTCTGGTACAGATCCAGGCGGATATTCTCGTTGGGGGCATGGATCTGGGCGCCGGGGTAGCCAAGGCCGGCAGTGGCGATGGGAACGTTCAGGTAATGGGCAAAGATGTGGTTGGGGCCTGAGCCGCTGTTCATGGGGACGACCTGCATGGGTTTGCCGTAGACGGGGAGAGCGGCATCGACCACTGCTTTAATGAAAGGGTCGTCTGGATCGGTGCGAGCAGGGGCTTCACCGCCAAGGAATTCGATCTGCACATCAGAGAAGCCCTCGGCATCCAGGTGCTGGCGCAGGGCTGTGAGCACCTGTTCGGGGGTTTGGTCGGGGACGAGGCGGAAATCAACCTTGGCAGAGGCGCGGGCTGGCAAGACGGTCTTGGAGCCGGGGCCCTGGTATCCGGCGGTGAGGCCGCAGATGGTGCAGGTAGGCTGGAAGGCCTTTGCAATGCGCAGTTCGAGGCCGCCGGTGAGCCCGTGCAAAAATTCTTGGATGCCGTAGCGAGATTTATATTCGTCAGAGGCGTCAGCCAGGGTCGACATGAGCTCGAGGTCGCGGGCGCTGGGAGGGCGGACGTTATCGTAGTGGCCGGGCAGGCGGATGCGTTCATCGGGGCCTTTGAGGGTGCTGAGAGCCCAGACCAGGCGCCAGGCGGCATTGGGGAAGATGGAACCGCCCAGGCCAGAATGCACATCTTGGGAGGCGGTTTGGACCGAGAGCTCAACGTAGCAAATGCCGCGCAAGCCGGTGTGCTGGATGGGGGTGTCTTCGTGGTTCACGCCGCCAAATTCCCAGATGCAGGCATCGGCCTGGAGACGTTCGACGTTGTCTTTGACGAAGTCTTTGAGGTGCAGGCTGCTGACTTCTTCTTCACCTTCGATGGCGAATTTGACACCGCAGGGAAGCTCGCCATCAACGGCAAGCAGGGCATCAATGGCAAGCAGGCGGCTGGTGATGTGAGATTTATCGTCGCTGACGCCGCGGGCGTAGAGCTTGCCCTGGCGCAGGGTGGGTTCAAAGGGCGGGGTTTCCCACAATTCCAGCGGTTCGGGGGGTTGGACGTCGTAATGGTTGTAGAAGAGCAAGGTCTTGCTGCTGCGGCCTTTGCGTTCGGCAAAAACGACCGGTGCGCCCTGGGTGGGGATGACCTCAACGGTGAAGCCGCGCTGTTTGAGCATGCCAACCACCAGGCCGGCGCATTCAGCCATGCCCCAATTTTGGGCAGCTACGCTGGGCTGGGCGCAAAGGCGAGACAGCTCGGCGATGCTTTCGTCCATGTGCTGTTCGATGTAGGTGTCAATGGCGGTGGAGAGCACCGCGGCGGTGGAGAGCACCGCGGCGGTGGAGAGCACCGCGGCGGTGGAGAGCACCGCGGCGGTGGAGAGCACTGCTTGAGGGTCGTAGGTCATGAGGCTGCCTCCAAAAGTATATTTTAACCAAAATGAGCCAGATGGAAAGGGGCTACAATTCTTGCAGGGCGCGGTGGGCAGGGATGTTTTGCAGGAAGGATTGCTGTATGGCGGGGTCGCTGATGGACTCGAGACGCGCGGCCAGCCAGGCCTGGGCGGTGGCTTTGAGTTGGGCGGCACGGGGGTCACCGGCGGCTTGCAGAATTTGGCAGCAGGTGAGGTAGATGCGGGCGGGCTCGTCGGTGCCATCCAGGGCGTCGGGCTCAGCCAGGGCGGCAAGGATGTGCTCGATATCGGCCAGAGCCTGCTCAATATCGTCGTGAGCGAGCGAGAGACGGGCCAGGCCGGCCATGGTCTCCCAGGCCAGGTTACTCTCGCCGAGCTGGCGGCGCAGAACCAGGGCCTGTTCGTAGGCGGCCTGGGCCTGAGGGCCTTGCCCAAGGGCGGCGAGGGCGTGGGCATGGTGGGTGAGCACCATGCCTTGTTCGTGGCGGGCGCCGAACTCGCGGGCGATGAGCAGGGCCTCAGAGGTGAGGTTGATGGCGGTGTGGTTGTCATTCTGTTGGTGGGCCATCAGCCCCAGGTACGAGAGGCGCCAGATGGTCCCCCAGCGGTCGCCAGCCGCCTGGCAAACGGCCAGGGCCTGCTGGAAATATTGGCGGGCGGTGTCAAATTGGCCAACGGTCATCTGGGCAAAGCCCAGGTTGTGCAAAGAAATGGCCTCGCCCCAGGGTACGCCGATGCTGCGGTAGATATCGATGGCTTTCTCAAAGTAAGGGCTGGCCTGCATCGGCTGGCCCTGGTATTGGAGCAGAGAGCCGATGGCGTCGCTCATCCAGGCCACGCCCATGCGGTCATCTGAGGTGTGATAAATGGCCAGGGCCTGGAGGTAGAACTGGCGGGCGCGGTCGTAATGATGCTGTTTATCGGTTGCGAGGCCTAACTGCTGGAGGGCCACGGCCTGCCCGTGGCGGTCGCCGATCTCGCGGAAGACCGCCAGGGCCTGGTTGAGGTAGTGTTGGGCCTGGGCGTAACTGCCGCGGTCGTTAAGAGTGGCGCCCACGCTGACCAGCACATTGCCCTCTGTTTGCCGGTCACCAGACTGGCGAACAAGCTGAAGGGCCTGCTCTAAATAACGCTGAGAGGCCACCTGCTTGCCCTGGTGCAGGTGGACGGTGACCAGGGTTTGTAAGATCTCGGCGGCCACGGGGGGCTGGTCGGCGGCAAGCAATAGGGCTTGCTCAAGCTGGGTGGCGGCCTCGGCATAGTCGGCCTTGCGGTAAAGGGCGCGGCCTTGCTCAAGGTGGGCGGCGGCGCGGATCTGGGAGGAAGAGCAGCTTTGGGCCAGCCGGGCGGCTTGCCTGGCCCAGGTGATGGCGGTGGCGTAATTGCTGGTTTGCTGGGCATGGCGGGCGCGGCGCAGGAGCACCTCGGCAGTGCGGCAGTCGTCCTTCAAAATATCGGCCAGGTACTGCATCTCCACCAGGTCTTTCTCTTGAGCCAGGCGGTCGGCCTGGAGGGCGTAGATACTTTCTCGCAGCAGGAGCAGCTCGAGGCGGGTGGTGGTATCGGCCTGGGGGGTGAGGTGGATGGCGCGGGTGAGGTAACCAATGGCTTCAAGGTTGGCGTATTGGGCGGCGGCTTGCTCGCCGGCTTTGCGCAGGTAGAGCAGGGCTTGCTTGACGCGCTCGGCTTGCTCGAGGTGCTCGGCAATCAGGCCGGTGATGGCGCTATCGCCGCTGCTGTGGTGTTGGATGAGCCAATCTGCAACCAGGGCATGATAGCTGCGGCGCAAGCGCTTCAGGATGGTGTAGTAAACGGCATCGCGCATCAGGGTATGTTTGAAGGTGTATTCCTGGGCATTCTCAAAGCGCGAGACAGGCTGGCGAAAAATGATCTCGCGGCGGCACAGGCTGTCGAGGGTATCTCGGATGGGTTGGACAGCCGGCTCGGCAGCGGTGGTCTGGTCGCCGCGGGTGGTCTGCTCTGAAAGGTAAGCCAGGGCGCCATCCCAAAAGGTGCGGCCAACGATCGATGCCCATTGTAGCACCAGGCGTTCTTCAGCGGGCAGGCTGTCGAAGCGGGCTTGCAAGATGCCGGTGATGGTGGTCGGCAGGTGCATGCCGGTCAGGCGGCTGGGGTCAAGGCTCCAGGTGTTTTCATCCAGGCTGTCGAGACCGGGCGGCCCCACCTGGATCACCCGTTCATCGATCAGCATTTTAACCAATTCTTCAATGAAAAAGGGGTTGCCATCGGCGTTCTTGACCAGCACCTGGCGCAGGGCGGGTGAGGGGTCATCTAACCTTTGCAGGATGTCATCTGCCAGGTCCAGGCTGTCTTGAGGGGTCAGCGGAGGGAGTTCCAGGCGGTGGCTAAAGGGGAGCGCTTCATCCCAAAGGGGGCGGCGCTCGTAGAGCGCAGGACGGGCGGCGCAAACGATCAAGAGGGGCTGGTTGATCAGGAGCTGGCCAAGGTTGAGCAGGATTTCGAGGGTGCTGTCATCGGCCCAATGGATGTCATCCAGGATGAAGACCACCGGCTGCTGCTGGGCAGCGGCCTGGAAGTATTCGAGCATGTATTCCATGGCGCGGTTGTAGGCCTGGCGGGGGCTGCTCTGCGAAAGGATATCTGCATCGGCAGATGCTTCGGCCAGGCTGAAGCCCAGTAGGTGGCTGATGAAGCGGGCGCGCGTCTCGATGCTGGCGGCAGGTTCTAAACCGCCGGAAGGCCTATCTTCTATAAATTCAGCCAGGCCGGCCTCCAGCTTTTGCTGGGTAGAGAGGTCGGGCGCCTCAGCCACAAGGGAATTGGCCCCCGAAAGGTTAAAGGCGGTGGAGATGACCTCGCGCAGCAAGGCGCAGGGGATGCTTTGGATTTCTTCGGCGGCCCGGCCTTGATAGACCCTGATGCGGTTGTGCTGCGCCTGCCCAGCCAGCCATTGTAAGAACTCATACAGCAGGCGCGATTTGCCCAGCCCAGGGTCGGCCAGGATGGTGATGAGCTGGGCCTGGCGCTGGTCAGAGACTTGTTGGAAAGCGGCCTGGAGGTGCAGAAGATGTTCCTGGCGGCCAACCATGCGGGTCTCGATGCCTTCTACCACCCGCCTGAGGACGTGGAACGCGCGCGGCAGAAAGCCGTTGACCTGGTACGTGCGCTGGGGCTGGGCACTGCCCTGGACCTGGATGGGGGCAATCTCCTGGCAGTCAAAGACACCATGCACGTGCCGGTAGGTGCTGTGTGAGATGAGGATCTGATTGGGGAGGGCGGTGTTTTGGATGCGGTTGGCGATGGTGACGGTATCGCCTAAGACGGTGTACTCTTGGGCTGCGCCGGGTGCGCTCAAGAGTACTGGGCCGGTGTGCAGGCCAATGCGGATATGCAAGCTGGCCAATAGGCCAGGGAAGGGCAGGGAAGCACCCAAGCCAGACAGTTCTTGGCGCATGGCAAGAGAGGCGCTGAGGGCACGCTGGGGATCGTCTTCACGGCTGACGCCGCCTCCCCACAGGGCCATGACCGAATCGCCCATGTGTTTATTGATCTGCCCGCCGTAAGCCAGGATGATGTGATCCAGGCGCTCCCATACGGCGCTGACGAGGTGGTGCAGGTCTTCGACATCCACGTCTTCTGACAGGGCGCTAAAGTCTTGTAGAGAGGCGAATAATACGGTCAGTTGTTTGCGCTGAGGGGGCGGGGCGGCGGGCTTTTCGAGAAGGGCCAACTCGGCGCGTAAGACCTGGAGGGTGGTATTGACGATTTCATCACCCAGGCTGGGGCGCAGAGACTCTTGCAGGGCAATGGCCTTTTTGAGGTTGGCGATCACCGAAGTGGTTTGGGGCTGCCCGGCAGGGGCCTGGCTATCAGGAGGGTGGATGGTCATCTTGATGACGCAGGGTTATTTTAAGAGTACTGCGCCCCCATAGGCAAAAAAGATCATTTTTACGGTTTCACCCAGCCAACACCAGAAGAGAAAATGCGGTACGGGGGTGCGCAATGCGCCGGCTGCCACGCCAGCCAGGTCAAAGAAAGGGTTAGGGATGGCAGAAAGCAGGAAAATGGTGACCGGGCCATTGCGTTTCATCCACTCAACCAGGCGTTGGTAAATGGCGGTGCGCTCGGTAACCACCTGGGTGCTGAAGCCTGCCATGTAGCCCACCACCTCACCCAGGGCGGCGCCAGCCCCGGCAACCAGGGCAACAGCCAGGGGGTTAAAGACGGCCCCCATGGTAAAAATGACTGCCACGCCAGGGGCAGGCAGGAAGACGGTGGCGTAAGATAGAAAGGCAAGGAGAAAAATGCCCGGGTAGCCGTATACGGCAAGCTCTTCGGCGCGGTCACGAATACTGAAGATGTATACGCTGATCGCGACCACGGCTACCAGGGCGATGATGCGCAGGATGGTGGTGCGGGTCTTGGAGCTTATGGCAGGCAAATGCCCATCCAGGAGGAAGGTATTATGCTTCCAGGATTTCGACTGAAGTGAGGCGGGCGCCGGGTTGGCGGGCCCGGCCGGGGTCGCGCTCGGGGATGGCTAAGAGGATGTCGAGGCCTTTGGTGACAACACCAAAAACGCTGTGGCGGTTATCCAGCCAGGGGGTTGGGACGTGGGTGATGAAGAACTGTGAGCCGTTGGTGCCGGGGCCGGCATTGGCCATTGAGAGGATGCCGGGCTTATCGTGGCGCAAGCTGGGGTGGAATTCGTCGGCGAAGCGGTAACCGGGGCCGCCGCTGCCGGTGCCGGTGGGGTCGCCGCCCTGGGCCATGAAATCGGGGATGACGCGGTGGAAGGTGGTGCCGTTGTAAAAGCCCTGGCGGGCGAGGAAGACGAAGTTGTTGACCGTCTTGGGGGTTTTATCGGCGTACAGTTGCACGGTGATGTCACCTACCTCGGTGTGGAAGATGGCGGTGTAGGTTTTCTTGGGGTCAATGCTCATTGCAGGGGGGGTGGACCATTGTTGGGGCATAGGGAGATTCCTTTCGGGGAGTGTGAGGTTAGTGGTTATTGCGCAGCATGGCTTCGATGCGGGCAACCACCATGTCCATGGCGACGACGTTGAGGCCGCCTTCGGGGATGATGACATCGGCATAGCGCTTGGAGGGTTCAACGAACTCGAGGTGCATGGGGCGGACGGTGGTGAGGTACTGCTGGATGACGGAGGCGCTGGTGCGGCCGCGCTCAGAGATATCGCGTTCGAGGCGGCGGATGAAGCGGATATCGGCATCGGTATCGACGAAGATCTTGATGTCGAAGAGCGGGCGCAAGGCCGGCTCGGCGAAGATGAGGATGCCCTCGACCAGGATGACAGGCTGGGGTTGAATCTCGATGGTGTGGTCGGTGCGGGAATGGGTCTTGAAATCATACACCGGCAGGGGGATGGATTTACCTTGTTTAAGCTGCTGGAGGTGTTCAACCATGAGCTCTGTATCGAGAGAGTTGGGATGGTCGTAATTGACCTGGGCGCGCTGAGCCGGGGGGAGTTCGTCGTGATCTCTGTAATAGGCATCGTGGGGGATGACTGCGATGCGCTGGGCGCCAACGCGTTCGAGGATGACGTTTGAAACGGTGGTCTTGCCAGAGCCGGTGCCACCGGCAATGCCAATTATGAGGGAGGGGGTGTGTTTCTCCATAAGATGAATTATACTGGAAGGGTGAAGAAAGTGGTAAAAGAAAGTGGGTCAAAAGAAAAGTGGAGCGGCACAGATGGGCCACTCCACGCGAACAGGGGAAAGATGAGAGCCACCGAAGGGATTCGAACCCTTGACCTGGCGTTTACGAAACGTCTGCTCTGCCAGCTGAGCTACGGTGGCGGATTGAAGAAGCGACGGGATTATACCAAAGGAAGCGGCGAAGTGACAAGGATGAATCTTGGAGACCGGGATATATGCGCATAGCCATGTTGTCGTACCATACTTGCCCGTTGGCAACCCTGGGGGGGAAGGATACCGGCGGCATGAACGTGTACGTGCGAGAGATCACGCGCTGCCTGGGCGAGATGGGCTTGCATGTAGACGTATTCACCCGCTCGCAAGATGAGCATGTGCCGCATGTGTTGCACGACCTGGGATATGGCAACCGGGTGGTGCATGTGCCGGCTGGGCCTGAGGTGCCGATGCCCAAACAAGAACTGGCAGCCTACCTGCCCGAGTTTGTGCGCGGGGTGAGTGACTTTGCCCGGCAAAAGGGCGTTCAATACGACTTGATCCACAGCCACTATTGGATGTCGGGATTGGCGGCGCTGGATCTGCGGGCAGAATGGAAGTCGCCGGTGGTGCACATGTTCCATACGCTGGTGTTGATGAAGAATCGCGTGGCGCAGTCGATGGAAGAGGTGGAAGGTGAATACCGGCTGGCAGGAGAGCGCAAGGTGCTGAAGGAGGTTGAGCGGGTGGTAGCGGCAACGCCGGCGGAGGTGGCGCAGCTCCAATGGTTATACCAGGCGGATGTGCGGCGGATCGTGGTGGTACCGCCGGGGGTGAACCTGTGCCGCTTCTACCCGATAGCGGTGGACGAGGCGCGCGAGTTCATTGGGGTGCCGCCTTGCGGGCGGATGTTGTTGTTCGTGGGGCGGATCGAGCCGCTGAAAGGGCTGGATGTTTTGATCGAGGCGATTGCTTTGATGCGCCAGCAAGGCGTGCTGGCACAGTATCCCTTCTGCCTGGCGGTGATTGGCGGCGAACCCGATGCAAGCCCCGAGAAGATGAGTGCGGAAATGGCGCGCATCCAGGCGCTGCGCCAGCAGTATGGCCTGGAGGATATGGTGGCCTTCTTGGGCAAGCGCGGCCAGGATACTTTGGCGTATTACTATTCGGCGGCAGAGGCGGTGGTGGTGCCTTCGCAGTACGAATCTTTCGGCATGGTGGCGTTGGAAGCATTGGCCTGCGGGACACCGGTGGTGGCTTCGCAGGTGGGCGGGCTGGCTTACCTGGTGCAAGATGGGGTGAACGGCTATACGGTGCCGGTGGATGACCCGGCGGCCCTGGCTGAGCGGCTGGCGCAACTGGTGAGCAACCCTGATCTGCGCCAACGGATGAGCGTGCAGGCCCTGGCTGCGGCGCGCGATTATGCCTGGGAGAAGATTGCGGCGCGGCTGGTGGCGGTGTACAACGATGTGCTGATCAGGGGCGTTTCTGGGCAATGAGGCTGGCAACAGCCCGGGGGTGGCGGCCTTTTTGCTCGAGCCAGCCTTCGCGATAGGTCAGTATCTCCATGTGACTGAAGGCCTGGCGCAGTTCGCCGGGTTGGAGCAAGAAGGCGGGGGAGATTTCGGGGTGAATGGTGTGCATGGCCTCGGTGAGGGTTTCGATGATCAGCAGACCGCCAGGCCGCAGGGCGCGATAGTAGGCGGGCCACAGGTCGCGTTGAAGGTAGTAGAAGTTCACCACCAGGTCAAAGCGGTTTGATGGGAGATGGAAGCGGGTGAGGTCGGCGAGGACAGCCATCAGGCCGGGCAACTGCTGCTTGGCACGCCGGAGGGCAACGATCGAGATATCCACGCCAATGACGCGCAGGCCGTGCCCCAGCAAGTAGGCCGCATTGGCACCGATGCCCATGGCGGCATCCAGGGCCAGGCCCTCAGATGGCAGGCAGGCGGCGTTTTCTACCAGGAAGGGGCGCGGTTGGCCAAACGAGGCCCGGTTCTCTTCCTGGTAGCGGCTGTTCCAACGGTGAGCATCTTGCAAGGGCACGGCAGATTCAAGCAGCCTGGGGCTTACATTTTGCTGAGCAGTTCAGCCTTCTTGCGCTGAAATTCTTCCTCAGTAATGATACCCTGTTGGCGCAGTTGGGCAAGCTGTGTGAGCAGCACGGCGGGATCGATGGGCGCACCGACCGATGGTATGCGGTAAGCCTCTTCGCCGCGTTCCAATTCTTCCTTGGCATTCAGCATGGCGGTCTTGAAGCCGATGGGGTTCTCGATCTGCCGGAAGAGGTTGACGCCCAGCTCGCTGGCGGTGAGGATCTCAATATCGCCGTAGTTGAACATGCGCCCAAGGACGCTCTGCGACATTTTGACATCGTTAACCTTTTCCAGCGAGGAATCGGTGACGTTTTTGTTGAAGATGCCGGCAATCTGCATCACGCGGCGGTTGGTAACGAGGTACTGGCGGTTGGTCCAGACCAGGATATCGCGCGTCATGGTGCCCAGGGGCAGCATGAGCAGCAAAAAGCCCACCGCTACGATGAGGATGATGAAGGGCGGGAAGGCAACGGCGGCGGCGACTGCGGCGGCGAAGATGATCAAGATGGCGACGCATTCCACGAAGATGGCACTGGCCAAGAGGAACCAGTGCTGGCGCGTAATCAGCAAGACTTTTTCGCGCTCGCTTAACAGGCTTTCGAGATATGACTTGGGCATGGCGGTTCGCTCCTTACTTGACTGGCTCCACCTGGGTGAGTGAGAAGACGCTCTCGATGCCTAGAGGGGATTGAATGTAATTCTGGAAGGTGTCATTGCGGTAGGCTTGCAGGGTGTCTTCATACCACAGCACGAGGTAGGGCCGGTCGTTAAAGATAATTTCTTGCATTTGCCAGATGATCTGTTGGCGTTTGTTTTGGTCAAAGGTGGTTTGCTGTTCGATGTAGAGCTGGTCGTAAATAGGGTTCATGTATCCCGAGTCAGACCAGCCGCCATCTACAAACTGATCGCTGGTCAAGACGCTTAAGATGAAATCGGGATCGGGGTCGGGGCCCCAACCCCATATGACCAGGTCAAAATCGCCGGTGGGGGTCATGGCTGTCATCAAGGTGTCTGAATCGACCATTTCAATATTGGCTTTCATGCCCACGGCTTGCAGCCAGATCGAGATCAGGTCGGCTACACGGGCGTAGTTGGGGTCACTATCTGGGTACTGCAAGCGAAATTCGAGGCGCAGGCCATCTTTGCCGCGGATCCCATCTGACTCGGGGGTGTAGCCGGCAGCTTCAAGGGTTTGCATGGCGGCATCAGGGTCATAGACCACGTCTTGGATATTGGTGTTTTGCCAGAAGCCACCACCCAGGGTGGCGGGGATGATGGTCAGCCCGGGCGTGCCTAAGCCTTCAAGGACGATATCTACCAGGGCCTGTTTGTCAATGGACTGGGCAATGGCCAGGCGCACTTGGGGATCTGCCAGGGCGGGGTTATAGTTGGGGGCAGGGATGTGGTCAAAGGGGGTCGAGTTGATGATGAGGTCGGTAAAATAACGCCCAGGCTGGCGGACAGTCTGAATGTCATCAAAAGTCTGGACGAGGCTGTACAAGTTTTGCGGCAGATCTAACACCGCATCCAGGCTGCCATCTTGCAGCATGCCCATCATGGCGTCGACATCATCAAAGGTTTGAAAGATCACCTCGTCAATCTTGGGCTGCTGGCCGTAAAAGTCACGATTCGCTTCAAGGGTGATCAGGCCGGTTGTGGGGTCGAATAACTTCAGCTTGAATGGGCCGGTGCCGATCATTTCAACGTTTTCAAAAGCCAGCAGCGCATCGGTATTGGTGAGGGGGCCAAAGTGGGCAGGATAGAGGGCGTATAAGAAAGAGACGCGGTACTCCATGTTGCCGACCGGGCTATCGAGGGTGATCTCGAGCGTGGTGTTATCTGGGGCAGTCACCTGGCTGAAACCGGCGACATAGGCTGAGAAAGATGCCCAGCCATCGGGATTGTCGATAACGGCCTGGATGCTGGAGACCATATCTTGGGCAGTGAAGCGGGTTCCATCGTGCCATTTGACGTTGTTGTTGAGATGGAAGGTCCATACCCGGCCGTCGGCTGAAACCTCCCAAGAGCGGGCCAATTCGCCAACGTACCTGCCGTTGGTGCCCTCGCGCAGAAGGGGCGTGTAAACGAGATCGAAAATGCTGTAAGAATCGCCCAGGGTGGCCGCGGCAGGATTGCGGCTATCTGGAAAACCCAAAGTACCCAGGCGCAAGACAACGGTTTCTTCGGGTGTGGCGGGGGCGCAGGAACTCAACAACTGCGCCAAGACGATGAGGATAGAAAATACAAGCAGCGACTTGGGCCAGAGATGATTCTTCATGAGATCCTTCCAGAAAAATGATGGGTGCGGGTGGATTATCCTATGAGTATAGCACAAAGCGGGCAAAACGCAGAATGCACCCGAATTAAAAAGTCTGTTCAGCGCGTCTTGCTGAGGTATGTTTAAGCCAGGTAAACCCGGCGGCGCCAATCAACCCGGCGGCAAGGCCGGCATACCAGATGGCGGCTGGTCCAATGCTATCGCTGAGGTAGCCTCCGGCGATGGGGGCAATGCCTGAAGCCACGCTCCAGGTGAGACCATAGATGCTCATATACCGGCCGCGCATATCGGGCGGGGCCAACCCGGCTACATAAGTAGACGAGGTAGGCATGAGCAAGAGCTCGCCCAGGGTCATGACCACCATGGCGATCCAAAAACCCCAAAAGCCGGTGCTGAATGCCACGCTGCCTACGCCAAAGGCATAGAACAAGGCCCCGACGGTCAACACGGCAAGGGCTGGGAAGCGCTTGGAGCGCAGGGTGACAAAAACTTGCAGGAAGACCACCATCAGGGCATTGGTGGTGGGGATGAGCCCGTAGCGGCTTTCGACGACACCGAAATTCTCTTTGGCGACCACAGGCATTAAGACCCACATCAACACGGCGCATACCTGCACCAGGGTGAAGATGATGGTGAACGAAATGAAGTGGCGATCGCGCAGAACATGGCCGTAGCCGCCCAGCAGCATATCCAGGCGGGCCGGCCTGGCCTGGGTTTCGGTTTTTTGGGCGGCGGCATGCACCAGGGTTTCAACGGCGAAGAAGGCCAACAGCAGGCCGTAGCTGATCATGCCGACAGCAGCGCCGATAAAGGCCACCGAATACGAGATGGTGGTGAGCAAGCCGCCGATGGTTGGCCCCAGCGCGACGCCGACGTTGTTGCTCAGGCGCAGGAGGGCATAGGTATCGGCGCGTTGGGCAGGCGGGATGAGGTCGGCCAACATGGCATCGCCGCCCACGCGGTAGAGGGGGTTGAAACAGCCGCTCAGGGCGAGCAAGACAGCAAAGGCCGGGAAGGTGGAGGCCTGGCTGAGCGCCAGGTAAACCAGGCCGTTGCCCACCAGGCTGAAGACCATGACCCATTTGCGCCCCACGCGGTCGATGATGGGCCCGGCGATGAAGGCGGCAATGAGGCCGGTGGTGGCGTTGAGGGTTAGCAGGCTGGCAACCTGGGTCAGGGGGAGCTGGGTGCGGGCTTTGACATAGATCATCAAAAAGGGCCAGGTCATGCTGGCCCCGATGGTGCTTAGAAGCATGCCCCAAAACATGAGCTGGAACTGGCGGGGAAGCCCCCGCAGCTCTTTGATGATGGGAAGTTGGTTGAAGAGGTTGGACATATATTGGCGGGATGGATACTGGCGGCGTAAAACGCCGCCAGTATCCATTAAATCCCTACGAGACGGTTAGCGGAAAAGGATGGGCAGGAATTTCCAGTACATGATTTGCTCGTCGTCATCGAGGATAGTGAGGACGGCCTGGCTTGGGCTGCCGAGGGCAGCACCGGTGGGGCTGCTGAGGGTGAGGGTGAAGGTTTCGTCACTCTCAACCAGCGTGTCATTGACCAATGCGATGGCGATCACCTTTTGGGTCTCGCCGGGGGCGAAGGTGAGCGTGCCATCGAGGGCGGTGTAGTCGTCGCCAGCCAGGGCGGTGCCATCGCTGCTCAGGTAATCGACCGTGACCGGGGCGGCGG
>Ga0209605_1002861_pt1 | contig 15905 bp, 19 predicted proteins | sample AD_UKC035_MetaG_FD_184408 | JGI IMG/M metagenome (GOLD analysis project Ga0209605, IMG submission 184408) | Active sludge microbial communities of municipal wastewater-treating anaerobic digesters from USA - AD_UKC035_MetaG (SPAdes) (version 2) | ecosystem: Engineered > Bioreactor > Anaerobic >...
ACTTACCTGAGTCCCCGGCCGCCGTGGTTGGCTCAAGTCTTGGCCTACCTGCAACTACCGCTGGATTTGTATGACAGTTTGACTGATAATTCGTCTTTCTCATTTTAGATTCACGCGAAACTAGAGTCATGAAAAACAAAATCTGGGCTTTTGCGGAAATCCTGATCGTCTACGGCGTGATGCGCCTGCTGGGGCAGGCCATCCGCGCCACCGGCCTGATGGACGCCGAACTCCGGCTCCTCGGCTGGACGTACACCGGCGGGCTGATCCAGATGCTCGTCCCGCTGGCCGCCTTATGGCTGACCCGGCGGCGCTGGAGCGATTACGGCGTGACGCTGGCCGGCTGGCAGAACAACCTGGACATCGGGATCAAGGCGTATCTCGTGCGAATCATCCCGGTGGCGTTGGGATTGGGCGGCGCGGCGTTGGTCAAGCTCGATTACCGCACGTTGCCCGGCGGCGCGGTGGTGGCCCTGGCCGAACTGCTGGGCATCGCCGTGATGCTGTGGGTGCTGCGCCGTCACTCGGAGGAAAAGGCGTTAGCCGGGGCGCGCACCAACCTCATCGTGCTGGCCGCCCTGCTGCTCTTCCCGATCCTCGTCGGGTTGGCGATGCGCCGCCTGACCCTGATCATCGTCTCCACGGTGGTCTGGCAGTTTGTCTTTTCGGGGTTCGGCGAGGAAATCTTCCTGCGCGGCTACGTGCAGGGGCGGCTGAACCAGGCGTTTGGCCGCCCGTGGACGCTTTTCGGCATCCAGTGCGGGCCGGGGCTGATCATCGCGTCGCTGCTGTTTGGGCTGCTGCACGCCTTCAACACCTACGACCCGGCCCTCGGCGCGACTTCCCTCGCGTGGGGTTGGGCGCTGTTCGCCACGTGCGGCGGCCTCTTCTTCGGCCTGATCCGCGAGAAAACGGGCAGCCTGCTGGGATGCAGTATCGCCCACGGCCTGCCCGACGCCGTCGGCGAAGCGCTGGGGCGGCTCATGGGGTGGATGGTATGACTTGAAAACTGGAACGCCGGCAAAACGTTAGACTTGTTCCTGAATAAGCTGCAAAGAACTGTTGGACGCAGATAAACGCCGATGAACGCTGATTTTTAAAAAATTACCTGCGTGAATCTGCGAAAATCTGCGTCCTAAATTTCTCTTTCGTTATTGCGGAACGGCCCTATTATGTCTTGCGCAAGAAAGGGGCTTTTTCACCGCAGAGATCGCAGAGCACACATGATCATTACGAGGATGGTGTAAATTGACAGGAACAAGCAACGATCAGGGGTTCATGGAGGCCGTCGCGCACGGCGACGTCGCACAGGTACGCGCGTTGCTGAAAATGGGCGTCGCTGTCAATCAGCGGTATTGGGCCGATTACCCGCTGGAAGCGGCCATCCGCTCCGGCAATCTGGATGTGGTTCGGGCTTTTCTTGAATCCGGCGTGGATGTGAATTTCGAATACGGCGAACCGGAGCAACGTAACCGCGAGACGGCGCTGACCTTTGCCGTGCAGTGCAATCAACCGGCGCTTTGCCGGTTCTTACTGGCGCAGGGCGCGGACCCCAACTATGCGCAGGTGGATAAGGCGCGGAACGAGGATCAGACGCCCCTGGAAATCGCCATCCAGCACAACTGTCAGGAAGTTTTTGAAGTCTTGCTGCCGCACACTGACTTGAGCATCGGGCGGGGGCTGCATTACGACGGGCGGCACATCCACCTGGCGTGCCGGGTGGGTAACCCGGACATGACGCGTATGCTGCTCGAAAAAGGGGTGGACGTGAATCTGCGCGGCGGCGTGAACGAGATCACGCCCTTGCACGTCGCTGTCGCCGAAAACCACGCGGACATCGTCGCCTGCCTGCTGGAACGCGGCGCCGACGTCAATGCCCGCGACCGCCGGTTGAACGTGCCTCTGCATTCCGCCAAAAGCTGCGAAATTGCCCAAGCGCTCATCGCGCACGGCGCTGACGTGAATGCGCAGAATGATTTTGGTGAGACGCCCATTTTCGCGCAGCGCGACCCTCAAATCGTCGAACTGCTGCTGGAAAACGGCGCTCAGGTCAACATCCAATGCAACTCCGGCGAGACGCCGCTCCACAAGGCGCTCACGAGCGCGGCGTATCCCTATCTGTTCGATCCTTCAGGCGATAGCCGCGCATCCGACAAGGCGTTGCGCGTGAGCGGGGAGATCGTTGCGCGGCTGGTGGCTCACGGCGCGGATGTGAACGCTGCTGCGCGCAAAGGTGCGACGCCGCTGCACTACGCCTGCCGCGACGCGGCTGTGGAGACCGTCGCGCTGCTGGTGCAAAACGGAGCGGACGTCAATGCGCGGTCATCCGGTCTGTACGATGGCATCCCCTTGCACATCGCGGTTGAGGCGAGAAAGTACGCGGTCTGCGAGTTACTGGTCGAAAGCGGCGCCGACTTGAACGCTCAGAACAGTGATGGCGACACCCCGCTCCACCTGGCGGCGGCGGGTGGCTACAAGAACATCGCCCAACTGCTGCTGGCAGGTGGCGCCGATGTAACGGTGGCGGCTCACGACGCGCAAACGGCTTTGGACATTGCCAGAGAACGGCGCAAAACGCACATCATCAAACTACTGGGCGGAGCGCCGCTGCCCGGCCCCGCCCCGACCGACAAGATTCTCCCGGCGATTTCGCTGGACGAGTACAAACAACGCCTGGTCATCCCAGAGGGCTTGCTGGCTTACAAAGAGGCGCTGCTGGATTCCGTGCGGCCTTTCATTGACATCCTCCCCTACCCTGACGACGCGACAGAGTTGTGGGAGAGCAAATTCGGCGGGCTGCCGTACCTGCCGCGCGACTGCCCGTATCCGCTGGACGGCGAGGGGAATCCGCTGTTCTTCCTGGCGCAGATCAACTTTGCCGAAACGCCCCCCCTGGCGGGCTTTCCGACCGGGGGAATCCTGGCGTTTTACATCTATGCCAATTATGTGTACAGCCTGACCGCCGACAACACGCGGCAGGAGCGGTTCAGAGTGCTGTATTTCGAGGATGTGACCCACGATGACGCCGCGCTGACCAGCGATTTTGACTTTTTACCCCTTTTCGCATACCCGCCGGTCGAGCGACCGCTGGGACTGCGTTTTCGGATGGACTACGCTCCGGTATCCAATGAAGATTACCGCTTTGAGCAGCACATCGGACAGCCCTTTTACACGCTGGACGCCGGGATGACGTTTGAGGAGCAGATGGCGTTCTTCAAAATGCGGCGATGCAAGCTGGGCGGTTACCCCGGCAGCACGCAAGACTGCCCCATTGATGCCGATAACCCCCAACAAGTTCTGCTGCTGCAAATCTCCTGCGGCGAGCACCTCACCTGGGGCGACGGCGGCCTCGCCAACTTTTTCATTTCGCCGGTGGATTGGCTGAAACGCGATTTCTCACGGGTTTTGTACAATTGGAACTGCGGTTGAGGTCGCAAATTTGACATGGAAGACTTGTTGGCGATCCCCTACTCCCTGGGGCCAGGCATGGCCGGCATCAGTCTGGCTTATCTGTTACGCCACCCGGAGGATTGGAGTGGGCCGGCCATCGTGCTGCCGCTCAGCTTGATCTTCACCGTGCTGGTACATTACGTGGGCTATATTAAACTTGAGTGTGAGTGGCACGCGCCGTTGCGCCAGGCGTCGCGGATCGCCCGATATAGCGGGTTGATCGTCGGGCTGGTGGTTTTCTTGATGGGATATTTTGGGTTTTGGAATTGACAAAAATCCTGTGGTTACTCTTGGGATTGCTGGTTTTGGTGGGATGCGGTACTCCTACGGAGACTGCACCCATCGAGCCGTTGCGGGTGAGTTGCACGCCCGCGACCGGCGACGACGGCGCAATCGTGGCGCGCGTCACCGTCGAGAACGTCTCGGTGGATACCCTGCACATCTTTGACAGCGAGCGCATGCCCTACGTGTTGGATCAAGACGGCGACCTGCTGATTCTCTATGGCGTCAACCCGCCCGATCCCAACATGGAGTACCTTTTCATCGAAATCCCCCTCACCCGCCCCTTGCCGCCGGGCGAGCAGGTGGAACTTGAGGTCAGCCTCACCCCGCCGCGCCTGGGCGATCACTACAGCCTGCCCCGCGAGCGCAACCCGGTCGTGACCCGGCAAGGCGCGGTCACGGTGCAGTGCGAGGTGGGCTGGGGGCGCACGCCCATTCTACCCAGAAAAAAGGAGCAGCACGTGCGCAATATCACCCAACTGATGGCATGGCAGCAGCTCAGCCGGGCCGAACCGATGGAAATCCAGTTTCCTTAAAATCACGCTTGAACAAATGAGGCCTGATAATGCGTCATCCCAATGGAACCCCTTGTCTGGAAGGCACGGCTTACGTGCCACAAGATTTTCGGCCCTGCTGCGACCTGTTCGCCGCGCACACCACAACCTGCGTCTACGACCTCCGCTACGAGTGGTGGCCCCGCTCCCGGCAGTGGGTGATCGCCCTCGCAAAAGCGGCGGGCGGCGGCGGAATTGTCATTCATTATTGTCCCCATTGCGGGGCCAGGCTGGTGGATACGGCATCTTAGTCTTGTCGCCCTGACCTCAAAAGAGTCAAATCTTGCCGGCAGCAGTTTCTGCCGGGCGGGTTTCGCGATCGGGGTAAAACGAGAGGAACAATCCGATGACCATGCCGGATAATTCACGGCAGAGGTTGGCCTGAATCGGGATAGAATAGGCAGGAGTTGGTGATGCACGCTAGACAGGCTCTCATTTTGATCATGCTGCCGTTCGTGGCAGCGCCCTTTCTCCTCGGTGGCGGCTGCTGTTGCGGGACCTGCGCTTCAAGAGAAAAGCGCTGCGCCTGGGCCGGACCGTGGTCGGACACGCACCCTATCTGCACTGGGCGTCGCGGCTGGGAACGAGCTGGGAGCTGGTCGCTTCCTGTCGCGACGCCGGTGGCATGGCGCATAGCGTCCGCACCGGCATCCGAGCGCCCACGAAAAAGATGGCCGAAGCCTGGCTGGGAAGAGAGGTCGTTCTGCTGGTCTCACCAGACGATCCATTCAAGGTGATTTCGGCCGGCCAGTTGTACAGGAGCGGGATTGGATTTCTGCTGATGGGTCTGTTGTTCCTGACGGCTTTGGTCCTTGCGCTGGGCTAATGAGAAAATGCTGGGGATGGTTCAAACCGGGTGAGCCGCGCCCCAGTCCCCAATTTTTATTTTCAGGAGGTCAACCCATGGAAAAACTTGTCGTGCGCAGCAGTGAACCCAACAAACTGGAACGACTGACGGATCAGCCTCCAGGCTCGATCCACCTCATCGCTCAAGAATACGATCATTCCGGGCTGGAAGTCCTCACCGCCACCTTGCGCGAACACGGCGCAGCTCTGGACACACTGGAGATGTCGCTGGCCTTTCCCCAACACCCCTTCAAACACGACCTGCGCGACTTGGATTTTGCCGCCGTCTGCCCACATCTGGAGACCCTGAGCGTGGGCCGCTGCCGCCTCGATGCCAGCGTGTTGCTCCACCCAACGCTGCAAAAGGTGACACTGGAGAATTGCTGGCTCTACACACCGGATCCCTTGCACCTGGGGTGGCCGGACAGCCCGGCATCGCGGGTGACAACCCTCCACCTGAGCGAGGTCAACTGGGGCAACCCAGACGAGAGTCATCTCAGCCGGCTCGCGTTCGGCCCCGGCGCGGCATTGCAGAAATTCGTTTACTACGGGGACGAGGACAACATGGAAATCTATCCCGAGATCATCGCCTTTGACGGCTGCCCCGACCTGACTGATGTGGTGGTCCACGTCTGTGGCGGCTGGTTGCTCAAGCTCCAGGGCGACCTGCCCCGACTGGACACTTTGGCCGCTTCCAGCCAGCGTTACGGTACCCACCGGCTGGATTTCGACGGGATCGGCAATGGCAGTTCGGCCTACGCGCTGCGCCTGCGCGACGGGCAAGGGCCTTTGGCCGGGCAGCAGTTCCTCTTTCTCGGTGAATTCCGCTATCTGAACCTGAAAAAAGCGCGGCACATCATCACCCGGCTGGGCGGCGCGGTGGTCGAAACCGTCTCTCCGGCGCTGACCTATGCCGTGCTGGGCGAAGAAGAGTACGCTGCTTACGAAGCCGACACACCTTCTCCCCAGGTCGCCGCGATCGCGGCGCTGGCGGAACAGGGCGCAGCGGTCGAGATCGTGGACGATGATGAGCTGCGGGGGTGGATTATTGATGGCTGGTATTGATATGCCAACGATGGAGGACCTAATTGCCCGTTTCAGGCGCTGGGCTGCCGTCTGTTCATTAGACATCGCCTTCAACCCCGGCGCGAGCGAGGCCGACATCGCTGCCGCCGAAAATGCGCTGGGCCTGGCTTTCCCCGCCGACCTGCGCGAATACCTGCGGCTCGCCAACGGAGAAAAGTGGAATTCGGAGGGCTTGATCGGCGGCTGGCGCTTGCTGGAACTCAAGTTCATCGTCCAGGAGGCGCAGACGATGCGCGACCTGGCGGCGGAGGGAGCTTTTGACGACAACACGAACGACGAGACGCCGGCCATCAAGGGCTTGTGGTGGAATCCGCGTTGGCTTCCCGTCGTCGCCAGCGGCAACGGGCATTTCTTTTGCGTGGACCTCGACCCCAACCATGCGGGAACGGTGGGGCAAGTCATCCTCTTTTTGCACGACGACACGGCACGCTATCTCGTGGCGCACAGCCTGAAAGAATGGTTCGCCCGTCTCGCCGACGACATGGAGCGCGGGCTGTACGAGATCGTCGCCGACGAAGACGGCTACCGGCGCTTCAACAGCGAAGCGCTGCTGTGGTCGAGCCTGGAGGGGCGGACGCTTTATCGGCCATTGCCGGAGAACGGGTGATGCAAGACTTGTGACAGTGTGAGAAGGAAATCTATATGCACACATTTCACATTGACCTTTATCTGCGGCCCGAGCTGACCGATCTATGGCTCTTTATTCCGCCTTATCCGTCGCCTATTTCGTGGCCGATCAAATTCAGTCAGGATGAAATCCTGGCCTGCGAAGCCGGGATCATGTATCGCATTGACGAGGTTCTGTGGCTGGGGAATGAACTGATTACGTGGCCGCTCAAACTGCTGTGCTACGAGTTGGCAAACACGCTTGACGAGTACGCCGCCGGCGAACAAAAACAACTTGGCAGCTTTCCGTTCAGCGAATTTCGCAAGCCTTCGATAGAACGGACAGCCGATGGGCGCATTGCCCTGTCGCATTACAGCACCCGTGGCAATGAATCCACGGATTATTACGAGTGGGTCGCCGGATTCGTCGGCACCTATTATCGAGACTTTGAGGTCGAATGGCCTTTGTGGCGCAATGCGGTCAATGCGACGCTGGACAGTCTGTCGCACGTCTTTGGGACAAGCTCACCGGCGGATATTTTGCCGGAGGATGCCGGGTTTGCGCAGCGGCTCACCGACCGGTATAAGGGCCTGAGTGCGCGCGCAAGGAATGCACAACATGGAACACACATTTTGTACACCTTGAGGTCAATCAAAAATGGCTAACGACCATACCATAGACGTGCAACAGGCCCGCTCATTTCTGACCGACCATCTGGGCGTTGAACCTGCACAGGTCGTCCAGATAGGAGAAGGCGCCTGGTCGCGATGTTTTGGCTTTTCGTGTGACGGTCAGGCGCTTGTGATTCGTTTTGGCCCATACGTTGATGATTTTCAAAAGGATCAGCTGGCTCATGCCTACGCCACGCCAGATTTGCCCATTCCCCAGGTTCTCGAGATCGGGCCGGCATTGGATGGCTATTACGCCATTTCGCAGCGCGTCTACGGTCTGCCGCTGGAGGAGGTGAGCGCGGAGCAGTGGATGGCGCTGCTCCCCGCCGTCGTGGCGGCGCTGGAAGCGCTGCGCACGGCTGACTTGACCGCCACGGTGGGGTTTGGGGGATGGGGCGCGGATGGGAATGCGGGCCATTCTGGTTGGGCCAGCCGGCTCTTGTCGGTAGACCAGGACACGCCGGATCAACGCAGTCACGGGTGGCGTGAACGGCTGGCGCGGTCGTCCCACGGCGCGGCGACGTTTGCGTGGGGATTCGATTTGCTGAAAAAGATCGTGGACGATGCGGTTCCGCGCTGTTTGCTGCACTGCGACCTGATGAATCGCAATGTGCTGGTGGACGGAGCGCGAATCACCGGCGTGCTCGATTGGGGCTGCTCGGTATACGGCGACCACCTGTACGATCTGGCGTGGTTCGAGTTCTGGGCGCCCTGGCATCCCCAGTTGAATGTCGCATCCTTGAGATCGGCGCTCGAGCAGCGCTGGCTGGAAAAGGGCTACGCCCCGGAAAACAAGGACGCCCGGCTTTTGGCCAGCTATCTGCACATCGGGCTTGAGCGCCTGGCGTATCATGCGTACCTGGAAAATTGGGAGACTTTGGCCGCCATCGCTGACCGCATGCGGGCTTTGGCCGGCGGGTAGCCTGCCTGCCGGGCGCGCCGGAGCGGGTAATGACACTCACCTTGTCGAGTGGTTGGTGAGAGAAAGAACGGAGCCTCCTAAATGAGCGACCCTGGTGGTGACGCAGATTTGGAATGTGGAACAGCGCGCGCCCTTGAAGTGCGCTGCGAGAACCTGGAAACCGTGTATATCCACCCCGACGACGGCAACGGGATTCGCGTGGATGATGGCCACCAGACCTTTGAATATCTGTACCGGGAACACAACGCGACCTATGTCCCGGTGGAAACGCTCGATCTGGCCGCGATTCGCAAGCTGTTCGACGAACTCCAGGTTGAGCTGGTCGAGGCTCCGCCCGGCGGTCATCCGGGCATTGCCTGCCGGCTACGTCCGGGGCAGTCCATCGCAGACGCAGTGGATCGCGTCGCACGCGCCATTGATGGCGTTTTTTACATCGCGCTTCGCCCCGACCTTAAGTGAAAAAGGAACCCAATGGCATATCAGAATGAATATCAATTCATTTTCCGAACTGCCGTACCACTGGAATCTGCCAGGTTGGCGCTGAGTCGCATATTGGGCATAGAGGTATCCCACATCCGCGAATACGCCGCAATAAGTATGGACGACAGCGAGGCGACGTTATACTATGAGTATGAAGTTCAGGCAGAAGGATACGAACTTTACCTGACCATCCACATGATAACCCGCTACTGGGGAAAATATCTGTACAAGAATTCAATCCTGGACCTGGGCGCGGCCCTTGCCAAAGCCTTGTCATCCGAGCTGATAATCGCCGCCTACGATCCCTATCCGCCGGGGTCCAATACAAGCGACTGGCTCCTGGTTACACCTGATGGCGCGTTTTATCGCGTGCAGGAAAAGTATCCGGACGAAGATGTGTTCGACATCGGCCCTATTCCACCAGCGCCCTTGTCCGCAAAAGAGATCATGGCGCTAAAAAGAACTTCCTGATAATGGGAAAACGCCCTGCCGCCGGACAGCGCCCTCACCTCGGAAGCCAGGCTGTGGCAATACGCCGAGGACGAAACGTGGTGCTATGTGGTGGATTCGGGCAGCGGCGAATTTCTCGATGCGTCTGCGCTCGACACGCTGCACGATTACCCGGCTATTTTTCCGGTTCATCACCGTCGCCTGCCGGCAGGTTGAGGAGGCTTTATGTTACCTGAAGAAGGCGGCTCCTGGATTCTTGTAGACGTACATTCACCCGGTCGTCAAAATTGTATTCTCGATGCCGGCTCGATCGAGTTGGCCTCCCAAACCTATGGTGGAAATTTGCTCGATGATTTAAGACGCGATGGTTTTACGCCGCTATCAGATCAAGAAGGAAATTGGGGCGGACTGATTCTGGAGGATGATGTAACGCCTTATACAGTCCCCTCACCTTTTATGTTTATAGCCAGATTTATTTCAGAGGGCACCATTCTTGCATTCGATAACGGTTGTATGCCGACCGTTGAATGGCATATCCGATCAGGGTCCGTGCAGGTGATTGATACCTTTGACAACAACTAGCCCAAGTCAACAACATGATACAGCGTGCTACCGGCTGCGCTATTTCTTCGATGCCGGGTCGGGGGTGTGCCTGTGGAGCGGCAACGACGCGGCCCGCGCCGCTTACGGCATTGCGATCACACCGGAACAACTGCCGCTGCCACCTGAAACACGCCAGGAGGTGGAACGGCTGGTGGCGTGGTACGATACCTCGCTCAATTGGGACAATCCCGCCGGGCCAACGCCATGGACGCTGGAAGAATGTGCGCGCTTCAACTGGGCCGCGCGGGCGCTGCTGCAACAACTGCGCGCGGAGTTGGGCCTGGCCTACGAAGTAGCCGATGAATTCGGCGCATCTAAATGGGGCTAACGCGCGCCCTTGCGGCGCGGCAGTCGCGGGCGAAGCTAGTGATATTCACATGTGGTCAAGCTATGGTATACTTTCTCTGTCCAGCTCACGGGGAATGGGCCGGATGCCGGTGAAAAGGGGGCTTCTAACGCTTCACCGGGATCGATCAATAAATTAAAAACAAGGAGAGGAACATGATTAGCCGACAAGGAAAACGTAACAGCAATGAGGTGCGGGTGACATTCGCGCTGCCCGCCGACACCCCCAACGCCGAGGCCACAGTCGTGGGAGAATTCAACCACTGGGACAAAACCGCCCATCCGCTGAAGAAACGCAGCAATGGGACCTACAGTGTGGCAATCGAGTTGACCAAAGGCCAGCGATATGCCTTCCGCTACTACAATGCCGCCCAGAACGTCTGGTTCAACGACCCAGAAGCCGACGCTTACGAAGGGGATAACGGGATTATCATCGTATAGCGCGCCAAATACGACAACCGCAGTCCGCAACAGCGGAACAAGTTGCCTTCTGAACTCCCAAACTTGGCAGGGCCAGAGTGAGATAGCGTGTTTAGCGCGCTGGCGGACATTCCCCCCTCTCAAGTTTGGGAGTTTTCTTACATAATTTCCCCCACACGCCCTATCCGGTTGACCATCTTCAGGGAAACCTGTCACCAAACTCCCGACTGATGGCGGCAGGTGGCGCAACTTACACCCAGCCTTAGAATCTATCCGAAAATTCGTTTTGGCCCACGATTTGCGCCTAAAGGCGCGGTTTGAAGGGTATTTTTTCGTGGGCGGGCTACGCCCGCCCACGAAAAAATACCTTCCTGAAAGCGGATTTAGCCGCAAGACCCGGCGCAGCGGCCCAACGCCGCTATAATTTTCGGATAGGTTCTTAGTTAGAACACCTGACGCAAATCAGCCATTGCCCGCGCGATCTGCTGCTTGCGGCGCAGGCTGGACCACCCCACACTCCCCACCCCGCAGACAGACGCGCCCTTGGCGTCGCACAACGCCCGCATCTGCGCGAGCGTTTGCTCGCGGCCCCACTTGGCCTGGAAAAAACCCGTCACCAACAAGGCGACCTTTTTGCCCTCCAATGAAGCAACCTGCTCCAAAAAGACGCGCATCGGCGGCGCCGGCGTCCCGCCGCGCACCGGGCAGGCGAACACCAGGGCGTCGTAAGCACCAACCTCAGGTATGGTGTTGAGTTCGGCGGTCGTATCGCCCATTTGCAGTGGCGCGACCGTCTCCAGTTGCGTCAACGTCACAGCGTGGCCGTCCGCCGACAACGTCTCCTGCAACTGCGCGGCCACACTCAGAGTGTGTCCGCTCTGGGAATAAACAATGATACTAATGTTCATTAGATCTCCACTCCTGGAAAATGGCCTCGACGGATTGACCGGATTAAACGGAAAGATGTCCGTTAAATTCCGTTGAGAAGTTTTTTTTCATCCAACCATGATTATGGCGGAGCGGCGGTGGTTGTCAAGGAAGTAAGCGTTGACGAGTTCTTCTTTTCGAGTTATTATCCCAACTGAATGGACAATCCAGCTTCAAGGCCCAAGGCTCTTTGAAGCCCCAAATGAAAAAGGAGAACCCAAGATGGCCTTCACGTACCCCCCTGCTGAACGCACCTCCCACGTTGACGTGCTACACGGCGTCGCCGTGCCCGATCCCTACCGCTGGCTAGAAGATCTGGATTCCGAGCAGACCCGCCAGTGGGTTGAAGCCGAAAACCAGCTCACTTTCGCGTACCTGGAGCAACTCCCAGCCCGCGAGAAAATCCGCCAACGGCTGACCCAACTGTGGGACTACGACAAGTTCGGCACGCCGTACAAGCACGGTGGGCGCTACTTCTTCACCCAGCAGACGGGGTTACAAAATCAGGCCGTACTTTACTGGATGGAGGCTCTGGACGCCGAACCGCAGGCCTTGCTCGATCCCAATGGACTTTCGGAGGACGGCACGGTGGCGCTGACCAACTGGGCCATCAGCGATGACGGGCGGCTGCTGGCCTACGCGCTGTCAGCGTCCGGCTCGGACTGGCTGACCTGGCGCGTGCGCGAGGTGGACACCGGGCGCGACCGCGCGGATTTAGTCGAATGGAGCAAATTCTCCGGCGCGGCGTGGACCAAGGATAACGCCGGTTTTTTCTACGGCCGCTACGACGCGCCCAAAGAAGGCGAAGCCTTCAAAAGCGCCAATTACTTCCACAAGCTTTACTACCACCGCCTGGGCACGCCGCAGGCCGATGACGCGCTGGTCTACGAACGGCCCGATCAGAAAGAGTGGGGATTTGGCGGCGATGTGACCGAGGATGGCCGCTACCTCATCATCACCGTCTGGCTGGGAACCAACCGCGAAAACGGCGTCTTTTACCGGGATTTGCAGGACGCGACCGCGCCGGTGATCGAGTTGCTGAACACCTTCGACGCCGCGTACGGCTTTTTGGGCAACGATGGCCCGCTCTTCTATTTTCGGACCGATCTCGACGCGCCCAAGGAGCGCGTCATCGCCATTGACATCCGCCAACCGGAACGCACGGCCTGGCGCGAAATCGTGCCCGAATCGGACGACGCGCTGCAAAGTGTAACGCTGGTGCAGGACTGGTTTGTCGCCATCACCATGCACGACGCGCACAGCGAGATGCGTGTGTTGGACAAAGAAGGACGGCTTGTCCGCGAGATCGCGCTGCCGGGACTCGGTCAGGTGGCGGGATGCAGCGGGCGGCGCGCGGACGACGAGATTTTCTACCCGTTCACCAGTTTCACCACACCGGGAACGATTTACCGCGCCACGCTCTCCGGCGGCGAAAGCGCCGTCTTCCGCTGCCCCCAAGTCGGCTTCGACCCGACGGATTACGTCACCGAACAGGTCTTCTACGCCAGCAAGGACGGCACGCGCGTGCCGATGTTCATCACACATCGCAAGGACGTGCATCCCAACCCCGACACGCCGACTTTCCTGTACGGCTATGGCGGGTTCAACATCCCCATGCTGCCCGCTTTCTCGGCGACCCTTCTGGTGTGGATGGAGTTGGGCGGCGTCTATGCCCAGGCCAACCTGCGCGGCGGCGGCGAATACGGCAAGGTGTGGCACGATGACGGGCGGCTGATCAACAAGCAAAACGTCTTCGACGATTTCATCGCGGCGGCGGAGTGGTTGATCGCCAACGGCTATACCAGCACGCCCAGATTAGCCATCGGCGGCGGGAGCAACGGCGGGCTGCTCGTGGGCGCGTGCCTCACCCAACGGCCGGATCTGTACGGCGCGTGCCTGCCCGCAGTCGGCGTGCTCGACATGCTGCGCTTCCATCAATGGACCATCGGTTGGGCGTGGACTTCAGACTACGGTTCGCCGGACGACGCGACCGATTTCCAGGCTTTGCTGGCCTATTCGCCCTATCACAACGTCAAGGTCGGCGTACACTACCCGCCGACGCTGATTACCACCGCCGACCACGACGACCGCGTTTTTCCGGCGCACAGCTTCAAATTCGCGGCGGCGCTCCAACACGCCCAGGCCGGCGACGCGCCGGTGCTGATTCGCATCGAGACCAAGGCCGGACACGGCATGGGCAAGCCCACCGCCAAGATCATCGAAGAGGCAGCGGATCGTTGGGCGTTTGTCGTCGCCCATTGTGACGTGAAGATGGACACTGCGTCGCTGTCTTTGACGCCGGCAAAGTGAGCGCGCGACGATGTCAACGCACAACGGCCTGCGGCGCGCACCAGGGTATTGGAGAAAAGAATGACAGAAACGGTTAAAGGTATTTTCAAAAGCACGGCGCGCGGCGCCGGCGTGCTGCTCGAAACAGCGCGGCAGCAGGTCGTGGCGCGCGTCCCGGCCCGGCTGGTCGGCGAGTATGGCCTGGTTCCGGGCGCGCTTATCGCCGGCGACCTGGATGCGGCGGGGCAAACGCTGACCTCTGTAACCACGATCTGCGGCCTGACGCCGGCGGCTTTCCGGCAGCGCACGCCCTTTGAGCAACTGCAAGCCATAGACCCCCACGAGCGCTTTGACTTCGGCGCCAGCCCGGTGATAAGCCTGCGTCTCATTGACCTGCTGGCGCCCATCGGCAAGGGCGCGCGCGGGTTGATCGTGGCGCCGGCCAAGGCGGGTAAGACGCTGCTGCTGGAACAGATCGCGCAGGGCATCCGCACCGTGTCCCCGGAGGCGCGGATTCTCGTGCTTCTCATTGACGAGCGCCCGGAGGAAGTCACTCACTTCCGCCGCACCGCCCAGGCTGAGGTCTACGCCAGTTCCAGCGACCAAAGCCCGGCAGAGCATGTCGCCCTGGCGGAGTTGATGCTGGCCCACATCCGCGTTGAGCTGGAATGTGGCCACGATGTGGTGGTGCTGGTGGACAGCCTCACGCGGCTGGTGCGCGCCGTCAATCGCCGGGGAGCCGGCACCGGCGGCGGGCGCACGCTCTCCGGCGGCCTCGACGCGGGCGCGCTGGAACTGCCGCGGCGGTTCTTCGGGCTGGCGCGCGCCGTCGAGGGCGGCGGATCGGTCACGCTCCTGGCGACGCTGCTGGTGGATACCGGCTCGCGGATGGATCAGGTGATCTACGAGGAATTCAAAAGCACGGGGAACTGTGAAATCGTCCTCAGCCGGGAACTGGCCGAGGAAGGGCTATTTCCGGCGCTGGATGTGCGGGCCAGCGGCACGCGCAAGGAGCAGCGCCTCTATACACCGGAGGACGCGCGGCGCATCGCCAAAGTGCGCCGGGCGCTGGCAGAACGCTCGCCCCGCCGGGCGCTCCGCCAACTCGGAGACCTGTTGGCGCAGTACCCCACCAACCGCGACTTCCTCGCAGTGATCAATCTTTAGGCGCGGCCACCGGACGCCCGTTCCATTCCACGCAGAACAGGCCCGCCGGATACGCTTCCGCCACGATGCACGTGGTGTAGTCGAGTCCGTACTGCGCAATCAGCGCCGCGTCCACGTTCTTCAGCACGAGCGGCAGCATCATCCAGTACAGGCCGCCGTGCGCCACGCACACCACTTCCGCGTCGCTCTCCCCATACTGCCTGACCAGCCCCTCGATGAACGGCTCAAACCGCGCCCGGATGTCGTAGAAGCTCTCGCCGCCCTCAAGCCGCTGCTCCCACCGGTGATGGAGGACCCAGGCGTCGAACAGGGTTTGCCACCCCTGCCAGGCGGCCTCGTCCGAGCGCCCCTCGAACATGCCGCAGTCGTATTCCCGCAAGGCGTCGGTGATTTCGTACTCCACGTCCAGCCGGTGGGCCAGGAGGATGCCGGTTTCGATGGCGCGCAGCACCGGGCTGGCGTAGACGCGGGCGATGGGGCGGCCTTTCAGCCGCCGGGCCAGCGCCTCAGCCTGTTCCCGGCCCTGGCGGGTCAGCCCGTGCCGCAGCCCCCGGTTGGAGATTTCGTGCAGCAGATTTGCCTGGCTCTCGCCGTGGCGGGTAAAGTAGATGCGCATGGGTCTGTAGATGGCTTTCGCCGGTGGACGCTGTCCACCGGCGAAAGCCATTCCTCCATCGGATGTCTATTTGTAGACGCCGTATTCTCTGGTGAATTCGACCATCGCCTTGACGTTTTCCGGTTTGGCTTCGTCGAAGAAGGCGCCGTTGCTCATGATGAAGCCGCCGCCTTTGCCGGCCGTGTCAATC
>Ga0209605_1002862_pt1 | contig 15898 bp, 9 predicted proteins | sample AD_UKC035_MetaG_FD_184408 | JGI IMG/M metagenome (GOLD analysis project Ga0209605, IMG submission 184408) | Active sludge microbial communities of municipal wastewater-treating anaerobic digesters from USA - AD_UKC035_MetaG (SPAdes) (version 2) | ecosystem: Engineered > Bioreactor > Anaerobic >...
GGCTTCCCGCAGGCCGCCGGCGGCGTCGGGATCGCCGGGGCGCAGGGCCAGGGATTCCCGGAAGGCCGCCGCGGCCTCTTCGTGGCGTCGAAGCTTCAGCAACACCGCCCCCCGGGTATAATGAAGCTCCGGATTCCCTGGCTGTACCTTGAGGGCCGTCGCCAGAAAGGGGAGGGCGGCGGCGTATTCCCCCTTTTTGTACATAGCGACGGCCATGTTCCGGTTGGCGCCGGGATAGGCGGGCATGATCGCCAGCGATTTCATGAACAGGTCCTCGGCTTCCTCCATCTGCCCCCGGGCCGCCAGGGCGGCCCCCAGGTTGTTATAGGCCCAGTAATTGTCCGGGACGACCCGGATGGCGTGTTCGTAAAGGGTTACATTGTCCCGCCAGTATCCCGTCTGTTTCCAGGTCAAAAAACTCAGGGCCAGCACCACCGTAAGGGCCAGTCCGCCGGCGACTCTACTGGACGGCGAACGCTGGACTATGCGTGTTTGGGATAGCTCCGGGAACGGGGTGTCCCTTTTTGACTTTTCACGCCCCGAGATTGATCCCCCTTGAGACCCTATGGAAGCATTCTCGGCCGCTGAAACTCCATTAATCCTTCGGGTGAGATCCCACCCTCCCCAGGCGACCATGATGAAGATGCCGATTAACGGGATGTAGGTGTAACGGTCCGCCATGGCCTGGACCCCCACCTGGATGAGGCCGATCACCGGGATGAGGGTGCCCAGATACCAGAACCAGCCCACCGGGAGGTAGGGATGCCGCTTCCCCAGCCGGAGGACGGCGGTGGAGACGGCCAAAAGCAAACCCCCGGCGCCGACGGCCTTCCACAAAGGCAGGGTGTGGAGGGGATGGGGATAGAAAACCGCCAGATTTAAGGGCCAAAAGGTCTTGCCCAGGTAAGCGACATAAGAGACGAGGGCATTTTCCAGGCGGACGGCCAGGGGGAATTGGGGCAGGTTGTAAAGGACTCCCGATTTCAACTGCACGGTGAAGACGATGATGCTGGCCGCCGTCGCCAGGATCAGCAGCGGGATCTTTTCAATGATCAGACGGCGAACCGGCGCCGTCGGCGCCGCCACAATCCACGGCGGAGGGGTGGGAGCCCTCAATGCCTTGTCTGCCGCTCCCGTCGATGTTTCGGATGCTCCTTTCCGTCCGCCGTGTCTTTCCCCCCATCCGGCTATCCTCTTGTCCTCCGGAGTTAAGTTTGCGGGTATTCCTTTTCTGCCGCCGTGTCTTTTCGCCGTCGGCGTTGCCCCCGTTTTGTCGTCAAGAGAGCCCACATGCTCAGACGGGTGCCGCTTCGCTCCATTCTTTCCCCCCGGACCGCCGGCAAGGGGTCCCGGCTTCTTGTCCTTGCCGGTTCCTGCCCGGAAAGAAAGCCGGGTCATCCTCCCGAGGGGCCAGAAGTCGAGGAGCAGCAGAACGAAGGGCAGGGTGACCAGCATCTGTTTGGCCGTCAGCCCCAGGGCAAAGACCGCGGTCATGGACAGATAGCGCCGCCAGTCCGGCCGGCGGACATAACGGATATACATAAATATGGTCAAAAGCCAGAAGAAGCAGCTCAGGACATCCTTACGTTCGGCGGCCCAGGCCACTGATTCCACATGGAGGGGGTGCAGGGCGAAAAGGGCGGCCGTGAAGGCGCTCGGCCAGAGGGCGCCGGTGAGGAGCCGAAGCAGCGCCATGAGCAACAGGGAATTGACAACATGGAAGGCGACGTTGACCAGATGGTGCCCCCCCGGATTCAGGCCGAAGATCTCTACGTCCACCATATGGGAGATCCAGGTGAGGGGGTGCCAGTTGTTGGAATGATGGGAGGTAAAGGCCCAGGCGATATTGTCGAACGTGAGGCCGGTCCTTACATGGGGGTTTTCCGTGATGTATTCGTAGTCGTCGAAGTCGATGAAGGCGTGATGGCCGACCTGCCCGTAAACCGCTATGGTCAGGAGGACAATCCCCAGGGAGATCCAGAGGGATTTCTTTTGGGGCCGAAAAAAATTGTGGTTTCCAGTGGGAGAGCTCATCGCTGCTCCAGTTTTTTGACTACCCTCGCCAGCCTGGCGATCAGGGACGGCAGCGTGTTTTTGTCCAGGGCGGAAACGGCCACGGCCCCGTAACGCCGGCAGAGGGTGGCAAGGAGTTCCCGGTCGGCCACGCGGTCCTCCTTGTTGAAAACCATTACGCTGGGCTTGTCGTTGATCGCCAGTTCCGCGAGGATCTTTTCCACCGCGGCGATGTGGTTCTCGCAATCCGGATTGGCGGCGTCCACGACGTGCAGCAGGACGTGGGCTTCCTGGAGTTCGTCCAGGGTGGCCCGAAAGGCGGCGAAGAGGTCCGGGGGGAGATCACGGATGAAGCCTACGGTATCGGTGATCACCGCCTCCGTGTCCCTGGGGAAGCGGAGGCGGGAACTTTTCGGATCGAGGGTGGCGAAGAGGCGGTCCTCGGTGAAGACATCGCTCTGGGTCAGGCTGTTGAGGAGGGTCGATTTGCCGGCATTGGTATAGCCGACGATAGAGATGACCGGCAGGCCGGTCTTTTCACGCTTGACCCGCCGTTGTCCCCGTGCCTTTTCGATGTCCCTTCGGGCCTTCTCCAGGAAATGGATCCGCTCCCGGATCCGGCGGCGGTTGATTTCCAGCTTCGTCTCTCCCGGCCCCCGGGCGCCGATGCCGCCGGTAAGACGGGACATGGCGGTATGCTTGGTGGCGAGGCGCGGCAGAAGGTATTTCAACTGGGCCAACTCCACCTGGATCTTGCCCTCCCGGCTGTGGGCACGTTGCGCGAAGATATCGAGAATCACCTGGGTCCGGTCGATAATTTTCATTTCCGTGAAATCCGCCAGGGAACGGACCTGTCCCGGGGTCAGCTCGTGATCGAAGATGAGGAGATTCGCTCCCATCTGGAGGGCCTTGATGACCACGTCCGCCAGCTTGCCCCGGCCCAGGACGTAGCGGGGGTCCCGGACGTTCCGATACTGGATCACGGTGTCGAAGACCTCGACGCCGCTGGAACGGGCCAGTTCCTTCAGCTCCGCCAGAGAGAGGGGGGCGTCGGCCATGGGATCGGTTTCGACGCGGATCAGGATTCCCCGGTCGGCGGCTTCGACCTTGCGGGTCTTCTGGCGGCGGACGAATTCCCCTTCCAGGGCGGCAATGAAGGAGGGGAATTCGATGCCTATCTCAGTGGGGCGGCGGGATTCCAGACAGTTCCAGAACGTGCCCTCGCTGTTTTCCGGGATGAGATGGGCGCTGTGGACGACGCCGGGGAGGCCGTCGGGGAGGACCTCCAGGGCGGAGATCATGTCGAGGCGCAGGAGGGCCAGGTCCGTAAAGTCTTCATCAGTAAGCTTCTCGCCATGGAGATGGGTGTGGACCAGACGCAATCCCTTGAAACGCACCGAGGAGGCGCGGAAACCGTCGAGATTGGGGATGACGATCCCCTGGTGATCGCCGACGATGACATAGGCGATCTCGCCGCGGCGGGTGATCAGGAGGCCGAGCTGACGGTTGACATGCCGCGACAGTTCCGTCAACTGCCTGGCCAGCTCCTGGGTCAGGACCGCATCCGGGGGGAGACGTCGCCGGTAGAAGAGTCCGATGCGCCTAAGCTGCTCAGCCCCGAGTCCGTTCAGGTTGCCGTATATCTTCTGGATGGCAGCGCCTCCTCGATGTTGCTTGTCATTTGCCCACCTGATCCGCGCCGCCGCCCGCCGCCGCCCTGACTCATGTGTCCGTTCCCGGCGGGAAAGGGGCGGGGATTGGACACTCCGCGCCTCCTAATCTACACGCCGCCGCGGATGACATCGGTCTGCTTTCAGGATTTGTTCTATTTGAATTTCTGGGGGTTGACCTGCTTTTCCATATTATCGAGGAAACTGGACCAGGTGTTGGTCTGGAAGGCGGTGACGAGTTTCCGGGGGTTGCCGGCGCCGCATTCCGGGCAGGTCAAATCGTCCGCCGCCTCCCGCATCTTACGGAAGGCCTCGAATTTGTGTCCGCATTTTCGACATTCAAAATCGTACAGGGGCATTTTATAACCTCTTGAAAATATTTTATGTTACGATGCAAGGGAGCTTTAGAGAAGTTTTACCAGGGCGGCGATAACGGCGGCCTGGGCAACAAGGAGCCCGGCAACCCTTTTGATTGTTTCTGATTTCATAGCGACCCACGCCCCATAAGGAGCCTTATCATGAATCAACTTGAGCGAAGTTACTCAGAAGGAGACGTTCGATTTTCAAGGTAAGGCTCATTTCGAGATCTTTCAGATCCTGCTTCGTGGCAAGTCGCTCCGCGCTGATTTCCCGCAACGCCTCCGCCTGAGATTCCGTGCAGCCTGCCGCCCGCATCTTTTTCACAAAGGCGAGGGTAGCGAAGGTTATAAAAGTTGCCCTGGTCTTTTCCTCTGCATCTTTACAATTATTGCAATTTACACGAAAAATAAAGGCTTGGCAAATCCTTTTTGATGCTGAGGGGGATAGCTTTGTCAAGATCATGAGTTGCGTAAAGAAAACCCCGCTGTATATACGAAGCGAAAAAAGGCCCCGGAGAGTTGATCTCCGGGGCCGGTACTGCTGATAGTTGTCGGTAATACGACTTAGAAGTTTAAGGTTATCCGATGGGTAAGGAGGTAGTTGTCCTTCACGGTCGCGTTGGAATCGTAACCCTTGAAGTAGTCGCCCGTCCACAGGTAGCCGAAGCCCACCATGTAGGTGAGATTGTCATAGATCTTGTAGGAACCGGTGAGGTCGAGTTCAGTACCGTACTTGCTGGAGGTGAATTCCCGAACAGCAGCGCCGGTGTACCATCCGAGGGTGCCGGTGGCGCCCACGTCGCTCTTCGGCTTCTTGTCGGCGTTAGCCATGGAGATGGCAACCTTGAAGTCCATCTTCGGGGTCGGTTTGAACCCCGCATAGAGCTGATAGAACCAGACGTTGTCCATGAACACGTAACTCGTGGTGAAGCTGCCGGTTCTGGGGTTTCTCGCGCTTGCCGGCGCGATATTCCCGTACATCTGGCCGAGGTTGTCGCCGTAGTCGCTGTTCCAGAGGATCAGGGCGCGGTTGAAGCCGTAGTTGGCCTGCAGGGCGCCGGCAATGGAACCGGAAACCTTGTCGGAATCGGACATATCGTCGCCGCTCAGATAGACGAACTGGGCGCCGAAATAGGCGGGTTTCCAGTCGTACTTCGCATGGACGAAGGCGCCTAAGGCGCTGACGCTTACATTCTGGGCCGGGGCGTTAATATTTACTCCCCCCGTGGGCTGGCCGACCGAGGCCGTTGCGGCGGTGCTCTCATAGGAACGGAGATCGCCCCAGCCATAGACACCTTCGGCCTCGATGAAGAACTTGCCGAAGGTGAGTTTGGTGTAAGGATACACACCCATGAGTTGGGTCAGATAACCGTTTCTCTCTTGCCATTTGCTCGCCGAGTTGCGGTTGTACTGATAGAGGAGGCCGACTTCGCCGTTCTTCAGTTTGTAGGTGACGCCCAGATCATAGACGTCCTTGTCGGCGTCATTGGCGATGCCGATGTTGGCCTTGTTGAGTCCGACATATTCGGCCCGTTTTTCAACGGCCGCCACCGCCATCCAGGGACCCTGGCTGTAGAAGTACCGGATGCCGCCGGCGGACAGGGGGGTATTCAGGAAGTCCGTACCCCACATGAGGAACTGCATGTAGCCGATCTGGAACTTGCCGAAGGGGACGTTGAAGTCCAGATAGGCCCGTTCCCATTCGAGGTTTTCCTGGGCCTTGGCGGTAGCGCCGCCAACACCGGCCGGAGTCTGGGTGCGGGACTGGGTCTCGCCCGTGCCGCCCGCCCAGGACTGATCGCCCCAGTGCTTTTCCAGGGCGTCGAAGCGGGTGACGAGTTTCAGACCTTCCACGACCTGGAACTCGATGTTCGTCCGGAGCCGCTGGGCATACCAGGCGTAAGGACCGCGCATCGACCGGCTGTCACGGGTCGTCCCGTTCGTTCCGTCCGGACCCCAGGCGCCCGCGTTAGCAAAACCACCCGCATTGGCGCTTACCGGTGCGGGCTGCTCACCTTTATCCAGCAGCGAGGGGTTGTCCACGTACGCACCGAAGGCGTAGTACTGGCCGCTGAACTTAACATCTACCGCCGCGGCGGGCATGGCGAAGGCCACGATCAGCCCGAGGGACAGTAAAATTACCCATAATTTTCTCATTTGTTTCCTCCTGATGAGAGAGTTTGTCGATTTTCTTCCTCCCGAAGAAACGGGCATTTCCCGGGAGTTTCCCTTACGTTGTTTTCCATGTTCCTGTTTTATCATGGTTTGTTTCTTTGCCGTGCATCCCTCCCCTCCTTGAATTTTTGGGCACCCTAACACCCCCGGATGAGGATGTCAAGACCTTTTCGACAAAAATTGCCGCCACCGGCCGGCGGATTCGACAAAAATGTCGTTTGTGGATCGTAAAGCAATTAATATGCCCTCTCCTCCAAAAAGAATATGGACAGCTAAGGAGCAGCGCGATGAAGCGGCGGCTGAGGACCGCCGTGGCACTTTCCGCTGGCGGACGGTTGTGGACCGACGGAATAAAAAACAGGGCATAATGGTCTTTTAAAACTCTCCATCCCGGCGGGAGCCGGGGGTCATGGCGTATGTAACTAACAGATATTGCATCATACTTGTTTTTGACCATGTGACGGGGATGGATGGCTTGGCGACTTTATCTTTGCGGTCGTCGGAATGTGATTCGGGGGGCTGTTTCTGGGGGACGGGGTGCCGCGACCCTCCAGGGGTTGCTTATGGTGATGCCATATGGGGAGGAGGATCACGGGTGATCGGCATCGTCTCCGGTGGGGTAAAATTGACACATCGCCGGCCCGGATCGGGAGAATGAGTTGTGATTTTGACACGCGGGGCGGGAAGGGGAAAAGATCGGGACCGTTGCCGTCCGAGAGCGCCAAAACGCCAAAATATCTCTTGACATGAGGTACATATTGATATACTGCAAGTCGCGTCAAGTCGGGACCTCATGGTCACCTCGACTTATGCCTTGTCAACGCCGTTTAATTAGGGTTCCCGCCCCGCCGGTCATGTTTTCGCAAGCTCTTAACCGTAATTGCCGGCGGACATAATCCCGTCCGGGACCGGGGCGCCCGAAGCAGTATCCTGACAAGCTCATCCAATAAATTAGGGAGGTAACAAAACAGTATGGCAGAAGAGAAGGTTCAGTTGAAAGAGGTTTATCCCGTACCGGAGAAGGTCAAGAAGATGGCCTTCATCAGCGGCCGGGAAGCCTACGACAAGCTCTGGAAGCGTTCCATTGAAGATCCGAACGGCTTCTGGTCAGAGATTGCCAAAGAGTATGTAGAATGGTTCAAGCCCTTCGACAAGGTCATGGACTACAACTTCGATATCAAGAAGGGCGATATCTATGTGAAGTTCTTCGAGGGCGGGAAGCTGAACGTTTCCTACAACTGCCTCGACAAGAACCTCAAGACCCGGGCCAACAAGGTCGCCATCCAGTGGGAAGGCAACGAACCCGGCGAAGACCGGGCCCTCACCTATCAGCAGATGTACGAGGAAGTCTGCAAATTCGCCAATGTCCTCAAGAGTCTGGGAGTCCAGAAGGGCGACCGCGTCTGCCTCTATCTTCCCATGATCCCCGAACTGGCCATCAGCATGCTGGCCTGCACCCGCATCGGCGCCATCCACAGCATCGTCTTCGGTGGTTTCAGCTCCGACTCCTTAAGAGACAGGCTCCAGGATTCTACCGCCAAGGTGCTGGTCACCTGCGACGGGACCTTCCGGGGCGCCAAGGCCGTTCCCCAGAAGGACAGCGCCGACGCCGCCGTCGCCGAGAGCCCCTCGGTGGAAAAGATGATCGTCGTGCGGCGCGTGGGCGACAAGATCAAGTGTAACTTCAAGGCCGGGCGCGACCTCTGGTGGGATGAAGCGATGGCCAAGGCCTCCGCGGATTGCCCCCCCGAATGGATGGACGCGGAAGACCCCCTCTTTATCCTCTATACCTCCGGCTCCACGGGCAAACCCAAGGGCGTTGTCCATACCACCGGCGGCTATCTCACCTTTGTCGCCTACACCCACAAGATGATCTTCGATTACCATGAAGAGGACATCTACTGGTGTACCGCCGACATCGGCTGGGTAACGGGACATTCCTACATCGTCTATGGTCCGCTTTGCAACGGCGCCACTTCGGTCATGTTTGAAGGCGTGCCCAACTATCCCGATATGAGCCGCTTCTGGAAGACCGTGGAGAAGTACAAGGTCAACATCTTCTACACAGCCCCCACGGCCATCCGCGCCATCGCCAAAGAGGGCAACGAATGGGTGAAGAAGGCGGACATCTCCACGCTCCGCATCCTTGGCACCGTCGGCGAGCCCATCAACCCCGAAGCCTGGAACTGGTACTACAACGTCATCGGCCGCGGCGAATGCCCCATCGTCGATACGTGGTGGCAGACCGAAACGGGCGGCATCCTCATTACCCCCCTGCCCGGCGCCATCGACATCAAACCCGGCATGGCGACCGTGCCCTTCATGGGCGTCTGGCCCGTCCTCGTCGATGACGAAGGCAAGGAATTCACCGAGACGGTGGCCTCCGGCGCCCTCTGCATCAAGGTTCCCTGGCCGGGCATCATGCGAGGCGTCTATGGCGATCCCAAGCGTTTCCAGGAGACCTACTTCGAGCAGTTCCCCGGCTACTATGTAACGGGCGACGGCTGCCGCAGAGACAAGGACGGTTACTATCAGATCACCGGCCGTATCGACGACGTCATCAACGTCTCCGGTCACCGCATGGGAACGGCGGAAGTGGAAAGCGCCCTCGTGGCCCATGCCAAGGTCGCGGAAGCCGCCGTCGTCGGTTATCCCCACGAAGTTAAAGGCCAGTCGATTTACGCCTATGTCACCCTGAAGAGCGGCATCGCCAAGAGCGACGACCTGAAGAAGGAACTCGTCGCCCATGTCCGGACCCTCATCGGGCCCATCGCCACCCCGGAGAAGATCCAGTGGGCCGACGGTCTGCCCAAGACCCGGAGCGGCAAGATCATGCGCAGGATCCTGAAGAAGGTGGCCGCGGGCGACATTGGCGACCTCGGCGACACCACCACCCTGGCCGATCCTTCCGTGGTTGACGACATCGTGAAGAACCGGCAGTAAAAACTTTATAAAGTAAAGGCTTTAGTTTCCCCGCCTCCGACCCCGGTGGTCAGGGGGCGGGGAAATTCGGTTGCCGCGATCCTAATAAATCTGACATCAATTATCTGACCGATGTGCCCGGCGACGCCGGGCGTCGGTTCGGGAAGGAGGACAATGTGAATATTGTTGCATGTGTAAAGCAGGTTCCGGATACGGAAGCCCAGATCAAGGTCAAAGGTGACGGATCTGGCATCGAAGAGGGCGGCATCAAATGGGTCATGAACCCCTATGATGAATTTGGCGTCGAAGAGGCCCTGAAGCTGAAAGAGAAACTCGGCGGCGACGTGACTATCGTTTCCGTAGGTCCGGCCCGGTCCATGGAAACGGTGCGCACCGCTCTGGCCATGGGGGCCGAAAAGGGCATCCAGATAGATGATCCCGCCCTCAACAACGCCGATGCCTATGCCACGGCCGAAGCCCTGGCGGCGGCCATCAAAGGCATCCCCCACGACATCATCTTCTGTGGTCAGCGGGCCATCGACGATGACTCCGCCCAGGTAGGTTCCATCCTGGCCGAACTCCTCGGCATCCCCCAAGTGACCTTCGTGACGAAGTTGGAGATAAACGGGACCGCTGTGAAGGCCACCCGGCCCATCGAAGGGGCGTCCGTGGTCATCGAGACCTCCCTGCCCTGCGTCATTACGGCCACCAAGGGTTTGAACGAACCCCGCTATGCATCGCTGCCCGGCATCATGAAGGCTAAGAAGAAACCCGTGGACATCAAGAAGGCGGCCGATCTCGGCGTCTCCGGCGCCTCGAAATCCAAAGTGGCCAAGTTCGCTCCGCCCCCCGCGCGTCCCCCCGGAAAGATTCTCTGTGCGGACGACACGCCGGAAGGAAAAGCGGCCGAGCTGGCGAAACTCCTTCGGGAAGAGGCGAAGGTTATCTAAATTATCTAATGAACACGGAGGAATGAGAAGATGGCAAAAGGTGTATGGATAGTAGCAGAACAGAGAGACGGCGCCCTGAGGAAGGTCAGCTTCGAACTGGCGAGCACGGCCAGGAAACTGGCGGATCAGCTTGGCGAAGAAGTCGGCGCCGTCCTGTGTGGTTCCGGTGTCGAGGCCATGGCCGCGGAGCTGGGAAAATACGGTGTGGATAAAGTCTATGTGGCGGATAATCCCGCCCTGGAACCCTATACGACGGACGCCCATGCCGCGGCGGTGGCGAAGGTCGTGAAAGAGAACGATCCGGCCATCCTGCTTTTGGCGGCTTCCGCGCAGGGCAAGGATCTGGCCCCGAGCGTAGTAGGCAAACTGGCGACGGGAATGGCCACGGATTGTACCGACGTCAAGATCGACGGCGGCAAGCTGGTGGCCGTACGTCCCATGTATGCCGGCAAGTGCTTTGGCGAAGTGGTAGTCGATACGTTCCCCCAGATGGCCTCCCTGCGTCCTAACGTCTTCACGATCGTGGAGTGCGCCAAGGCGGGCGAGGTCGTAAAATTCGATGCCGGGTTGGGTGAAGCCAAGACCAAGGTGGTGGAAGTCCAGAAAGAGGCCTCCGGTAAGATCGACGTCGCCGAGGCGAACATCATCGTCTCCGGCGGGCGTGGTATGAAGGGTCCGGAAGGTTACGGAATCCTCGAGGAGCTGGCCGGGCTTCTTGGCGCCGCCGTCGGCGCATCCCGCGCGGCCGTGGATGCCGGTTGGCGTCCCCAGTCCGATCAGGTCGGCCAGACCGGCAAGGTCGTTTCCCCGAACCTCTATATAGCCTGTGGTATTTCCGGGGCCATCCAGCATCTCGCCGGGATGAGTTCCTCGAAGTACATCGTGGCCATCAACAAGGATGCCGAGGCGCCCATATTTGCCCGGGCCGATTACGGTGTCGTGGATGACCTCTTCAAGGTTGTGCCCGCGCTGACCCAGGAAGTGAAAAAGCTGTTGGCTTAAGAATCAAAACCGGGGACGCCCCCAAGGCGTTCCCGGTTTTTTCATGGTTGTACAACATATAAATGTCGCGAGACTCTCGAATGCCGGTGGCGGGAAAAACGCTCGGGCCTTCCGGTCTCGAGTCAGGGAGGATATATGGAGCTATCTAATTTTTCGATCGGCCATGAAGGGCGGGAGGTGTTCTGGAATGCCGAGCATTTCGAACCCATCCTCTTCGCCTTGACCTTTGTCGCCTTGGCCATCTTTGCCTATGGAGTGTATCGGCGATGGCTGATGTGGACGGCCATCGGCAAACCGGAAGACCGGTCGGACGACCGCAACGAACGAATCAAAACGCTTTTGAAGAACGGGTTGCTACAGCTAAAGACCTTGGCCGATCCTTATCCCGGCATCATGCATGCTTTGATATTTTTTGGATTCGTCGTGCTATTTTTCGGCGCTGCCTTCGATGCCACGGAATTTCATGTGGCCGAGCCTTTAGGGGTCCCGTTCCTGGTCGGCAAGTTTTATCTGGTCTTTTCCTTCCTTATGGATCTCTTCGGACTGGCGGTGCTGGCCGGGGTCCTGATGGCTCTCGACCGCCGTTATCTGACCAAACCGGACCGCCTCGGCTACCGGGGAACGCCCGATAACACCGCGGATGACGCCATCGTCCTGCTTATAATTGCCGGGATCATCGTTACGGGATTCATCATCGAGGCCCTGCGCATCCATGTTACCTGGCAGCAGACCCCTTGGGAGGTCTGGTCCTTTGCCGGCTGGACCATCGCGAAGGCCTTCTCCGGCGTCGATGTCGGCGCCGCCAAGGCGATGCACAAGTGGACCTGGTGGATCCATACCGCCTTTGCCCTGAGCTTCATTGCCTACATCCCTTTTTCACGGCTCATGCATATCATTACCACCCCGGCGAATTACTTCATGGCGACCAGGAAACCTACAGGCTTTCTGGAGCCGATCAAGGATTTCGAAAATGCCGAATCCTTCGGGGTGGGAACGATAGAGGAGTTTACCTGGAAGCAGATCTTCGATTCCGATGCCTGCACCCGGTGCGGGCGCTGCCAGGACGGATGCCCGGCCTACCTGACCGGCAAGCCCCTGTCGCCTAAGAAACTGGTCCAGGACCTCAAGACCTACTGGCTGGAAAAGGCCCCCGCGGCCGTTGCCGCAAGGAAGGAACAACTGCTGGCCGACGGCGAGGACGGAGCGAAGATCCACCCGAAGCTGAAGGCCCTGTTCGGCTGGCTGAACAAACTGGACAAGGTGGTGGATGAAAACCTTCCCAAAGGTCCGGAACCGACGGAAAAGGCCATGGTCGGAGAGGTCATCGATCTCGACGAACTGTGGGCCTGCACCAACTGCATGTACTGTATGGAGAACTGCTCCTCGTCTATCGAGCATGTGCCGAAGATCATCGGCATGCGGCAGTACAAGGTCCTCATGGAGGCCGATTTCGCCCCCGAACTGCAGTTGACATACAGGAACATGGAAAACAACTCCAACCCCTGGGGCGTTGGTTCTCATCTCCGCGCCGACTGGGCGAAGGAACTGGGAGTGAAGACCCTGGCGGAGGACCCCAACGTGGAGTATATGTTCTACGTTGGTTGCGCCGGTTCCTTCGACGACCGGGGGAAGAAGATATCCGTGGCCCTGGCCAAGATCCTCAAGACCGCTGGAGTCAGCTTCGGAATCCTCGGTACGGAGGAGAGCTGCTGTGGCGATTCAGCCATGCGGGGCGGCAACGAGTATCTCTATCAGACCATGGCCCAGGCCAATATCGAGGTGATGAACGGCTATGGGGTGAAGAAGGTCATTTGCACCTGTCCCCACGGCTATAACGCCCTGAAGAAGGATTACCCGAATTTCGGCGGCAATTTCGAGGTTTATCACCATACCGAGATCATTGCGGATCTCATTGACAAGGGAAAGATCAAGATCAAGGTTCCCGTGGATGATGTCCGCTTTACCTATCACGATTCATGCTTCCTGGGCCGTTACAATCAGGTCTATGACCAGCCCCGGAAGATCATCAAGGCCATCCCCGGTGCACGCCTCGTCGAAATGGAACGGAATCATGAGAAGAGCTTCTGCTGCGGCGCCGGCGGCGCCCGCATGTGGATGGAAGAGCACGGCGACCGAATCAACGACGCCCGGGCCAAGCAGGCCATTGCCGTGGGAGCCAAGACCATTGCCGTCGGCTGTCCCTTCTGCCTGACCATGATGAGCGACGGCTTGAAGTTCCACGGCAAGGAAGAGGAAATCGTGGCCCTGGATCTGGCGGAAATCGTCTGGAAGGCCATGGGCCTCGAAGCGGAGCCCGAGCCGGTTGAAGTCTGCCAGGCCTAAACGGCGGGAAAAAAACGTTGTCCGTCCTTCGTTTGGCGACGGTTATAATTTGAAGCAAAGGAGCCCCGGATCGTTATGATCAAATGATCCGGGGCTCTTCTTTTATCCATGCCGTGGGATGTTTAGTTTTAGCCGTTATGATATGGCTAAAACAGCTTTACCAGGGCCGCGATCCACTTGATAATTTCCGCCTTGGCATCGGCAAGGGCAATCTTTACTTCATCGATATCTGCTTTTGTGGCCAGACCAACCCCACGTATCTCTTTCATAATCTCTACCTGAGCTTCCGCCTGTTCTTCCGTGAAGCCCACCGCCTTCATCTTTATTACGAAGGCAAGGGTGTCAAACGTTATTGACGATGACATATTTACCCCTTTTCAAGTTAGTGTAAGCGAAAAGTGCATTACACGAATATAAATGCGGTTTCAATAATAATTCCCATTTCCACCATTTCTGTGTTATAAACAAGTTCACGAACAATGATGACATCATAAAGAGGCAACAATGAAGGATGAAAGTGTAAACACGGGAGTTTGGCAGGGACAAAAAATTTTCCTGAAAGGAGTGTGAAGTATATGGCGGATGAAAGCATCTATATGAAAAAACCATGGTTGAAGTCCTACGAAAAGGGCGTGCCGGAAACGTTGAATTACGAAGATATCTGCATGTCCGAAATCCTCGACCGGACGGCAAAACAGTTTTCGGAGCGGCCGGCCTTGATATTTCAGGGGACAACGATCAAGTTCCGGGAATTGAAGGACATGGTGGACAGATTCGCGACCTGCCTTAACGACTTCGGCGTCAAAAAGGGGGATGCAGTAGCCATTCTCCTACCCAATATCATCCCCTGCGTAGCGGCCTATTTCGCCATTCTGAAGATCGGCGCCCTGGCCGTCATGAACAACCCCCTCTATTCCGATCCTGAGCTGGAACACCAGTTCAACGATTCCGGATCAAAGGTATTGATTACTCTCGACGTATTGGCGCCCAGGATGATCGCCCTCCGCCCGAAGACCAAGATCAAGCAGATCGTTTATACCTGTATCGGCGATTATCTGCCGGCACTGAAGAGGGTCCTGGGGCGATGGCTGAAGAAATATCCTTTTGCCGATGTCCCGGCCACGGCCGATGTCTATGCCTGGAAGGATTGTCTGGCCAAGTATCCCCCGAATCCACCGGCGGTAAAGAACAACTTCGACGACGTGGCCATGTACCAGTACACGGGCGGAACGACCGGGGTCTCCAAGGGCGTTATGCTGACCCATGCCAACCTGAGCAAGCAGGTCCAGCAGGCCTGCGCCTGGTTCCCCAAGTTTGCCAAAGGCGAGGAGATCATGCTGGGGGCGCTGCCCTATTTTCATGTCTTCGGTCTCTCCGTCTCCATGAATTTTGCCATTTTTATGGGCTGGTCGCAGGTTCTCATCCCCCGTCCCCAGCCTGAGCCACTCCTCGAGGCGATCCGCAATTTCCGCCCCACCTTCGCCCCGCTGGTGCCGACGATGTACATCGGGATGCTCAACCATCCGGACCTGAAGAAGACCGACATGAGCTGCATCAAGGGGGCCTTCTCCGGGAGCGCGCCGCTGCCCGTGGAGGTGATACACTCCTTTGAAAAGGCCACCGGTGCCGTTATCGTCGAAGGCTTCGGCATGACGGAAACGACGCCGGTCACCCACGTGAATCCCTTTGCCGGCGGCGCCCGCAAGGTGGGGAGCATCGGTGTCCCCATCTCGGATACCCTGTGCCGCATCGTCGATCTGGATAACGGGACCACGGACATGCCCATCGGACAGCCGGGAGAGTTGATCGTGAAGGGTCCCCAGGTCATGAAGGGCTACAAGGGCAAGCCGGAGGAAACCGCCGCCTGTCTGAAAGACGGTTGGATGTACACCGGCGACATCGCCACCATGGACGAAGATGGATACTTCTACATTGTGGACCGCAAAAAGGACATGATAATATCCGGCGGCTACAATGTCTATCCTCGCGATATAGATGAGGTTTACTATGAGCATCCCAAAGTTCAGGAGGCCTGCTCCATCGGTATCCCCGATGCCAAGCGCGGAGAAAACGTCAAACTTTTCGTGGTCTTGAAGGAAGGGGAGACGGCTACCCAGGAAGAGCTGATCGAATACGGGAAGACAAAGCTTGCCGCCTACAAGCTGCCGTCTGAAGTGGAATTCCGCAAGGAACTGCCCAAGACCAATGTGGGCAAGATCCTCCGGAAGCAGCTCCGGGCCGAGGAGATGGAGAAAAGGAAGAAACAATGAAGGGTGGATGATGAACGGTTGGAAGTGAAAGATTGAAAAGTTAAGGGGGGCAGACCTGATAAGGGCCGCGCCCCCCTTATTGTTTTACAGGGCGGCTACGAACACCACCTCCCGGGGGAGCTTGTAGGAGGATAGATAGATCCGGCAATGGCGGAGGATCTCCTTCTCGTCGGCTTCCACGCCCTGTTTCCTGA
>Ga0209605_1002873_pt1 | contig 15820 bp, 9 predicted proteins | sample AD_UKC035_MetaG_FD_184408 | JGI IMG/M metagenome (GOLD analysis project Ga0209605, IMG submission 184408) | Active sludge microbial communities of municipal wastewater-treating anaerobic digesters from USA - AD_UKC035_MetaG (SPAdes) (version 2) | ecosystem: Engineered > Bioreactor > Anaerobic >...
TCAATGATCCGTTGTTGTTAACCTTGACCGATTGCTTGTGTGACATCTTCTTGACTCCTTCGGTGTTCGGTGTATTGTACACTAAATTCGTCGAGTAAGCTGTTTCACCTATTATAGACACAAAGGGTGATGCGTGATGCGTGACTGGAGATGAGGACCGCAGCGCCAGGGTCTGGTCCGACTGTCAACGCCCATTAACCAAAGTCCAACTACGGAGACATCTCTCTCCATTCCGGGTTACGCATTACGCATTACGCATTACGCATTACGCATTACGCACTATTCCTTTCTTTCGGCCAGCCAGACGCCGGCCAGCAGCAGGGCGGCGCCGGCCAGTTGCGCCGGGCCGATGGGCTCGTCCAGCAGCAGCACGGCCAAAAGCATGGTCAGCAACGGGATCAGGTAGATGTAGATGGCCGCACGGGTGGCGCCCAGCCATTCTACCGTTTCCCACCACCAGAGGTTGGCCAGCAGGCCAGGCCCGATGCCCAAGGCCAGCACGGCAGCCACGGCCGGCCAGGTCCAGACGCTCTCCTGGCCCAGTAGCAACGCCGGCAGCGCCAGCGTCAACACGCCCAGCGTGGCCGCGGCGGCTGTCACCACCAGGGGCGCATAGCCGGCCAGCAGGCGGCTGCCCCAGATGAAGTAGAGCGCGCCGGCCAGCGACGACAACAGCACCAGCCCGTCGCCCAGCGCGGTCTCCCAGTGCATCTGCCAGCGCAGCCCGCCCGCGCTGATGATCCAGGCGCCGACCAGGGCCAGCAGAATGCCGACCCAGCCGGCCGCGCGCAGGCGTTGGCGCATGAAGGCCGCGGCCAGCAGCGCGGTGAAGATGGGCACGGTGTTGGCCAGCAGACCGGTGTTCATCGCGCTGGTGCGCGCCTGGCCGGCGATTTGCAGGCCGTAGAGCAACGTCACGCCGAAGAGCGACAGCAGGAAGAAGGCCCGCCAGTCGCGGCGCAGCGCCATGTTGAACGCGCCCACTTGGCCGCGCCGCGCCAGCAGCAGCAACGCCAGCGCCGCGGTCACGCTCCAGCGCCCAGCCACCACGGTCACCGGCTGCAGGGTGCCCAGCGCCACCTCGTTGAGGATGAAGCTCAACGCCCAGAGCGTCAACATGGCCGCCAGCTTGAGGATGCGCATGGTTGGATGGGGAGGCGCGGGGCGATGCCTGGCCGCCCAGTCACGCCGGCGTCCGGTCACCGCGTCTCCTGACCCCACAGCTCGGCCAGCCGCACACAGGCCGCGGTCGCCAGCGCCATATCCTGCAGGCTGACCCACTCCAGCGGGCCGTGGACGTCGTTCATGCCGGTGAACAGGTTGGGTGTCGGCGTGCCCAGCTCGGTCAGGCGCGAGCCATCGGTGCCGCCGCGGATCGGCTCGTCGAAGGGCTCCAGCCCCAGGTCGCGGTAGGCGGCGCGCGCCAGCTCCACCGGCCGCATGTCCTCGGCCAGCCAGTAGTACATGTTGCGGTACTGCGGCGTGATGGTGCAGGTGATCTTGGCGCGCGGCTCGCCCGCGGCCACCACCTGGCAGGCCTTTTCCACCACCTCGCCGTTGGCCCGCAGCCCTTCCAGCGTGAAATCGCGCAGAATAAAGGCGATCTCCACATGGGCCGCGTTGCCGACGACCTTGTAGCAGTGGATGAAGCCGGCGCGCCCATCGGCGGTCTCCGGCGTCAGCGTGGCCTGGGGCAGCACCCCCAACACCTTAGCCGCCAGGGTCAGCGCGTTGACCATCTTCTCTTTGGCCGTGCCGGTGTGGGTCGAGACGCCGTCGATGGTCACCACCGCCTTGTCGGCCGAGAAGGTCTCGTAGACGATCGCGCCCGGCTCGCCGCCGTCCAGGGTGTAGGCCACGTCCACGGCCAGGTCGGCCGGCAGTTGGGGATCGACCCCGCGGCCGATCTCCTCGTCTGGGGTGAAGCAGACGCGCACCGGGCCATGCTCGCTGGCGCTGTTGTGCAGCAGCTCGTTGGCCATGGCCATGACGATGGCCACGCCGCACTTGTCGTCCGCGCCCAGGATCGTGGCCCCGCTGCCGGTGACGATGTCATAGCCGATCTTCTTGGCCAGGTTGGGCGAGGTCTCCGGCGACAGCGTCAGCTCCGGCGCGTCGGGAAAGGTCAGGCTGCCGCCGGCGTAGTTGCGATGCACCTGCGGCTTGACGCCCGCGCCGCTGAAGCCGGGGATGGTGTCCACGTGGGCCAGGAAGGCCACGGTGGGCGCGCTGGCGGCCTTGGGGCCGCGGCCGGGGATCGTGGCCAGCAGCGCGCCGTAGTCGGTGACGCGGATCTCCTGCGCCCCGATCTCGGCCAGCTCCTCGGCCAGCAGGTGGATCAGATCGTACTGCTTGGCGGTGCTGGGCGAGGTGGGCGAGGTGTCGTCGGCCATGGTGTCGATCTGCACGTAGCGCACGAAGCGCTCTTCCAATTCGGCAAGGTATTTGTCATGCATGGGGAGCTATCCTCCGTCGTAGAGTAACGTGTTCAGGACTTTGACCTGAAAACAGCCGCTCAGGCCGGCCCAACCTCAAAACAGCCGCTCGGTCCGGTCTAACCTCAAAACAACCGCTCGGGCCGGTCTCCTGACCGAGCCCGCCAACCGCTCAGGCCGGTCTAACCTAAAAACAGCCGCTCGGGCCGGCCCAACCTCAAAACAACCGCTCGGGCCGGTCTCCTGACCGAGCCCGCCAACCGCTCAGGCCGGTCTAACCTAAAAACAGCCGCTCGGGCCGGCCCAACCTCAAAACAACCGCTCGGGCCGGTCTCCTGACCGAGCCCGCCAACCGCTCGGACCGGTCTCCTGACCGTTGGTTGAGTAGCCTTCTGAGGCGTATCGAAACCAGCGGCTGGCCCACCCGCCGGTGTGAGCAGGTGGATAGAGTAGGCTGCTGTATCGAAATCACCTGCTCACACCATCGGGTGCCATCAACCCGCCACCAGCTCGCGCCGCCCGTCCATCTCCTCCAGATGCAGGGACAGCGCCTGCGAGACGCTATCGCTGCCCATGGAGATGCCGTAGATGGTGTCGGCGGCCTCGATGGTGCCGCGGTTGTGGGTGATGACGATGAACTGGGTCTCCTGGGCCGCCTCGCGCAGCGCCGAGCGGAAGCGATCCACGTTGGCCTCATCCAGCGCCGCGTCGACCTCGTCCAAAATGCAGAAGGGGGGCGGGCTGACCTTGAGAATCGCCAGGATCAGCGCGGCCGCGGTCAGGCTGCGCTCGCCGCCGCTGAGCAGCGGCAGCGCCTGCACCCGCTTGCCCGGCGGCCGCGCCACGATGTCGATGCCGCTGTTCATGGGATCGTCCGGCTCAGTCAACACCAACTGGGCCGCGCCGCCGCCGAAGAGCGTGGTGAAGCGTTCCTTGAACTCGCGCGCCACCGCTCGGTAGGTGACCATGAACTCGCGCTTCATCACCTGGTCCAGCTCGCCGATCACCTTTTCCAGCGTCTCGGCCGCGGTGCGCAGATCGGCCGACTGGCTGGTGAGAAACTCGAAACGCTCCTGGGCCGCGGCGTATTCCTCGGGCGCGTTGGGGTTGACGCTGCCCAGCCGGCTGTATTGCAGGCGCAGGCGCTTGATCTCAGATTCGACGCCGTCGGGCAAGGCATCGACCAGCGGCAGGCGCTCCACCAGCGGGCGCAGCGGCAGCGGCTGCTGTGTGTCCAGCGCCTCGCTCTCCTCCAGCTCCACCAGCCCCACGTCGTGCTCGATCTCGCCGCGCAGGTGTTCCAGCTCATCGCGCGCCCGCTGCAGGGCCAGCAGGGTGCGGTTGTGGCTCTGTTCCTCACCCTGAAGCTGTTTGCGCTGCTCGTTTTCCTCCGCGGTCAGGCTGGCGCGTTCGGCCTCCAGGCTGGCCAACGCGGCCTCAGCCGGCTCGATCAGCGCGGCGTAGCGTTCGATCTCGCTGGTCAGATGTGCATCGCCGCCGTGCAGCTCGGCCACGTGGGCCTGCAAGGCCTCCTGTTCCTGGGCCAGCGCCTCGGCCCTGGTCTGCTTGTCGCGCAGCTCATCCTGGATCTGGGTCAGGAGCCGCTGCTGGCTGTGCAGCAGGGTTTGCTGGCTGGCCACGCGGCCGGTGGCCACGTTGGCATCGGCGCGGCGCTGCATCAGCTCCGCGGTCAGCTCGCCCGCGTCCATCTCGGCCAGGCTGGCTGCGGCCGCGGCGCTCTCCTGGCCGGCCTGCTCGATCTGGCCGGCCAGCTCGGCCAGGCGCTGGCGGGCCTGTTCGGCGCGGCCGGCCAGGCTGCGCTGCTCCTCGCCCGCGCCTGCCAGCCGCTGCTGGCTGCGTCGCATCTGCTGTTCGATCTGACCGGCCTGGCCTTGCAGCAGCGCCAGGGCCGCGCTTTCGCTCTGGCGGCGACGGGCCAGGCTGGCCAGCGTCTGATCCAACTCGCCCCGCGCCTGGTGTTGCTGGCGCAGCTCGTCGTGGCTGGCCTGGCGCTCTGCTTCCTGCGCGGCCACCGCGGCGGCGGCCTGGCGCAGTTGCTCCGGCAGCTCGCGCAGGCTGCGTTCCCGGCCCAGCACCCCTTGATCGCGTCGCGGGGCCACGCTGCCGCCGCTGACGCTGCCGCCCGGCCGCACGATGTCCCCCTCCAGCGTGACCACGGTGGGGCGTTCGGGGGTGCTGTCCAGCACCCGGCGCGCGGCGGGCAGGTCCTTGGTGATGACCACGCGGCCCAACAGATAATCGACCAGCTTGGCCAGCCGCGGTTCGGCCTTGACCAACTGCGAGGCCAGGCCGACCACGCCGGGGCCGCTGGGCGCCTTCATCGGCTGGCCGGCGCGCAGGGTGTCCAGCGGCAGGAAGGTGGCGCGGCCGCCGTTGGTGCGCTTCAGCCATTCGATGGCCCGCTCGGCGTCGGCCCATTGCTCGACGATGATGTCCTGCAGGCGGCCGCCCAGCGCGGTCTCGATGGCCAGCTCCAGCTCGGCCGGCGTCTGGATCTGGTCAGCCACCGCGCCGATGATGCCGCGCAGGGGTGCGCCGCGCGGGTCGTTCAGGCTGCGCATCACCGAGCGGGCGCCGCCGCTGTAGCCTTCTCCCTCCTCCTTCAGCCGCTGCAAGAGGTCGAGCTGATCGTGCAGCCGGTCGGCGCTGCGCCGCAGGTTGGCCAACTGCTGGTCGCGCCGGGTCAATTCGGCCTCGCCCTGGGCGATGGTCTGCGACAGCGCCTGCCGCCGTTCGGCCACCTGCCCGCCCTCGGCCTCAAGCTCCGCCAGCCGGGCCTGCAGGGCTGTGATCTGCGGCGCCAGCTCTGCCTGACTGGCCTGGCCCGCGGCCACTTCCCCCTCCAGCCGTTGGCGTTCTTCCTCCAGCGTGGCGGTGCGGCTTTCCGTTTCCAGCAGCTTGCGCTCCTGCGCGGCCAGCTCGCCCTGCAGTTGGGTCTGGCGACGCTGAAGTGTGGCCAGTTGGTTTTGACGGGTGCGGCGTTCGTTTTCCACCGCGTCCAGGCGGGTTTGCAGCGCGGCGACGGCGCTTTGCAGCTCCCGCAGGCCGCTTTGCTCGGCGTTGCGGGCCGCTTCGGCCGACTGCACCTGCTGCTGCTGGCCGTGCAGCCGCTCTTGCAGCGGGGCCAGCTCGGCCAGCAGATCCAGCCGGCGGGCCTCCAGTTGGCGCAGGCGTTCGTTGCCGACGGCCAGATCGCGCTGGGCGGTCTCGGCGCGGCGGTGCAGCAGGCTGCTCTCCCGGTGCCAGTCGCCCAGTTGGTTGCGCAGCTCGCCGTAGCCCTGGCGCAGCTCCCCATCGCGCTGGTCCAGCCGGTGCAGCAGCGCCTGGCGCGCCTCGACCAGGGTGCGCGCCTCCCGTTCCTGGCCGTGGGCGCGCTCCAGGTCGCCCAGCGCGCGATGCCAGCGGTGGCCGTACCAGAGCCGCAGTTGGGCGTCCAGGTCGGCCTGCACCTGCATGCGCTCCTCGGCGCGGCGCGCCTGCACCTTGAGGTAGCGCAGCCGCGGCTCGATCTCCCCCAGGATGTCCTGGGCGCGCTGGAGGTTGAGGCGGGTCTCCTCCAGCTCGCGCAGCGCGGTGGCCCGTTTGGCCTGGTGGCCGGTGATGCCGGCGGCCTCTTCGATCAGGGCGCGGCGCTCGTCGGGCTTGAGGGAAAGGGCCTGATCGACCAGCCCCTGGCCGATGACGGTGTAGGTGCGCTTGGCCAGGCCCGATTGCGCCAGCAGCTCGCTGATCTCGCGCAGGCGGACGCGCGTGCCGTTGAGGTAGTATTCGTTTTCGCCGGAACGGTAGGTGCGGCGGGTGATGACCACCTCGCCGTAGTCAACGTTGAGCCAGCCGTCGCTGTTGTCCAGGGTCAGGCTGGCCTGCGCCATGCCCAGCCGGGCGCGCTCGTTGGAGCCGCTGAAGATCATGTCCTCGCTGCGTTTGGCGCGCAGCCGGCCATATGTCTGCTCGCCCAGCACCCATTGGATGGCGTCGGCGACGTTGGACTTGCCGCTGCCGTTGGGGCCGATGATGGCGGTCAGGCCGCCCTGGAAAAGAAAGTCGGTCTTGGCGGCAAAGGTTTTGTAGCCTTGCAGTTCCAGTTGTTTTAATCGCATGGTTTGTGTTGGGGCGCTGCGCCGCGGTCGTCTCTGCGTTGCCCACGATTTGGAGAACGACGGCCCGGCGCGGCAGGTGACATCAGCCGAGGGCGTTGGCCAGAAGCGTCTGATAGAGCGGCGCAAGCAGGGCCTGCAAAAGCATGCCCAGCAGGATGATGCCCAGGCCCAGCAGCAACAGCCGCCGGCGGGCGCGCAGCCAGGTGGGGAAGGAGATCGGCCACAGATCGATGTTGGCCAGCGGCTCGGCCAGAACCGCGCCGATGATGATGTAGCCCACCAGCCGGACGATCATCCACAGCGGCCAGGCGGCCACCATGGCCAGCGCCGGCTGCTGCGCCGAGGCCAGCAGGGAGGCGACGGTGAAATTGAAACGGTCCAGCGCCAGCGTCAGCAGCAACAGGCCGCCCACGCCGCCGGTGAGCGCGCTGGCCAGGGCGTAGAGCAGGAAGTCGATGCCCTGGCGGGCGAGATCCAGCGCCGGCGCCATCTGCACCGGCGGGCCGCCGGCGATCCACTGCAGCCAGGCAGAGCGGTATTCCAGCCCGCCCAGCACCGCGCGGCCGGCGCCCTCCTCGAACAGCCAACTGGCGAGGACCACCGACAGGGACTGCACCGCGGCCCAGAAGAGCGCCAGCGTGATCGCCTTGCCTGGCCGGCCCTGGCGCAGCGCCCAGAGGAACATGGGGATCAACACGGCCGCGCTGAGCAATGGGAGGCAGATCTGCTGGCCCAACAGGATCGGGAAGAAGGTGGTGGCCAGGATGCCCAGGGCCATGGCCGGGTAGATCACCCAGTCATCCAGCACGTTGGCGGCCGCTGGCGGTTGATCGTTCATGGGGTTTCCAGACCTTCATCGTAGCTGCGCAGCCGGGTGCGCAGCAGGCGCTGGGCCAGGCTCACCTCCAGGGTGCAGTTGCGCGGGCGCTGCAGGCCGCTGGCCAGGCTGCTGCCCGCGGTCAGGCCGCGGCCGTCGAGGCCCAGATGGCGCGTCAGGCGCAGCCCCATCTCGTAGCGGCTCAGCGGCTGCGGGCCGGCCACGTTGAGGATGCCGGCAAAGGGCAGGGTGGCCAGCTCGATCAGGCTGGCCGCCAGGTCTTGCACCCAGACGGGCGAGCGAATCTCATCGGTGAAGAGGGTGATGGGCTGGCCCTGCTGCACGCTGTCGATGATCCAGGCGCTGATGGGGTCGGGCGGCCTCAGCCGGCAGATCAACGAGGTGCGCACCAGGGCGGCGTCCGGCGCGGCCTGTTGCACCAGCCGCTCCGCCTCGGCCTTGGCAAAGCCGTAGGGGTGCCGCGGCTCGGGCTGGGCGCTTTCGTCGTAGGGGGCCCGTTCGCCGTCCAGCAACACATCGGAGGAGACGTACACCAGGCGGGCGTTGACCTGGGCGGCCGCCTGGGCCACGTAGCCGGCGCCCAGCGCCGTGACGCGCCAAAGGTCAGGGTCAGCCTTGCGATAGGCCGTGTGGATGATCACCGCCGGCTGTAGGTCGTGCAGCAACGCCTGCACGGCCGCCTGGTCGCCCACATCCAGCCGCGTCCAGGTCACGCCAGGGAGGGGCTCAGGCGGGCGGCTGAAAAATGTCCCGCAGAGGGACGCGCGGCCCGCGGCCTGGCGCACGATCTCCTGCCCCAGCAGGCCGGTGGCGCCGGTGATCAGCCAGGGGCGCTCAGCCGTCAGTGGTCTCGCCGGCATCGTCTGCATCTTGGCTGGTCTGGGGCTCGAGCAGGTTGGGCAGCGGGATGCTCTCGTCGTACTGGTGGGCCTCGGCGTAATCCAGCGCGTGGGCGGCCGCGGCCATGGATGCCAGTTGTTTGGAGCGACCCTGGCCGATGCCCCAGACGTGATCCGCGATCACCACGTGGACAGTGAACTGCTTTTCGTGGTCGGGGCCGTTGGCTTGGGCGGTGTGATAGCGCGGTGTGGCGCGGTAGGTGTTCTGGCTCCATTCCTGCAGGCGGCTCTTGGCATCCTTGAAGGCTGCGATGTCGACGAATTCGGGCAGGGTCGGCTCCACCAGCGCGAAAAGCAGGGTCTTGACCGCCTCCAGGTCCTGGTCCAGGTAGAGCGCGCCCACCAGCGCCTCGAACGCGCCGCAGAGGGTGGCCGGGCGCTCGCGGCCGCCGCTTTCCGCCTCGCCGCGGCCCATCAGCAGATGCTGGCCCAGGTTGAGCTGGACGGCGAACGCGGCCAGCGTCTCCTCGCGCACCAGGGCGGCGCGCAGGTTGGTCAGCATTCCCTCCCGCATCTCCGGGAAGCGATGGTAGAGATATTCGCCCACGATGAAGTCCAACACCGCGTCGCCCAGAAATTCCAGGCGTTCGTTGTCGGCCTGCAGCAGGTAGCGGGTCTCGTTCAGATAGGAGCGGTGGGTCAACGCGCGCTGGAGCAGCGTTTTGTCACGAAAGAGCAGGCCGCTGGCGACCTCGAAGCGCTGCGCGGCCTCCAACGCAACGCGGGCGCGGGATCGGGGTGATTCTTGAAACACGGTTGAGTCAGCCTCCGGGCCTGATCAACTTCCCTCTGGGCGAGGCTGGCCGGCCAGGCGCGCCCACAGGGAAGGCTCTCAGTGGAAGAGTTGGAATGGCGACAGCCACGCTGTCGCTGGCGGATTATAGCACAGGGGGGAGAAAAGACCACAACCGTGGGCAAATCCAAATCTGGCGGCTGTCAACCCGAAGTTGCGCCTTTCGGCGATCCCAACTATGGGCGGAGTCGAGGCTTCAGCCGGGTCTGGACGATGCGAGTTGCGCCTGCCAACCCGCCTGAAGGCTCGACTCCAGTTTGGCAGTCACCAACTTTGGCATTGCTGTTGCGCCATTCGGCGACTTGCCAATCGGTGGCCGCGCGCTATAATGCAACTGCACAGTTGACGGTTCAGATCAGGATCTTGGAAGTCACAGCAGCCGCCTGTGGGCGTGGCCGGCTCAAGTGTGTTGAACTGTGTCCTGCCAGGCCGATGGCGACTTCCGCACTCTTCACTCGCGACGTGCGCAGGTTCTGCGCACGTCTTGTCTGTCCAAAGCTGGCGAGCTGACCAATCTGGAGGTAAGGATCCAAGGTGCTTAAGCTTTTTCGCCGATCGCAGGAAGAACAGCGCGCCGATGAGCAGCGCATCCATGAGAGCCTGGAGAAAACCCGCGGCGGCCTGATGGGCCGGCTGGGCGCGATCTTTCAGGCCAATGAGATCACCGAGGCGACCTGGGAGGAGCTGGAAGAGACGTTGATCATGGGCGATGTGGGCATCGAAACCACCGAGGCCCTGGTCAGCCGCGTGCGGACGCGCGTGGCCAAGGAGAATGTCAAGCGGCCCGACCAGGCGCAGGTCGTGCTGAAGCAGGAGATGCTGGCGGTGCTGGGCGGCGCGGAGCCGATGGAGATCGACGAGCCGCGCCTGCTGACGGTGATCCTGATCGTGGGGGTCAACGGCTCGGGCAAGACCACCAGCATCGCCAAGCTGGCCCGGCTCTACAAGCAGCATGGCCGCAAGGTGGTGCTGGCCGCGGCCGACACCTTCCGCGCCGCAGCCGTGCATCAGCTTGAGATCTGGGGCGAGCGCGTCGGCGTGGAGGTGATCAGCCAGGGCCAGGGCGCGGATCCGGGCGCGGTGGTCTACGATGCGATTCGCGCCTGCCAGGAGAGCCGCAACGCCGATCTGCTGATCATCGACACGGCCGGCCGGCTGCACACCAAGTTCAACCTGATGAAGGAGCTGGAGAAGGTGCGCAACGTGGCCGCCCGCCAGGTGCATAAGGCGCCGCACGAGACCTTCCTGGTGCTGGATGCCACCACGGGTCAGAACGCGCTGAGCCAGGCGCGCCATTTCAAGGAAGCAGTGGCCATCAGCGGCGTGATCCTGACCAAGCTGGATGGCACCGCCAAGGGCGGCATGGTCTTCGCCATCGCCCAGGAGCTGGGCCTGCCCGTGCGCTTCGTCGGCACCGGCGAGCGCATGGAGGATCTCGCGCCGTTCGACGCGCGCGTATTCGTGGACTCGTTGTTTCAGTAGAACGTAACTCTTACACAGGAAAAACCACCATGGACGAAACCAAGAACCAGCTCGTTGAGCTTGGGGAGCGTGTCGATACGCTCAGGGGGCGGCTTTGACGTCGCCGGCATGCAGGCTCAGATCGCTGAGCTGGAGACCAAGGCGCTAGACGCCAGCATTTGGAACGATCCCGCATCAGCCCAGGGGATGATGCGGCAGTTGGCCGAGCTGAAGGATCAGGTCGAGCTGTGGAACGGCCTGGCGCAGCGCGTCCGGGACGGCCTGGAGCTGCTGGAGCTGGCCGAGGCTGAGGATGATTCCGACACCGCGCTGGCCGTGGCCGCCGACGCCGACGCGTTGCTGGCCGAAGTGGACCGCTTGGAGTTCCAACTGGCGCTGAGCGGCCCCCACGACCGGGGCGGCGCCATCCTGTCGATCCACGCCGGCGCAGGCGGCACCGAGGCGCAGGACTGGGCCGAGATGCTGCTGCGCATGTACCTGCGCTGGGCCGAGGATCACCGCTACAAGACGGCGCTGACCGATCGCACCGACGGCGAAGAGGCTGGCATCAAGAGCGCTACCGTCGAGATCGAAGGAGAATGGGCCTATGGCTATCTGGGCTCGGAGCGCGGCGTACACCGGCTGGTGCGCATCAGCCCCTTCGACTCCTCGGCCCGTCGCCACACCTCCTTTGCCCTGGTCGAGGTGCTGCCCCTGCTGGATGACGATATCGACGTGGAGATCAACCCCGAGGATGTGCAGATGGACGTCTTTCGGGCCGGCAGCGCCGGCGGCCAGCACATGCAGAAGAACTCCACCGCGGTGCGTCTGACCCACCTGCCCAGCGGGCTGGTGGTCATCTGCCAGAACGAGCGCAGCCAGACCCAGAACCGCCAGTCGGCCATGCGCGTGCTGCGCGGCAAGCTCTATGACCTGGAGCTGCAGAAGCGCGAAGAGCAGAAGGCGCGGCTCAAGGGCAAGCACGTGGAGATGGGCTGGGGCAACCAGATCCGCTCCTATGTCTTGCAGCCTTATCAGATGGTCAAGGACCTGCGCACCGAGTACGAGGTGGGCAATCCCCAAAGCGTGCTGGATGGCAACCTGGACGGCTTCATGGAAGCCTGGATGAAGGAGCGGGTGGGAGAGGAAGAGGACGCATAGCTGCGCGGGCGTGGCAGCCAGCAATTCGGAAATGGGGCGCGGAGTCGAGGCTTTAGCCGGGTTCAGTCAGCGTGAAGCGCATGCACGGACCCGCCTGAAGGCTCGACTCCGCGCCGGCGGCCGTTGTTCATCGCGCAGACCGTCTGAAGGCTCGACTCCGCGCCGGCGGTCGTCGTTCAATGCGCAGACCGCCTGAAGGCTCGACTCCGCGCCGGCGGCTAGCGTCCCAGGCGCACCAGGGGCAGGAAGGACCGGCTGGGCTGGCTGTCGAAGTGGTAGCCGATGTCGGCCTTGCCCTGGTCGTTGACGCCGTCGGTGCGGGTGGTGGAGAGGTGCAGCCCGAACGCCTGGGCCGTCTCGTTGCATGCGTCGATCAATGGGCTGAGGCCACCCTGGCCCGCCCCAGGCTGCGTCAGATAGTAGGGGCCGCGCGGGCCGTTGACGAACTGCGGATCGGTCAGCAGGTCGTTCCCGCCCGCCGCCACACCCACATAGTTCCCCTGGGGATTGTCGAACAGGTTGTTGCGCGTCGACTGGCGCGGTTGGCCGCCGTTGCTGCGGATGCCGCGCTCGTTGCCCACGATCACGTTGTAGATCAGCGCCGGCGAAGCGCCATTCGAGAGCAAGAGGCCGTCGCCGTTTTGGCCGCGGCCATTGCTGACGATGGTGTTGTGGCGCAGGGTGGCCTGCGTGTTGCTGATGTAGACGCCGGCGCCGCCGCTGTTTGCCCGATTGCGCGCCACCAGGTTGTTCTCGATGGCGGGGGCCGCGTTGATGACCACCATGCCTCCGCCCAGGCCGCCGGCCTGGTTGTCCAGCATCTGATTGTCGGCCACGCGCGCGTTGCTGTCGACCATATAGAGCCCGGCCCCATGTTCGTTGGCCACGTTGCGGCTGAGGGTGTTGTTGCGGATCTCGCCGTTGCTGTTGCCCATCACCAACAGACCGCCCCCAACGTTGGCTGAGTTGCCAGAGATCGTGTTGAACTGAAGGACCGGGTTGGAGCGATCGTTGACCATCACCGCGCCGCCGCTCAGCCCGGCCCGGTTGCTCACGAAGGTGTTGTAACGGATCGTCGGGTTGGCCAGGATGTTGACCACCACGGCGCCGCCGTAGTGGCTGGCAACGTTGCCGATGAACTGATTGTTCTCCACCAGCGAATTGGCGTTCTCCTCGATCTGGATCGCCGCGCCATCGGCGGCCTGGTTGCCCTCGAAACGGTTGTGGGTCACTGTGGGCTGGACGTTGGAGAAGAGCTTCAGGCCGGCCGCCACCTCGGTGGCCCGGTTGAAGCTGATCACATTGCTGACAATCGAGCCGCGGGCGCCGGTCTGAAAGATGAGGCCGCCGCCGTCGATGCCGGCCGTGTTGCGCAGCACCTGGTTGAAGCTCAGATCAGCCTGCGCGCCCTCCTGCGCCACGAATCCACCGCCAAAGCGGCTGGCCGAGTTGTCGGCAAAGGTGTTGCCGGTCAAGCGCGCCTGGCCCCCTGACATGTAGACCCCGCCGCCGTCCGTGGCCCGGTTGCGGGCGAACGTGTTGCCTTGCAGCACCGCCAGCGGCACATAGTGCAGGTGGATGGCCGCGCCCAGATACGCTTGGTTGTCTTCGAAGGTGCTGCCGCTCACTTGCAGCGAGTTCTTGTCGGCGAAGATCGCGCCGCCGGTGTTGGCTGACGCGCGGTTGCTCGCAAAGCGACAGTTTGTCACCGTGAACTGCGAATTGCCATGCAGCCGCACCGCCCCGCCATACTGATGGCCTGTGTTGGACTGGAAGGTGCAGTTGCGCAGCGTGACCGTGGAGGTGGAGAGACTCAGGCCGCCGCCATAGGCGCCGCTGTTGTTCTGCATGACCGTGCCGTCCAGGGTCAGGGTTGACCCCTCGACGCTGAGCGCGCCCCCCAAGGTGCCGGCGTTGTTATTCTCGACCAGACCGCCGTTGAGCGTCACCGCGGCGCCGCCCGAAATGAAGATGCCGCCGCCGTTCACGGCCGAGTTGCCGCGCACGGTCAGCGCCTCCAGCAGGGGCTGGGAGCCGCCGCCCACGGCGACGCCGCCCCCATTGCCGCTGACGCTGTTGCTGGAGATGGTCAGATCGCGCAGCGTGGGGGATGCGCCGCCGCGCACCCACACCCCACCGCCCGACTGGCCGCCGCCGGCCGTGACGCTCAGCTTCTCTACCACCGTATCCCGGCGGATGGCGCTGTCCGCGGCTGTGATCACCGGCTGGTTCCCGCTGCCGCTGATGATGGTTGACCCGGCGCCGGCGCCCTGCAGGCTGATGCGCGGGCGCAGGGTGATGCTCTCGCGATAGGTGCCTGGGGCGATGCGCAGCGTGGCGCCGGGCGCGGAGGCGTTGATGCCCTGCTGAATGGTGGCATAGCGGCAGCCGCTGGGGCAGATATCAAACGCTTCTTCCTGCGCCAGACCAGACTGGGGCAGCAGGGCAAGGAAGAGGGCGAAAACAACAAGCGGCGACAGAATCCGTGCGAGGATGCGGCACGGCAGATCGAGGCGAACGAACATAAAGCGACTCCGAAAGTTGGATTCTCATACGATGGGCGATAGCCATTTCAGTATAAGGGGCCGATTCGGGCAAGTCAATAGGAAATAAGTACTATGCGAGGCATGGGAAGATGCCATTCAGGGGGCAATAAAAGGGCCAGCGGTCGGGCGTCTGGATGCGACGCGCCGACGATCCAGCCTTGGGGCGTGGGCCCCTGGGCGCTCCAAAAGACGAGCAACCGCGTGATCGCCTCTTGGATAAAACGCCCGGAACGTCAGGGGGTAGGGGTGAAATTCGGATCAGCGGTGGGCTGGTCAGCCGGCGCGGGCGGCAGCGGCTGCGGCTGGGTGATCTGGTTGGAGGGCTGGATTGTGTCGCCGATGTTGCTGTTGCTGGGCAGGCCGGGAACCAAAGGCGGCCAGGGGGCAAAGGGCTCCCCCCGCTCATATTGGCCGGCCAGATAGTCGCGGATGGCGCTGAGCAGGTCCAGCAGGCCGGCGCTGGACTCTCCCGGCCAGTTGACCGGATCGCTGAGCTGCCAAAAGGCTGTCCAGCCCTCGTCACGCCGGCCGCTGGCGTCGTAGGCCAGCAGCACAGTCAGCGCCTGGCCGATGGGTTCCTGGCTGGGCAGCGGCTGGCCGTAGCTTGCCTGTATCGCTTCGGACGCGCGCTGAATCTGGCCGTCGAATGTGCCAGGGCTCCAGCGCGACGCGTCGGCAAAGCGGTTGCCGTCCCAAATCAGGGGACGGATGAAGCGGGGCGAATACTCCCGAAAGAGGCCAAAGGCGAACTCGAAGCGGCCGTCCAGCGCCTCGACGGCCGCCACGCCGTCGCCGTCGTAGTCGGTCAGCCGTTTGGGAATGATGGGGTTTTGCGCCAGGTTGATGAAGGGCAACGCGCCGGTCAGCTCACGCACCTGCCAACGGGTGTCGTTCTCTGGGTGGCTGGCGTCGTCCACCGGCTCAAGCTGCAAGATGTAGATGCGGGTGCAGGCAAAGCAGAAACCGCCGTTGGCCGCCCAGATCGGCAGCTCCAACAGCCCATCGCCGGTGATATCGCGCCAGCCCACCGGCGTCGTCCATTGCTGGCCATAGCCGGCGAACTGGATCACCTCGTCGCTCCCCTCATCCTCGAAGATCAGCTCAGCCGGCCGGCCGGGCGCCAGGTGATAGACCAGCAGCCGAGGCAACTGCACTCCCAGCGCAGCGCCCTGCTGCTCCGGCGGGTTGAGGATGACCGCCAGGAAGCGATCGGTCCCCTGCCGGATGCTCTGCTGTTCGGCGATGGTGTAGCCCTCCGCATCCAGTCGCTCCAGGCGGCGTTCATGCACGCCCAGCGCGCGCGCCAGGGGGCCGGGGGTCGGCGTCGGCGTGGCGCTGGGTGTGGCGGTGGGCGTTGGGGTGCGGGTGGGGGTGGCGGTCGCGGTGGGGGTCGTGGTGGGCGTCGGCGTGGTTGTGTCGCTGGGACGCGGACCCAGGGCCACGGCCAGATGCGGCGTGGGCAGGGTAGGGGTGTTGGTCGGCAGGGTGGCCAGCGCGCTGCGGTCGGGCGTGGGCAGCGCCATGGACGCGCAGCCGGCCAGGCTCATTGCCAGCAAGGCATAGACC
>Ga0209605_1002874_pt1 | contig 15812 bp, 22 predicted proteins | sample AD_UKC035_MetaG_FD_184408 | JGI IMG/M metagenome (GOLD analysis project Ga0209605, IMG submission 184408) | Active sludge microbial communities of municipal wastewater-treating anaerobic digesters from USA - AD_UKC035_MetaG (SPAdes) (version 2) | ecosystem: Engineered > Bioreactor > Anaerobic >...
TTACGTGCACGAGACTTTTTTTAAATTTTAAAGTTATTCAGTTATTTACACTCTCGTACTCCTTACGAATAAAGAGTTATACACAATTATTAAACAATAATTGTGTACGACTACTCAATTATTCAATGTTCTCGTTTTTACACACGAACATCCACGTGTCCCATGACACCCTACAATTTGAAAAGTGCTCGTGCACGTTTACATCATATTTTTTTTCTTCTTATATACACTTTTTTGGAGGCCACAATGAAAAAAGAATTTCAAGTGATTGGCCCTCCGGGGACAGGCAAAACCACTTTTTTGACAAAGCAGGTCGCACGGTCCTGTGAAGAGTACGGAAGTGAGGCGGTTCTGATTACCTCTCTTACACGGTCAGCAGCGGCAGAGATTGCCGGGCGAGACCTGCCGATCCCAAAAGAGAATGTGGGAACGCTTCACTCGTTTTGCTTTCGAGCTCTCGGGAGCCCTAAAATAGCGGAGTTGAATATAAAAAAATGGAACGAAGACAACCCGGACAAGTCATTGTCTATGCCGGAAGGTAAGGATGTTTCGGACGGGTTGCTCGATGAAGCCTCACATAATACTGTCGCAGATGCCCTTTTGCAGGAAGTGAATCTTCTTCGAGCATATATGGTCGATCAATCCGCTTGGCCGGATAAATGTCAGCAATTCAGCAAGCGGTGGGAAGCCTGGAAACAAGAAAACGAGTTCATGGATTTTACGGATTTGATTGCGAACGGGATAAAAGCGCTCAGTGTGCCGGACAAGAAGGTCATCATCGCCGATGAGGTACAGGACTACTCGAAACTTGAGATGACGTTGATCAGGAAGATCGGCGAACGAGATACGGTTGAAAAATTTATCCTCGCCGGAGATTCTGATCAATTATTGTATGAATGGCGAGGAGCGGATCCCGAGTTGTTCAAGCAAGAATGGGTTACACCCGAGAATCGGCGTGTTCTGAAAAAATCTTGGCGTGTACCCGAAGCGATCCATCGTGTAGCAAAACGATGGATTGAGAAGATAAAAGACCGGGAACCGATCGAGTATGAACCAAAAGATGCACAGGGCGAAGTAGAGCGTGCGTCCGGGATAAATTGCATGAACAAATATCAATATCGATTACTTGAACAGATCCGAGAGAACGAGAAGCAGGGAAAACGATCGATGATCCTCACCTCTTGTGGATATATGCTTCAGCCGATCATCTCAGCTCTGAGAAAAGAAGGGATTCTATACCATAATCCATACAGAAAAAATCGCGGAGATTGGAATCCATTAACTCGCAAGGGTATCTCGGCAGTTGATCGAATACTTGCTTGGACTCTTGCTGACTGGGATATTTGGGGTAAAGAAGCGCGGATGTGGACGGTCAAAGATTTACAAATTGCGTTTGAGCACATGGAATCGAAAAAATTGTTTTTGGACGGAAGAAAAAAAGAATTTTTAAGCCTGAGGGACTCTGACGCAGAAGCAACTATTTCGCAGTATCACTTTTGCAAATTCTTCAACATGGATAAACTAAATAAATTATTCGACATGAATGATACTGATGAGTTTTTGGATACGTTGATGGCTTCAAAACGCAAAAGCTACGAATATCCTATGACCATTGTCAAGAAGCAAGGATTTAAACGATTAAAAGAATTACCGACTGTTATAGTTGGCACGATTCATAGTGTCAAAGGTGGTGAGGCGGATATTGTGTACCTATTTCCTGACCTTTCCCAAAAAGCCGCAGAAAGTTTTCTTAGCGCAAAGGGCAAGAACGCGATTTACCGGACTTTTTATGTGGGGATGACACGAGCAAAAGAAAAACTTGTTCTGTGCAACAGCAGTGGGCCGAACGCGGTGGAGTGGAGTGGTATTTGGTGAAGGAGTCTGCGCTACAAAAACAAATCATGCAATATCTTAACGCGCTCCCCGGCTGTAAAGCGGTGAAATATCCGGCGGGTTATTACTCAAGGAGCGGTACGCCGGATATTCTTTGCTGTGTTGAGGGGCAGTTCATCGCGATTGAAGTTAAGACAAACACCGGGTTGACCTTAATACAAGAAAAAGAACTTTGCTCTTGGGAAGCATCAGGGGCGAAGGTGTTGGTTGCACGCTCTATTGAAGATGTAAAGGATTTGTTAGGAGGTAAAAAATGCGCAATAGATTGACAGAAGATGGTACTTGTATTAAGTTAGCGGATTTTAAAAAAGCAATCGATTCATGTCCATATAAGCTTTTTGGAATAGGTGATCTTGTATGTGATATTCGAGATTTGGGAGGAGAAAAAGAGCCGGAATCGTATTGTGTTATTGCTTTGCGAATCGACTTTCGACCGGATCAAATGTTCAATGAAGTTGAATTTGAAGCCGTAGAATATCCTAAGATAAGGTATAGTGTAGCCTTTGCGGGAACTTTTCAAGGTGATTGGTATATTGATGTCAATTTTAGCCGTGAGTTTCATGCGAATACGCTTATTAGTTATGAGGAAGCTCAAATTACTTGGCTTAAGAATCGGTTGTTCGGATGTTCTTCGGAATCATAATCGGAATATTTATCGGAACAGCTGTTGGGATGTTTATATCTTCATTATTTAAAAATTCTGGAGGGTGTGATGAATGAAAAAGTTCTTTGTATTCCTGCTCATATGTCTTATGAAGATATTGAAAGGTTTGTCGATGTTGAAAGTTTATATATTTCCAGGGAAGAAGCAGAAACAGATGACAATTATCGACAAATAATCCCGTACTGCATTTTTTTCAATAATGATTCTAAGCGTTTTTTAATTTACAAACGAACAAAGATCGGCAAAGAAACGCGACTTCGGGATCAATATTCTATAGGTGTCGGTGGTCATGTTAACCCTTCAGATGGGTTTGGATGGGAAGCTGTCAATAATGCGATGAGAAGAGAGGCACAAGAAGAACTTGGCGTTATTCCGCGGAAGACGCTTGGTGATATTTATATTGAGTTAAACGAATCGGATGTTGATCGTGTTCATTTAGGTATTGCGCGATTGGTCTACGGATATGAAGGAATTCTCAAACCCTCGAATGAAATCGTGTCATGGGATTATGTCAGCATACAAGATTTGTTGAAATATCCCCTTGAGTCATGGTCGAAGTTTTGCGTTGAACGTATTGTGGAAGACTGGGGCGAATGGTTGGGGCTGCTTACGAGAGGATGTTATGATGAGCAAATATTTTGAAGCCGTTGAAACTATTTTTAATCCTGACGAAACGCGACTAAACTTCAATCGAGATTTTCATGGGAAACGTTATGGTGCGAGTCCTGTCATGGTCTACGGTGGAGACGAACAAATAGCCCTTGCAGCGAAGATCAGTTACGGAAAAACTATAATCGAAAATTTCGAAGAGGTTGAACGAATTATCCGAAGACTGATCGTTGGTAACGAACAAACGCCCTTCGAATACGCTTCGATTTGGTTTTATGTATGGTGTTCCCGCTCCTGTCACTCGCAATTCCTGCAATATCGAATGGCAAGCCGTTTGACGCGATCGACGCGAAGAGTCGCTCCGATGGATGTGGAGTTTCCGGAGTTACAAGAGATGATGCCGGAAGGGTACGCGAAAACATATCTGAAACAAGCGGTCAGTGAATACGAATTTCAGGTTGAGTGTAACAGAGAAAAGCGAGAAGATGCGCGAGACTTGTTCCCGTTTTGTTCTGTTACCGAGTTTTATTGGTTAGTCAATATTCGAGAATTACAACACTTTTTGAGCCAAAGACTTCATCCTAAAGCTGAGGATGAAATCAAGGGTATTGCAAAAGAGATGGAAGGAATTTTTAAAAAGCATTTTCCGATAACTCACAAAATGTGGAGGGCACATAATGACAAGGTATGAAAGTTTGGATGAACACCAGTTTTGCGAAGTTTCGACGATATTCAGAAGCCTTGATAACCACCTATGGAACCTTAAAGGGGCAACAGAAAGCGTTCGTTTGTTATTGCAGCGAGTTAAACATTACCCGGCGGGGGTATCCAAAGAGATCGATTTGATCGAATCAAATCTGCCGCTCGAATCAAGTATAAAAACAATCGAAGAATTGGTATCGAAAGTTATCGAGGGTTTGCAGCATGAATCGAACGAACGGTACTCAAAAAGAGAGTGACAGCGGCAGGAGGGGTTTGATTGCGCTCAAAAGAAGACATATCTGGATTTACAGAATATGATGTTATTCGTTGGTTGCAGTCATACAAAGGTTATCTTCAGCGCTTGCTTGGGTACTCTGTACATCTTTATATCTCTCAGCAAGGCGATATATCATGGGAGAAAAAAGAGGCGTCACCTAAGTTTGATGATATTCTTGTCAGCAAATCGGTACAAGGTTTACCGTTGTTTGATGTACAATATCGCGCCGGGTTGGTAGTAGATATAGTGGATGGCTGGCTGCAAATTCTTAACAATAACGAATTAAAGGCCGTTTTTATGCGATACATTAACCACGATTTTGAGAAACCGAAATCGTTTTATGAAGAAACGGTGTTCTGTGAAAGAGGATTCATGAAGTACAAGACCGTTTCCTTTAGGAGAATTGCGGTGTTTTGTGGGGTAGACAAAAAAACGATTTATAAAAGTATTAGGCATTCACTTGAAAAAATACTTTTGCATATTGACAATTCCCCAGCTTTATGATAAAATTGATACAGTGAGAGAATTATAAGAATTCGAGCATTTCATAGAAAAAGGGCCTCCCGGCCCTTTTTTGTTGGACGTTTTATCAGAGAGAAGGTGAGATCATGAGTGAGGTTTGGGATCGATTAACCGGTGAGAGTTCGAAAGCATATTACGCTTTTTGCATCTATCGAGATTTAGGAAGGGATCGTTCGCATGAAAGGGTAACGCAAGCATATAGAAAAACCGCATCAAAAAACCCAAAATTTAATCGTCCGCAGCAAATCCATATCTGGAGTATCAAATACAATTGGGTATCGCGCGTCACGGCTTATGACGATTACATAGAAAAGAAAAAACGCGAACAAAACGAAAAAGCAATTCTTGAAATGAATAAGACGCACGCCGACGTCTCGATGCTGATGATAGCGAAGGTTGAAGCGAAAGTGAAAAGCATCGATCCGGAGACGTTGACTCCGGCAGATGCCGCGAAATGGTTAGACATCGCATCCAAGCTGGAACGAGTTAGTCGTGGCGAACCTTCTGACAAGATAGACCTTGACGCGAAGATTAGACGGTTCGTTGTGAAAGTGCCTGATGAACTCGAGGATGAGTGATGAGCGATTGTAATGTTGAGGTTGACCTGACAAACATTGTCCATTACACGAACCGGGTTTATATCCCTTATTACAGAGACAGGAACCGATATCTTGTAATGTATGGAGGAGCGGGATCTGGGAAGTCAGTCTTTGCTGCTCAAAAGATATTGTATCGGATTATTCGAGAGATGCCGCAACGGCCGCATCGTTTCTTGATAGTTAGGAAAGTCGCGAAGACTTTACGAAATAGCGCGTATTCGCTATTCAAAGAGATCGAGTTAGACTGGGACTTGTCTGGATTATTCGATTATAACAAGACAGACATGACAATAACCTGTGAAAACGGGAACCAGATTTTGTTTGCCGGGTTGGATGATACGGAGAAGCTAAAATCGATAACCGGGATATCAAGCGTCTGGGTTGAAGAGGCGACGGAACTTAGTCCACAGGATTTCATGCAACTGGATCTTCGTTTGCGGGGAAAGACTCAATTTTACAAGCAGATCATGTTAACGTTTAACCCGGTAAGCGCGCTTCATTGGTTGAAGTCGCGGTTTTTCGATTTCCAAAAGCCAAACGTTTCGGTTTTGAAGACCACCTTCGAGGATAACCGCTTCATCGACGAAGAGTATAAAACGGTTCTGAAAGAGCTGGAAGAAAAGGACCCGATGTACTTTCGAATCTACGCCCTCGGGGATTGGGGTGTCCTTGGAAATCTTATTCTCACAAACTGGGTTGCGGAACGTGTTCCGGGAGAGAAAAGGTTTTACGATCAAGTCGTGTACGGAATGGACTTCGGATTCAATCACGCGAGCGCGTTCCTCAGTGTGGGGATCAAGGATGGCGAGTTATACATCTTCGATGAGATATACGAAAGAGGCCTGACGAACACGGACCTCATTCAAGCGGTCAAGGCGAAAGCAAGCTCGGGCGAAAGGATCGTCGCAGACAGCGCCGAACCAGACAGGATCGAAGAGTTCAGGCGTTCCGGGATGTTGGTTGTCCCAGCAAAAAAGGGGCCGGACTCTGTGAAGGCGGGAATCGACTTTCTCAGGAGGCATCGAATACACGTTGACTCGAGCCGATGTCCGAACACGATAGCCGAAATTCAGACGTGGAAATACAAAGAGGATAAGGACGGAAACGTTTTAGAAGAGCCTGTGCCCTTTAAAGACGATGCAATGGCGGCGTTGCGATACGCGACCGAGTCCTTGAGAAACGATAACACAATTCGATCCGGAAGGATCGATTGGTGAGGTGGTAGCTTGAGAAGTTTTACAGAACTGATCGATGTGTTCTTCGGCAATTACTCGGAAGACTATTGCCGACGCAAGGGTTTGTTTCTGGCGTACGATTCTACGGGTAAACTGGTCGCGCAAACAAGGCAGATCGTGAATTATAATCAAGAACTCGTTAAATTAGACGCCGGGTATATCCTGGGCGGTTGGGAAGAGATCGTTATCGCAGATCGCCCAGAGTTAAAAGATGTCTTGTTAGATATTCTCCGTGACAATAACTGGCAACAAGTGAGGCTTAAAACGATTATTCAAGGATTGGTTCTCGGCACGACTGCTATCAAGATCGGTAAAGACGAAGACGGCAAGATTCGGATCGGCACGGTTCCGTTGTCCGGCGCATTGATTACGAAGCTCGATGATGGATGGGATATCGAATGGGTGACGTACGTTAACAACAAAGCGATCAAATACCGAGAGATATTCACTGATAAAGCATATGCGCGATTCAAAGACGGCAAGGTGGAAACAAGTATCCCTAACCAATATGGTGTGCCGTTGATGTTTATGGTTGCGAATCGAACATCCGTCAATCCTGACTTGGAAGATTGGCAGGGTGAAGCTGAATGGGAAACGATCCTCGAACAGGTAGATGAGATCAATTCGATACACAGCAGAATATCTCGCATTGAAGATCGATACGCGAACCCGCACATCATCGTTACAGGTGCAAGTTCCGCGGAATTAAAAAAAGACGCCAACGTTTGGTATAACCCGAACAAAGAGGGGCACATTAGTATCTTAGAATATCAAGGGAACGTTATTGATTCGATGCTGCGGCGCATTGAACTTCTGGAAGTTATCGTTAAGAACAAAATGCCCGAATTGATGCTTCAAGATATTTCCACGACTGCTTCGGGATATGCTTTGAAGTTGAAACTACAGACGCTGAAGAAAAAAATCGACGGTCTAAAAGACACGTATTTCCGAATATTCGAAAAAATATTCGAATTGATAATACTTATGGAAACCGGGCAGCACGTGGATGTATCATATAAGACAGAAGAAGCGATACCTGAAGATACCGACTCGATTCTGAACGAAATGATCACGCTGAATGGAATTGGTGTTGTGTCTTTGAGAACGATTGCGGATTCCTTGGGTTACGATTACGACGAGGAAAGACAGATGATAGCCGATGAGTATCGCGATACCTCCGCATGAGTCAACGGCGCAAGCGTTTGCAAGACAACTTATTGCATTGCAACTCCAGTACATTGACAGCCTTGAAATGTTATTATCCAGTCGGCGCACGATGTATCCCAAGACGATGAAAACCAAACTCCGAAAAGCGCGTGAAATGCTCGCTGAACAAGTCAAGGATTTTCGCGGGAAGTATTCAGAAGTGATGGTCGAAGTTTACGAAAAAACAATTTCGGGCGTAATAAAAAACGAGTTGAAAACTGCGATTAACTGGAACGCGATATCACAAAGGGAATTGGACAGGCTGAAACAAGCAGGATTGGCGTTCATGGACAATTATCAGGATGACATGATCAAGAAGATCAAGTCGCAGCTGTACGTCTCGTTCTTGAACGGCGAGAGTTATTTGGACGCTTACAATCGTATTAAACCGATCGGCAACGATCAATCGCGTCCGAAGATGATGATTCGTGATCAGATGGAACGTGTTTATCAATCGGCGATCGTTGAGGCGTATGGATCAACGGGGGATCCAGACGAATATGTGTATAACTGGGTTGGTCCTGACGACGAACGCACGACGGAGATCTGCGACGAACGGAAACGCGGGAATCCATACACCTGGGAAGAGGTAAAGTCGATGGATTCACACCCGCACATACAGTGTAGGCATCGGTGGCAAGCGGTGCCAAAGTAAAGAGCCTTCGGGCTCTTTTTTATTTGACAAACAAAAGGAGTGAACGAAATGGCAGAGGGAAAAGAACAGAACACGCAGACAATGACCTCCGACACTTCAAATTCAAAGATGGGGCCGATAGCGGAACCAGCGAAGAATATCGAAGGTTCGGAAGATTTAAAGGCGGTTTCTGACAAGGCGGTTTCTGACAAGACTTTTACCGAAAAAGAAGTTCAGGCGTTGTTGCAACGGGAGTCGGATAAGAGGGTGACCGAGGCTCAAAAAAAATGGAAGGAACAGCTCGATTCTCTCAAGGCAGAAATTGAGATGGCAAAATTATCCGAAGAAGACCGCGCGAAGGAATTGACGAAAAAGAAAGAACAAGAGTTGATCGAAAAAGAACGGGAGATACGAAAGCGCGAAATGGACTTTGAGACAATGAGGCTTCTTGCGCAAGAAAAACTTCCCGCTGAACTGATCGAGGTATTCGAAGGTGTTGACGATTTAGAGAAGCGAGAAAAAGCGATTCGGCGATTTGTTGAGATCAAGCAAGAATCGGTGAATACAGCGATCAGGGACAAAGAACGCGGGTCTTTTCTTCCGAACAGTCATGCTGGGAAAGCGTTAACACGTGAACAGTTGAAGGCAATGACACCCAAACAGATTAACGACATATTCAACAGCAACCCCGAATTATTACCGGGGCTAAACAAAAAACCTTAAAAGGAGATGACAAAAAGTGGCATTAGACAATTTTATTCCTGAGATATGGTCTGCGAGACTCTTAGACCATCTTGACAAAAAACTTGTGTTCAAAGACCTTGTAAACACTGACTACGAAGGCGACATCAAAGGTGCAGGATCAACAGTAAAGATAAACCAAATTGGAGAGGTAACGATATCTGATTACACGAAAAATTCAGATCTTGGCGATCCTGAAACATTGACCGGAGCGCAGCAGGTTCTTAACATTGACCAAGCAAAATCATTCAATTTTCAGGTTGACGATATAGATAAGGCTCAGACAACGCCGAAACTGATGGACGAGGCGATGAAACGGGCAGCTTATGGAATCGGCGATGTGATCGATATGTGGATCGCTGGATTTCACTCGAGCGCCGGAATCAAGCTGGATAATAGTGGATCAGGTTATACAGTTGGAAGCGGTTCTGGCGAGAAAAACGCTTATGATTTACTCGTTGAAGTCGGCGCCGAAATGGACGCGAAGAATGTGCCGGACGTTGACCGCTGGGCTGTTATCCCGCCTTGGTTCCACGCCGCATTACTTAAGACTGACGAATACAAGCAAGCATGGCAAGATTACATGAGAACAGGAACGATCCCAGTCGTTGCTGGAATGGCAATAAAGAGATCGAACAACCTTAAAACATCTAGCACAACTTATTACGTCTTAGCCGGAACCAAAGGCGCGATATCTTACGCAGGGCAGGTTGCTACAATCGAACCTTACCGCATGGAAAAACGATTTGCGGACGCTGTGAAAGGTTTGTATGTGTACGGTGCGAAAGTGGTTCAGCCGAACTGTTTTGTAAGAGTATCAGCAATTAAAGGAACATGAGGAGATGATGAAGATGCGTAAGATTACATTTTCGTTATTAGTTGTCTTTGCAGCGGTGGCGCTTATTGCCGCTACGATTACGCCGACGTTGATCAGCAAAAACACGATAACCGCTGTCACAGCTCAATCGTTAACCGCAAGTGGAACGATGACGTTTTTGTACGAAGAAGACTCAAAGATCGGATTCTTTGTTGCGCTTGCCCCGACTGACGCGACAAGTCCGACGATTACGCTCACGATACGCGCCGGGGACTATGACGGGTCCGGTGAAGGGACGATTTCTTTGATTCACGCCACAACCGCGGCGCTTAATTACGTTATACCACCGCTGGAAAGCTGGAGATTTGTTCAGGCGAGCGACACAACCATCAGCATGTATTTTGAAAGCGCGACGAATACCAGTATCAAAGTATATCCGTTCAAATTCTGGTAAGCGTACTCGAGAAACGAGGTGATCGGCATGGCAGAGTCGAACTTAACGGCTTTGCGCGGATGGATCGTAGACACAGACAAAAAAATGTTTGCTGATGCAGACTTGACAAGAGTTCTAGAACGTAACGGTGCGATTGTGGGTGGCGTAGATGTTGCGATGACACCCAAGATGCTTGATCTTTCTCGGGCGGACTGTTACGAAATGATCGTTGGCGATCCGGTGAGATGGGCAAGTTATTCTGTTGGCGGCTTGTCCGAAACGTATACCAAGGCCGAAATAATGCAGTTAGCATTACAGTTACGGTCAAGATGGGCGTGGGCGAGCGGTGATTTCACATGATCGCCCCGCGTTTCTTTTCATCGATGACGTTCCGGCGGGTAACGGCGCAAGGCACATTTAATACTATTACAGGAGCAGTTACTGACACGACATCAGACGCGACTGTTTACGGATGTATTGTGCCTTCTGCTCCTCAAGACATATCAAGAGGTTACCAGTTAGGGAGTTACAAAGGATATTTCGTGAGCCTTGTCAACAGACCCGCAGTCGGGAAAGATAAAATTATCGTCGGGTCGGATACGTACAATATCCGATCCGTAGAGTATTGGAGCCAGCGCGACGTGTACGTGCTGGAGCTTGTGAAATGATTACGATGACGTTGACAGAAGAATCAAAAAGGCAGTTCAAAGAAGCATTGGCTCAAAATAAAGTTGCGGTTGAAACGGCATGCGAAAAAGCACTCCAGAAGTTTGTTATATTGCTTGAAGCACAGGTCACGGATAGAATTTCGGAGATGAGCACGGACACCGGGCAACTGCTTCAAAGCGTATATCAAAAATCGCGAGGGCTTGAAGGCGAGATTGGTTCGACAGCCGCGCATGCTCCATATATCGAGTTTGGGACAAGACCGCACCGTCCCCCGTTTCAACCAATTTATGAATGGGCATGGCGAAAACGGCACGATTTTGGGATTAGCGATGAAGACGTGTATCCATTCACGATGGCCGTTATAGATGGGATTGCTGCACACGGAACTAACCCGCAATTACATTTTACCGAGACTTTAGACGATAACGAAAAACGATTCAACGACATGATAGTACAAGCGATTAAGGAGGCGGTTGGATGACTGCCATTATTCCTTACCTCAACAAAAAGTTCCAAGACACCTTAACGACTGTAAGTCTTTCTTTTGGCAACGATATTGATCTTACAACGCTTACCGAATACATACTGATCGAATATGATGGGGCCGAATCTGACTCGGGCGTTACTGCGCAAGAACAGACGCTAAAGGCTCACATAACAGCATATTCGAGAGGGACAAACGCTTACAGTATTTACACACTAACTAAAAGGATAACTGATTTGCTCAAACAAAAGCTATCACTCAGCAACGGCGATGTTGTACGGATAACTGCCTTGAATACAGTATTCTTAGACCTCGAAATCGGAAAGAAGTCTGTAACGACAGCGCGGATCAACTATTGGAGGTGACGAAGTGGCAGTAACGAAGAACAAACGGGATGGCGTGCTATCGATAATTGATGGGTCAACGCCGTCGGCTGTGGAAACAACTATCACGTTTTGTGAAGGCGATTTCACATACAACGAACCGAAGAAAAACGAACCGATTGTTGTCAAAGAACGGACTGGCGCGCTGGCACACATTAAGAGCAATGATGCTTTTAGTGGATATGGCCAATGTTCCTTCACATTTAAGTATGTTGATAAAACGATAAAAGGACTCATGTGTAATCCAGCGACGACATCGGCAATCGAGGCGGACAAGATCAATTCGCGATACAAAACCGTCAACGTGAAGATGATACTCAAAAGCGAAGCAGGTGCGACGGAAGAAACGCATACATTATACAATGTTTTCTTCGACCCAGGAAAAGTCGTATTCAAAGAATCTGGTGAATACAGCACTTTATCCGCGACGGGTATTATCTTCGGTAAGATTGACACCGGCGTTCGAAAATTTGTGGACGTGACCTAGGAGGTGACGAAGTGGCAATAACTAAGAACTCAAGAGATGCAGAGTTAAACATAATCAGCGGCGTCGCGTCGGCATCCGCGACTGCGCTTGCCTTTCCGGAGGGTGATTTTACTTACAATGATCCCGAACAATCAGAACCGATCGCGATAAAGAATCGAGCCGGAGAACTGGATCATGTGAAAGCGAATGATATATTTAACGGATTTGGGAAATGCTCTTTTTCCTCGAAGTACGTGAATAAAGATATTAAAAACGCGCTCTGTGATCCAGATGCGACAACGGCAGTAACTAACGACGGAATTCCTGAAGAGTACCCGACGGTAAACATTGAGTATAAACTGTATGATCCGGTAAGCGGGGACCTAGAAGAGACGATCAAACTGTATAATGTTTTCTTCGATCCCGGGGATGTTGTATTCAAGGAAGGCGACGAATACTCAATATTGACAGCAAATGGTATTGTGTTTGGGAAATACGACGCAGGCGCTTTTGGTGAAAGACTCTTCTCAGAAACCGAAACCGCCGAGTAAGGTGGCGGATTATGGCTTCCTACGGAAAGAGGGATGCCTACATTAACGTTATATATTCAGGCGAAACGATAGCCCTTCTTTTTGCGGAGGGCTTCTCGTTTAACCTATCCCTCGAACTGTTTACTCGAAAACCTCTTACATCGAAGTTATATTCTCATCGTGTGCTTGGCAGAAAGATATCCCTAGCGTTTGACACACTATATCTTGATCACTTTTACTCAGTCAATCAATACGCGACACAACTGGATGAATACGGGCGGGGGGTATTGGGGCAATGGACCTTTGGCGACGCGTGGGTATACGGTGATGGAAGTATTCCCGCAATTCCGGACTTACAGGAAAACATCGCGACACTCTTCGACTATCTGGCAGACAACGAAAAGGTATTCAATATTGAAGTGATCGACTATTCAAACGGCTCTAAGACGTTGTGTCATCATACACTATTCAAAAATTGTCGAATAGAATCATTAGGTCGAAATGACGATTCGGTTATTAAAAAGAATGTGCGAATGGTCGCGGAAGACCATGAGAACATTGTATAAAAAGGAGCGATTAAAAATGGCAGGATTCACAAAACAAGACGCAGGAATGTTTAATCAACGATCTGTTTTTCAGTTAAAACTAGATGATAAAGTGCTTGATATACCGATCATTTCACTTTCATCCAACATTAACGACATCATCTCCGAAGAGCTTCCTTATCCGCAACCGCCGAAGAAGTTTATCAAGGCGACGAAGAGTTTTTCTTGCAACTACGAAGACGAAGAATACCTCGAGCAGAAGGCGAAGATTGACCGGTTGAGAACCTACGCAATGGTTATTCACGGGATCGATCAAGCGCAATTTCCGATCGAAGGAAACACGCTATACGAAAAAATCGATACGCTGATCGGCACAGGTATTCCGATAGGGTTCTTTGCCCAAATCGCCGACGCGATTGGAGAACTGAGCGGCATCAGCCGCGCCGAGTTTCGATAGCGCTTACGAGATATTCGGTGGAGACGAAGCGGTCGAGACAGAAGAAGTCCCGCTTAAGTTCGCAATTTATGAACTTGCGGCCGAATACTGGCACGTTCCTAACGTGGAAGAAGTGATCGCCTCGATGGATAAGAGACAACTTCTGTATTGGTTGGGATATCGAGCCGTGAGATCGAAGATCGAAAAGAAACGTGTAGACGAATCAAAAGACAAGGGCAAGGGGAGGTGATGACATGGCAGTAGAACTTCCGGCATTGATCGCGAAGATAAAATTGGACGACAAAGAATATACACAAGGAGTTGCAAACGCTCAAACGAAGTTGGAAAAGTTTTCGGATAGCATGAAAAGCGCTTTCACATCGATGGAACAAGTCGGAAAAGCTGCGTTGGTCCCGTTTACAGCGATTACTGGCGCGCTGGGTGGATCTTTGAAAGCTGCCGGGGATTACGAAGCGGCGATGATACGCATGGCAGCCGCAACAGGTGGCAATGCCGAAGAATTAGCATTCTACGAAGAAACAATAAAAAAAGTCCGTTCTGGTTCTGAAGAGACAATGGCGACTGTCGCGAATGTAACAGCTAAGGCTAAACAGTTAGGGTCCGAACTGGGCTTGACGAATGAACAAATCGGCGAGATCGTTCTTGTATCCGAAAACCTCTCCACGATATGGGGCGGGGATATGATGACGACGATGCAGGGCCTCATGTACGGGATGACGGGATTTACACGAGGACTGAAGCAGTTCGGTATTTACGCGACAGATGAACGATTGCAAATGAGGTTGGATGAACAGGGGATCGAAAAAACCGTTGCAGAATTAAACGAACTCGAGAAGGCGCAACTGATTTATCAGACGATCATGGAGACGACAGCCGAACAATTAGAACTCGCCGATGCCGCCGGAAGCGGCTTTCTCGTGCAAATCTCCCGTGTGAAAAACGCGTTTATTGATCTAGGATCAGCGGTAGGGCAAAACTTCCTCGGTGATTTTGTTGAATCATTGAAAACCATCGGAGATAAAATTATCGAATTATCTCAAAACACAGAGTTTACGAGGTTGGTTTCTCAAGTGCTCGAAGTGGGCGCGGCTGTTACGGGAATTAGCGTTGCAATTGGGGTTATAGGTAAGATTGGAAATTCTACAATTTCGGGGCTTGGAATGTTGTTCGGCGCTAATGCGAACCCAATCTTGCAAATGGCGACCGCGGTAGGGTTGCTGCTAACGAACATGGAAAAATTCGAAGCGCTCTGGAACGGGTTAAGAGATGGTTTAACCGCTTTGCTAGGTTCTTCTGAGTGGGCAGATATGATCACGAAGGTCGCTCAAGCGCTGACATTCGTCGTTGCGATATCGCTCGCGGCTGATGCTGGAACTAAGCTGATGAACTCGATTCAGTCGATGATGTCCCTCGCGGGCGCGAAAGGCAGCGCGTTGAAAGGTTTTGTTGTGCCGTTGCTGATAACCGTCGCGATAGGGTTCATCGGGGACAAGCTCGCCGATCCGATCGCGCAGGTCGGGGACGCGGTTAAGGAGAGCTTCCGCGTACAAGACGACGCAGAGATCAAAGCCGGGTTGAACTGGTTACAAACCGAGATATATAATGCCGCAAAAGGCCAGAACGAATATATGCAGAGTATGGCGTTAGAATTGATTAAGACTGCAAGTGGCAAAGGATTCCTTGGGGAAGGATTTCTGAATGACTTGTACGTCGTCGTTTCCACAGCGACATTTCTCGTTGTCGACCTATTGTCAAAAATCCCTGAATGGTTGAACCAACTGGGTCAGATGATCCGTGAATGGTTTGATGGGTTTATTGACAGTGTCCCGGGACTCCGAGAGCTTATGGACATGATCACCGGCAAAGGACAAGCCGTGCAAGACGCTGCCACTGCGGTTACCGAACTACAAAACACACTTCCAGACAGTGCAGGTTCGTTGGGTACA
>Ga0209605_1002879_pt1 | contig 15802 bp, 18 predicted proteins | sample AD_UKC035_MetaG_FD_184408 | JGI IMG/M metagenome (GOLD analysis project Ga0209605, IMG submission 184408) | Active sludge microbial communities of municipal wastewater-treating anaerobic digesters from USA - AD_UKC035_MetaG (SPAdes) (version 2) | ecosystem: Engineered > Bioreactor > Anaerobic >...
CCTGAAAAAGTTTCTCTCTTTGGCTTGGATGAAATTCGGGATTTACTGAGTGCCTTTCCAGCTCTAACAAAGACCAAGGACGTAAATGCAAAGAACATAGAAAAAATTCGGAAGGATATCAAAGATTACTTTATTTTTTCGCCCAAAGCAGTGGAAGACTTCCTGGAGAAGAACGGCTTTAAGTCAAGAAAGCCTTCTGATGACTTGAGGGCATAATTAATATCGTGGGGATCTACACCGGCGAGGAAAAAGCAGGGGGAATAAACTGAAAAACATCGTGTGGCATTCTAAAGACATTAGATACAAGCTTCAAGAACTTACTCCGAATAGGTTGCTTCAATGAATAATAGGCAACCTCCTTCTTGCTGGATTTTAAAGCTAGTTCTTATAGTCAGGAAAGAATTGTCTCGCTATTCACCAACAAATTATGTGCACAATAGCGAAGATTTGACTTATATTAACATATATGCTAATATTATCTATGCCAAGTGGAGGAATTATGGAACTTGTTAGATGGAAGAATTACTCAGTCTATTTTTTTGATGAAGATGATGGAAGCAATTATGTGGGTGATTTCATTTACAACCTCTATAAAAGTGATAGAGAAACTGCTGAAAGGATATTGAAGTTGTTTTTCGAGAGATTGGGTGAAGGTAGAGGGGTCACACAAGAGTTCATTGTTAAACACATAAAGGACATTAGCTCGATGGATATCTTTGAGTACAAAGATAAATCAACACTCCTTAAGAAGCAAATTCGTATCTATTTTGGTGCTCATCGAAAGACAAAGACAATCGTTTTTGTTTGTGCGGGGTTTAAGAAAGGCAAGGCAGAACAAGATAGGGATATCGAAACTGCTCAGAGAAGGTACAAGAGATACACTGCAAGGTTTGATTAGGAGGATGTGAGTTATATGGCAACATTTGAGCAACTTATTAAGAGACTCGAGAAGAACGAAGGTTACCAGAAGGCCCAGGAAGAGTTTGGCCCGCTGTTCGATTTTGTAAATGCTCTTATCGATCTTCGCGTTGAGAAAGGTCTCACCCAGAAGAAGCTAAGTGACCTTACTGGAATTGCTGTGCCTACTCTGTCACGCATAGAAAGTGGAAAACAGAATCTTTCGTTCAAAACTATGCAGACACTCGTCAACGCGCTTGGAGGAAGGCTTCTCGTAACGCCGAATGCAGATACCGTGACCGAACTTACTCCCAGGGCAAACGAGACACTAGATAGGCTTACTACCAAGACCGGTATGGGAAAGGCTGAGCTTATAGAAGGTCTGGCGTCCGTTTATGAACAAGTTCTGGACGGCGCGGGAAAGCACAGTATCGAGATCATACGAAGCTACCAGCTCAAGGCCGAGACTGACTATATTGGCGCGCTTTCGATGACTGTAAAGAGCGGTGCTGAAAGTCTCTCGTCCCTTTTGAGAGACGAGTTCTTCTCATTGGGTCTTGGAGAGGAAGATGAACTGAGTATGGAAGCAATCGAAGACTTCTGTACCTCGGTTTAAGGAGAGCGTCTATGGCTGAAAAGCAGGAACTAACACTCAGCAAAGATGAATTCGGAGAGTTCAGAAAGCTCATAGACAATATAGAGCTAACAGACGTTGTCACAGTTAAGCAGGCCTTCGAAGCCAACAGAAAGCATCGGGTTCCTAAAGCTGTAGAAGTTACTATCGAGTCCGCACCTGCTAAAATAACTGCAGATGCTGGTCTTAACGTGTTGAAGAGCTATAGAGTCCTTGTTAAGAAAGAGAAGAAAACTATATTTACTTTTTCGGCAACGTATGAATTGCTATTCAGCACAAGGGATTCTACCCAGGTAAGTGCCATATTGGAAAACGAGAAGATCAGACAATTCTTTGAAGGCCTACAGCTATCCAAGATACTGTGGCCGTTTATTCGTGAAGAGTTTAGAACGGCAGCTGCTAAGTCTGGACTAAAGCCGTTCACCCTTCCCTTTTTGAAGTAGTTTTGGGAGTAAAAGTCCGGTTTGCGATGATTTAGGTTAAATCTGGAGGTAAACATCTTGTCATCGTCATTTTTTGCTGAAGAAGCCAGTGCGGGGTTCTATCTAGGGTATCTACGTGAGCTTCGAGAAAGACTCGTAAAATCTTCTAACATATCTATACCCGATCTAAGAACACTTTCCGTTTTCAAGTTCAAGAGATTTGGTGACGGTAACCAAAAGATCAGCAGGGAATTGGGACCACTTGTGGCAGTTTACCGGAACCTCCTTGCGCGCGGGGAACCTACCTTGCCCTCACTCTTCGTGGAGCGGACTCTCCTTGCTTCTGTTGGACATTTGTTGAAAGTAAAGGAGACGAACAGGGCCGGTTCTGTAAGATTTGGACCTGAAGCGCAATACAAAGAAGCAAAGGAAGAAGACTGGTATCTGGCACTTGCGAAGGCCCATTACATTGTCGAACCGAGGTTGAAGGATCCGCTAAAAGCACTTAACGGCACTCTGGATAGCGAGGAAGAAAGATTGTTCATATCTTCAACAGTGCCTGAAGTCTTCGGAAAACACACGTGGCAGATCGTTGAGCCTCAAAGGCCTTTAAGTACACTGACCAAAGACAACGAGATTTTCTCAAGGCAGAGAGTTGATTTCAGTTATGAATCTACTCAATGGAAGCTGGTCTTTGAGGTTGATGGAGACCAACATAACGACAACGGCCAAAGTATACTGGACAAAAAGAGAGACACGGCCCTTCAAGAGGCGGGATGGAAGGTAGTGAGACTGTCTGCCGCCGAGGTTCGGCAGGGGACTGCAGTAAAAAGGCTCTCAAAGGCAGGAGAAGCGCTGGCAGACGATCCAATGATCTCACTTACGGGTGAAATCTACAACAAACCTCTTTGGGAAACTAAAGCAGGGCTGGAGGCTATGAAACTTGTTCTATCACCATTCGCCATTGCCAGAATCCAGAGGGTGCTTTTAGATGCCCTAGAATCCGGGGCTTTGGATCTGAACGCTTCTCTCTGGAATATCCTCATAATCGAACGTGACGTCCCCTGTTCAAAGCTGGCCATCATAGACTTCATACAGCACTTAAGCGCACTTCTTTCCCTCTCTGGCCGGGAGGTTAAACTACCATCTGTGAAGCTCACCGTTCTAAACACGAGAGAGTTCAGTGATGCCGATGAGGGAGTAACCGACGCCTTACTCAAAGAACACCGGATATTTTTCAAGAAGGAATTCATAGGTGCTTCTGATGGTTTCTACAATGCCGATGTCTGTTTGGATATCTCGATGCTTCAGAAAGAGAACTTCGCAGATCCCGGAGAAGGCTGGTACAAAGACCTCATAAAAGCCTCAGGAAGCGTTTATATACTGCGGGGGGTACATTCACATAGGCAAGTACGTAAAATTGCAACTGAGAGCCCTATAATGTACAAAATCGACCATTCCAAAGAAGAGACCTTACGCTTCTTCTTGCAGAACATCTTCCGCAAAGAAACTTTCAGGGAGGGACAGTTCGATGTTATCCGTAGAGCCCTGGGACTCAAACCCGTTATAGCCTTACTTCCAACGGGTGCCGGTAAATCAATCTGTTACCAGATGGCAGCACTTCTCCAGCCGGGAATAACTATAGTCGTTGACCCGCTAAAGACCCTTATGCTAGACCAGGCTGAGAACCTGAAAGCCGCTGGAATTGACTGCGTTGAGTTCATAAACAGTGACCAGACAGTTTTAGAGCGAGAAGAAGTGGTCAAGAATTTTGATCAGGGAAGGTACCAGATCATATTCGTTTCTCCGGAGAGGTTCCAGATAGGCGAGTTCAGATCGAGTCTGGCAAAGGTTACTGTCAACAATCTCATCCCCTATCTGGTAATTGATGAGGCTCACTGTGTTTCCGAGTGGGGCCACGACTTCAGGACCTCCTACCTCAATCTCGCAAGGAACGCCAGAAAGTACTGCAAGCATAACGGCTTCGAGCCTGTTGTTCTTGCCTTGACCGGTACGGCTTCTTTTGTAGTTTTATCGGACGTGCAGAGGGAAATAGGAGTAGATGACGAAGAGTCCAAGATCCAGCCGGCGACTTTTGACAGAAAGGAACTGAACTTCGAAATAGAGAAGGTCCCTAGTACGGGAAAAGAACAGAAGCTTATGAAAATCCTGAACAAGTTGCCGGAAAGGTTTGGGAAGAGCCGGGAGGAGTTTTTCAAACCAAACAGCTATAACACCTGTTCGGGTCTTATATTCACCCAGCACGTGAATGCCAATTATGGCGTTTATGAAATATGCGGTGTTCTGAGGTCTTCCTTCCCCGGTACAAGGATAGAGTTCTTCAGCGGCGAAGTTCCGAAAGTGACTGATAGATTCAGAAAGACCAAAACTCCTGTTATGTTCAGCGAGGAGTTCGATAAGTACAAGCGTGATACCCAACTGGGATTTAAGAATAACGAGTTCCCTGTTCTTGTAGCCACGAAGGCATTTGGAATGGGTATAGACAAGCCAAACATACGCTACACAATACACTACGGAATCCCCCAATCTCTTGAGGCATACTACCAGGAAGCGGGCAGGGCCGGAAGAGACAGGGAAGACGCTGTATGTACGATCATCTTCTCGGACGACGATCGAAGCTTAATCCAGAAGTACTTCGATCCAAATGTTGATGCCGATAAGCTTGCAGACATACAAGACCCTGGCTGGAACGATCGCGGCGACATCTGTCGGATGATGTATTTCCATAAAATCTCGTTTAGGGGTGCCAGTACAGAAAAACGTGAGATAAAGGAACTTCTTAGCTCTTACATTGGGAAGCATCTCTCAAGTATGAAAACAGGAGAAAGGAAGACCGTGGAAATCCCGTGCTCCTGGAGTAATGAAGATCGTGGTAATAAGGAGAAATCGATTTACAGACTAAGCTCGATCGGCCTTGTAGAGGATTACACTATCGACTACAACAGGAAGCAATTCGTAGTGGAGATTTGTAGGAAGACAGACGACGGGTATATAAAAGCCCTCCAAGAATACGTTGGGCGGTACAAGACAGAAGAGTATGTCGAGAACGTTCCTTACGAAGTTGCTTCTGAGGAAGGTAATGGGATTATCGAAAAGGCGGTTTGCTTCCTGATAAGATTCGTCTACGACGAGATAGAGCGTAAGAGGCGCCGAGCTCTCCAGAACATAGCGGAAGTGGCCAGAAGCAGTGCTAACGGCGAGGATATCCGCCGCGCCTTGCTGGATTACCTTGAATCTTCTCCCTTTACCGGACCGCTACAGGAAATACTACGAAAGGTTGATCCAGCACAGTGGTGGGAGATCCTGAGTATTCTTGAAGACAATGATGATGTAGATACTGCAAGGCAGCTTCTTGGAGGATGCAGAAGATTTTTGGAAAGTAGTCCAGACCACCCGGGACTTCTCTTGCTGAGTGGTGTTGGAAATCTGGCTATCAAGTTTCCAAATCTCGATGCAGGGTTCTCGGCGATAAAGACCGGCCTAAAGGAGTTGCTTAAGAATGGCTATAGCAAAGTCGAAGATGTCGGATCGGAACTCGTTGAGCGAGTAGCAAGAATAATGGCCCCAAAACCAAATAGTGCCGAGGTAATGGCGCTTCTAGGCGAGACGGTTTTGGATGTTATACCGACAAGAAGAATTGCAAGGGAAGTGTACAAGTACTGTCCTGAGAAAGCTCAACTTGTAATTATGAATGAAATTGCACACAGAGTAAAGAAGTTCAATGATGGATTTATTGGGGTGAAGAGATGAAGGAAGACAAGATACTGAGTGCAGAATCTGTTCTGAACAATCTTATTGCCGAGCTTGAAAGAGTAAAGAAAGCCGCCGAACAACTAGATGATGCCAGGAAGACCGTAGTTACCGTAACCGAGGCTAGCGAGAAGGTAACTAAGGGTATGAATACATTGATCGACACAGCAAACAAGGTTTTGAAGAACATTGAGGAAGTAAAGATTCGTGAGCAGTATGACAAGGTAGAAAAGGAACTAACGGAATTTACTAACAAAACAGAGAAGATTATGGGTGACATTTCTTCTATGGAAAACACGGTTTCATCCGGAATAAATGCTATGAAAGAGGACAGTCAATCAGCAAGAATTACACTGTCTGAGAGTGTAAAAGGATTGAACAAAGATATGGCCGATATAAGAGCCGAGGTAGTCAACGTCCAGAAGAGTAACCAGAGTACCGTCGACAGTCTGAAAAAGACTATTGTAGGCTTATTCAGTGGTGTGCTTGTACTTCAACTGATTACATTGCTGATGATCTTGTTGAGGTAGCCAATACTATGAGCGATAGAGCTGACACAGAAAGGGACATAGAAGACGAAGAATATCGCAAGAAACTGCAAAGACTTTGTGATCAGGCACTGGTTGAAAGCGCCAGGAAGAAAAACAATGCGGTCTGGAGTTACAGAGTAAAGGATAGACTGGAGACGTTCCGTTTGGAGCTTGTAATTGGAGCCTGTTTGGCTTTTGGTATGATGATCTTTCTCCTCTTGAGCAATTAAGAAGAACTGCCTTATGTGACTTATACTACATTTTCTGGATGTGATACGGCTGTTTTATCTTGATGGTCTTAGTGAACCCGAAAAGCTTGTCTCTGGATCATTTGCCTGGTTCTTGCCGGCAAAAGTAATAGCAATTGGTAATGAAAGCTTTAGCATAGGTGTATGGCGAAGGATGGACCTTCGTATGTGCTCCGCTCGAGATGATATTATGGTTGTGAGGTTGAACAAGGGCAGTGGCTTTATTTGTCCTGTGGAAGAAATACCTGGATTTCTAGAAAAGATTCTAGAAAGTTTTGTTGAAGAGGAAGTAATCGACTATACTCTGCAAAAAGACTCAGTTTGGTGGTCCAGAGTTATCGGAAAGAGGAAAGCATATTACTATCTTTTACAGATGACGTATGATCCTGAAGAAGACGAAGTTTTCGCCTGCGTAGCTAAAGCAAATGAGCCAATCATAATTGGGGAGGAGACTTGCTGAATTTGAAAGAGGAGATGAATGTAGGTTTTACTATTCTTGCATTAACAAACATTAAAGGAATTGGATCCAAAACTCTTTTTAAGGCGAGAGAGGAACTCCTTTCTTGGAATTTGCTTGAACCAAGAGATATTCTGGAAATATTGGAACAACTCATAGTAAGCAAGAAGCTTCCTGAGAAGTTTTATCAGATAACGATAAAGGACGCTGAAATGGCTTTCACAGAGGCGGCGAAAATCTTTTCGGACATTGATTCAAAGAATGTGAGGATTTCAACTTTCCTGGAAGACAGCTTTCCGCTGGAAGCCGTGAACCTGGAGAACCCGCCGGCTTTTCTGTATTATCAAGGGGATATAAGACTTCTAAAAAGGCAAAAGCTGGCAATAGTAGGTACAAGAAAGCCAACAGCCTTTGGACTCAAAAAAGCACAAGAAATTGCAAAAGAAGCGGCAGATTACAAAGTTGTGGTCGTCAGTGGTCTGGCCCTGGGGGTAGATTCTGCGGCCCATAAAGGGGTGCTCCTATCAACAAGACCGGAGAGCACAATTGCCGTTTTACCCAGCGGCGCTGGTGATGTATATCCTGCCAGTAATAAGAAACTTGCTTTTGAAATCCTAAAGAATGGAGGGCTACTCATTTCTGAGCGCCCTCCGGGAGCAGAAATTCAGAAGCACAACTTTGTAAAGCGTGACAGGATAATAGCGGCTATAGCAGACGGAGTACTGGCTATTGAAGCAGCGTGTACCAGCGGAACTTTGATAACTATGAACTATGGGTTCGAACTCGGCAGAAAGCTATTTGTGCTTAACCACTCGGTCGATTATGAGAGTGAAGATACAATCGGGGGACTAAAGAAAGCCGCAGCTCAATACGGGGCTTTGTGGATAAACGAATTCGGAGATTTAATGGGAAGTTTTGGCCAGGGCAAAAGTTAAGACTTCAACTGGTGCGTGTAGCTCAAGTAACTGCTTACAAGCTTTTAGAGAATTCCCAGTAGTCGTCACGTCGTCCAACAGCAAGACTCTTCTTCCTTTTAACAACCCGGGGTCACTAACTACAATGCTGTTCAGATCAATCCTCAAGTCCCTGCTACCGCCGAAAGACTTCTTGCTTACAGACGATCTTCTCAAAAGTGCATTTGTTCCGTCCAGTCTTAATCCATTTTTGCAAAGGTTGCGCGCAATGGAATGGATCCCGCTATCGGGACTATTTGACGCTTTTGAGGGTGGAACAACACAGATAACGAAGGCGTCTTTGGATAGAAGCTCGTTCAGTCTTTTTGAATAGTATTCGATTGCATACTGTTGAGAATTTTTAAGAGCAAGTATCATTTTTGATTGAGCATCTTGAGGTCCCAAATAAGTCGGGAAGTACTTATGCAGGGAACCGCTGGTAGGAGCCATAAAGATGCGGTTTGCTCTCTGAAACCAGATGGTCTCGGCATAAGCGGCCTTCACTTTGTTGGATGGATCGGAAATTTCTGAAAGTCTATCTTTTATTGGCAGAAAAGGGACAAGTCTTTCGATAATGCCCACAGCATCGGGAATAAAGTTAGACCCTTTCCCTGCAATCGAAGACAGAAACGGCCCGTTTAGTCCTGCTTTAGTAATAAGCGAAAAGAAAATATCTGAATCTACAAAGTGCGGATCAAAGTACTTTTTTCCTTTGCGGGGAAGCAGACAGATAACCTGATAAACTCGTTTGGCAAAGACTTTTCTGTCATCACAAGTAACTGAGACTCCCTGTTCAAGAGTTTTTACTAGCTTACTGAATGCACTTTCCACGGTTTTAAGCGTATAAATCCCTCCTTTGTTAGTTATCGTGCCAGTTCAGTTTCTTGTTTTTGTAGCAAGTTATGATCTGAGCGCCGTCTGAGGATACGAGAACGTGGATACCTTGCAAGTTTTCTGGGCACCTTTTGTCTCCAAAGAACAGAGTTGCTTTTCTCTCAGAGGAGCGGTGTTTTGCTCCCTTTCTGATTACTTCAATAACCTGTGCTTCCTTCAAACCTCGCTGTGCCATTCTCTTCCTTGCGTGTTCAGAGAATTCGGGTAACTGCATAGGCTGTCCTCCTTTTTTATGGATCGTTTATTATTTATATGTGGATGCCGGCATAGAATATCTCAGAGCAAGTACCTGAGTAGAAAAGATTACTGAGAATCAGCACTATAAAATGAGGGTCAAAAAGTAAGAGGGAACTTTGAAGCCAAAGAACTGAAGAATTACAGAGGTTTCGCTAATTTGAGAAAACTCCTTCTCGCAAGGACCTCGAATTTACACTTAAAATGCCTTATTTTGAGATCCCTGTCGAGATGGAGTCCCTTTCTATGCTTATAAGCTAATCTTTCGCTGGCGAGGCATCTAGAGGCGTGTTTTCGCCCTCCTTGAGATAGCCCCTGACTACACGGAAGGGATGTACGGGATTTTTTGGATAATAAGGGAGGAATCTATAGCTACAAGAAGAGCCTCTCCGGGTTCATAGAACTGGAACCCCGAGAAGTAATTTTCTCGTGACATCATATGACCGTCTATGATCTGAGATTCAACACCGAAGGAGCCTTTGATTTTCTCTAGTAGCTCAAGTGAAAAAAGTGAAGTTTCAGAACTCTTTGTCCAGAAAACCTCTTCTCTTGTCCACCTAAAAGGTTCGAAGCAACTAGAATTGAACCTCGCCAAAGCTTCCTTCAATGCCTTTTTTGAAGGCACTTTCGACTTAATGGCTCCTTCTATGTCTAGAAACTCCTTCACTAAGAGATCATATCTGTTATACCCTTGCCTGAAAGAAGCTTTCAGGTGTTCTGAACCGTTCTCTTCTACCCAGCTACTGCACAGCTCGACTTGTTTTTTCCTCTTCTCAGCCAGCTCTTTTCTGAGGTTTCCTAACCTCTGAATAATCGCCTGATCAGTTTTTGCCAAATCCTTAGCTACTTGCAGAATTTCGCCAGTAGACGGGTTATGGCTGAATCTGAATACCCTTCCTCGGGCCTGCCACTTAACTCCGGCAGATGCGTCAAACTCCAAATAATAGGAGAAAGTGTCTAAGAATTCGCTCAGGTTCAATACGAACTCACCCTTTTCAATCCTCCCTGGCAAAGCAAGCAACTCATCAGTCAAAGGCACAGTGATCTCCTGAGTCTCTCTGCCGTTGCCACCTTCCTTTTCATTTTGCTTTCTTGCGGTTTCTTCGAGTTTGAATCTGAGCTTACAGGTCTTAATTTCCATAATGCACCTCCAGATGAATATTTTTGAGTTATGAGTTTCTGTGCTTTGCTTTACTGTATAATTGATTGAAGCCGAACGGGGGCTACACAGAGTTGTTTTTTTATTGGGTTACTGTACTTATCTTCACGAGACCGCCGCTCTTAAAGAACCAAGTAAATACTGGTATAAAGCAACAATTAAGGAAAGAAATAGAGATTAGAAAGCGAGTATATAAATCTATGACAAAATGTAACTAAAGAACCTGCCACAGGAGGGCTTGTGCTACCGGAGAATTATCAAGAAACTATAGCAGCTGAGATCAAGAAGCTCTACTTAGGCGATAAGAGTAAAAATAAACCTTGCTTCAAGGTGCAGAAGTATATTCCACAAGCGATGTCGAGCAGTACACTTCTTTTTGGTGATAACCATTTTGTTCCGGTACAAGTGACAACAACCGAGGGTAAACTTCGGAACTTTGTTGTTACCATTGAAGGCTATCGCGGGTATCTACACGCGCTGGTAAAGGATAACTACGTTCCCGGGTTCTATCTGATTTACAAATGGGAGAAGCTGAATCAAATAGATTATAGAAAGCTTACACCTGCGCACAGGTATCGTGCTCCAACCGTCTCTGAGTACTATCAGCTTATGCAGCAAATAAGGACTTCTACGGAGGTGAGTTATGAGTCCTCCTTAGGGAAGAGGTTAAGGGAGCCCTTTGGTCTTATCTCAGAGAAGGGAAGAACAACCTACTTCCTGGATATGAAGATGCCTGTTTATCAAGATCAGCGCCGTATGATTCTCACAGTTACGCTGTCTTGTGCTATATACGGTCCTCTTGATCCTTCAAGTGTTTATACAAAAAGAAAGATAACAGCTAGTATGAGCGCCACTCTAACCACCAACTCACCTGAAAAGCTGGTAACCGGTAAGAAAGGACGGACTCTAAGGAAAAATGCAAAAGTCATATGAAGTATTGGTTCCAACTGCTCTGCCTATGCCGGAAGAACCAAGAAACGGAAAGTTCTTGAAGCTTCTCTTTTTGGCAGTTAAGACACTCAGCAACAATGTAAACCATCTAGACTCTGCAAGTTTCGAGAAGACGGTTTACAAGGCCGCACTGCTTGTAGATTCAAATAGAACCCGCGCTTCGAAGTACATTGAGTTACTCTTAGAAAGTGAGTTCTATGATGCTCATAAAGGTATCACTATTGCCGAAAATGGGTACCATCTTCAAATGTGCTCTTCAGAAATCCTTACCAATTACTTTTCTTTCAGAGATTTCATAATAGCCTGTACTCTTACAAATGTCCGTTCCTGCTCTGCTGAAAGTCTGGCCGTGGTTACAGGGCTGTCTGCCCGCCACTGTAAAAGGATAAGAATTGACCTTGTTAAGAAGGGGCTTGTACGGCGGAAAGAAAGATTCATACAGGTTGAAGAAGGTGTTCTAGATTCAAGAAGGATAAGACGATTACTTGTTAAGAGGGATGGCAAATCGATACTTATAGAGTGTTATCAGGTTTCACCAAGCTTCAAGAGGACCACAAAGCTAAGAAACCTGCTCAACCCTGATGTGAAAACGAATTTCTCCAGAAGGATTGACAGTAATTTATGGAACTCGAGCAATCCAGACGTTTACAGGCTAAGAAAATTGAAAAACGGCGGTATGCACGTCCAACTTGGCAAGAAATACGGGTATTCAACTGTAGCTGAAGTAATCAATCTTTCTTCAATAGAGGAGTCAAATCCATCAGGGCTTTCTCTGCAAGAGATAAGTGAAATATCGAAAGAAATGGATGGAGAGCAATCTGAGCTTGTTATGCAAAAAATCATTAACGAAATGGTCCTCATAAAAGATGTCAAGAAGGCTCAGATAAAAAGATAGAAAATCCAGTTTCACTTAAGCAAGTAATTCCATCATAGAGCTAGGATCTTTACCTGCGCACACATACACTTGATCTGCAATCTTGTGTTCAAAACCAAAGAGATAAGAACAAACGCTGTCAGAATTCCCATATTCTTTCTTCATTTTACTTTCTTATCAAAGTAAATCATTCAGAAGAATTTGGTAATGAATGTAACAATGAATATAATAGTGCTAAGCAATTACCTTCTTGTAATAGATGGAGGAACAGTTGTGAGGCAGGAAATACAGGTTATCTTTGAAGAACCTTATGAATCAAAACAGATAGACATAGAAGCCAGAATAGGGAAGAGGCTGGTAAGGATAATCACCACTCCAGATGAATCAAGAATAAGAAATGGAGATCGATGGCTAGTTTACGTAAAAACACCAAAATTAGATCAGTAACAAATACAGTAAAAAAAGGGGGGAATTATGGCAAGAGATTTAGTGATTGTCGAGAAAGGCAGCTTCACGATGGGAGACACCTGGGGTGATGGTTATGATTGGGAAACCCCTACACACAAAGTGACGCTAACATACGACTTCTGTTTGGGAAAATATCAAGTTACTTTTGATGAGTATGACGCTTTCTGCAATGCGACTTGGAGAAGCAAACCATATGACGAGTATATAGGAAGGGGAAAAAGACCGGTAATCAACGTCAGCTGGAACGACGCTATTGCTTACTGTAACTGGCTGAGCGAGAAAGAAGGTATTCCGAAAGCGTATGACGACGATGGTAATCTACTGGATAAGGACGGAATGATAACGACAGATCCATCGAAAGTAGTAGGCTACAGATTGCCAACGGAAGCTGAATGGGAATACGCGGCCAGAGGTGGGAACAAAAGTAAGGGTCACAAGTATTCTGGAAGCGATAACGTAGATGATGTTGCCTGGTACGATTCGAACTCTGGCAACAAGGCGCAGGAGGTTGGAAAGAAGGCGCCCAACGAGCTGGGAATTTATGATATGTCCGGAAACGTATGGGAGTGGTGCAGTGACTGGGATGGAAACTACTCCAGTTCGGCACAGACAAACCCGTATAACAACAGTACAGCTGGTTCCAACCGGGTGGTTCGTGGTGGCAGCTGTTACTTCGTCGCGGCTCTCGTACGGGTAGCTCTCCGCTCCGGCTCCTCGCCCGCTAGCACGAGCGACCACCTCGGGTTCCGTATTGCAAGGACGGTGCCCTGATTACACTTTAGCCTTTTTACATTTTTACACTTATGGCCTTCAGGATAGTGACGGTCTCTTTGGACTAAACCGTTACCGGACCGGAAGACGCCTTTATGCGTGCCAGACTTGAAGACTGATAGTGAATGTAAATCTTTTAGTCAAATGACTTATCTCTGCCTAACGGGACTACAGCTCCCGCTTTCCTGTAGTCTAAATACAGTAAGCCTTACGGAAGAAACATAACTAACAGATGACTTCACAAACTGCCTTATCGCCTGAACCTGCCAGGAAGGAACAATCAAAGATGGTTAAGATATTAAATCCCCTGGTGCTAGAATATCACCAAACCACTCAGTCATACCTTTGATTCACACTTCATTTCATATAACGAGAGAGTTGTTCAGGAGAATTAGGGGGCCGTCATTGTGCTAAAGAATGACGTCGTTTCATATTGGATTAAAGAAAGCAGAGACTTCGGCATAGCTATTAAACACAGGACCATCAGGATAGCTCTTGACCGGAGAGAAGTCTCGCTGGAGAAACTCACGGAGATAACCAGATTCCTATGGGAGAGGCAGGGGCAGGATGTCGACGAACTCGTGACTCTGTTCTACCTGCCCGGTGTGCAGACAGACTCGACGGTCTATGCCATAGGTTCGTGTATGAAAGACGGAAAGGCAAACATCCGTTACGAGAGGTAAGGGATATGTGGAAGATACCTGAAAGTGCGTAGAGGTGGAGAACGATGAGAAGAGTCTTGCTATCTTTTATACTGTTTCCATTGTTGTTCTTGCTGTTGGGATGTCCTCCATTAAGCAAATCTCCCATTGTGCTGAAAGTCGGAGGTTCATCAGGGCCGATCTTCAGTATCAACAGTACCTTTAGTTGGATTGGAGTTGCACACAATGGAGTGATTGTCAAATACGATTACAGGAAAGACGGTGGTAGCTGGGTTAACCACGGGCTTAACACGAGCTACAACTGGAGCGGCTACTCTGAAGGATTTCACAAATTCGAAGTGAGGGCACAGGACAACGAGGGGGAGTACTCCAAACCTGTCGAGTGGAACTTCACCTACTCTTCGGGAACGGTAGTAGTTGGAGAAATGGTCCTCGTCGAGGGCGGTTCTTTTATAATGGGAGACACGTGGGGGGATGGAGAGAGTGACGAAAAACCGACCCACAAGGTAACTTTCACATACGACTTCTATATTGGTAAGTATGAGACTACATTTAACGAATACGATGCTTTCTGTGATGACACCGGTAGGAGAAAACCAAAAGATGAAGGTTGGGGTAGAGGGAAGAGACCTATAGCACGTGTTAGCTGGTGGGACGCTATTGCTTACTGCAACTGGTTGAGCCAAAAAGAAGGTCTTCCCGTTGCCTATAGACTACGTGGAGATCCTTCTGAAGGTCAAATGTTAGATGCGAATGGTAATGTGACTACGGACATAACTAAAGTGCTCGGCTACAGACTGCCTACAGAAGCAGAATGGGAGTACGCAGCTCGCGGTGGCAACCACCATTCTCAATACAAATACTCGGGGAGCGATAACGAAAACGAAGTAGCTTGGTACTCTAGTACTTCGGGATTAAAGACGCACGAAGTCGGACTGAAACTTCCGAACGCTCTCGGGATATACGATATGAGCGGAAACGTATATGAATGGTGCAGCGACTGGTATGGAGACTATTACAGTTCGGTACAGACCAATCCGTACAACAGTGTATATGGTTTTTCTCGGGTGATTCGTGGGGGTTGCTGGTTCAACGTTGAGACTTACACCCGTATAGCTCGCCGCAGCAGCGGCGCCCCTACTTTCACGATCAGCGGCCTGGGCTTCCGTATTGCAAGGACGGTGCACTGATTACACTTTAGCCTTTTTACATTTTTACACTTTGCTGCGGCTTCGAGCGCCGGGTACGGAGTAGCCCGCAAGTTCGAGAAAGCGCAGTAGGTATCTAGAAACCGCTTCCAGACTAAATTCCACCCTCCTGATTGGTACAAAACAAATAGTGAAGAGAGCCCCGAAAAGGCTCTCTTTCTCATTTTGTGCAAAGGAGGAATTCTTATGGAATGTGAAAACTATCAACACAACGGCGCTTCTGCTACAGCTCAAACAGATTAAGGACCTCGAGACCCGGCTCAGAGAAAGGAAGAAGGAACTTGAAGCTCAAGTCTTCAGCACTATCCAGAGACCGGACCGCGGTCAGGCACTTCAGGTGGAGCTCTCAGACTTCACCGCCAAACTCGCCTGGTCCACAGAGGCCAAAATCAGCCAGGCAGATGCAAGAATAATCGTTTCAAAGTACCCGGATATCGCTACCCAGGTCTTCTCAGTTTCTTACAAACCCAAAATCAGTACCATATCTCGCCTGAGAATGCTTCAACCCGATCTCCCCGCTCTTTCTGAGCTTAGTGAGTACCTTACCGTGGAAGAAAAGCAATCTATAGTCTTTGTGGAGGTGACGCCAGATGCTGCCGGTAACGACAAATGAAAGTCAGTGGTCCAGAGAGCAGGTAGAACTTATTAAGAGAACGGTTGCCAAAGGGG
>Ga0209605_1002881_pt1 | contig 15794 bp, 7 predicted proteins | sample AD_UKC035_MetaG_FD_184408 | JGI IMG/M metagenome (GOLD analysis project Ga0209605, IMG submission 184408) | Active sludge microbial communities of municipal wastewater-treating anaerobic digesters from USA - AD_UKC035_MetaG (SPAdes) (version 2) | ecosystem: Engineered > Bioreactor > Anaerobic >...
TGACCGCCTGCAGCGAGAACCGGTAGGTGGTCTGCGGCGCGAGGCCGGACCGGGTGTAGTGGGTTTGGTCGGTGGTGGCGATGAGGTTGGGGACCGGCCCGTCGTTGCTGTAAATGGCGTAATGATTGAGGTCCGGTTCGGGATTGGGGTTCCAGCTCAGGTAGATCTCCGATTCGGAAATTGCCGTCCCCTCGAAGCCGGTGGGCCGGCTGGGCCGGGTCAGCGGCGTGTCGCCTTTCGCTTCCGGCTTGGCCTCGGCCTTGAACAGCTCCACCGTGGGCGAGAACGCCGGCAGCCCGGCCAGCCCCTTGTCGATGAAGGAGCCGAACACCTCGAAACCGATGAGCGCCTTGTCGGACTCCACGCTCAGGAACTTGATGTCTTCCGGATGCTCAAAGGTGAAAATCTGGTCCACCAGGCAGACAAACTTGCCGTTGGCGGGGATGCTGACCACTTTTCCGGTCAGGTATTCACCTTTCTCGGTGAACGCCCGGATGAACGGGCTCGCCTGGTCAGCCCCGGTGTTGATCAGGGTGATGCCGGTGTACCAGATGTCCGTCGTGACGACATACGGGAAGATCAGGTCAGCCGCGCCGCGGGCGAACATGGGGATGGTCACCAGCGACTCGTCGTCGCGCGTCCCGAAGGTGAGCACGCCGCGGAGCTTGGATTCGCTGGAAATCTTCACCCAGATGTCCTGCGCCAGCGTTTCCGGCGCGAACACCGCGTCGGCATCCACGTCCAGGGCCGCCTGGGGCGCCAGGGGGTCGGCTTCATGGGTTTCCAGCAGCTCGCCGTCCGCGTTGAAGGCGTAGAATAGCACCGGTTTGGCTTCGTCCCCGATGTTGATCAGGGTGAAGCGCGTCTTCCAATCGGCGGTGCTGGTGACGTGGGCGCACATCAGGTCGTCGGTGAGCCCGAACGTGGCCGCCTGGACGGCGGGGCTCAGGCCCGACAGATTGCCGGCCTTGTCCGCTGCCTGGACCTGGAAGCTGTAGATGGTGGCGGGCTGCAGGTTTTCGACAACATGATAGGTGGACGTGGTGGTTGTCAGCTTGTCGCCGTCCATGAACAACTCGTAGCCGGCCAGGCCGCTGCCGCCTGTATCCACCACCGCGTCCCACGAAACCCGGATGCTGATGGAGCTCAGCGGATTGGCCGCCAGGTTGGCGGGGATGGGCGGCGGCGTCGGATCATCCTGGGGGGTCATGATCGCCAGCACCGGCGTGGACATCTCGGAGAGACGACCGGCGCTGTCACGCGCCCGCACCTTGAATTTGTATTCGGTATTCGGCGAGAGCCCTTCGTACCGATACGTGAGTTGCGAACCGTTGTAGATCCAAAAATAGGATTCGCCCCACGGGTTGACGACGACTTTGGCCAGGTCGTACTGGGTGATGGTGGAACCGGGAGGCGGCGTGGATGCATCCCAGGCCAGCTCGATATAGGTCCCGCCCACCGCCGGGGCCCGAAGGTTGGTCGGCGCGGTGGGCAGAATGGTCTTGGTGCTCACCGAGATCCGCTCGCTGTGATTGGACTCGACCGACGCGGTGGAGAGTGCCGTCACGGTGAAGTAATAGGTGGTGCTGTGCGTGAGGCCGGTCACGGTGGCGGTGGTGCCGGTCACGATGGCGACAATGGTGCCCGCGGCCGGAGGCGAATCCATGGAGGTGTGCCGGTACACGCGGTAGTTCAAGATGGTCGTGCCGTTGGGCGTCGGCGGATCCCAAGCCAGCACGAGGCTGTCGGTGTAGCGTTCGGTGTACCGCGGGTTGTTCGGCGGGTTGGGCTGGTTTTCCGGCGGGGGCGTCTGCACGCTGACGGCGGTCGACTTGGCCGACTCGTTGTTCGCGTTGTCCACCGCGCTCACCTGGTAGGCGTACGTCGTGTTGGGGCTCAGACCGGTGTTGGTGTAGGTCTGGGAAGTGGTTTCGGCGATGGGCGTGGGGCCGTAGTCCCGGTAAACCCGGTATAGCTTGAGACCGCTGCCGCTATCCGAAGAAGCGCTCCAGGTGATCACGATGGACGAGCTGGAGAGAGCCTGGCTGGTCAGGATCTGGGGCACGGTGGGCGGCGTCGTGTCCGCGTTGCGGTCGGCGATGGCTTCCGCGCTCCAGCCCGAGGCGTTGTCGAACAGATCCACCGCCCGCACCCGGTAGTAGATCTTGTAGCCGGGATAGCTCTGGTAGTCGATCAGGGAGGCGTTGGGATGGGTCACCAACTGGAAGGTGTTCCACAGGCCGCCGTCGCCCAGCTTCTTCTGGACTTCGTAATACGCAACGCCGGACAGCGCGTCGTAGGACAGGTTCCAGGAGAGGGTGATGTACGTGTATCCGGCATCGTAGACCGCCGTCAACCCCGTGGGCACGGTGGGCGGCTCGATGTCGCTCAGGGTGGTGGCCGAAATGAAGTCCACTTCGGGATTGACCGGCGATTCAAAATCGACGGCATCGACCGCGGTGACATAGTACCTGTACTCGGTGCCGATCTGCAGATTGGAGTGGCTGAAGAGAAGTCCGCTCGGCGAGGCCAGCAGGGTGTAGCTCGGATCAGTCGCCTTCTTGCCGTACACCTTGTAATAAGCCGTGCCCGTGCACGCGTCGACGGCGGCGTTCCACCGGACGTTGATCGACGTCATGGTGATCTCGTACGACGGCGCCCGCAGGTTGCCCGGCAAGGGGGGCGCGGCGCGATCGATGGTCACCGTGTTGGTGTTGGCGGTCCGTGTGACGGGAGTGTACCCCGGCACGTGATGCGTGGCGCTCACATACACCTGGAAGCTGATACAGCTCTCGGACGGGCGGTACGTGACATGGTACGTCCGGGTGCTGACATTTTGGAAGGTATCGCTGTTGAAGTTCTCCTGGGCGTCCAGATCGTAGAGCAGGTAATCGGCCGGTTCCCCATTTTCATAGACCGCAAAGGTGACGTTGGGCTCGCCGTTCGTGGGATTGGGGCTGATGGCGAAGGGATTCCCGTACTGGTCCACCGTGGTGACGATCAGCGTGAATTGATGGGTGGACATCGTGGGCGTCAGAGTGACGGTCACGCCGTCGTACTCGGGCGGCGTCAGAGTGTAATCGGCCGCGTCGGTGCCCGCCGAATTGCCGGCATAGTCCTCCACCACCAGCTTGTAGTAGTAGGTGTTCCCGCCGGCCAGGCCCGCGTCCCAGAAGTAATAGACGTCGCCCTCGATCTTGAACTTGTCGCCGCCGGGTCCGAATCCGGGGCAGAAGTCGGGAAAGTGGCCCGACTGGTAATGCTTCCAGATCCGGTTGGACGCGTCGGGCGTGAACCCCGCCCCCGCCGTGGACCGGTGGAGGGAGTAGAATTTCACTCCCGACCGGTAGCTGGTGTCGGAGTTATCGAACACTACGGGCCAGCTCAGGATGATGGCGTTGGATTCAACGTCATACACCGTCAGGTTGGAGGCCCCCAGGTTCGGTGGCGCGGGGTCGGTGTCGTTGGGACCGGATCGCGTGGCCGCGGAGATGTAGGCAAAATCGCCCGCCTGGGTGGAATAGTACAGATCCAGGAAGCCGTCGTTGTCGAAATCTTCCATGAACGGACTGACTAGCGTGCCGGGAGGCATACTGTACGGCCAGCTCAGGTAGCCGGAGAAACTGCTGTAATTGGACGGCGAGCCGTTGTTCCGGTACAACGCCATCCCCGAGTACTTGGTGCCCACCGGCAGGTCGAAGTCACCGTCGCCGTCCACGTCGCACCAGTGGTGCTTGGGGGAGTCCCCCCCGCAGCTCGTCGTCGGCAGGTTCTTGGTTATCCTGACAAAGGTAGCCCCCTGGCCGTCCACCCAGCCATCTGATTCCCGATCCATGTTCTTGTAGTAGATTATCTGGCCGAGCGAGTCATTCATGACCATGTCCCGGTCGCCGTCTCCGTCGAAATCCACGAAACTCAGCACCCAGACCCCGTAGGTGAAATTGACGCCGGCGAAGGATGTGCCCAAACTGGTGGCCGCGTAAACGACCTCGGACCAGTCGGGGCTGGCGGCCGTGCCCGTATTACGCCGGTAGCCCACGAAACCGCGCTCGTTGCCGAAGAACAGATCCAGGTCGCCGTCCAGGTCGATGTCGCAGAAGGCGCCGCAGGTGCGGTTGAACGAGTCGTCCACGGGCATCTCATAGAAAACGGCCCCGAATTCCGGACTGCCCGGCGTTCCTTCATTTAAATAAACCCGGAGGAGATCCATTTCCCCGATGATCAGGTCGAGGGCCCCGTCCCCGTTCGCATCGCCGAAGTAGAGCCGGGTGTTCCCGTTGATGGGACTCTGGGCTGAAAGGAATCCCGGTCCCGCCACGGCGATGAGTATGACGCCGATGAATAAAATAAAGGATGGCTTGTTCATTCACGCCTCCTGCAACTTTTCAAGAACAAATTGTAACAAAACGCTCACACTTGGACGTGACACGGATCACCGAATCACATTCCTTATAATATAGCCTCAAACAAGCGGCCAAACGAATACCTGAGAACGCACGGGCACAACCCGCACCCGTTGAGGCGTCTCTCAGGTTGATCATAGCACGGCACACGCTAAAATCAAATTAATCAACATGATCATTCATAGTCCAACGGTATGACCACCGTGCCCTGCCCGTTCTGAAGGATCTCCTGCCAGAGGTGGATGTTTTTACTGGACGTCCAGCGCAGGAAAGCCGTTCCCGCCGGCACGGTCCCGCCGAACAGTTCGGCCGGATCCAGCCGCTTGATGGTGCGGATGGAGATGGCCCCCGATGACACGGTGCCCAACGTCGCGCCACCGGCATCGCAAGCCGCGATGGTCACAGCGGTGGTGTTTGATCCGACGGCGTTGCTGGCGATGAGGCGGGTGCCGTCCAGCCACGGGACGATACCCTGGCTGCGCAACTCGCTCTCGCCCACCAGTGGGTAGCCGCACAATATGCCCAGGCTGAAATTGCCGTACAACACGAAGCCCGTCACCGGCCGGGCCGGCACGGTTGCGATCTTCAGCCACACGACGGGCCCCAGCGGCGGATTTGGGAATATCTGGTCCACCAGGGCGACGAATTTCTGTCGGCTGGTGAGCGTCACGGCATAGTACTGGAAATCGGGGTCCGACGCGTACGCGTTGATGCCGCTGGCGTTGTAGGCGGTGATCCGCACCTCGGTGTTGGCCGGGTTGGGATTGACGATGGAAATTCCGGTCCACCAGCCGCTCTCGGCGGGAATATAGGCGGTGCTGAGGGTCGTCTGCCCCTCGACTTGGAGGGGCACCCCCTCGAAGAGGCTCAGGTCGTTGGTTCCGAACAGTTCGAAACCGGCGACCTCCCGGTCGGCATCGATCTCGATCCAGCCGGCCTCCGCCAGCGTCTCGGGCGGGAACGCCGTTCCCAGCATGTTGATGTACCGGCAGCCGGGCAGGATGTTCAGTTCCAGCGGTTCGCCCACCGCCTCGCCGTCGCTGCGGTACGGCTGCAGGCTCACCTGGGCGGGATGGGTGATGTCGGGATTGGCGATGCTGATGCCGGTCCACCACGTGGCGTCCACGGCCAGGTGGTTGAAGAACAGCTTGCGGGCGCCGGCGGCCACCAGCGGCACGGCGGCCAGATTGCCGCCGTACGCCGTGTTCGAGAACAGGAAGGCGCCTGAGAGCAGGCGGTCGGACCGGATCCTGAGCCAGCGTTCGTTGTCCGGCGTGATGTCGGGGAAAAAATCCTCCAGCAAGCCCATCCGGTATCCGCCCCCCTCCAGCGTGGTCAGGGTGGAGGTGTAGTGCTGCTTGTCGTAGCCGCCCTCGGCGTTTCGGTAGAAGTGAAAGAACACTTCGGCCGGCTCGGTTTCCTGATTCACCAGGGTCATCCGGGTGGTCCAGCCGTCGGCATTGGCCAGATGCGGCATGAAGTACGACAAACTATCCCGGGTGACCTCAAAACCGTAATTCCGAAAGTTGGTCTGCGGAACGGTTGGAATCAAGCCCAGGTACAGGTCGCGGTCCTCGTACTGCTTGCCGGCATGAAAGACCAGGTAATTGCTGACGGGCTCCACGGTGCCCACGGCGGTGCCCGCGCTGTCGGTCAGCGTTGCGGTGGCCGGCTTGTCCAGTTTTTCCAGGTGGACGGCCACATCCACCGTTTCCCCGGCCTCAACGGGCAGCCGGAAATAATCCGGGTCGAGCAGCCGTCCGAAGAAGACGGGGTCAAGCACCCGGGCCGCAGTCTGGCGGGTATCGTTGTTCTCCGCGGCGTCGTCGGTGGGTGAGGCCGGCAGAACCGAGTCCGTGAGCAGGCGGGCGCGATCATAGTCCAGATAGGGATTGGCGGCGCCCCGGGTCGTCACCTCCCAGACGAAGTGCGGCGGATTCTCCGACCGCCAGGTACCGCCCGTGATCACCTCGCCGTCCATTTCGAGGTCGTATTCGTAGGTCAGTCTCCGGATGGTCGTGGAGGTGGTGTCAGGTGGCTCCGAACCCCGTCCGAGGTAGACGATGGTGGTCACCTGCCGCGTGCTGCCGACGTCGGTCCAGGTCATCTCATATCCGAAACAGGGGGAATTCCAGACCTCGGGTCCCAGGCTGGTTTCGATGATCAGGGGCTTGGCCAGGTTTTTCAGGTATTCCACCAGCGTCACGTGGAAGAGGACCGCCGAGATGGGCTCCACGTTCGGATTTTCAGGAAACACGCGGGAGCCGTCGCCCTGATGGGCCTCGGTGAGCAACGCCTTCTTGTCCCCCACCCGGAAGTAGATTCCGTTGTACTCCCCCGGCACGTTCGGCTCAACTTCCATAACCGACGCGGCCGCCCAGCCGTTGCAATGGCCGTACCAATCGGCCCAGTTCGGCACCTCCGGGTTTTCCGGCGTCCCGTGCCACTGCAGCTCCCAGGCCCAGAGATCCCACCGCGGGGCCTCGTTCAGCGCCAGGCTGTATTTGTCAAAGGGCGCAAAAAATCCCTCCCAGTCATTGTAGGGGCTCCCATACGGTTTGTTCGCCCGACCGGTCGCCATGGCGGCGTCGACATACGGCCACCAATGGCCGTTCCAGGCCTGGTAGGGAAGTTGGGCGGAATCGGAACCCGCCAGCAGGACGCCCGCGCCGATCATAACCATCACAAGCGTCAGGGTAGGCTTATTCCGCATGGGGCATTCCTCGGGGATACCAGGCGACCAGGCGGGAAGTCCGCCCCGGGGAGCGGCATTCCAGCCACCAGGGCAGGTCGCGATCCCAGGTCATGCTTCGCTCGTCTCCCGGCGCCAGGGAATCGGTGATCCGGTACGTCAGCCAGGGAGCGGACACAGCGTGGCCTTCCCCCGCATCCCCGGTCGCCGAAGTGACGGCGTCGGGAGCACCGGCGGCGATCTCCAAATGCCGCCGCACTGCCTGCCGAGCAGCCAGCGGGGCGTCCCAACTCACGGTTCGCCGGCTCTCCCGCGCGGCGGCTTTGCCGGCGACTTCAGCGCGCCCCACATAGTCCAGAGGGATGAGGCTGAACGGCATCAGGAACACACCGGTGGGTTCCTCCTGCAGCACTGGATATTCATGCCATTCGTCCCGGAAATACTCCCGGACGTGCACCGAGCCCAGCTGCCCCGTAGCCGGCTGGAGCCGAAAGTCGGCCTCGGTCGGGAATTGGCCGTCACCGCTTCTCACCCGGACATGCCACCACTCGCCCGCCGGGTCGGCGTCCCGCGCCACCACCTCGAACCGCCACTGCGCGGTGATCGTGGCCGCACCGGGCAGCCGCGGGTGGTAGACCGTCTCCACCTCCCAGGCCGGGCCGGCTGTGGCCGCGGCACATGGAACGGCGCCGCCGGCCAGAACCATGCCCAGCATCAGGCTGACAAGCGCTGTATGAATCGAATGTTTCACCTAATCCTCGCATTGTGGGGCCGGCGTTCCTCCGGACGGACGGGTCGGCCAGATATACAGATGCGCCGGGAACCGGAATGGCGTAAGCTAAATACCCGGCGGCGGATCTTTCTTCTGTTTGTCGGCGGACGTCTCGCTCTTCGTCGCCGGCGCGGGCTTTGCCTTGTCGGCGGCGGCACCGGCGGCGGTCTTGGTCTTGTCTTCCGCTGCGGGTTTGGTCTTTCCGTCGGCGGTCTGCTGGCCCGGCGCGGCGGCGCTGTCGGTCTTGGCCGTTTCGACCGGTTGTCCGGCTGCCGGCACCACCGCCTCGGGACTGCTGCTCACGGCCTCGGTCAGTGACGGGCTCTGACCGTATTTCTGCCGGATCCGGTTGATCGCCTCCCGCTGCTTCTGGAGTTCGGCGTCGGTGCTGTCGCTCCTGGGCGCGGAAGCCGCCTCGGCGGCCTCGGCCGCGCTGCGGTCAAACGGAGAGCGGCTGGCATGGATGCAGCGCCACACGTCCTCCTCCAACAACCACTGTTGGCGGTTCCGGAGATTGCTCATCTTGCGCCCCATCACATGAATGTCACACCGGATCTCCACCAGGGCCCGCTTGGGATCATTCGGATCAATCTGAACCTTGTCGATGGTGTAGCCGAGTATCCGGGTGTTGTTGCGGCGGATATAATCGACCATCGTCATTTCCTCCCGGCCGGCCCGGGTGAGCATGTTGTAACAGACATCCAGTTGCCGTCCCTTCTTGGCGGCCCAAAAAGTCTCCACCTGTGCCTTGACCCGGGCTTCCGGCGTATCCGGCGTCGTCGCCGGCGGGGGCGCCGCGTCCTGGGCGGCTGCGCCGATCATCCACCCTGCGAAACATATCCATAACACACCGCTGGCCACTCGCCTCATGGTCGCCTCATAAAAAAACGGGTAGCATTTCACTGGAATGCTACCCGGTGGAATCAAAAAAAGAGGAGGCTGGTGCCTCCTCTTTTTCCAGCAAACTGACTACTTGGTGCCTTTCTTGGCCCAGCCCGGCGCGCGGCCAGGCGCATCGTTCCAGATCTGGGCACCGTCCACGTGGCGAGCAGTGTAGCCGTAGGCCTGCTCGTAGTCGCCCATCAGGACGAACGCATCGATGCCGGCGATGGCGCCGTCATCCACGAAGCCGCCCATATAGTTGGGCGCGTAATCAACGTCGACGACCGTGTAGATCACCAGGCCGCTCATCGCCTCGTCGCCCCAGAGATCGTCAGAGAAGCCGGGGCTCAACTCGGCCGCCTGGAAATCCGGATCCGAGAGGTTGCGGAGCCACATCTCGTGCGCACCCAGCGGCGGCAGGATGATGGAGTACTCGTCGCCATCCTCTTCCCACATCCAGAAGATGCCGTCTTCGGTGGCCTGAGCGGCATAGTTGGTGATCGCCACACCGCACCACCAGTTGACGTCGGGGTTGTTCACCGGAGCCAGGAAGGGGAACCACAGATACAGTTCGTACTCCACCGGCTCGGGATCCGGCTCGATGCAGCCGTAGACGTAGGCGATGTCGAAGGTGATGGGCGCGGGCTTGTAGCCGCAGTTGTAACCGTACGGCGTGTACTCGGCCTTCACCGACAGGGTGATGACGTCATCGGTCATGAGGTTGAGCAGGCAGCAGGTGTTGATCTGGACCTCGTCGAGGTCCACCAGGATGCAGTATTCACCGTAGGTGGGATCGAAGGTGGTCCAGACGGCGGGGGCGGGCAGGGTGAAGGTGAGGGTCTTGCCGCCGTCGGAGATCACGCCCGGAAGAATATAGTAGCCGTTAACGAGCTCAAAGGGATCGAACAGGAAGGCCACCGGGTTACCCGTGAAGATCGGATTCATGCCGGCGCAAGCGGGGGAGGGATTCTGCATGGAGAGGACGAGAGTGCCGCTCGGAGCGTAGGCATACAGTCCGGCAGGGCAGTCTTCCACGATGCTGAACCAGTGTCCTTGGCCAAACTGAATGTTGTAGATCTCATTGATCCAGGTGGTGGAGCTGGTGCAAGGGCCGGGCGTGAAATCCTGGTCCGGAGGAGGCGGCGTGGGGCACACGTGCACTTCGGGGGCCTCGTTGCAACCGGAAACCCAAGTCTCAAACACGCACGGATCGTACTTGCAGGGCCAGTACTGTTCGATGGTGCAGGTCTGGCCGGGCACGCCCTTCTGGGCCAGGGACGGGTCGGCGGGCTGGAAGTTCACGCTGTAGGTGGGTCCAAGGTTGCCCGCGATGTCGGACAGGTACGCGGTCATACCGACCTTCCAGAAGTCATTACCGATGGGCATGAAGTCCTGGGTCGTGACCGAGAAGTCGCAGCAGAGGCGGGTGTCAACCTGGTACAGCTCGTCAGCGGTGCCGTCCAGGTCGCAGTCCACCTGCCACGCCACCGGCAGGAACTCGAAGCTGTGGTTGATCGGCGCGACGGTGGGGGTCTGGCAGACCGGGGTGCCGATGGTGCAGCGCAACCGATGCGCGGTGGTCAGGAGCCAGCCATCGTTCACAAACATGTTCTTGTTGAACAGCAGGTCCAGGTAGTCGCCGGTGAACCGGAAGATGCGGATGGCGGTGTAGTCCTTGGTGACGTACGGGGCGCCGAAATCGACTTCCCACGCCACCGGGATCGGGTTGGCCGCCACCTGGGCCATGGTCCGGCCGCCGATGTTGACCAGCTTGACACCGTTGGCCATGTGGATGCGGACCAGGGTGTAGTAGGTCGTGTCGGCTGAAAGGGGATCACCGAATTCCGGAGCGGAGAAGACCATCCGGAAGGTTCCAACGATCTCTCGGGATCCGTTGGGGTCAACCAGCGGAACCGTGGTCTGGACTTCGATGGTCGCCATGGACCACACGGCCAGCAGAGAGATGATGGAGAGGGTCGCGAAGAGCTTCAAATGTTTCATTGAGCAAACCTCCATCGGTTGAGATTAATAAAGTTTTGAAAAAAAACGGTTTGTCTATTTTCCAGGTGTTCTGCGCGCATAATGTCACAGTATAGAGTGATCGTGAAGAAAAAAGTTGCTAAGAAATTTTATCTCCGTCCGGGGATATGAGTGACAGACAGCGCCATATTAATGAAATACCCGAGGCCTGTCAACAGGGTTTTTGGCTGAGACGGCAGTTTTTCTGTTCAAATATTCGCTTTTTGTGACGAATTTCACAAATTTTCACGGACAATCCGTCAGTGCCTGCATCAAGGCGTCCGCAAGCGCATCAGGAGAGCCTCGGCGTTCTCCTTGTCGGGGGATGGCAGGCCCAGCTCCAGCGCCCGCGCCAGATGCCCGGCGACCCGCTCGGCGGGCGCGCCCTGATGGTTCAGGAGCAGCGCCAGGTTGTACCAGGCCTGGGCGAAATCCGGGCGGATGCGGAGCGCCCGTTCGAGACAATCCCGGCTCTCGTCGAGCCGTCCCCGCTCGGCGTGGACGGCGGCCAGGTTGGACCAGGCCATGTAGTTCTCCGGGTCGTCCGCCACCGCACGCCGGAACCAGCGGGCGGCGTCGTCCCATCGGCCGGTGCGGGCGTACAGGTTGCCCAGGTCGTTGTAGAACATGTCTTCCAGCGCCCCCAGCCGGCTGCCGTCGAGGAACAGGTCGATGGCCCGCTGGTGCTCGCCGCGGGTCTCGTAGATGTGCCCCAGTTGGCGATAGGTGGTCATGTACATGCCCACCTCCCGGTTGACGTATTCGCCGCCGCGCTTCTTCATCACCCGGGTCAGCCGGCGCCGCTCCTCGGCGCCGGCCCGCTCCCGCTCGAAGAGCGGGGGCACCGCCAGGATCCGCTCCAGGTAGGGCACCGCCCGGTCGTACTCGCCCCGGTTGAAATGGTGCTCGGCCAGCACGCGGTTGGCGCGGACGCACCGGGGCGCCTTCGCCACCGTATCGGCGAACAGCGTGACGTTGTCGCGGTATACCGGGCTGTGCGTCAACAGCACCGTCACGAAGAAGGCCATCACCACGCCGCCGACGACCCACGCCAGCCGGCGGCTCCGCCCGTGAAGCCAGACCAGCCCGAGCCCGCCCAGCGCGCAGGCGCCGAGCGACGGCAGCAGGAGGTAGTGCTCGGCCAGCAGCTCATGGTGGGGCACGAGATGGGCCATGGGCAGGACGGCGACGAAGAACCAGAGCCCCCAGAACGCCGTCTGGCGGCGCCCGGCGGCGACAAGCCAAACCAGCGCGGCGATGAGCGCCACGACGAGCGCCGCCGCGGCCAGGCCGAGCGGATCGGCCCAGGTGTAGGCGATGGGAAATCCGTCGTAGGAGTAATCGGCCCGCAGGGTGATCGGCAGGACCATCAGCCAGAGGTCGTAGGCCAGCACCTTCGCCACCGTCAGCAGGTTGGTGACGAAGCTGCCGCCCCACCAGCCCACCTTGCCGCTGGTGGCGGTCAGGAAAACCTTGTAGACGACCAGGCCGGCGCCCAACAGCGTGACCGGGAGCCAGTACCACCACCCGTTGCGCAGCGTGCGACCGATGCCTTGTCCCAACCGCCGCCATGGGCCGCCTTCGGCCGCCGCCGTCTCCTCCGCCCACTCGTAGAGGAAGATCAGCGCCGGCACCACGATGCCCAGCTCCTTGGCCATGAACGCCAGCAGGAAGCTTGTCAGCACCACCGCCCACCACCAGGCGCGACGGGTCCGTCGAAACTGCAGGTAGGCCCAGAAGGCCAGCAGGATGAACAGCGCCGACAGCAGATCGCGGCGCCCGGAGATGTAGGTCACCGCGTCCACGTGGACCGGATGGGCCGCGAACAGGGCCAGCGCCGCCAGCGCCGCGGCGTCGCCCAGGCCCGCCGCGCGGAGCACCAGCCAGGCCGCCGCCAGCAGGAGCGCGAACCAGGCCAGATTGGACAGATGAAACACGAACGGGTCCATCCCCCCCACGGCGTGGTCCAGCGCGTAGCTCAGCGTGCGCAGCGGGCGGTAGGCGACTCCCTGCACCGTCGCCCGGGCAGCCTGTTCCAGCGACTGAATCGCCTCGTTGTCCCGGACCAGGGTGAAATCGTCGAAGACGAACTCGTACTCCAGGCTCGGCACGAACAACAGCACCCCCGCCAGGACGATGAGCGCCGCCCACCCGCTCGTTCGGACCGGAGGCGGAACCCGGTCAGCCGCGGGTTGCGGCGCCGGGCCGGCCGTCCGCCGCTTGCGTTCGGATCCGCCTCGCTTGCCGGATTTCATCAGGGCCGCACAACCTTGCAGGGGATGTTCATCCAGAATTCTTCGGCGTCGGTGACGATGTGCAGAAACCCGTCACACGGTCCCACGCTCAAGCCGCCCTTGAGCGTGACCTCGATGGCAACGGCCTCACCCGCCGCCTGGACCACCGTCACGATCAGGTAGTCCCGCGACGGCTCCACCCGCATCACCTTCAGCGGCCGGCCGTCCTTGCGGGCGATGGTGATCCGGCGGACCGGCGCCGTCTCGCCCTCGCGGACCCAGAAGCTGGTCCGCCCCGGAGTCAGCCGCAGCAGCGACGCTTTCTGGAAGTAGATCGGTACCTTGGCCAGAGGGAAATCGCGGCTGTTCGACTCCACGCACAGCGTGGTGACGCCGCGGAACTCTGCGCCGTCCGAAAGCCGGAACACGACCTCCCACCCCTCCCCCGGGAGCGCGCGCCATTCGGTCTGGAGAAATCCGGTCGGGTCATACACCCGGCGCGGCGCGATGCCGTCCGCGGCCCGGAACACGATCCGGCCCTCGAAATCCTTCGGTACCGGCCAGTCCAGGTTGAGCGTCCGGGGGCTCCATTCGAGATCTCCTTTGACAGTGGCCTGGACAAAGAGCGTGAGCTTCGGCGTGACCGGATCGTCGGTGGTGAGATCGATGTGCTTGGAGACCTGCTCCGGCCCGCTCCCCGCGGTGAATGTCACCGACAGATGAACCTGACCGCCGGGCGGGATGGTCTTGGCCGCCAGTGCGGCCACGGTGCAGCCGCAGTGCGACGTCACATTGAGGATGTGCAGGGGGGCGTCGCCGGTGTTCAGGATGACGAAACGGCCCGGAGTTTCCGAACCCGGACGCACCGTGCCGAGCTCCAGGATGCTGTTCATCGCCTCGATCCGCGGCGCTCCGGCCGCCGCGTGGGCCAGAGACAGGCCGGCTATGACGCAGAGGAGCAGCCAGCGGCGCATCAGCGGCCTCCGGCTGCGCCGGTCGGCGCCGGGGTGGCGGCCGTGTCGCCGATCCGGGCCCGCACCGGAACAGCCAGCTGCCGGGCGCCCATCCGGACGATGACCGTGGCGTTGCACAGCCCGGCCGGTGCCTTGGCGTCGATGACGATCTTCACCACATTGGCCACCTCGCCGTTGCGAACCACCTCGGCCCGGACGAACGGATTGCTGGACTCGGCGGCGGTGATCTGGAACGCGACGCCCTTGTTGCTTTTGACGATGACGTCGCGGGTGGCTTCAGTGCCCGCCTTCAGCCCGTACATCATGAGCCGGGTCGGAACGACGGCGAACTCCTCCTGGAACTTGATGTAGACCGGAAGCTGGATGACCGGAAAACTCTCGCTGTTGGTCTTGGCCCGGACGGTGGAATTGAGATAGCCGCGGTGGTCGGCCTTGACCTGCTCCGGCACGAAGGCCACCTTGAGCTCGAAGCGGCCGTCGTCGGTCCGCCGCCAGTCGCAGCGGAGGAACGGGTCGTCGGCCTTCAGATCGGTCAGCTTGAAGGCGTCGGGATTCTTGGCCATAAAAAATACGGACGCTTCGGCCGCCTGGTCGATCAGGATGTTGTCGAACCGGATGTAGGACGGGTTGAATTCCAGATCGGTCTTGATCGCCGCCCGGATCGTGAGCACCGATTCCGGCTGTTCCGGGTCGTTCGAGAACACCATGATCTTCTTTTCGGACATGCCCGCGGTCCGCCCGGCATGGTAGGTGACCTTGATGACCGACGACTCGCCCGGCGCCAGCAGTTTCTTGCTCGGCGTGACCGCCGTGCATCCGCAGGTGGACTGCACCCGGATGATTTCGAGGGTGGCGCCGCCGGCGTTGGTGAAGGCGAACTCGTGGGTGACTTCGGCGTTCGGCTTGAGCTCGCCGAAATTGTGGACGGGCTGCGCGAACACGACCTTGGGCGTCCCCGTGGCCGTCGCCGGCGCATCACCCTGGCCCGGGGCGCCGGATCCCAACGCCAGCAGGACAACGAGCCCCGGCATGATGGCACGCAACAGGTTCATGTGGCCTCCTTCTTGATCCCGGACGTGAACGTCGTGGAATCGGTGGAACAGAATACATTATCCATTTTCAGCCGGCGGTTCAACTGATTTCGCATCGGTCGGCCGCGCCGGCCTCTTGCGCTGGCCAACGGCCCCGCGATCCGGTATAGTGAAGGCGGGACCGGCACCGGCGATTCATGCGATATAAAGATGACGGAAGCACCCGGATGGACGAACAGCATTCACCCGATGTAGCGCCGCCACGTGTCAGCGTCGTCATCCCGTCCTACCGCAGCGGCCGGACGCTGGGGGACGTGTTGGCCGCGCTTCACCGCGAACTGGCCGGGGTTGCCCACGAGATCGTCGTGGCGGACGGCGCCGCCCGCGGCGACGCGACCGCCGCCGCCCGGCCCTACCCGACGGTCCGGGTGGTGGAGCGGGCGGAGCGGCTCTCCTGCGGGGCCGCGCGCAATACAGGCGCCGCCGCGGCCCGCGGCGACCGCATCCTGTTTCTCGACGCCGACTGCGTTCCCGGACCGGGCTGGGGACGCGTGCTGGCGCGGCTGCTCGACGAGGCCCCGGCTGTGGTCTCCGGAGTGATGGCCAACGGGACGCCCCGTTCGTGGGCGGGCACGCTGCAGTACTGGGCGGAGTTCTCGCGGTTCGTCCCGTCCGGCCGGCCCGGCCACCGCCAGTTCCTGCCGTCGTTCCAGCTGCTGATCCCGCGGGAGCACCTCGCCGCCCTCCCGCCCTACGCGCCCGATTTCATCCTCGCCGAAGACATCGT